>MPMF02257660.1_pt1 | contig 16498 bp, 18 predicted proteins | sample 1617271 | NCBI WGS metagenome assembly MPMF02 (sample SAMN05944812, study PRJNA350692) | marine metagenome | biome: marine; feature: ODZ; material: water; isolation source: 120 m water sample prefiltered with 30 um filter, filtered on to 0.2 um... | place: Pacific Ocean | collected 2012-04-09... | reverse complement strand
TGCTTGGCCGATGATCTAAGGAATATTGGTCGGAGCGGCAGGATTTGAACCTGCGACCCCCACACCCCCAGTGTGGTGCGCTAACCAGACTGCGCCACGCTCCGACCTTGGCGGCATTGCCGCGGGGCGCACTATAGCGTCGGCGGAGCGACGCCGCAATGACCGCGCCTTATCAAAGTCTTTCAGCAAAAACTCTTTAATCTCAATTCATTAACATTACATCTTAATCAAAACCCTGAACTACTGCCGAGTTTCAGCGGCGGCGCCGCGAAAGCATGTCCTGCAAGGATCTGAGCTCGACCACGATGCCCTCCAGCTCGGCCCGACGCGAGGGGCCCAAAGGGGCGCCGGCAACGGGGGTGCTATCGCCGCGCCGCCCCGATTCGCGCAACACCTTCTGCACGCCCTTGATGGTATAGCCCTCGCCGTAGAGCAGGCTGCGGATGCGGCGCAGCAACTCGACGTCCTCGGGCCGGTAATAGCGCCGGCCACCGCCGCGTTTGAGCGGCCTGATCTGGCTGAACTTGCCTTCCCAAAAGCGCAGTACGTGCTGCGGCACGTCGAGCTCCTGGGCCACCTCGCTAATGGTGCGAAAAGCGTCGGGAGACTTGGCTACCCGCCGCGCGCTGCGTCGCTCGGCCACCTCGGGCTGCCCCTAAAGCGAGGGCTTCAGGAAGGCCGCGCCGCGCGACAGCAGCCGGTTGATACGGTCCTTGAGCACGTGCGAGGGGCGGAAGACCAGCACCCGGCGGGGCAGAATCGGCACTTCCTCGCCGGTCTTCGGGTTGCGGCCCACGCGCTGGCCCTTTTCCCGCACGTAGAAGCTGCCAAAAGACGACACCTTGACGGTCTCGCCTTCGACCAGCCGGTCGGCAATGCGGCCCAGCACCGATTCCACGAGATCGGCGGATTCGTTGCGCGACAGCCCGACCTCCTGGTAGACCGCTTCGCTGAGCTGCGCCCGCGTTACGGTGCGTCCTGCCATGGCCTGCTCCTCCCGTTATTGCCCCAACGGTAGCGCGGCCAAAGAAATTCGTCAATATCAAAGGGATGCGGGGCGACGTTTAAGTCAGACGCGAATCGGCGGTGAAAACCCCCTGATTCACCACCGTGCGACGCAGCCGCCCCAGGCGAATCCGCCGCCCATGGCCTCCATCAGCACCACGTCGCCGGCCTTGATACGGCCGTCGCCAACAGCCTCGGCCAGGGCCAGCGGCACCGAGGCGGCCGAGGTATTGGCGTGCCGCTCGACGGTGACGACAACCTTCTCGGAGGCCAGCTTGAGCTTGCGCGCGGTGCCGTCGATGATGCGCTTGTTGGCCTGGTGGGGCACCACCCAGTCGATGTCGTCGCTCGCCAGGCCGGCCTTGGCCAGGGTTTCGCCAACCACCGAGGAAAGATTGGTCACGGCGTGGCGAAAGACCTCCTTGCCTCGCATGCGCAGGTGTCCGGTGCTCTGGGTCGACGAGGGGCCGCCGTCGGCATAGAGCATGTCGTGATGGCGGCCGTCACTATGCAGCTGGCAGGCCAGGATGCCCCGGTCGCCGGCATCGCCTTTGCCTTCGTGGGCCTCCAGCAGCACGGCACCGGCGCCGTCGCCAAACAGCACGCAGGTGGTGCGGTCACTCCAATCCAGGATCCGCGAGAAGGTTTCGGCGCCGATCACCAGCACGCGCTCGGCCTGGCCGGCGGCAATGAAATTGTCGGCTACCGCCAGGGCGTAGATGAAGCCGCTGCACACCGCCTGCACGTCGAAGGCAAAGCCCCCGACCATGCCCAGTTCGGCCTGCACCACGGTGGCCGTGGCGGGAAAGGTCTCGTCGGGCGTGGCGGTGGCGAGCACGATGGCATCGACCTCGGCGGCGGGGCAATCGGCGGCGGCCAGGGCGGCGGAAGCGGCCTTGACGGCCAGGTGCGAGGTGAATTCGCCCTCGGCCGCGACATGGCGCTGGCGGATACCGGTGCGGCTGGTGATCCACTCATCGGAGGTATCCACCAGCTTGGCCATTTCGGCGTTGTCGATCACGCGTTCCGGCAGATAGGCCCCACAGCCGGCGATCAGGGCGCGGCGCACGGTCACGAAACGGCGGCCTCGGGTATGGCGGCCGGGCCGCAACGCCGGAGATCGGCCTGGATGCGCTCCTTGAAGCGTTCCTCGACCATGTCCAGCGCCACACCGACGGCGTTGGCGAAACCGATCGAATCGGTACCGCCGTGGCTCTTGACGACGACGCCGTCGAGGCCCACGAACATGGCCCCGTTGTGCTCCCGCGGATCGACCCGGCGGCGCACCGCGTTGATCGCCGGCCGGGCCAGCAGATAGCCCAGCCCCGCCATCAAGGAGGAGCGGAAAGCCTGATTGAGAAACCCGGTATAGAGCCTCGAAGTACCCTCGAGGGCCTTGAGCGCGATGTTGCCGGTGAAGCCGTCGGTGACGAAGACGTCGACCGTGCCGGCACCGATGTCGTCGCCCTCGACGAAGCCGTGGAATTCGAATTCGAGATCCGAATCACGCAGGATCTGGCCCGCCGCCTTCACCGTCTCGTTGCCCTTGAGATCCTCGGAACCGACGTTGAGCAAGCCCACGGTGGGACGCTCCTTGCCCAGCTCGATGCGGGCGAAGGCAGCGCCCATGATGGCGAACTGAACCAGGTTGTCGACGTCGCATTCGATGTTGGCACCCAGATCGAGCATGGCACTACGGCCGCTCAAGGTGGGAAAGAAGGTGATCATGGCCGGCCGGGCGATGCCTTCCTGCATGCGCAGCACCACCTTGGCCATGGCCATCAGGGCGCCGGTGTTGCCGGCCGAGACCACGGCGTCGGCGCGGCCCTGGTCGACGGCGTCGATGGCCAGGCGCATGCTTGACTGGCGCCCCCGGCGTAGCGCCTGCGAGGGCTTGTCGGTATCGTCGATGACCTGTTCGGCATGACAGAGCTCGACGGCCTCGGCCAGCCCGGCCTGACGCGCCACCAGCGGCCGCAAGCGCGCTTCATCGCCGAACAGCATGAAACGCAGCCCGGGATGGCGCTGGCGCGCCAACTGCGCGCCCTCGACCACCATGGCCGGCGCCTCGGCGCCGCCCATGGCATCAAGGGCGATGCAGCGGCCTGAACTCATGGAGCTATATCGAGGCTGTTGCTTCGACGACCTCGCGGCCGTCGTAGTGGCCGCAATCCTCGCAAACATGGTGGGGACGCTTGTATTCGCCGCAATTCGAGCATTCCACGTAACCGGCCGGTTTGAGGGCGTCGTGCGATCGCCTCATGTTGCGCCGCGAAGTGGATTTCTTCTTCTTCGGTACTGCCATGACTTCACTTTCTCACTCTGCATCGCCGCCGGGCGGTCTTCTAGGTATCGGGGTTCAGGCGCTTGCGCAACTCGGCGAACGGTAAATGCCTTCCCTCGGCCTCTTCGTCAACCCCCACCGCGGTGTCGTCTTGGTCCACATCCGCGACTTCGAACACCACTCCTGGACGGCGCGGATAGGGCTCCAGGGCCAAGGCCAGATGCTCGGCAATCAAGGTGCCGACATCGGCCTTGCCGTGTTGCAGGACCTCGGATGGTTCCTCGTCGTCGACGCTAAAAGTCACCTCGCTTTGGTCCGTATGGTTGCCGCCGGCCGTCCTTTCGGGGACAAAATCGGCTGCGAACCTTTCGTCTATGCGGGCGGCTATGGGCTCCAGGGTTACGACGCAGGACTGTACCACATCGGCCAGGAAATGAATATGCAGGCGCATGCCCCGGGTCTGGGGCAGCCGCTCCGCCCGCACCGTGGCGGAAAGGGATTCGAGCGCCACGATATTCAGCCGCGCCGCCAAGGCCCGGCATTCCGCCGCCTCGGCGACGAACTCGAAACTGCGCCCGTCCAGACCCAGCAGCTGGCTCTCGATGATGCGGCTGAACTCGCCCTCAGGCACGCCCATTGCCGTCCTCCGATTTCGATCTCTTCCGCCCGCCGCCGCGGAAGGGCCGGAAAATAGTGTCAAATCGTCGCTCCGGTCAATTGCTTTCACCTCCGGTGGGGGTGCTTTCACCTCCGGCGGGGGCGCTATTCGCCTCCGGCGGGGGCAGGAAATCGATCTCTCCGGCCAGCAACGCCCGGCGCCCGGCCGCTGCCAGATGCGCGACCTGGGCCAGGACATGGCTGGTCAGCGCCGCCAGCTGGGCTTCGATGCGGGCCGCCTGGGGCCCCCGGTCATCGCCCAGGGTGCCGTAGACGTTGCGCCCGAGGGCGGCGGAAAGTGGCCCCTCGCCGGCCGCCAAAGCCTCGTCATAGGCCTTGGCCCGGCCATAATAGGCCCGCGCCATGGCCTTGACCCGGGAGCCGACGCTGAGATCGCCCACCCCCGTCTCGCGCAAAGCCCGATCCATGTCGCTCATCATGAGATCGAAGAGCGCCTGCCCCAGGGCCACCCCGGCTTCACCTTCGAGGCGCAGGCGCCGCGCCACCAGATGGCAGTGCAGCACCAGCAGGTCGTAACGCCCGTCCAGCGTGTCGGGCACGCCCAGGTGCTCGTAGAAAGCCGCCGCGCGGGCTTGGGCAACGACCCTGCGATACAGCAGGTAGACTTCGTCGGAGGCCTGGCCGCGCTTGAAAAATCGTTTAAAAACCATAACTTAACGCTCCAATGCCAAGAGCGTTGACAGCTCTCGCCCCGCGGTGCCATGGTGCCGGCCAGCAGCCGGCCCCCCGGGAAATCGCTTCCCGAACCCTTTTGGCGGATCAGCGCTCATGTGGCCCCGAAAATCAGCTCTCGGTCTTCGCGCCGGTCTTTTCGCCGGCCTTCTGGTATTGGGCGCCTGCGCCCCGCTCAGCGATATCCAGGGCCACGTTCCCGACGAAGAGCAGATCGCCAAGATCCAACCCAAGCTCAGCAACCAAAGCGATGTCTTGCGCCTGTTGGGCTCGCCCTCCAATGTCGGCACCTTCGAAACCACGACCTGGTACTACATCTCGAAGCACACGGAAACCTTCGCCTTCTTCGAGAAGGACCTTCTAAAGCAGCAGGTCCTGGCCATCAGCTTCAGTAAAACCGGCATCGTCGAGAAAATCGAACGTTACGGCCTCGATGATGCCCGCAAGATCGAGCTGGTGGAACGGGTGACGCCGACCCGGGGCAAGGAGCTTGGCCTCTTCCAGCAGATCTTCGGCAACATCGGCCGCTTCACCGACGAGGGCTCGGGCCCCGGTATGCCCTGATTGGATCTCCGATCCAATCAGGGTTTTTGTCGCTCACGGCGGCGGAGCTGCGCTCCGCTGCCTGCGCGGGCGCGCCGCAGGGGCGGCGGGTCGCGGTCGCTCCTGTTGCACCAAGACCAAGCAGCAACAATCACGCTCTGCTATCGGCGCTAAGCCGCCCCCCCAGGGGGGCGGAGGCCAAGGGCGCGGAGCGCCCGCCCGGTGAGGGGCTACAAAAAACCCTAATGCGCCAGCGTGGCCAGCAGCAAGAGCGCCACGATGTTGGTGATCTTGATCATCGGGTTGATGGCCGGTCCGGCGGTGTCCTTGTAGGGATCGCCCACGGTATCGCCGGTCACCGCTGCCTTGTGGGCCTCGGAGCCCTTGCCGCCGTGGTTGCCGTCCTCGATGAATTTCTTGGCATTGTCCCAGGCGCCGCCACCGGCGGTCATCGAGATGGCCACGAAGAGGCCGGTGACGATAACGCCCATCAACATGGCACCCAGCGCCGAGAAAGCGGCGCCCTGGTCGGCCAGCGCCCGGATCACCCAGTAGACCACTATCGGGGCGAATACCGGCAACATCGAGGGCACGATCATTTCCTTGATGGCGGCCCGGGTCAAAAGATCGACGGCACGGCTGTAATCGGGCTTGGCGGTGCCTTCCATGATGCCGGGAATCTCGCGGAACTGGCGCCGCACCTCTTCGACCACCGAGCCGGCGGCCCGGCCCACCGCCGTCATGGCCATGGCGCCAAAGAGATAAGGCAACATGCCGCCGAGGAAGAGGCCGACGACGACGTAGGGATTGCTCAGCGTGAAGTCGACCTTGACGTCGCCGAAGAAGGCCTTGAGGTCCTCGGTATAGGCGGCGAACAGCACCAGCGCGGCGAGGCCGGCGGAGCCGATGGCGTAGCCCTTGGTCACCGCCTTGGTGGTATTGCCGACGGCGTCGAGGGCATCGGTGGTGTTGCGTACCGATTCCTCGAGATCGGCCATTTCGGCGATGCCGCCGGCATTGTCGGTGACGGGACCGTAGGCATCCAGTGCCACCACCATGCCGGCCAGCGCCAGCATGGCGGTGACGGCGATGGCGATGCCGAAGAGACCGGCCAGGTTGAAGGCGATGATGATGCCGGCACAGATGATCAGTGCCGGCACGGCCGTCGCCTCCATCGAGATGGCCAGGCCCTGGATGACGTTGGTGCCGTGGCCCGTGGTCGAGGAACGCGCGATCGACTGCACCGGACGATAGGTGGTGCCGGTGTAGTATTCGGTGACCCAGATGATCAGGCCGGTGATGACCAGGCCGAGGATGGCGCAGAAGAAGAGGTCGAGGCCGGTGACCGCCTTGCCGCTGATGCTGAAAGTGCTGGCCATGCCGACGAACATGTCGGTGACCGGCCAAAAGAGCACGGCCGAAAGCACGGCCGAGACCAAAAAGCCCTTATAGAGCGCTCCCATGATGTTCTGGCTGGCGCCCAGGCGGACGAAGAAGGTGCCGATCACCGAGGCGATGATGCAGGCCCCGCCGATGACCAGCGGATAAAGCATCAGCGTCAGCTGCATGGCGGTATCGCCGCTGAAATAGATCCAGGCCAGCACCATGGTGGCGACCACCGTCACGGCGTAGGTCTCGAAGAGGTCGGCCGCCATGCCGGCACAATCGCCGACGTTGTCGCCGACGTTGTCGGCGATCACCGCCGGGTTGCGCGGATCGTCCTCGGGAATGCCGGCCTCGACCTTGCCCACCAGATCGGCGCCGACGTCGGCACCCTTGGTGAAGATGCCACCACCGAGACGAGCAAAGATGGAAATCAACGAGGCCCCGAAGCCCAGCGCCACCAGGGCGTCGACGATCTCGCGCCCGGCCAGGTCGCCGCCCATGGCCAGCAACACGCCGAAGTAACCGGCCACCGCCAGCAGGGCAAAGCCGGCCACCAGCATGCCGGTGACGGCACCCGCCTTGAAGCCGATGGCCAGGCCTTCCTGCAAGCCCTGGCGCGCCGCTTCGGCGGTGCGCACATTGGCGCGTACCGAGATGTTCATGCCGATGTAGCCGGCAGCCCCCGACAACACGGCGCCAATGGCGTAGCCCACGGCCGCCTTGAGGCCGAGGAAGAAGAACACCACCACCAGCACCACGACGCCAACGATGGCGATGGTCGTGTACTGGCGGTTGAGATAGGCATTGGCCCCTTCCTGGATGGCCTGGGAGATTTCCTGCATACGCTCGTTGCCGGGGCTGGCAGCCAATACCGAACGACTGGCATAGACACCGTAGAGCACGGCCAGGACGCCGCAGGCGAAGACGAACCACAAAATGGTTGGCATGGCTTCAGATCCTCATGGCAAAGGGGCTCGAATGGGCCGAAAAACGCCACCTATTGGCGGCAAAAAAATCTCGCGGAACTTACGGGAGAAGCCAGCAAAAGGCAACCGCGCTCAGGCCACCCGGCGGCGCAGCAGCCACAGCGAGGCCAGCCCGGTAAACGCCAGGAAGGGCAGCGCCCCCAAAAGCACGGCGTGCCAGCCGATCAGGTGCAAAAGCGTGCCCGAAGTCAGCGAGGCGGCGGCCACGGTGCCAAACACGAGAAAGTCGTTGGCCGCCTGCACCTTGGCCTTTTCGGCCGGCGCATAGCACTCGGTCAACAGCGTCGTGCCGCCGACGAAAAGGAAGTTCCAACCCAGCCCCAGTAGCACCAGCGAGGTCCAGAAATAGAGGAATTCCAAGCCCGAAAGCGCCACCGCGACGCAGGCGAACATCAACAGCGTGCCGCAGAGCATGATCTTCAGCACACTGAAGCGGTTGATCAGCGAACCGGTGAAGAAGGCCGGCGCGAACATGCCGACGATATGCCACTGGATGACGATAGCGGTATCGTCGAAGGGATGTTGGCACGCCGTCATGGCCAGCGGCGTCGCCGTCATCACCAAGTTCATCACGCCGTAGCCGATCATGCCGCCCAGCACGGCCACCAAAAAGACGGGCTGGGCGACGATTGTGGCCAGGGGGCGACCGCCGCTCTGGCGCTCTTGCTCGCCGGGCGGTGGGATGTCGACCAGCGTCAGCAGGCCGATGGCCAGCAGCGCAAAGATCATGGTCGACATGTAGGAGCCGAGAAATAGGTGCTCGGGAAAGACGTCACGCGTCAGGATGGCACTGCCGGGGCCCAGGAAGGCACCGACGATGCCGCCGGCCATGACGAAGGAGATGGCCTTGCTCTTGAAGCTGTCGCTGGCCACGTCGACGGCGGCGAAGCGGTAGTACTGGCCACAAGCGTTGTAGAGGCCCGCAAGGCCGGTGCCGGCGCAAAAGAGCATAAAGTCGCCGCTGTAGATGGCGTAGCTCGACAACGCCCCGGCCCCGATGCCGATCACGGCTCCCGTCATGAAGCCGGCGCGCCGCCCCACCCGCTTCATCCAGAGCGAGGCCGGCACCGTGCTTAGCGCCGTGGCCACCACGTAGCTGGTGACAGGCAGCGTGGCAAAGGCCTTGTCGGGCGCCAGGGCAAAGCCGACCAGTGGGCTCAGCGCGATGAGGATGGCATTGCCGGTCAGCAGCAGCGCCTGGCAGCCGGCCAGGACGGCAACGTTGCGTTGGGCTCTATTCATTCCAGCGGCTGCCTTGGCGGGAATTCAAAAATGCCGGTAACCGGCCCCGGCCTCGAGGATTCGGCCGTCCGCGTCGCGCAAGCTGACGCCGCTGCCGGAGCGAATTTCACCGATCCGGGTAAAGGCCACGCCGGCCGCGGCCGCGGCAGCCACCGCCGCGGCCTCGCCCTCCGGCGCCAGCGTGGCCAGGATTTCGTAGTCGTCGCCGGCCAGTAGCCGCCGCCGTAACGCCGGATCGAGCGCCAGCGCCGCCTCGGCCGCCGGCGACAGCGGCAAACGCGCCGCCTCGATCAGCGCCGCCACGCCGGAAGCCTGGCAGATATGTTCGAGATCGGCGACCAGACCATCCGAGACATCGCTGGCGGCACTGACCAGACCGCCCAGCGCCCGCCCCAGCTTGAGGCGCGGGCGCGGCAGCCGATAGCGATCGAGCAACGCCCCAGCGGCTTGCCGGTCCAGTCCCGCCAATCCCCCCTTGAGCACCAGCAAACCCAGCGCAGCATCCCCGATGCTGCCCGATAGATAGACGAGATCACCCTGGCGGGCCCCGTTGCGACGCAGCGCGCGGCCCTCCTCGACCTCGCCCAGCGCCGTCAGCGACAACGTCAGCGCGCCCGGCGTCGCCACCATGTCGCCGCCCAGCAGCGCCAGGTCGAACTCGCCCTGGTCACTGGCCAGGCCGGCGGCAAACGACTCCAACCAGCCTTCGCCCAGATCGGCCGGCAGGGCCAGGGCCAGCAGGTAGCCCAGCGGCTCCGCGCCCATGGCCGCCAGGTCCGAAAGGTTGACGCGCAAAAGTTTGCGGGCCACCAGGTCCGGCGCCTCGTCGGCGGGAAAATGCACATCGGCCACCAGGGCATCCTTGGTCAGTACCAGATCGCAGCCCGGCCGTGGCCGTACCAGCGCGGCATCGTCAGTCAAACCGAAGGCCAGCTCGTGGCCGCTGGCCAGCGGCGCAAAAATCTCGTTGATCAATTCGAATTCGCCGCGCCGGCCCAGCTCAGCCACTTTCGGCCGCCATCTCCTGCGCCGCCGGCCCCAATTCTTCGGGCCTCAGGACATGACCGAGGCGATCGAGCACGCCGTTGACCAGGCGCGGCTCGGTGCCGTCGAAGAAGGCCTTGGCCAGATCGAGGTATTCGTTGATGACGGCCCGCGCCGGCACGTCCGGACGCTGGGCCAGCTCGAAGGCGCCGGCGCGCAGGATATGGCGCAGGATGGCGTCGAGGCGCGCCACCGTCCAGGCGGTGGTGAGCGCCGCCGCGATCATGTCGTCGAGGTCCTGGCGCTGGCCGCTGACGCCGCGCACGATGAGCGAGAAGAAATCGCCGTCGGCCTCGCCATAGCGATCGCCGTCGAGCTCCTGGCCCAGGCGATGGGCCAAGAACTCGGCGATCACCAGTTCCACCGGGGTGGCCGAAATTTCGATCTGGTAAAGTGCCTGAACAGCCCCCAGGCGGGCCAGTCTGCGCCGCCCCGGTCGGGAATTGGGATCGGAAGACGCGGCCGCAACGCTCATCGCGCCGGCATCAGCTCGCGCTTGACCCGCACCATCTCGATGGCGGCGCGGGTCGCCTGGGCGCCCTTGTTGCCCTGGTTGGTGGCGGCCCGGACCAGTGCCTGCTCGCGGGTCTCGCAGGTCAGGATGCCGTTGCCGACGGCCACGGAAAAGTTCATGGCGATATCGTTGAGACCGCGCGCCGCCTCGGCGCAGATGTGATCGTAGTGGCTGGTTTCGCCGCGGATGACGCAGCCCAAAGCCACGTAGCCGTCGTAGCGCCGCCGGCCGCCGACCAGCTCCATGGAGCGAATGGCCATGCGGATGGCAGCCGGCAGCTCGAAGGCGCCGGGCACCGAGACGCGCATGTAGCTGCCCCTGACCTCCTCGATGGCACCCAGGGCACCGCGCACCAGCTCGTCGGAAATGTCGGGATAGAATCGCGCATCGACGATCAGGAGGTAGGGCGCGTCAACCATGGTTAGAAGCCCTCCAGCTTGGGAATGGAACGTTGTTCGGCGATGCTCAAGCCGTAGCCCTCGAGGCCGACGATGGTGCGCTGGGAATTCGACAACAACACCATATCGCGAACCCCGAGATCGAGCAAAATCTGCGCCCCGATGCCATAGTCGCGCAACTGCGGCGGCACTTCGAGGGGCTCGCCCAGACGATCGCGCACCGAATCCGAAAGCGAGGACCGCCGGGGCTCGCGGATCAGCACCAGCACGCCGCGGCCGGCGCGCTCGATCTCGCTCATGGCGCTGTGCAACTGGCCGCCGCGACCGCCCTCGGCCAGCAGCAGGTCGTCCAGCAAGTCGAAGGCGTGGACCCGCACCAGCACCGGATCATGGCCCGAAAGATCGCCCTTGACCAGCGCGATGTGCTCGGCGTACTCGACCGAATTGACGTAGACGATCAAGTGAAAGCTGCCGAAACGGCTTTCCAGCGTGGTCTCGAGGGTGCGTCGGATCAAGGTGTCGTTGTGGCGGCGATAGGCGATCAGGTCGGCGATGGTGCCCAGCTTGAGGCCGTGGAACTGGGCGAAGGTCACCAGGTCCGGCAGCCGTGCCATGGTGCCGTCTTCGTTCATGATTTCGCAGATCACGCCCGAGGGGTTGAAGCCGGCCAGGCGGGCGATATCGACCGCCGCCTCGGTGTGGCCGGCCCGCACCAGGGTGCCACCGTCGCGGGCCACCAGAGGAAAGACGTGGCCCGGGCTGTTGATGTCGGATTTTCCCTTTGCCGGGTCGATGGCCGCGGCAATGGTCCGGGCCCGGTCGGCCGCTGAAATTCCCGTGGTGACGCCCTCACGGGCCTCGATGGAGACGGTGAAGGCGGTCTGGTGGCGCGATTCGTTCTTGTGCGCCATCAGGGGCAGTTCGAGCTCGGCAATGCGTTCGCCGGTCAGCGCCAGGCAGATCAGCCCGCGAGCGTGCTTGGCCATGAAGTTGACGGCCTCGGCGTCGGCGATCTCGGCCGGGATGACGACATCGCCCCCGTTCTCGCGGTCCTCGTCGTCAACCAGAATGACCATGCGGCCCTGGCGCACGTCGGCGATGATCTCCTCGATGGAGGAGAGATAGTCGTGATAGCTAGTCCGCATTTCTTACCGGGTCATGGCCTGCGCGGCGCTGTCGCGCCGACAGGGTAGGAGCGCTGCATAGCGCGATGTGGGACATCGGGCAAGCGGCGCGACGCACCCTGTCGGTGCGACAGCGCCGCCCGAAGGGTCGCCCCCAAGCCGCGCGCCCGCTACGGAAAAGATCGAAGCGCGTAGTCCCACTACGCTCTTCGGTCTTTTCCTTTCGGATCGCATCACCTGGGGGCGACGCAGGCCGTGACCCGGTGAGAAATGCGGACTAGAGGTCACGGCACTTCGATCAGGCGGGCCACGTAACGTGCCAGCACATCGATCTCCAGGTTGACGCGAGCGCCCGGCTGGGCCTCGCCGAAGGTGGTCTGGCTCTGGGTGTGGGGAATGATATTGATGCCGAAGCAGTCGTCTTCCACCTCGTTGACGGTAAGCGACACGCCATCCAGCGCTACCGAGCCCTTGGAAGCCACGTAGCGCTTGAATTCGGCCGGCGCCCGGAAGACGTAGCGCAGCGAATCGCCTTCCGGTTCAAGCGACACGATTTCCGCCGTGGCGTCGACGTGGCCGGTGACGATATGGCCACCCAGCTCGTCGCCCAGCCGCAAGCTGCGCTCCAGGTTGACCGCCGAGCCCACTTGCCAGTCGCCCAACGTGGTATGGGCCAAGGTCTCGGCCGAGACGTCGACGGCGAACCACCCCTCACCGCGCTCGACCACCGTCAGGCAGGCGCCCGAGCAGGCGATCGAGGCGCCGATTTCGATACCGGCGGTATCGAAGCTCGTATCGATGACGAAACGGGTGTCGCCGCGCTTCTCCACCTGGCGCACGCGGCCGATGTCGGTGATGATGCCCGTGAACATGATTTCGCTGCCCGGCCTCCTGGTCTCGCATTCCTACCCGTGGGGCCGCAGAACTAACCCGCCGCCGGCCCGCCGGTCAACTCTCGACGGCGAAGGTCTCCATTGTATCGTCACCGCAGCGACTGCTGCCAAGGCGGCGAAAGCGGGGACTTTGACCGAGATCGTCGATCCCGAAGGCCGCTGCCACCGGCAGTCCGTCGCCGCCGATCAGCGCCGGGGCCCGGAACCAGACCAGCCGGTCGACCAGCCCGGCCCGCAGCAACGCCGCCGCCACCTGGCTGCCTCCCTCGACCAGCAGCCGCGTGATGCCGCGATCGGCCAGCGCCGTCAGGGCCTGGCTCAGGTCAGGCCAGCCCGCACCATCGGCGCCAACCTCGATGATCTCGACACCGGCGGACGTGAAAGCCAGGCGCCGCTTTGCCTCGGCAGGCCCGAGCGCGATGATCCAGGTCGGCACGGTCGAGGCGGTGGCCACCAGTTTGGCCGTCAACGGCGTCCTCAGGTGGCTGTCGAGCACCAACCTGAGCGGCGAGCGCGCTGCCAGACCAGGCAAACGGCAGGTTAGTTCGGGATCGTCCGCCGCCACCGTGCCGGCCCCCACCAGGATGGCATCGTGACGCGCCCTGAGGCCGTGGGCCTGGCGCCGCGCTTGTGGTCCGGTGATCCATTGGCTGGCGCCGCTGTGCGTGGCGATGCGGCCATCCAGCGTGGTGGCGGTTTTCAGCGTGACCAGCGGCCGGCGCCGGCCGAGCCGCATGATGAAGCCGGCGTTGAGCTGGCCGGCCTGCTCGGCGCCAAGGCCCACACTCAAGTCCACGTCGGCCGATTTCAGGGCGCTGAGGCCGGCCCCATTGACGCGTGGATCGGGGTCCTCGAGCGCCACCACGGCCCGGCTCACACCGGCCGCGATCAAGGCCTCGGCGCAGGGCGGCGTCTGGCCCTGGTGGGCGCAGGGCTCCAGCGTGAGATAGGCCGTGGCGCCGCGGGCCGCCGCTCCGGCGCGGCGCAGCGCCTCGCTCTCGGCATGAGGCCGGCCGCCGGGCTGGGTCCAGCCGCGGCCCACGATGCGGTCCCCCGGATGCCCCCCCTGCCCCTCTTGCACCAGGATACAGCCCACCGCGGGATTGGGCCAAACCGCCCCCAGGCCGCGCCGGGCCAAGCCGAGCGCGGCCGCCATGTGGGCTCTGTCAGCAGCCTCAGTCGTCTTGCCCGTTCCCGCCAAGCTCACCGACGAACTCCTCGAAGTCCTTGGCCTCGCGGAAGTTGCGGTAGACCGAGGCGAACCGGACATAGGCCACCTGGTCGAGATTGGCCAATGCCTCCATGACCATGCCGCCGACGACCTCGGACTTGACCTCGTTCTCGCCCCGGCTTTCCAGGCGCCGCACGATGCCGTTGATCATGCGGTCGATGCGGTCGGGCTCGACCGGCCGCTTGCGCGTCGACAGCAGCACCGAGCGTTCCAGCTTGTCGCGATCGAAGGGCGCACGCGATCCGTTTTTCTTGACTACCGTGAGCTCGCGCAGCTGCACCCGCTCGAAGGTCGTGAAACGCGAGGCGCAGCCCGGACAAAAGCGTCGCCGGCGAATGGCGGCCTTGTCCTCGGTGGGTCGCGAATCCTTCACCTGGGTGTCGTCGTTTCCGCAGAATGGACAGCGCATGATGCCTCCCCGAGAACAGCTTCGGTTTACTCAGTTCGTGCCTTTGGAACCCAGACCATAGATGGGAAAGCGCCGGCAAAGCGCCGCCACCGCCGCCTGGGCCTTGGTCTCTTGCTTGCTATCGCCCTCGGCCGAGGCGGCCAGGGCCTCGAGCACGTCGGCTATGATGGCGCCCACCTCGGCGAATTCGGCCGGGCCGAAACCGCGGGTGGTGGCGGCCGGCGTTCCCAGGCGCACGCCCGAGGTCACCATCGGTCCTTCGCTGTCGAAGGGCACGCCGTTCTTGTTGGTGGTCAGGCCGACGCGGCGCAAGGCCGCTTCGGCATCGCGCCCCGTGAGTCCCCGCGAGCGCAGGTCGAGCAACAACAGGTGGGTGTCGGTGCCGCCGGAGACGATATCCAAGCCACGCTTCATCAGGCTCTCCGCCAGCACCCTGGCGTTGGCCACCACGGCGGCCGAATAGGCGGCGAATTCGGGTCTCAAAGCTTCACTCAGCGCCACCGCTTTGGCCGCGATGACGTGCATCAGCGGGCCGCCCTGGAGACCTGGGAAGATGGCGGAATCGATCTTCTTGGCGATCTCGGCGTCGTCACTGAGAATCATGCCGCCGCGCGGCCCGCGCAGCGTCTTGTGGGTGGTGGTGGTGACGACCTGGGCGTGGGGAAAGGGCGAGGGGTGAACGCCGCCGGCCACCAGGCCGGCGAAATGGGCCATATCGACCATCAGGATGGCACCGACGGCATCGGCGATCTCGCGGAAGCGGGGAAAATCGAGGACGCGGGGATAGGCCGAGCCGCCGGCGATGATCAGCTTGGGCCGGTGTTCCCCAGCCAATCCCGCCAGTTCCTCGAAATCGACCCGGGCGTCTTGGCGGCGCACGCCGTACTGGATGGCGTTGAACCACTTGCCCGACTGGTTGGGCGGGGCGCCGTGGGTGAGATGGCCGCCGGCCGCCAGCGACATGCCCATGACGGTATCGCCAGGCTCGATCAGGGCCATCATGACGCCCTGGTTGGCCTGGGTTCCCGAATGGGGCTGGACGTTGACGTAGGCGCAGCCGAAGAGTTCCTTGGCCCGCTCGATGGCCAGGCTCTCGGCGACGTCCACATGGTCGCAGCCGGCATAGTAGCGCCGCCCGGGATAGCCTTCGGCGTACTTGTTGGTCATCACCGAGCCGGCCGCCTCGAGCACCGCCGGGCTGACGATGTTCTCGGAGGCGATGAGTTCGATCTCGTCCTGCTGGCGGCCGAGCTCGGCAGCGATGGCGGCTGCGATCTCGGGATCCCCGGTGGCCAGCGTGGATGCGAAAAAATCCCCCTCCCCGGCGGGCTGGGTGGCCGTCTGGCTGGATGTCATCGCTCTCCCGTACCCCCTTGCGTCCAATTCAGCTCAGTTTGGCGACCCGCCGGTCGTGGCGTCCGCCCTCGAAATTCGTGGCCAGGAACTCCCTGAGGCAATCCTTGGCCACCTCCTCGCCAATCACCCGGGCACCCATTGCCAGCACGTTGGCATCGTTGTGCTGGCGGCTCATGCGCGCCGTGAAGGCATCGTGGCAAAGTGCGGCACGTACTTGCCTGTGGCGATTGGCGGCAATGGAAATGCCGATGCCGGTACCGCACAGCGCCACCCCATAGGCAGCTTGTTGGGCCACCAGGGCCTCTGCCACGGCCTGGCCGAAATCGGCATAGTCGACCGAATCCGGACCGTCCGTGCCAAGATCCAATACGCCATAACCGAGATCTTCAAGCTGGCGCTTGAGAATCTCCTTGAGCTGATAGCCGGCGTGATCTGCTGCTATTGCGACGGTTGTGGCGGCCATGACGCACAATCTGGCTGAGGAAGGCCTCTCATACCATATGTCGCACTCCTGCACCAGTACAACACAACCTGTCGAGAAGTTTGTTGAAACTGGATCCGGCGGCAGGTTGGCTGGAGCAAACCGGCGATCGGCGCAATAACCCTAATCAAATATTTCTTGTCCCTGTTGCCACGAATCCATTAGTCCCCCATTTCCCAGATGAACTCGTTAATCGATGCCCTGAGATGGAGATTATGCTATAAGAATCAATATGTTGAGGAGTTGATGGAG
>MPMF02323925.1_pt1 | contig 16511 bp, 12 predicted proteins | sample 1617271 | NCBI WGS metagenome assembly MPMF02 (sample SAMN05944812, study PRJNA350692) | marine metagenome | biome: marine; feature: ODZ; material: water; isolation source: 120 m water sample prefiltered with 30 um filter, filtered on to 0.2 um... | place: Pacific Ocean | collected 2012-04-09... | reverse complement strand
GCCTCATCTGCATTGTCTTTTTGTGCTTGCCTGATTGGACGCTCAGCCTGCAATTGTGAAGCAGAGTGGCAACCTGTGGGGGGCAGGCGGGACCCCAGCTAAAAAATATCCCGTCTTCATCTAGGGTGATTTCAGCGACCGGGGTGTCCTGTGCCGGAATTGAAATTCGCCATCTGCCATCACTCTTCGGATCGCGGGCGATTTTCATGCTGTGTGCATTGCCATAGGCAGGCACATCGAGCTCGAGTCGGCAATTCGCGTTGGGCGGAAAGGAAACACTTTCTGCTAGAAGGCCTTCATCCTCGGGGAGCGCTACCGCAAGAGGAAGCCGATTCAGGCTGGCCGGGTGAAAAACTGGACTAAAATCTGTTCCCGGACCGGATGGTGGTTCGGGCCCCTCCGGTGGTGCGACCGGCTGAGTTTCCGACTTGGGCTTTGGAATCGGTTCTGGTGGGGAGAATTCCTCATCCAGAACGTCGACCGGTGGAGGCCTTTTCTTTTTGACAACCTTGGATGTCTTTTGGGTACTGACGAAATAGACACCACCGACAATGACAAGAAATCCAATTCCCACAAGGATAATAATGGCAACTGTGGGATCGTTTTTCTTTTTGCGCGTGGGGCGTCTTTTTACCGCAGATCGTCTTCGGCGGGCCATCAGCTTCTCCGTTCAAATGATTCGCGGTTTTGCCGCTTGATATAGACGCCGAATTGTGGAAAAAAGTTCCCGGCCCGTCTTTTAATCGTCTCTGCTGCAGGGGTGGTGCGTGTTCGCGTGTTGGGGGCTGTCAAATAATTGTCTGTCTCTGCGACTGGCTGCGATTCTAGCCCCGAGATGCCAGCCCCTCGACAGAGGGGGGTCTCTGTGTAAATTGAAAAAACGATTGCCCCGATCGGTGTTCACTCGGCTTTACTTCTCGGGGTGTCGCCAAATGTTCGATTTGCGAGTGAGTGTGCCATGCACGAAAAAATAAAGCATGAAGTAAAAGGCAGATCCGAAGAGCAGCGAAAAGATGACGATCACGGGAAAGTGTTCAGAGAATAAAACCATGATCGGGGGATCGAGAGTTTTAGGGACACGGCGCTGTACGGGCCCCTTTCCAGTCGACTGCCTTGCAGCTTCGTTGCGCCACTGTTGCCAATCGGCTTGAGTAGTCGCAGAGTTATTTTGATCCAATTGCATGTTACGCAGAGAAATCATTCCATAAAGAATAGCTGCCATCGTCATCAGATAGCCAGCGAGCCATACTCGTTGCAGCAGGCGGGACTTCCGGTTGCGCCGTATCATGGAGTTCCGGTTCCATCGAGTAACAATTTGTGAAGCTTTGGAAGCAATAAGGCAATCGCCCGGGCCCGATGGCTAATGGCGGCCTTCATTGCTGGACCAAGTTCGCCAAATGTGCGATGGTATTCGATGATCTCAAAGAGCGGGTCGTATCCAAAACCGTGGTTGCCCGCTTCTTCGTAGCGTATACGTCCACGACAGTGGGATTCGCTCTCGGCACAGATATTTCCCAAAGGATCGGACAAGGCCATGTGGCAGCTGTAGTGTGCGGTCCGTTGCTCCATGGGCAAACTTCCCAGTTTGTCGAGCAGTAATTGATTGTTTTTCAGATCGGTTGCGTCCGGACCGGCAAAACGAGCCGAATAGATGCCGGGTCTGCCCTCCAGCGCGTCGATGCAAATGCCACTGTCTTCTCCAAGAACCCATTGTCCGAGGTGGCGGGCCTGTTCAGACGCTTTTTTTTGTGCATTGGCGGCAAACGAGTCGCCGTCTTCGAGAACATCAATGCTTTGCCGATAGTGGGCGAGTGTCTCGACGGTAATGCCCAGGGGCGCGAGCAGATCGGAGAGTTCAGCCCCTTTTTTGGGATTATGCGTCCCGAGAATGAGTAGCGAACAGGGAATCATTTTCTGTTCAGCGGATGCTGAGTGTGCGTCGTGCAAAATCGCTACTCACCGATCGCTTGGGTACAGATATTAAGGTGGGGTGAACGTCAAATGGAATGCCCAGCAATTGTTCTGGTGCAATACGGGATTGTACCCTCGGCTGCTGCCCCGGTGTACCTTGGGGTGCCTTTTGTTTTGCTCCAAACCGATAAATCAACTCTTGAACCTGCGGTTCGTACACCAGCGTTCCTCCCGGCACTTTCTCGGGTGGCTTGTTAAAGCTCCCTACCGTCACGATGCTACTGCGACGGTCATGGAATTGGTAGGCCTCATAGCCTTTGGCTCGTAGGGCCACCGCTAGCCGATGGGCCTTCAGGGCCCCTTCTTCCAGTCGGCTTGATGTGAAGTTGTTCTTCTCAATCTCTTTGATATGGGCGGGATTGACTGCAATTAATCCGCTGAAGCTTGCCACTCTGACAGTATAGGTATCGGGACATTCGAGCAGGCTGTATTTCATTCCCTCGTTGAGTTGTGCGACGAAACGGTCGATGCCTGTGGGACGAAAATACTCATCAGGTAGCAGCGGGTTTGTGGTTATGAACGCGAGTTTCATAGGACCGAGTGCATTTTTTGTCGCTTTGTTTTTTCCAAGCAAATCCTTGTGGAGTTTGCGCAACTCGGCGAAAGTGCGGCTGGTTTTATCTGCTTCTGAGTCGAGCGATTTGAGCGTGAGTTCCTTGATCCGCTTCAGGTCGCGCTGGCCGTTGGGGTCGTCCACCGAAGTATAGTTTCCAACAAGCACTGCCACTTCACTGACCGCATCGTTGTTCTGGTGACGCATGCGACGCGGATTACCGAATTTATCGACCCCTCTTCCTACAAATCCCTCAGAATAGTCATAGGTTTCAAGATGCGTGTAGGCGGTCAGTTTGTGCTGCTTTCGCAATTCATACACAAGCCGGCTCGCTTCCTGTTTCGCATTCGGTCCTCGATAGGTCATGGCCATAATCATCCAGGGGCCATGCTCCTTCATGAGTTCGTACGACTTGTCGGGCTTAGCCTCGACCTGTTGAGACTTTACCAAGCCGAGCCAGGGTGGCGCTGCGGCTGCTTGAGGAGACCAATCCCAACTCGAGAAGATGCTAAGAAAGACAATCGTAAAGAAAGAGATTTTCATACAGTTAATAATTTGCTCGATATGATTTGAGTGGAATGAGCGCTCGAGAAACAAAATCGGCTCTGCGCTGCGGAAATGCCGCAGAAAAGAGGGGCGGGAGTGTAGCAGACCCCAGATAGTGCGGGTAGATCTTTTTGAAGCGGAAAAATGCTAGTGCCGGAGGGTTTCTCGAACTGATAGCATGCTGCCAAGACCGGTCCGGCAACGGTTCATTGCAGAAAGAACACCGGTTTTGTCTCGATCGGAAGTGGGGAGTTTGAGAGAGCCCGAGCCAGATGCCTTCCCGGTGTGGACCAGATATCTTCCCGGCGCGGAAGGGCCGAGAAAGAAGTGGAGGATAGCGGGCTCGAACCGCTGACCTTCTGGCTGCCAGCCAGACGCTCTCCCAACTGAGCTAATCCCCCGTATGCCGTATTTTCTGCTCGATATTTTTCAGCAAACGGTTTTGCATTCTCAGACCAGAGAACGCTGCCATTGCGAAAATGCACTAAAAACCTTATCACCGCGACGGCAGGGTGTCAACGGAAGGTTGGCGTCTGTTACGCTGCCGGTGAGGTCTACGCAGTCGCTTGGCCACTCCGCGGCAATGAATCGAATACGTGGATGAGGTTCTCTTGAAACGCCAGCTATTCAATCTACTCAAGGTGGCCGCCTCCCTCGGTATCCTCACGTATCTGATCGTCAGCAGTTACCACAAACATCCAGAAATTTTCCACCAACTCCAAAGTGAGCCAAAAAATTGGTCACTCTTAATCGCCGCTTGGGTACTCTTGAGCGTGGCGCTAATGATTACCTTTTTTCGTTGGTATTTGCTGGTGAGGGTCCTCTCACTGCCATTTTCATTGCGGGACGCATTTCGGTTGGGTTTTGTCGGCTACTTTTTCAACCTGATTTCTATTGGTTCCGTTGGGGGCGATCTGTTTAAAGCGCTCTTTTTGGCGCGCGAGCAACCGAGACGCCGCACCGAAGCGGTGACCACGGTGGTTGTCGACCGACTCGTGGGCCTTTACGGCCTGCTGTTAATTGCCAGTATGGCAATCGCCTTTTCAAAGGTATCGCAGTTGGGTGATCATGTTCGTTCGTTGTGCCAGGGAACATTGATCCTAACGGCAATTGCGTCCGTTGCTTTGTTGATGCTGTTGATGGGATTTGGCATCAACGGAAAACTGGCCAACCGTTTGTGCCGGGTGCGACGTATGGGCCCATTTTTTAAAAGGCTTTTCTTGGCGGTGCAAACCTACCGGAAGCACATTCCTGTACTTGGGCAGGCCCTTTTGTTAACCCTCTGCACACATGCCATAGGAGCGGTCGCCTTTTTCTTGATTGCCAGATCGCTGCCCGGTGAGACGCCGAGTCTCGCGACCCATTTTTTTATCATTCCATTGGGGATGGTCGCCGGGGTGATCCCGTTGCCAATGGGTGCTTTAGGAGCCATTGAAGGGGCGCTGCAATTTCTTTACGGTCAAACGGGTGGAAATGTCGCCAAGGGACTCGTGGTTACCCTTGTCTATCGGTTGATCACAATTCTCATCGCAATGGTAGGCGTTGGATTCTATGTGCGTACGCGCCGCGATCTAAATCGGGTACTCAAAGAAGCCCGCCAGGTGGGTAGTGCCGATGATTAGTCTCTTTCACCTAGCCTGCTACTAGGGTGCAATGAGCTTTTCCTCCGCCGCGCTCTTGCGGTAGTAGTCGGGTACGAACTGCCAAATGTCCTCCTGCTCGCCATCGCGGAATTTTTCGACGGCAAGTTGGCCTACGATGCCGGCCCGCGGCATCCAAAATTCTTCGCCAAGACACTCCACATTTTTGGGCAAGCGGTCGGTAAGCTTTGTCAGGAGCGGACCAACAACGCGATCATTGGGTGTAAGACGTTTCATCCAATCATCCACCGCTAAAATCGTTGTCGTCTCAATTTCCCTCAGAGGCTTCTCCTCTTCTTCGGGAAAGAATTTCGCGGCATAACACTCGTCCCGCTGGGCGTCCATCACGCACCAGATGGGGGTGGCGCCCCCGGTAGCGGCAGCTAGAGCCCTCAGCGAGTTCACTCCCACAATCGCTGCACCGACGGCATAGGCAATCGTTTTTGCAGTGACGACTCCGATTCGTAATCCTGTAAATGAACCGGGTCCGCGAGTTACTGCAACGAGGTCGATTTCCTGTGGGGACCAACCTTCCCGATCAAACAACTCTTTGATGCAAAGGGTGAGTGACTGCGCACTGCGGGCCTCTGCCGGAAGACGCCGCTCGGCCACGCAGTCACCGGAAAGCAATAGCGCAACGGATCCGGTTCTTCCAGTGGTTTCAATAGCAAGTGTTTTCATGGTGTTGGCGTAGAGATAAACAGGCTTGTGGGTTTCAACATGCCACGGACAAAGAGCAGAATGACCGATCTTCCAGCGGGGTTTCCATTTATAGCAATCGGCAATGGCTTCTGGCGAGACGCCAACGGAGAGCCGCTCCGGGTTGCGGGCCGTTTCCCCTGCCTTGACCGGCCTTCTCAAGCACCTTAGGATTGCAATTTCGCTCGTAAAATGTTTTCTGAGCTAAGTTTACAGGCATGGTGCGTTCCCGATATGGATTTGTTGGGCCAGATAGTTTGGATGGACGACGTCAGAGCAACTCCCGGCGCTAGAAAAGAGACGAGACCGTGAAGCGAGCGATCATTAGCGATATCCACAGCAATCTAGAGGGCCTTCGGGCGGTCTTGGAAGATATTGAAAATCAGGGCATTACAGAAATCTACTGCCTCGGAGATATTATCGGGTACGGCCCCAATCCCCGTGAGTGCATTGATCTGATCATCAAGTGCGATGCCTGTCTTTTGGGTAACCACGATCAAGGCGCACTATTTGATCCCGAGGGATTTAATTCGGGTGCTGAAAAGGCCATTTTCTGGACCCGGGAACAACTCGAAGATCCAAAAGAAAATGCCAAAGAGAATGCCCGACGTTGGGATTTTTTGGGTGAGCTACCGAGAAATCACAAGGAGGACGGCCTGATGTATGTGCACGGGTCGCCGCGCAATCCATTGAACGAATATGTTTTTCCGGAAGATATTTATAATCAGAGGAAAATGGAAAAATTATTCGGTCTGTTCGAGAAGACCTGCTTTCAAGGCCACACGCATGTTCCTGGTGTTTTTACAGAGGGGTTGCGTTTTTATCCACCGGAAGAAATGGACAACGAGTACAAACTGGGCGAAGAAAAAATCATGGTCAATGTGGGTTCGGTAGGACAGCCACGAGATGGAGATCCGCGAGCGTGCTACGTCATCTTTACGGAAGATGCCCTGCAGTACCAGCGTGTGGAATACGATCGTGAAACGACCATTCAAAAAATCTATGACATCCCGGAGTTGGATAACTTTCTTGGGGAGAGGCTTCTTGCTGGGCGTTAAACGATGGCTGAGAGAGTCGTTATCGACGCATTTGTTTATGCCAGTTGCTGTTTTTCAGAGCAACATTTTTTACATTCTTGAGTTGACCCAAGATCAACCGCCGACAACAAGGATTCAATAGCCGAGTGCATCGGCAGAAGAGGTGTGGTGCGTGGATAAGCGTTTTTTCTTATTTCTGGCTGTGTCGATGGTGATCTTGGTCGGATCCCAGGCCATCATAAACAGTATCTTTCCGCCTCCTGAAAGACCCGCACCAAAAGTCGGCGAAGATGCCGTTGCCGAGAAGCAACAGAAAGACAAAAGCGTTGCCGATCGTGAGGAGGCTGCAGACCGTGATTCGATCGTCCCCGGGGTTGTCGCTAAGCCTGTCGAGAAAGGTGGAGACAGCGATTCTGGAAAATCGGTCGAGGGGCAACCAAAAAAAGAATCAATCGCAACTCAAGGGGCACAGTCTCCTCAAGAAAAAAAACATCCACTCAGCTACGTGTCACTCGGATCTCTCGACCCGAGCGGCAATTCCCGGGCACTTGTGACACTGACGAGCCTCGGGGCCTCGATCGAACGCCTGGAACTGAACAACCCACGCTACCGCGACATGGTCGATACCAGCGGTTATCTGGGGCATTTAGTAGGGAAGGAGGTTCCCGAGGGATTTAGAGTGGACTATGTCGGTCGCGGAACACCTGCAGATCAAGCCGGCTTGCGGATAAAAGACATCATCGTCGAGGCAGGTGGAGACCCGGTTGAACAGCAGGAAGATCTAAGCCGCCGCCTTCAAGAGATGAAAGCCGGCCAGCAATTGCAGCTTGTTATTTTGCGAGACGGCCAGCGCGCAGGGCCGCTCGATGTGACGTTGATTCGTCGCCCCCTGGAGATCGTGCGGCCGGAGATGGCATCGCAGCCCATAGAGTCGTATCAGCCGACTCTTCACGACCCATTTTCGCTTTTGCTTACCCTGAGCCAGATCGACCAACAACAGCTCTTGCCCGAAGAGCGTGTGATCGAAGGTGCTGAACTGCATGAGGTGAATTGGGCTATTACCAAGAGTGGACCGCTGGAAGTCCGCTTCGAAAAGGAGCTTCCAGCGCACGGTTTGATAATCATCAAACATTTTCAGCTGGCGGAAGTTCCCAGCAGTGAGATTGGCAATGAGGACTACAAAGCATACCACCTGTTTGTGGATCTCACGATCAAAAACCAAAAAAATGAATCGCGTGAGATCGCCTATCGATTGGATGGTCCTACGGGGATGCCGACAGAAGGTTGGTGGTATTCGCGTAAAATAAGCCGTACGTGGGGTGGTGCTGCATTGCGCGATGTTGCTGCCCACTCGCTCAGAGACGGCCCCAATCTGATCGCCGCTTCACGAATAGTGGATGACGCCGAAGAGGAGGAGACGACAGTTAATCTACAAATGCCCTCCGGTGAGACCAATCCGCTGGCCTACCTCGGGGTTGAAACGCAGTATTTTGCGGCGATCCTTATTCCTTTTGAGCAAGATGCCACTGAGCAAGATGACGCTAAGCAAAGCTACAAAAGCTACAAAAGCTACAAAGGCATTGGTGTCGGTGATAAACTTCCGGAAAAATCAAAGCTCTATTTGACCAACGTAACGTCACAACTAACAAGTGTTACAGAAACGATAGAGCCCAATGGTGAATTTCATGACCGGTTTCAGTTTTTCACGGGGCCGAAAAGACGAAGCCTGCTGAAAAAATACAGTGCGCCCAATTTTCCCGAGCCAGTCGACCTGTCTGAATTGATTTATTATGGTTGGCCGATCTGGGGATTTTTTGCCAGACCTCTTTCGGATGTTCTGCAATTTTTTTATCGGATCATCCCCAACTACGGTATCGCCATTATTCTTCTCACCGTGGTTGTCCGGCTGTGCATGTTTCCACTGAGCCGAAAACAGGCTTTAAACGCGCAGAAGATGCAGGAATTACAACCCGAAATAAAAAAGATCACCGAAAAGTATAAGGGTGAAATGGAGAAGCGATCTAAAGCACTTCAAGAGCTTTATCGCAAGCACAAATACAATCCGATGTCCGGCTGTTTCCCTCTTTTTATTCAATTGCCGATATTTATCGGCCTTTACCGGGCATTGATGACCGATGTGACACTCCGGCAGGCACCCCTGATTAGCAGCTCGATTTCATGGGCAAATAATCTTGCCGCGCCCGATATGCTGTGGCGCTGGGACAAAGCAGTCCCCATCGGTTTTCTGACCTCGAGTTCGGGATGGTTGGGCCCTTATTTAAATGTTCTGCCGCTGGTAACGGTGGTTTTGTTTGTGGTGCAGCAAAAGATGTTTATGCCGCCGCCGACGGATGATCAATCGGCCATGCAGCAAAAGATCATGAAGTACATGATGGTCTTTATGGGATTTTTGTTTTTTAAGGTGCCGAGTGGGTTGTGCCTCTATTTTATTGTTTCGAGTCTATGGGGGCTCGGCGAACGCAAATTGCTTCCCAAAATCAAAAAAGATGTAGCATCGACGGCTTTGCAGTCTGAACCCAAGGCGGTGACAAAAAGTGGCAGTGGCGGTTCCCAAAAATCGAAGTCGCAAAAAAAACGGCGACGCAAAAACCGAAAATGATCGATCCAGATGGCGGAACAGAAGGTGGTTGCCCGGCACAATAGCCATCGGTACGAATGAATATCTCTGTTCAGATTGAAATAGGGTATGCTAGGCAATCTCTCGTATCGACTGGACGATACCATCGCGGCAATAGCGACCGCAGCGGGGGTGTCGGCTCGGGCGATTATTCGCATTGCCGGTCCTGGAGTCGCCGATTGTCTCTCAGAAATCTTTGAGCCCGAATGCGCATCAGGCCCCGATGCCACAGCGGATCTTTTGATCCAGACTCAGGCAGCCTCTGTTTTTCCGGGACACCTTCTGTTTGACGCTTCTGCGCCTCAGTTGCCCTGCCAGGTCTATTACTGGCCGGATGAACGAAGTTTTACCAAAAGTCCTCTGGCGGAGATCCATTTGCCAGGATCGCAGGCGTTGGCAGAAGCGGCGCTCGATCTTGTGTGTGGCCACGGTGTCCGTCTCGCTGCGGGTGGAGAATTTACCTTGCGGGCATTTTTGGCCGGGAGGATCGATTTGACCGAGGCCGAAGCGGTACTTGGTTTGATTGATGCGGGCAGTGAAGGGGAATTTGACGTAGCGCTGCATCAACTGGCGGGAGGTTTGAGTGGGCCAATCACGCAGTTGCGAGATCGATTGCTCCATACGCTTGCTGAACTGGAAGCGGGTCTCGATTTTGCCGAGGAGGACATTGAGTGTATCAGCAACCGGCAACTGCTCGAGGCGCTCAACAAAACCCAGGATGAAATTTCGAAACTACTGGCGCAGATGAAAAGTAGGACAGTTACCAGCGAAACGATTCGAGTCGTTTTTTGCGGTTCCGCGAATGTTGGCAAAAGCAGCCTGTTCAATTGCATGGTGGATGGCGCGGCCCTGGAATCCGATCTGCCTGGTACCACGCGTGACTATCTCGCAGCAACACTTGATTTAGATCGGATTCGCTGTGAACTCGTCGATACCGCTGGCGTGGCAAGAGAAGACGGAAGTGAGCCAATCATGGTTGCTGCTCAGGCTCTGACTGCCCGCCAACTAAAACAGGCGGACATCCATCTTTTTTGTCTCGACGCCAGTCGCCCGCTGAATGACTGGGAACAAGATCAACTGGCCTGCCAACCGGTACTCGACAGGGTGATTGTACTCACAAAATGTGACATGATGGCGGAGTTGCCACACCACGCTCGGTTGGCGCAACGCCCCGAGGTGATCTGCACCAGCAGTCACTCGGGGGTAGGGGTAGAAGCCCTCTGCAAAGAGATTCGCGATCGTGCATTGGCGGTGCCTGCTGAAGTGGGCGGCACCGTGGCCTGCACCGCGGTCCGCTGTCGGGAAAGCCTACAGCAAGCGAGCGAAGCGGTCTCTCGTTCATCCGTTGCGGCAGAGCGCGGCTTGGGTCACGAACTCGTGGCGACGGAGATACGAGTTGCACTCGATGGACTTGGTCAGGTCGTTGGCGCTGTCTATACCGACGATATGCTCGAGCGGATTTTTAGCCGATTCTGCATTGGCAAATAGCGAGTCTTCTCTCCCCGGTGCGCTACAGGTCTAACGCGGCCGCCTCTCTACCGGGATGGTTGCCACAGGCTAACAATTAGCCAGCTTCGATAGCGACCTGGGCGGCTGCCAACCGGGCGACCGGGACGCGGAATGGTGAGCAGCTCACATAATCCAATCCAATCCGGTGGCAGAAGGCGATACTTACGGGATCTCCGCCGTGCTCGCCACAAATGCCGCACTTGAGATCCTTGCGGGTAGCATGTCCTTTTACGACTCCCATTTCAACCAGTTGTCCAACGCCGATGACATCGAGGGACTGGAACGGATCTTTCTCAAGAATGCTCTGTTCGATGTAGTCCGGTAGGAAGGTGTTTACATCATCCCGACTGTACCCAAAGGCCATTTGCGTCATATCGTTTGTTCCGAAACTGAAGAAGTCCGCATGTTTGGCAACATCGTCTGCAGTCAATGCAGCGCGAGGAATTTCGATCATGGTCCCCACCGGGATATCTAACTTTCCGGTGTATTTTTTCGCTGCTCGCACGTTGTTGATTGTATCGAGCGTGAGCTCACGGAGTATTTCAAGTTCTGCAGCGACGCCGACTAGCGGAATCATAATCTCAGGTCTTGCATCGATTCTTTTCTTCTTGCAGGTGATCATTGCTTCGACGATTGCGGTGACTTGCATCTCGAGAATTTCCGGATACGTCACGGCGAGGCGGCAGCCACGATGTCCCAGCATAGGATTCATTTCGTGTAGCTGTTCGACCCGTGCTTTTATTCCTGCCGGCTTGGTTCTCAAACCTTTTGCAAGATCTGCCTGACTTTTGGAATCATGAGGTAAAAATTCGTGTAGTGGCGGGTCGAGCAGCCGCACCGTGACCGGTAATCCCTTCATGGCAGTAAAAATTCCAACGAAATCACGGCGCTGATACGGGAGGAGTCGTTTTAAAGCTTTTTGCCGCGCCTTTTTTTCGCTCGCAAGGATCATCTCGCGCATTGCGGTGATCCGCTCACCTTCAAAAAACATATGTTCGGTGCGGCAGAGCCCGATTCCTTCGGCGCCAAATTTTCGTCCACGTTTGGCATCATCGGGTGTGTCGGCATTGGTGCGGATACCAAGAGTTCGGTACTTATCGGTCCATTTCATCAAGATGGTGAAATTTCCGCTGAGTGTAGGTTCATGGGTTGCCACAGCACCGGCCATGACTTGTCCGGTCGATCCATCGATACTGAGAATGTCTTTGTGGGTAAACTTGCGGCCATTGACAGTGATATTGCGACTCTTCTCATTGATCTTGATGTCCCCAGCACCAGCGACACAACATTTGCCCCACCCGCGGGCAACCACTGCTGCATGGCTGGTCATTCCCCCGGTACATGTGAGGATACCGGCAGCATGATGCATGCCGTCCACATCCTCGGGACTGGTTTCATTGCGGACCAGCAGGACCGTCTCGCCGTCCTGGGTACGTGCGACGGCTTCATGGGCAGAAAAGGCGAGTTTTCCAAATGCTGCACCTGGCGAAGCAGGCAAACCGGTCGTCAACACATCGCGGCGTGCCCGGGGATTGAACGAGGGGAGCAACAGTTGGTTTAGATCATTGGGCGGTACGCGGCAGATCGCTTCCTTTTCACCGATCAATTTTTCCTTCACCATATCACAGGCAATCTTGACCGCTGCCAGTCCGGTTCGCTTGCCGTTGCGGGTTTGTAGCATGTAGAGCTTTGAATTTTCAATGGTGAACTCAAAATCCTGCATGTCCTTGTAGTGATGTTCAAGCTTGTTTTTGATGGTGATGAGCTGGTTGAAGACTTTTTGCTTCCAACTCCGCATCTTTGCGACCGGTTGAGGGGTACGGATACCGGCAACGACATCTTCGCCCTGGGCATTGATCAAAAATTCGCCGTAGAAAACGTTCTTGCCGGTGGATGGGTCGCGTGTGAAGGCGACACCAGTGCCCGAGTTGTCACCCATGTTTCCAAAAACCATGGTTTGTACGTTGACGGCGGTGCCGTTAAGACCGGAAATGTCGTTGATCTGGCGATAGCGGATTGCGCGGAATGTATTCCAGCTTTTGAACACCGCCTCAATTGCCTTTTCCAATTGCTCGGAGGGATGTTTTGGAAAACTTTCGTGCGTATATTTTTTGTAGATCTTTTTATAAGCATTGACCAGTTCGATCATGCCGTTCACGTCTAGATCGGTGTCGAGTTTAACGTTGTGGCGCGCCTTGATCTTGTTAAACTCAGATTCGAAGTAGTGGTGTTCGATTCCCATGACAACGTCACCAAACATGTTGATAAGTCGGCGATAGGCGTCGTAGGCAAATCGCGGATTTCCGGTGGCTGTTGCCAAGCCCTGTACCGTGTTATCGGTGAGGCCCAAATTTAGTACCGTGTCCATCATTCCTGGCATCGAGGCCGCCGCACCTGACCGAACTGCGAAAAGTAGCGGGTTCGATACGTCGCCAAACTTTTTGCCGGTTTCCTTTTCGACAATTGCTATGTTTTTATCGATCTCTTCCATCAGACCACCGGGTAACGTTTCGCCCACTCGGTAGTATTCGGCGCAGGTTTCAGTAGTGATGGTAAAGCCGGGAGGTACCGGCAGGCCGATACTTGTCATCTCCGCAAGGTTTGCACCCTTACCACCGAGAAGCTTCTTCATGTCTTTGGAACCTTCCGACCGGGTGGCTCCAAAGTAATAAACGCGTTTGTGTGGCTTTGCTTTCTTCTTTGTTGCTCGCTTGGCCATGAAGACTGTCCTTCGGTTGGTTTAAAGGTGATGTTTCCGGGCTATCATCAATGCTCAATAGGCGTTGGGGTGCATTGAATGTACAGTTGCCCGCATCATTTTTCTGGAATAACAGGCACCCAAAGTACTTTTAATCCTGCGGCTTTACGGTATCGGACCCACACAATCCCGCTTGCCCGCCAGTCGCTGTAGATGCCGTTTAAGAGGCCACAATGACAAGGGATGAATGTAATATCCCGCCAAAGGCTAGTCAAGATGCGGCAATGGGGCAATGCTCTGTGGTGGGGATATTACTGTGCCATAAAAACCGCGCATTCTGCATGTCGCATGACATGATGTGCGGTCTCGCCAAAGAGTTTTCGCATCAGGAGGTTTTTGGCGCTGTTGCCGACAACCAACAAATCAGCTCCCCACTCCTCTGCAAAGGGTAAGAGATTATTTTTGGGCGACTTTGTGGAGTAATAGGTCTCCACATCGAATTTGTATGCCCGGCAGTATTCGGCAGCTTCGTCGAGCGCAGCGAGCGCTTTCTTCTCTTCTCGTTCGAACATGGTCAAGCAGATTTTGATATCCGGCCAAAGGTGCATCCTGATAAACTGCTTCATCGTCCGGGCCGATTCCATCGATCCGCTGTACGCGATCAACACTCGTTTGATTTCGTTCGTCACCTTTGGCAACACCAGAATAGGTTGTATGCCTTCACAGGCCATGCGGATCAATTCGTCAGACGGCTCATCGATAACTCCATGATCGAATAGGCTATCCTGCTTGCTGATAATCATCAAATCCTGATAGCGGGCAGATTGGCAGAAGGTATCGAGTGGGTCGCCCTCTTCATAAATGAGGTGAAAATCGAGGTTGTGTTTGCTGCACTCCTGTTCGCAACTCGATACGGCCTTTTCAATAATTGCGCGAGTCAACTGGTATCGGTGATCGCGAAGCCCTTGTGCCGCCGCGCCGCCACCGATGGGTACTGGCCCGACATTCTCCAAACCACGGTGATCCACAACCGTCACTGCAGTAAGTTTCGCACCATGGCGCTTGCAGAGGTCAATTGCCTGACGGACAGCAGTAATCGAGTGGTCGGCGTCGCCAAGTCCGACGAGAATCCGCTTGATCATAAAATAGCCATCCTTACGGGTTTATCCGTAACGCCAGAGTCGTCCCTTTACCACATTGGTAGAGAGGAGAAAGATAGTAAAATGAGATTGAAGCAAACAGTATGGAACACTTTAATTTTCAAATGGGTCTATGTCAATCATTACCCCAGTCTTCCGAGTCGGTGTTTTCGCAAAATGGTGTTTTTGCAAAATGGTGTTTTTGCAAAATAGATGATCGAAAGGTGTTACAGGAAAGGGCCGTTGATGCATACCTTTGACAAGAGTCTCTATCCGAGAGGACTGGCCGGATTGATCGACGATCATACAGAATGTGCATTAGATGCAGGGACTCAAAATCACGATGTTGCGACAACCCTTGAGTCTCTGGAACTGCGCGATGCGTTTGCCCCGCAGGTGATCCGCGATCTATTGATGGCGCAGGCCTGCCAGTCTGGCTTATTGCTTTTGCACAATTTTTTGGACCGCTCGCACACAGCGAGTCAGCAGATTGACACCCCGACAGGCAGTTTCTGGCACGGCATCATGCACCGTCGTGAAGGGGACTATTCCAATGCCAAATACTGGTTCCGGCGAGTTGGCGAGCATCCGGTGTTCGAGTCGCTCGCTCTTGCAGCCCACGGGGTGTGCGACTCGCTATTTCCGGACGAAAAGAACTGGGATCCGTATACGTATATTGATTGCTGTGAAGCGGCGGTTCGCAGTGCGACCCCCGATGTTCCCGTGCTCGGCCGAGTTGCGAGGATCGAATGGGAATTGCTATTTGATTTTTCCTACCGCCGGGCGGTTGAGCCCTAGGGTTGGCAATTCTGGAAAGAGTTATGTCCCATAAAAAATTGCGACAACACATTGCCTCCGAGGCGGCACGATTAATGTGCGAACCCGGACAACCGGGATACGATCAGGCAAAACGGGAGGCGCTGCGCCAGTTCAAAACAGATCGACTGCGGCCCCAGGATTTTCCCACCAATCTGGAGATTCGTGAGGAGATTGTAGCTCTTGCGGAAGTACGCCAAGCGAAACAGTTGCAAGCGATGCGGCGTGAAGCGCTTCGGATGATGCATGTTCTCCACCGGTTTCATCCGCGGCTGGTAGGTAGTGTGCTTAGCGGTCCCGTATCGGTCTCATCGGCGATTGAACTGGAAGTTTTTGGGGAAGAAGTCGAATCGGTAATCGCAGCCATCGACGGCCATGGAGAGACGCATCCTCTTGGCCCGAGACAAATCAGAAAAAATGACCAGCTGCACAAAGCGGACTGCATCCATCTGCAAAGCGCGTACCCCTTCAGGCTCATGGTGTTTGTGCCCGAACTGTTTGAATCTTTTAGCACGGACCTTCAATGCGAGGAAGTGGTGGATCATGCGAACAGCAAACAACTGGCAGAGATGCTTGCCGCAACCGAGCGAGACGTTCCCGCGGTTCCCGAACCGCCACTGGAACTGGAAAACAGAGCCGATCGTTTTGAGATCTATGCCATACTCCTTTGGCCGCTTGAGGAGGTGATGCAGAATTCCAAAAGTCACCCGGAGGGAGACGCGCTCTATCACAGTTTGCAGGTCTATGAGCAGGCACGGGATCAATTCCCTTACGATGAGGAGTTTTTGCTTGCCGCCCTGTTGCACGATGTCGGTAAAGCTATCGATCCGAATGACCCGGTCGGTGCCACCCTGGTGGCCCTTGAAGGCTGGATTACCGAGCGGACCGCCTGGTTTATCGAACACCAGTTCCAGGCCGCCGCTTATCTTGATCACGAACTTGGCGCCCGGGCCCGCAAGCGGCTAGAGGCCTCTGCCGATTTTGAACAATTATTGTCTCTGGTGCAGTGCGATCGAGCGGGGCGGGAACAGGGTGTTACGGTACCGGACGTTAGCGAGGTCCTTGTCCAAGTCCGAGATTTGGCAGCTTCGTTTGATGGTGACGCAGCGACGGAGGGCGAGCAGAACGAATGAACGTTCTTCAACTCAGAAAACAACTTGCTGCTCGTCCGGAGTTGTCTGAAATTTCTGGAATTGTGGTTCGCAATTATGCCGGGCGGGGTGACATTTCACGATGGAGCGACCTGTTGGATGCGGCATTCACTG
>MPMF02279822.1_pt1 | contig 16514 bp, 11 predicted proteins | sample 1617271 | NCBI WGS metagenome assembly MPMF02 (sample SAMN05944812, study PRJNA350692) | marine metagenome | biome: marine; feature: ODZ; material: water; isolation source: 120 m water sample prefiltered with 30 um filter, filtered on to 0.2 um... | place: Pacific Ocean | collected 2012-04-09... | reverse complement strand
CGTTGGTGTCCACACCTTCGTGTGCGGCAACGGTTACGAGATCCCCTTCGATTACGTCAATGACGGGTGGGACGACTGCGAGGACGGCTCTGACGAGCAGCAGTGGTCCGAGTCCGGCGAGCCTACCAACTGGTTCGACTGCCACGACGGCTCCGAGATATGGGTTTACCAGGTCAACGACGGCTGGGAGGACTGCCCGGACGGCGAGGACGAATGGAATGAGCACGATGAGGAGATGTTCTTTGAGTCCAACTTGTCCGCAAATCCGTTCGACAACAGCTCGCCGTCGATCGAAGTCGTATGGGACCTCAATCTGACCGATGACACTTGCTTAGTCGTAGTCTACGGCATGGCCTCCGGATACAACTACACCGGCAACTACACCGACTACCAGGAGAGCGACGAGATGGAGTACCTCATAGCAGGCAATGGGGCTACCGTCGACGACGACGGCGACGGCCAACCAGACTGCATCCAGGACATGGTTGCCTGGGGCGGCGACGACGGCGACTGGAACGACACCAACGGCACCGATGACGGCAATGGGACCGATGACGGCGACTACTGGCAACACGAGGACGAGTTCAACGTCACATGGGCCGGATTCATGGCCTTCGACTCGGACGCCAACGGCGCCCTGAGCTGGGACGAGTACTGGGATGTCCTCGTCGCGCAGAATCTCATCTCGCCCGACGCGCCCGCACAGGCATGGCCAGGGGAGAACACTGACTGGGACCTGTTCCCGACCGACCACAGCGAGCACGCTGACAACGACGGCGACGGCATCGGCGACAACTCCGACCCGGACGACGACAACGACGGCGTGCCTGACACCCTGGACGCGTTCCCCCTCGACCCGACCGAGCAGAACGACCTCGACGGCGACGGCATCGGCGACAACGCCGACGACGACACGGACGGCGACGGCACGCCCGACGACCTCGACCAGTTCGACAACGATCCGGAAGCCAGCGCCGACAACGACGAAGACGGGGCTGACGACGCATCGGACACCGACGACGACAACGACGGCGTGCCCGATGTCTCCGACGCGTTCCCGATGGACCCCGACGAGTGGGTCGACACCGACGGCGACGGCGTTGGCGACAATGCTGACACGGACGACGATGGCGATGGCGAACTGGACTTCGAGGACGCGCTCCCGCTGGATCCCACAGAGACCTCTGACAACGACGGCGACGGGATTGGCGACGGAGCGGACACCGATGACGACAACGACGGCATCCCGGACGGCCTCGACGCCTTCCCGATGGACCCCAATGAGTCCAGCGACCTGGATGGCGACACCATCGGTGACAACGCCGACTCGGACATGGACGAGGACGGCGTCCTCAACGCAGACGACGCCTTCCCGATGGACTCCACAGAGGACACTGACACCGACGGCGACGGCATCGGCGACAATGCTGACACCGATGACGACGGCGACAACGAGCCCGATGCCGACGACCCGTGGCCACTCGACGCTACCGAGTGGGACGACACCGACGGCGACGGGATCGGCGACAATGCTGACACCGACGATGACGGCGATGGCTACACGGATGCTGACGAGGCCGCCTGCGGCACCGACAGCAAGCTGCTGAGCTCGACGCCCTCGGACTTCGACGGAGACGGCGACTGCGACGCCATCGACACATCGGACAGCAGGTCCGAGGCCGCCAAGGGGGAGAACGCGCAGCCCGACCTCGGGTTCACGCCTGGATTCCCATCCATGCTCGCTGCGATCTCCCTGCTCGGCGCTGCCATGCTAGGACGCCGCAAGGACGACTGAGCCTTATTCGGTCATACGTAACCCCGGGCCGGGGACCACCCGGCACCCGGCCCGGGGCCACACATCCCGAATGCTGATAAGGCCGCTTTTGGCCACGGGTCCGTGCCCGGGACCACGCGTGCGGAGATCAGGACCCTGAAGGTCGGTCGCTACGTCGCAATCGATGATGACGCCTTCAAGATCCTCGGCATGTCAAAGTCCAAGCCGGGCAAGCACGGCTCTGCCAAGGCCCGGATCGAGCTGGAGGACATCTTCACCGGGCAGAAGCGGTCCCACGTGGGAACGGTGACCGACACCATCAACATCCCGATTATCGAGAAGGGCTCGGCCATCGTCACCCACATCCAGGGCAACGAGGTCCATGGCATGGACAACAAGACCTACCAGAACCTCATCCTCCCCCTCGACAAGGGCATGAACATCCAGCCCGGCGGTGAGATACAGTGGGTGGAAGCCATGGGCCGCTACAAGATCAGCAGGGACCACTAGGGCGGGATTCCCCACTGGCGTCCCCTACCACCGCGAGAAGTATAAGCGCCAATCTCCGACCCTCGGGAGGAGGGGCATGTCCGACGTAGAGCGCTCTGCATATCGCCAGCCCGTCACAGCCTCCGGCCTCGAGGCCATCGAGGGGGGGACGCTTACGTGGCTCGACGAGGACATGTACAACAACCTGAACACCGGGGTCCTCGAGCAGTACCTCGAGGAGAAGAACCTCCGTGACTCCTTCGAAATCAGCCACTGGGACACGAGGAAGGTCATCATAGGCATACTGATCGGTGCCGTATTCAGCGGGGTCACAGCCTACATCGGCCTCAAGATCGGCCTTGCTGTGTCCGCTGCCTGGTATGTGGCATACCTGCTGGGGATGGCTCTCCAGTGGTCCCCCTCGGAGGTCAACATCGCCACCAGCGCGACCACGGGGGCGACCCATGCCTCGACGGGGTTCATCTTCACATTCCCCGCCATCTTCCTGCTGGCATACTCCGACGACTACATGGTTGGCGACGGCCACCTGATCTCTTCCATAGACACCCTGAACCTCGCCTTCATCGGCATCATAGCATCGATGTTCGCAGGCTTCCTCGGCGTGATGTACTTCATCATCTTCAGACGGGTCTGGCTGGTCGAGGACCCCCTCCCCATGCCCGGGTTCGAAGCCACTCTGAAGATGCTCGACATCGCGTCCGACGTCAGCGCCGGCTCGGCCGAGGCGGCGCGCGAGTCCCTCAAGACAGTCGGGATATGGACTGTCCTCACCATGGGCTTCATGTTCGTCATCGACTATCCCATCAGATGGTCGAGGAAGGTGGCCGGGATACCCAGCAGCATCGCCGATTGGTTCGCGATGGCTCTTTCCGGCGAGAAGTGGGGCTTGGCCTCGATATACACTGAGCGATGGCTCCACCAACCCAGCAAGCTGGAGGACGGCCATGCCCCCTACGGGGGAATCACCCCCTACGAGTCGGGCAACCCGATGTCATACACCTTCCTGGGAATAGAGCTGAGCCCCACTCTCTTCGCAATAGGCTGGTTCATGAAGTTCCGGGCCGCGCTGCTCGTCAACCTCGGCGCGATCCTGGCTTGGTTCTGGCTGATTCCCCTCGCAGTGCTCCAGGATGTCCCCGTCTACGACCCCGAACTGGGCATTTACATCAACATCACGGACTATGGGGACACGAGCTCGGACCCGGTATACCCGATAGTGCAGTGGAAGGCCTTTGGCTCAATCGTACGCACAGTCGCCATAGGGGCCATCCTAGGCGGGGGGCTACTCGGCCTGCTCAAGATGACTCCTACCTTCGCTGGGATCTTCGGCGAAATAGCCCAGGCCTTCACCGGCGAGAAGGGCGAGGAGTTCGTCGACGGCAAGGGGTGGTACGAGTGGCCGCTATACCACATACCCATTTTCATGGGCATCTCGTTCGTCGCCATCACGCTGATCTTCGTTGTCGGCGGGTACCCACTGCTCCCCTCGCTGATCTTCTCCGTCGTCCTGCTGTCCACCACCTTCCTGCTTGGCGCCATCGCCGTCCGGGTCATGGGGGAGACCGGGATCGAGCCCGTGTCAGGAACCTCCTTCATCGTCCTGCTAATGCTCCTACTGGTGTTCCTCAACATCGATGTGGGCCTCTCCAAGGAGGAATCCGTCCTGATGGCACTAGTGGGAACCACCGTGTTCGGCTCTGCCATCAGCATGAGCGGCACGGTCGTTGGCGACTACAAGAACAGCCTGTACATCGGCAACAGGCCCTACCACATCTCGAAGGGTAACATCATGGGGGTCGTTCCCGGGGCCATCCTAGGTGCGGGCGTCGCCATCTTCCTCTCCAAGCTGCTCGCCGAGGGCAAGATCGACCTCCTGGCCCCACAGGCAAATGCCTTCGCCTACTTCACGACCATCCTGGCCGAGGGACAGGGCAATTGGAGCGCGCTGATGATGGGGATGGCCCTAGGGGCCTTTGCAGAGTGGGCCACTGGCATGGGCACCTCGTTCGGACTCGGCATGTACCTGCCGACACCAGCCACCTTCCCCATGCTGATGGGGGGGGCCTTCCGCTCGTGGTGGGAGGACAGGCGCCTGAAGCCTGTGATCGAGTCCATCAGGGCTGAGGAGGGGAGCGCCGCTGCGGAGAAGAGGGGGGCGCAGATGCTTCTCCTAACCTTCATGATCGCAGCGGGAGCGCTCACTGGGGAGGCCTTCTACGGGGTCGAGTCAGCGATCCTCGCTGTCGTGGACGAGTCCCTCGGGCACCATGGTTGGTGGCCATACGCCCGACTAGCCGGCTTCATTCTGATCAACGTCGTAGTCGGTGCTCTGATTTACGTCCTGTTCAGGAAGGCCGGTATCATCGGCCAAGACGGCGATGGCAACGGCCAGGCACCCGAGCCCTCTGGCGTGATGGACGCCGAGTTGGCGGGCTGATCATGGAAGGGGCTGGTAGCAGCACACCCTCAGGCGCATGGCTCCTCCTAGGCGTCGCAGTCCTAGCCGTCTCCAGCGCTGGCATCGTGCTGCAGGAGATGAGCGATGTCCCGCCGCTGCTACGCGCATCGTGGAGGATGCAGGGGACCGCCCTAGTACTGCTCCCAGGCTTCGCCTACCAGATCTCGAAGATGGAGCGACCGTGGCTGAACTCCTCTGACGCCCAGTTGATGCTCGCCTCAAGCGCCTTCCTCGCAATGCACTTCGGCTGCTGGGTTTGGTCCCTCGATCACACAAGCCTGGTCCACAGCCTGCTCTTCGTGAACACCCATCCGCTCGTGGTAGTCGCTCTGATGCCCCTAGTGGGGTCCGTTGCCCGCAGGGGCCATGTTTTGGGCGTCATCATCGGATTCACCGGTGCTGCGATCACCCTCTTGGATGTGGGGGGCGGGGGGCAGGTCTCCCTAGTCGGCGATGCAGCAGCCTTCGTCGGGGCCGTCACCGTCGTAGGGTACTTGCTGGCAGGAAGGCACCTGAGGTCGGTACGCGAGACTCCGATCTTCGTCTACGCCCTCCCTGTCACTCTGGGTGCAGGGGTGTGGCTGTCAGTGGGCTCGCTTGTCCTAGAGGGGACGTCTGTGTCCTCCATGAGCCCCGAGGCAGCCCTCTTCGGCTGGACCGATGCATCCTGGGTGGCTTGGGTGGCATACCTCTCGCTTGGCCCGGGCTTGTGCGGGCACACTGGAATCAACACCATCCTCAGGTGGGTCTCCCCAATCATCGTCTCCATCACGCTGCTCTTCGAGCCGGTCATTGGTGGCATCATCGGATGGCTGTGGACTGGTGATGCCGTATTGGGGGCCTACACGACAGTTGGGGGCGTACTGATGATCGCCGGTGCCATCATGGTCACTCTCGAGGAGAATATAGAGCGTGACGAGGACGCGGTTTCTTGAACCGCAGTCCATCCCACTGCCTGTGAAACGCACCCCCTTGCTCCTGACTAATGATGACGGGGTGGGTGCACCCGGGCTGATGGGGCTAGCAAGGGCCCTCCACCGGAGGGGGCACCCACTGGCTGTGCTCGCCCCCCTCACGGAGCAGTCAGCCAGCGGGATGAAGCTGACCTTGCGAAGCGACATGAAGTTCCAAGAGCACAATGACCTAGCCGACGAGGCTCGCAGTGACGAATCAGTCCCCCTGCGATTCTTCTCATTGGACGGCTCCCCCTGCGACTGCGTCATAGTCGCCCTCGATGGGGCGTTGCAGGCATGGGCTCCAGACATCCCTCCCTCCCTATGCATCTCTGGCATCAACCACGGGCCGAACCTCTCGGTCGATGTCCTGCACTCGGGAACGGTCTCCGCTGCTAGGGAGGCCGCTCTGTACGGCATGCCCTCGATTGCAGTCAGCCTTGCGACATACTCCCACGAGGATTTCTCGCAGGCCCTCGAAGCAACGATCAGGATCGTAGACGCCATCTCCCCCCACCTGCCCAAGTCCCCTCCTAACCTCGGTAGGCCGGAAGGCAGCAGGCTGGCGCCGGGGGATGGCAGCAGCGCCGAAGCCATTCGGTCGTCATTCCTGCTGGGAAACCTCTTCCTCAACCTGAACGTGCCCGAGATCTGGAACGGGAGGTTCCGAACAGTCGATCTGGGTGCTAGATGGTACCACAACGCCACTGACATGCACGACAAGGAGAACATGGGCGTGGCTTTCGAGGTCGGAGCGGCAACCATTGAGGACGAGGACATCCCCAACACCGATTGCAACGCGGTGAGGGCCGGATGTGCAGCCCTGACGCCGCTAGCTAGTTGGCCTAGAAACCATCCCTCGGGAATCTCCGACTCGTTGCTCGAAGCCGCCACTCAGCCGAGAGGAAACGGTCTGCCGGCATGGCTCTAGGCCCGATCCAGCAGATGGTGGACTATCGCGATGCAGGCATGGCCCTGCAACCACTCCTTGCCAAGGGAGAGACGGGGCAGCCCCTGTGTCAACACGACTTCCTCCTGATCCATGGGGCGGTCATCGGAGAGTACGAATCCCAGGGATTCATCATGGGGAATGGTGGAGGGAGGCTCCCCAGCGGCGTCAAGGACGAAGCAAACCAAGCCCTCACCCTCCCATTCAACCAAGGTCTGTCGAAGATCCCCGCCGGAGTGCGAAATACCCGCTGACACCTCGATGAATCGCCCGACAGGCGGGACCGGGCTACTCAGCACGGCCTTGATGTGACCAGCAATCGAACGCTCGTCAGGACGGACTCCCCGCAGGGATCTACCATCGAAGCAGACCCTCCGCGGGGGCCCCGGCCCACCCTGCAGGTGCAATGTCACATGACTGTCCTCCCGAATTCCGTGTGAGACAAATAGGGCGGCATTGACCGCTCGCACCAGAACGTCCGTACGGCCTCCCGAACCAGCCAAGTCGTTGAGGTTCAGCACTCCGGTGCTGGGGGCCCTATGCCCCAAGATGGCGAACCTGCGTTGCAGGACATCACCCCAAGCCGAGGTCTTCGTCTACGCCCATCATAGACTGCATCTGACGCCTCAACCTACGATCCCCCTTGATTCCGCGCATCATCTTCTTGCTCCTATTCCATTGTGTGAGGAGCTCCTTTACATCCTTCTCCTTGCAGCCCGAGCCGCGAGCGATCCTCCTGATTCTGCCCGACTTCAGCAATAGTGGGTCATCCTTCTCCTCCTGAGTCATCGAATCCATCACCACTCGGAACTTCTCGAGGTTCTCCTGCATCTGCCGCTTCTGCGCCACGCTCATGTTGGACATTCCACCAAACATGGTGTCAGGGAGGTGTGACAGGACCTTGTCCAAGGTCCCTATCTTGCTCATCATCTCCATCTGAGTGTACATGTCGGTGAGTGTGAACCTGCCTGACATCAGACGCTGGGTCAGGCGCATTGCCTCCTGCTCATCGAGGTCATCTGGAGCCAAATCGATTAGCCCCTTGATGTCGCCCATGCCAAGCAGTCTGGAGATGAAGCGATCTGACTCGAACTTCTCTAGGTCGCTAATCCTCTCTCCCTCTCCAACGAAGACTATGGGCGCCCCAGTGGTCGCCACTGCGCTCAGTGCCCCCCCGCCCCTTGCCGTGCCGTCCAGCTTCGTCACAACCGTTCCAGTGACCCCAACCAGTTCGTGGAAGGTGGCGGCCATCGGCCCTGCCGCCTGTCCCACCTGCGCGTCAATGACGAGGAACCTCTCTGTGGCGTTCGCTATTTCTGCAATCTCCAGCAACTCGTCCCTCAGATTCTCATCTAGGCTGTCCCTCCCAGCGGTGTCTATGATCACCACATCAGCGGTACCTACCTTCCTAAGCCCGTTCCTCACGATAGCCGGAGCATCGTCACCCTCCGGCTCGCCATAGACCTCGACCCCTGTCCCCCCAAGCAACTGGCTGAGTTGCTGATAAGCGCCGGGACGGTGGACGTCAGCCTCTATCACCGCAACCTTGGCGCTGTGATTCCTCCTCCACCACTCCGCTAGCTTGGCGGTCGTGGTGGTCTTTCCCTGACCATATAGGCCGACCATCAGCACGGTCTGGTTATGCGGCCGAATGCTCCGTGGGGATCCGAGAATCCTCACTAGCTCGGAATAGATCAGGTTCATGGCGTGGGTCTCGAGACGCACGCCAGGTCGGGGTTCTTCCTCCAGCATCCTCCTCTCGATGCGCTCTGTGAGCTCCTTGGCCTGGCGGACGTTGAAATCTGCCTCCAGCAGGGCCCTGCGTAGCGACTTGCTGAGCTCCTTGATGGTCTCCTCATCGACCTTCCTCTTGCCCTTGAGCAGCCCGATGGAGCCGAGAACCCTGCGCTTGAAGCCCTCGAGCGCCATGCCCTTCGGTTTGGATTGTGTGGTTTGAACGTTGTCTGGGGCGTGGGGCTCAAAGGTGGTGGGCCATGGCCGTTCATGGCAGCCGCCTCGATTCCGATGTTCCACATGCAGGTGGCCTTTGCCATAGGCCTGTTGGGGGTGTACGTGGGGTGGAGGGGCGTAATTGCCCGAATGACGGGATTCTACGACCTCTCCGGCGCGGTGAGATACTTGCTATATGGACTCGTTGCGGGCGTGTTCATCGCCCTCGCTGTGGATCAGCTGATCCTCATTCCCATCATCGAAGACTCTTCTGCCAGTGCTGTTTCAGTGCCTTTGGGCAACCTGTCTCTCCTCTCCCTCCTTATTGCCGCAGTGGAATCCTCGTTAGCCTTGTTCTTGGTGGGGAGGCCCCGTGTCGCCTCCATCAGAGCGTCCCCGCCCTTCGGCTGGGCACTCGGCCTCGGCCTTGGATCGATGCAGGCGGCTTACCTGATCGTGCGCCTATTCGATCCCAACCTGACTCCCCTCTCTTCCATCGCTGGTTTCAACCCATTCTCAGTCGCAGTGGCTGTGCTGATTGCACTGTTGGCATGCATCGGGCATGCGCTACCGGCGACGTGGCAGGGCAACCAGCTCCTGGAGGGTTCTCGGACGAAGCCCTACCTGTTTTCCACCTTGGCCAGGGCCATCCTATCACTATGCCTCGTGCTCTCCCTCTTCAGACCAGCCTTCGTGCTAGCCGCAGCGCCCTTTGTTGCTTTTTTCTGGATCCGTGCGCAAGAGACGTGGCTCCCCTCGGGATTGACCCCAGCAGCCAGACAGGCCTACAGGCGGACCATCCGTCAGGCAGATCGCCACAGGGAGGGGGCCGAGAGCAGAATCAGGGGCGAAATCACGGATTGCGAGGAGTAATCACATCTTATTTTGAAATTTCCGCATTTTCCAATGTGGCGCAGTATTATATCCAATCCACGGATTCACTATCTCCGAATGCGAGTAATAATCGCAGGTGCCGGCGAGATTGGCCGTGGCGTCGCTACTGCACTCAGGGGTGAGCAAAGGGGAGTCGCCCTCATCGACCCAGATCCCAATGCCATTAGCGAGTCCCAGTCCCTTGACTGCTTATTGGTGACTGGGAACGCCCTTTCTAGGGAGTCATTGATCAGAGCCGGCATCAGCGATGCCGAGATCATCGTCTTCGCTACCAACGATGACCACGTCAACCTACTGGGATGCGCCTTCTCCAAGCGGGTCTACAGCGAGCAGGTAGGCGATCGTAAGGCCTCGGGACTGATTACTATAGCTCACGTAGATGACTCCAATATCATGGACCCGAGACGGGGGGCGGGACCACTCGAAAAGTGGGCGAGATCGAATTTCGTCGTGTGTCCCTCAGAGGCGATAGTCGACCAGTTGGTAGCGGGACTGATTGCCCCGTCTTTGGACGACATACTGCCTCTGGGGGACAATGCATGGATTGTCGTCTCCGAAGTTACTGAGGCCTCACCATTGATTGGAACGACTACCGGTGAGAGCATGACAATTGATGGAAATCACCCCATGGTGCCCCCAATATTCGCAATTAGGGGAAGAGATGGAAGGGATACCCTCTCATCGGGAAACGAAATCATCCAACAGGGAGATCACCTGCTCTTCGTCACTGGTGCAACCAAATCGTTCAGCAACATCGCGTTGGCATTGGGAACACCAGACTCCGAAATGCCTGTGACTCCCTCCGTCGCCATCTTTGGCGCAACTAGAATTGGTAGCCGACTGGCACGGCACTACCTAGACTCGGGTTCTAACGTGGTAATCATCGAACCAGACCTAGATTCGGCTAACGAGATTGTTGGCTCGACAATCGGGGTCAACAAGCGGCTAGACGTAATTCATGGCGATCCCAAGGACGAGGATCTGCTCAGGGAGTTGGCTATCGAGAATCACGACATCGCAATAGCAACCCTCGGGGATGACAACCTCAACATCTCCATCTCGATGCGCACCATGGACAAGGGCGTACTGCGTACTGGCCTGCTATTGGATGACAGGGCCCTAGTAGAAGCTATTCATCGCATCGGACTTCGTCCCGTAAGCAAGAGGCGCGTGGCCGTGACCTCGATACTGAAATCCATCCACATGCACGTCCCGGGTATCTACCAACGAATTCCATCAATGCCATCATTAGTCTCGATTTCTGCTGATATCCCGTCTGGAAACAGCCTCATCGGCACATTGTTCTCTGAAGTAGAGAGAAAGTTGGGAGTTAATTTGGCGTTGGTAGAGCGAATCGATGAGGAAGGTAACCCCCACGCGAGAGCCCCTGAGCACGACCAGACTCTCGAGGGAGGGGACAGGGTCTTCCTGTTCCTTGAAATCGATGACTTGCGAAAGGTCGAGAAGTCTCTAGGGAGCTAGACATGCGCTGGGACGTTGTAGGATTAGTTCTGGGGTGGACGGTTCGCCTAGTCGCAGTACCCTTGGCGGTGGTTGCCGTATACAGTTGCCACCAAGAGGGATTGGAGGCGGGTCTGAGGACGTTCCTTGCCCCCTTGGTCCTAGCCGTTCTTCTAGGCCAATCACTTGTCTCCCTCTCGAAGGGCGAAGATGCCTCAACCAGGGTCAGGGATCGGGAGGCGTTCGCCTCAGTTGCTCTTGGGTGGATCCCAGTGGTTGTAGTTGGCGCCCTGCCATTCTGGCTTGGCGGCATGTTCTATGGGCCATTCGAGTACATGGACGGCACTGCATCCCACTCCGATGTCTTGGTGGGCCTGCTCCATTCTTGGTTCGAATCCATGTCAGGCTTCACTACCACTGGAGCGACCGTAATTGACCCCACTACCAGCCCGATGTGCCTCGAGGGCCCCGAACAAGACTGCATCGGCAGCCAGAGAAGGAGCCTCATTCTATGGAGATCCCTTTCTCAGTGGCTCGGCGGCATGGGGGTCATCATGCTCGGTTTGCTCATCCTCTCTAGGGCATTGGGCGGGGGGATGGCCTTAGCAAGGGCGGAGTTGACTGGCCCCTCCGTCTCCCAGCTGGGGATAACTCTGGAAAGCACCGCTCGGCGGCTCTGGACGATCTACATCGCATTGACCCTGATGGAGATGGCCCTCCTCAACTTCGTTGGCGGCATGGGTTTATTCGATGCGGTCAACTATTCCCTGACCACACTCCCCTCGGGGGGATTCGCCACATCCGACGGAGGGGTCATGGGCTTTGGTTCCGCTAGGATAGAAGTCATTCTGATGGTTTTCATGCTGATTACATGCATCAACTTCAGCCTCCTGTACTTCGCTATGGCTGGTCGCTCTAGGGAGGTCTGGAAGGACGAGGAACTTCGCACTTATCTGCTGATCTTGATCCTCGCATGGCTCGCTATGGCATCCAACCTTTACTGGTCGGGCACCAATGGGGGCACCGAGGCCATCAGGCAAGCGCTATTCCAAGCCATATCCATCTCGAGCACGGGCTACTCCAGCGCTGACTTCTCCACTTGGCCAGTTTTCAGCAAGTTCGTCCTACTGCTCCTGATGATAGTCGGAGCCTCTGCCGGATCTACTGGGGGCGGTCTCAAGGTTCTTCGAATCAGGATAGCTTTCGAGCTGGCCAAGAGGGAGGTGCTCAGAATAGTCAAACCGCGCAAGGTCGTCGCGATTCGCTTCAACGAGCAGGTCATCGATGAGATTAAGGTGTGGATCATAATTGGGATGATCAGTTCGTGGTTGGTGCTGGCGACGGCCTCCTTGCTACTCTTCTCTATGCTAGAGACGGAACTAGACATGGAGACCATCCTTTCCCTGGTCATTTCCCTACTAGGCAATACAGGACCAGCCCTTGGTGCTTACGGGCCAACCTCCACATGGGCAAGCCTCAGTCACCCATCCCTTCTCATCTCAACCTTCCTGATGTGGCTCGGACGTCTCGAACTGCTGACCGTGTTGGTCCTTCTTCACCCACGAACATGGGGCCATGACTAGTCGAATCCGTCAAGGGTGAACTGGGTCCCACTGAGCGCATCCCCGCCTTCGCTCCCACCTGATCCTTCTGTCCCCGTGCCTTCCTGAAACTCCCTCACTTCCTCGAAGGCGTCGATTATGGTCTTAGCATCCTTGTGGGACTTGGGCATTCCATGCAGGGAGAGGTGCTCTTCAGCGCTCAATCCGAGCCTGACTGCCACGGAGAAATCGAGTGGATCGCCTCCTAGTTGCCTGTCATGGACTGCTAGGAGGTTGGGCCACAGGTCCTCCCTGACCGAAGACCTGCTCGATTCGAGCAGTTCTGAGAGGCGTTCCACTAGTTGCCCCGTCCTCCACGATTCGCTACCCCTCCTGAGGAAGTTGGGATAGCCGATGTAAACATTCGAGCCCCCACTTGGGGAGTACGCCACAGCCGCCTGTGCAGGTAGGGCGGCACCCCAGTACCAGGACCTGAAGGCACGATTGGTGAATTTCGTTGCTAGAGCCGAGTCGGATCTGCACATGGCCGGGCTGACGGCTGCGAGGCCCAGCTGGTCCAGAACCGATTGGTTGTTCCATGCGAACCATGCGATCATCTCGTCGGGATCCTTGTCGGAGTTCATCAGTATCCTCCCGGCCTGTGAGCCGGAGCGATTGCCGTAGACCTGCCTCATTGCCTTGAAGACGTCCACATGAGCATCCCTCACCGCTACCTCTGACAGGTCCTTGACTGCGGGCAGGGTGATGTGAGAAAGCCCTGTTGTCGATAGTGACTGTAAGTCCTTGACCAACGCCCTGATATCACCTGGATTGCCTTCGATCAGAGCATCGAGGCTCTCGGGGTCCATGCTCATCCCCTCGGCATCGAGGACCCTGTGAGCCACTCGCCTGAGATCGGCTCTCCCCACTCTCTGGAAAATGACGTTCTCAGCCAGCCTCAGGAGCCTATCCCTATTCCTCCTCCAACCGCTTCCGCTGCCCCATAGCCTCATGGGGTCGTTGCAAGTCATGATCACGGGTTGCCGGGTCGAATTGAGGAGATTGAGGAGCTCGGCCTTGCCTCCCGAGTCCCCTCTCAGAACGATCGAGCCCTCCTCGGGCGGCTCGAGGGATCTCACAATCCTATCCTCGGACACCCTTGCGAAGCCTCCGCTCAGATGGTCCGCCTCGTCTAGCAGGATCAGAGTCCTCCCGGAAGCCGGACCTTCGGAGGAGAATTGGTCGAGCGAGATGTGCTGAGAGCCTCTGGTCGCAGAGCCTCTGATTGCGGCAGCGTTCCTCTGTTCCGAGGCATTGAGCTCGATCACAGACCACCCCCTGTCTTCGGCAACCGCCAGTGCCAGCGTCGTTTTTCCAACCCCAGGGGGGCCTGAGAGGAGAAGACCCTTCTTTTTGGGGGCGGAGCCGGAGCCCCAACGATCGAGCCACAGGCGCACCCTCCTGATACGATCCTCGTTCCCTTCTAGGTCCGAGAGGGTGCTGGGACGGTGGCGTTCTGCCCAGTCATGCATTGCGCCTACCTTGACCACACGGGCAGTTCGGATTGGCGTCACTTGAAGATTGGCCCTAGAACAAGTCACCAACGCTCCCCGAGGACAGGTGACTGAGCAACGACTCGACTTCTGTGCGCACCTGGGCCTGGTCATCTCTGCGTCGAACCGTCACGGTACCGTCTTCCAAGGAGGCGTGATCTACGGTGATCGCCCAGGGCACTCCGATCTCGTCAGCCCTCGCATATCTCCTTCCAATCGATCTGCTCGAGTCCATATCGCCTTGTATTCCGGGCAAGGAGTCTATTCTCGAAGAAATTCGCCTAGCCAAATCACCCATCCCATCCTTGTCGAATAGGGGTAGGGTGACAACGTCGAACGGAGCCACGGTCTGCTTCAGACCGAGTATCGTGTATTCCCCCCCCTCCTTCTCGATCTCGCTGTAGCCATGGTCTAGGATGTGCCAGATGATTCGGTCTATGCCGAAGGCTGGCTCAATCACGTGAGGGGTGAAGTACTCTCCATGCAAAGTCACCTCCTCGTTCTTCCTAGTGACCATCTCCCCGGTGATTTCGACCTTCGACCCGTCAGCCAGATGAAGAACGAACGGAAGCGAGTCTGGAATCTCAGTCAGTTCAGAGAGGGCTTTCGTCACAGCGCCAGCCTCGTCCTTGAAGGCCGGCCCAATTACCGCTCCTTTGGGGGCCAGTACATCCCTTGTTTCAGTTCGCGGTGAGTCGAATTGCCGCCATCCTCTGAGCAACTTGGATCCCGAGTGCTCCTCGTGAGATAGCAGGTCATGGCAGGTTCGGTTAGCGATTCCCACGGCCTCCACCCACCCATGCTCGCCACTGAGTTCGCAGTCCCAGCAATCATCAGCGTAGTGAGCCATCTCGGTGCTGGCGTGCTGACGGAATCTAATGCGCTTCGGATTCACCCCGACGTGGACAAGGAACTCCCATGTCAGGGCTAGGAACCACGCCACGGTCGGGTGCTTCACGATCCCCGAATCGAGGGCCTCGCTGAAGGTCAATGAGTGCTCGCCCGCATGAGGGCCCTCGGGATCGGGTAGAAGGGAGACGCTGGAGCCCCATTCTCCGAGGTCGGGAGTGGGGGGATCTTCTGGGTCGATGAAGTACTCGAGCTCGGCCATGTTGAACTCTCGTAGGCGTATCATCCCCTGTCGCGGGCTGATTTCGTTTCGGAACCCCTTTCCTGTTTGCATGGCGCCAAACGGCAGCTTCTGCCTGAAGTGCCTGAATAGTGCGGGATATAGCATGAACATTCCCTGAGCGGTCTCAGGTCGCATGTATGCGTCCCTGCCTCCTCGAGTTGCACCGATCCTGGTTGGAAACATGAGATTCATCGGGCTAGCGTCCCCCCACTCAGATTTGCCACAGCTCGGGCAAGCTATCGCACTCTGGGCGATCATTTTATCCAATTCTGGAGCCTTGAGGGAGTCTGGGTTCTCATGCACGTCTTTGAGGAGGTGATCGCTGCGGAACACGGCATTGCAGGAACTGCATTCGGACATGTGATCGTTGAACTCGTCAACGTGCCCACTTGCCACGAGAACGGGCTTTGGAGTGATTGTCGGAGAGTCGACCTCAACAACACCGCCAATGCTAGACCAGTGATCTATCCATGCGTCAATGACTCTGCGCTTGATCCTCGCACCCACGGGCCCGTAGTCGATAAGACCAGAGACTCCACCGTAAATCTCGTAGGATGGTAGGACGACTCCTCTGCGCCTCAGCAACGAGTTCAAACGCCCCAGTCGACCTTCGTTACCCATGTCTTCTTCGACCTCACATCATGGTTTTCAAGCCATCCTAGGCTTGCCGAGCAATTCACCCCATTGCGATACGAGCCACCTTTGTGCAACGTTGCATTGGGAGTTGCGCGAATCGTCCTAGAGAAGCATTCATGTACGGCTTCAATTCCCTGCCGCGCGAAGGTGTACGCGAAAAATGCCAGAAATTTCGTATGTGACCGAGTTATCCGACTCGGAAGAGATCCTCGATTGCCTGTCTGACCCAGTGAGAAACTGGTTCAAGGACACGTTCGATGACTTCACGGACCCCCAGAAGAGCGCGATACCTAGGATCCTGGATGGCGAACACCTGCTGCTATGCTCCCCCACCGGCTCGGGCAAGACTCTGACTGCCTTCCTCTCAATCATTGACGATCTGGTCCGGAAATCACTGGACGGCTCCCTTCCCGATTCCATCCAATGCGTCTACATCTCCCCGATCAAGGCACTCGCCAATGACATACAGAAGAATCTCATTGGCCCATTGACCGAGATCAAGGAGCGGTATTTGCCTGGAAGAGCACAGGAGATTAAGGTCGCTCTCAGAACAGGGGACACCCCACAGAAAGATAGAGAGAGGATGCTGAGGAAACCCCCTCACATCTTGATTACCACTCCGGAGTCACTTGGATTGGCATTGGCGTCCAAGAGGTTCAGGCCCATTCTTAGTGACATGAAGTGGCTCATTGTGGATGAGATG
>MPMF02038394.1_pt1 | contig 16535 bp, 21 predicted proteins | sample 1617271 | NCBI WGS metagenome assembly MPMF02 (sample SAMN05944812, study PRJNA350692) | marine metagenome | biome: marine; feature: ODZ; material: water; isolation source: 120 m water sample prefiltered with 30 um filter, filtered on to 0.2 um... | place: Pacific Ocean | collected 2012-04-09... | reverse complement strand
GTGCGCCGCCATCGCCAGCATCAACTCCTCGGTCACCAGTTGCACGCTCGCCGCCACGTCCATGTAGAACTGGTTCAGTTCCGTCTCCGCCCGCCGCGGCGGTTGCCCGAAGAGTTGATGGAACTTCTGGCTCGTCATGGTGAGCCCCTGGCAGTAGTTGAAATACTGCAGGTCCATTCGGAAGGAGCCGTCCTTTTTGATGTCCAGCAAGTGGTCGCGGATCTTGTCGGCGTAGATTGGTTGGCCATAGGGTGCGAGCCCCATGAGCTTGTATTCCCCGCTGTTGACGCGAAAGCCGCAGTAGTAGGTGAAGGCCGAGTAGAGAAGACCGAGCGAGTGCGGAAAGCGCTGTTCCTGCAGGATCCTGACCTTGTTGCCCTCGCCCACCGCGATGGTGGAAGTGGCCCATTCCCCCACGCCATCGACCGTCAGGACCGCGGCCTCGTCGAAGGGGCTCGGGAAAAAGGCACTGGCGGCATGGGTCTCGTGGTGCTCGGGGAAAACCAGCGGCCCAGTGTATTCCCTGCCCAATCCCTTGCGGAGCACACGGCGGAGATGGAGCTTCTCGCGCAGCCACATCGGGATGGCTTGCCGGAAACTGCCAAATCCGCTTGGCGCAAACGCGAGGTAGGTTTCCAACAGGCGCTCGAACTTGAGATAGGGTTTCTCGTAGAAGGCCACGTAGTCGAGATCGCCGGGGCTGATTTCCGCCTCCGCCAGGCAGTATTCGATCGCCTTGGCGGGAAAATCCGGGTCGTGCTTCTTGCGGGTGAAGCGCTCCTCCTGAGCGGCTGCCACGATCTTGCCGTCGCGCACCAGCGCGGCCGCCGAGTCGTGGTAGAAGGCGGATATCCCCAGGATGTTCATGGCCAGCGAATCAATCTGAGAATCGAGGTTTCACTGGTCAACGCCAGAACCGATTGCCCGGGGTCGGTCGCCAGCAGGGAGGGGAAGGGCAGAAGAAGCGGGGAGCTTGATTTTCACGGGGGCACTGTCAGCCCGATTGGTTGAATTGTCGATCAGATGTCGGCAGTAGCCCGGTTGGCTCACAGTCCCCTGGCGGCAGGATGATTCTGCGGGGGTCGCCCGGACCGGGGAAATGTCGTGGCCGGTGATGGGGCAGGAATCCCTCCCTTGCCAAGCGGACGGTGGGGGCTAGGATCTCCCCGTCCCGCGCCCCGGTAGTTCAACGGATAGAACAAGGGTTTCCTAATAGGACTCTGGGTGGGCATTTTTGGGCACTTGGTTCCATTCCATGCCGTTTTGTGCCGCGCCGTTCCATCGCTGAATTCTGCCATTTGGCACGGACCCGCACACAGCGGAACCACAGTTGTCTAAAGCGGGCCCGCACCAGCCTCCATTTTGCCCGACCCTGCCAGGTTGACTTCGCACCAACCGGCATGGACGAGAACCACGACACCCCCGCGCAGGTGGCCCCTTCGCCGCGCAGCGAACTGGAGCTTGTGACCGAGGAGGAGCTCTCCTCCCTCCTCAAGATCTGCAAACGCCAGCTCTACAACTGGCGCATGCGTGGCGAGATCCCCTACTTCAAGCTGGGGCGATCCGTGCGGTTCCGGGTCGAGGATGTGATGGAGGCGCTGGAGCGGTTGCGAGTGGAATGATCCTCTCTCTCGTGCTCAGGCAATTACTACCTATGGCAAGACCGTAGGCGCACCGTGGTGTTATCCGGATCGGCACTCACCTCGAGGGCACGCAGAGCGAAGGACGAGGAGGTTGACAGTGCCAGGAAGGCGCGCAGGAACCAATGCAATTACCGCCTCCAGTGATCCAAGATTCGTGCAGCCCGGCACCCGGAAAACGTGATGGAGAGAGGTCCAGACGACCCCCATGAAATGCCGGTCGAGCCGTGGGGCAAAAGAAGCCCTTCACGATCGAGGAGGCTCGCCGCTTGAAGGATCTCCTGCGGGCAGCAGGCAGATGCCGTGACCTCGCGCTGGCTTCGGTCGCCTTCGACAGTGCCCTGCGATGTTGCGATGTGCTGGCGCTTCGATGGGATCAAATCCTGGACGCTTCGGGCTCGGCAAAGGGCCGCGTCACGATCCGGCAGCGCAAGACCAGGGCGAATGTCACCTTTGAGTTGAGCGCCGATACCCGTGCCTCACTGGAAGATCTGGCAGTCCGAACGGGAGGGACAGGATACGTGTTCGCCGGCGGCACGCCTGAAGTGCCTCTCAGCGGCCGGCAATACCGATGCCTGGTCAAGAAGTGGGCAGGCCTTCTCGAATTACCTGCGGAGGATTACAGCACCCACAGCCTCCGTAGGACGAAACCGGCTGCGGTTTATCGGCGGACGCGGGATCCGGAGATTGCCCGCATTCTGCTCGGCCAGAGATCATTGATGGCCACCCACCGTTACCTTGGACTCGGACAGGAAGAGGCCCTCGCCAAGGCACGGGAGGTCGAGATCTGAGATCTTGATCTGGCGGTCGTCCGTCTGGCAGACCGCTCCAGGCAAAAGCGGATGTATCGATTGGGGGTTGGCCGGGAGGTTCGTCAGAAGCGGGGTGGGTCGACGTCCTAAACCCTGCAATCGGACTATTCTCTCCTCTTCGCTTTGATTATTTCCAACGCCTTCTCGATGTATTGGTCTCTTCCTTCCCTGACCCCTTTGATGGTTCTTCTTACCTCAACTGTGGGCCGAATCCCAATCAGGTGATGCTGGGATCCATCGTGCTTGAGAACTTTCATGCCGGTCCAACTGATCCCATATCCACCAATTAACTTGAATGGGTTGATGTTACCGTTCGCGCCAGCGGTGGACTGCCCAACGATCTCGGTCAAATGGTAGTGTTCTACGATACCCATGATGCTTTCTGCGTAGGGTAAACTCACGATTGCAATCATCTACATGAGGCGGCTTCAAGATGCTAAGGAATAATTCTGGGGCTTTGAAATACCAGGCGCTGGAGGGATTTCTTTTCGGACGAAACCCTCCAACTCCCTGTGGATCAAGGGTTTCGGTCGGGAAGGAATCCCGTAACTCACTGACGTCGTGTCTGTTAGGAAGTATTCGCTAGCATCTTGAATCCGCCTGATCGTGCTTGTAATCGGCGCGATGCATATTCTCGACAGCCGTGCCGATAAGATGCTTCCGATCTCGATCCTGATGTCCTCCGCCCTCCTTTCCCTCGGCCTCCTCTTCCGCCCCTGATTCAGCCTCCCAACAGTGTTCGAGAACGAGCCCAAAATGGCCAGTGGTTCTGTAGAGAGGTTGGCAATCGCACACGCTCTGAATCAGGCTGGGTCTCCTCGCAGCCGACGTCCGCTTACGTCGAAAGCGGACGTGGAGTTGGGGCTGATCTCATGTCGCTTCAGGCAAAAGCGGACGTGGTAGACGGCAAGCCAGGCTGGTCTTGTCATGGCCTCTAAAAACGCCTTTTTTCTTGGATCAACTCCCCACCGAGCCTATTTTAAACTCGTGGTGAAAAAGAAAACTCTAATCGGTAAAAGGTGGCGGGTCGTGCTGGGCCTGATGCTCTTGGGCGGATCTTCGGCCAACGGGGAGATCCTCAGTGGCGTGATGGCCATCAAAGGGGCCGAAATGAAGTGATGAGGGGGGACGGTGCGTGACGCCGTCGCACGTCAGGTTGACGTGCAGAAAGACTCCGTGCAGCTCACTTGCGATGAGGGCGAGGGGAAATACAGACCTGGCACGGTCACGTTTCAAGCCCAAGAAGGAAAGTCGATCAAGCTGGGCAAGATCCAGGAATCGATCGCGGCCACGCGACTCTCGGGTCACACCAACATGCGCGTGGACTACCTGGAAATCACGGTAAGCGGTAGTCTCGCGGTCCGTGGCGCCGATACGATGCTCAAGGTTTCCGGCGCTACGCAGCAGTTCGAGTTGGCCGCGGACGACCGCGATTTGGAAAAAGTGATGCTGGCGGCGGCCGAGCGGTCCGAAAAAGTGGTGACCGTTGTCGGCCGCGTGGATGGCTGGACCGGCCGCTTTCCGGTCGTGCTGAGGACCCTGGCGAAGCGCTACGGCACTGATGGCAAAAGACCGATCCTACTCGTGATCAGCAGCCTCAAGGTCGCCGAAAAGAACTGAATAGCGCCGCCAGTCCCGGCAGGTTTTGCAGGCAGATTTCAGGATCCCCAGCCCTTCCTGCGCAATCGCTCCCGCCGGTTTAGGGTGTGTCCTTTTCGGATGCCGTCTCAAACCCGGTGACCAGGATCCGGACGGAATTGGAGAACGGCTTTTTCAGCACTTCGGGCCATTTTCCCCGCCAACCGTCGATTCGGCCGGTTACCCGGATTACTTTTGCGCCATTGCCAATCACCTCGCGCATTTCCTCCAGCTTTGTCTTTTGGGCTTTTTCGCCTTTCGCCTCGGATTCGCTCACCAGGATGAATCGCCGCTCGGAGCCCGGAGATCGCAAGACCGATTGCTTGTCCTCCACCACGACGTCGCCTTCAATTGTGACGACAAGGCTGACCACACCGCTCCGCGTGCCGCCCGAAAGCCTGGTCGCCCAGAGGCTTTCGTACAGCCTGTCGAGTTCAATCAGCTTTCCTCTACGTGCCCGGAAGAAGATTTCGGCGTGATCGTATTTTTCCTTGTCGAAGAGCCTCTTCAGAACAGTCCGGTGTTGGTCCACGTCATACAGACGTGTAGTGGCGTCTCGTGCCACTCCTGCTCATCAGTGCATTTCGGCTCCGGTCACGGTCATCACGCCGCTGCTCACCTGCGCTCCGGCATGGGAGGCGGCAATCAGGGAGAGACCGATCACAAAGGCATTGGTCGTTTTTTTCATAAGATTGAATTCAGATGGTTACAGTGGAGGTAGGATCATTCAAAGGGTCCAACTGACCCTCGGTCGGCTCCGCTCAGCAGAACCACGATTCCGTCAAGCGTGGCGCTCGCTTCCGATCCGCCGCCAGCGAAAAGAGACCGGACGCCGACTGCCGCCCATGAGCGAGTTCCCAGATACGGTAAAAAGTCAGCGCCGGGTCCTCTTCGGTTTCGGCGTCTTTCTCCACGATTCGCGATACTTCCTTGTGCAGGGCGTCCATGCGTGGATCGGGATGGGTCCAGCGGTAGGTGAAGGCGGCTTGGTCCAGCGCTCCCCGGTGGGGCAGGGTTTCCTCGCGTTCGGCCAGCCACGAACCGGGCGGAATCAAAAGCCGAATCGCATACTGCACCGGATCGACATGGTCGATGAGTCCGTGTTCCTCCACGAAATCAAGGATCTCGCGGAAATCATCGAGAGTCGTCCACGGCGTGAAGGGAAGCCAAGTGGGCCGCAAGGGGATGCCTGCCTCCCGGCACTTTTCCAAAGCGGAGACGACATCCTCGCGAGTATGTGCCTTATTCAGAATGGTGAGGACCCGCTCGCTGAGCGACTCGACTGCGGTGATGATGAACAGACAGCCCGATTCTCCGAACTCCTGGAGGTGATCCCCACGGTTCAGCAAGTGCTCAATCTTTGCCGTAATATCGAAGGTCAATTCCGGAAACTCGGCGTGAAGAGCCCGGATCACGCGCAGCGAATGTTTCGGACCGTTGAGAAAATCCGGGTCGCCGAAGGTGATGTGAGTGGCGCCGGCATCGACCTGTCTGCGGACGTCCTCGAGGACGACCTCCTGGGGCACGACGAAGAAGCGTCCGCCGTAGACTGGCGGAATCGGGCAGTGGGTGCACTGATGGAGACAGCCGCGGCTGGCTTCGGCGTATCCGGCGACCCGGCGGGTGCCATTGTCTTCCAACTGCGCGTAAGTCTCCAGCGGTGGCAAGGCACCGCGGGAGGGCACCGAAAACGAAAGGCGCTGAAGATGTGGCCGCACCGCGGTGCCGCGGCGGATGACGCCGTCGATCTCCTGGTCCGATCCCGCGTCGATTGACTTGACGAGAGCCACCAGCGGCGATTCGCATTCACCGCCAACACAGGAGTCGGCTCCGTGTTCGAGCAGGTAGTCGGAGTTCAGAACGGCGTAAAGCCCGTAGAAACAGATATGGCACGACGGGTTGATCTCGCGAATCCGCTTGGCGACTCGAACTCCAAGCCGCATCGCGGTGTGCATGGGAACTGAGATGCCAATGAAACGGGCCCGGGAGACCTTTGCGGGATCAAACCTGTCCACCGCGATATCCATGGCATCGGGGCAATACCCCGCAGCCTCGAGGAACCCGATCGGCATGGCGGCCCCCATGGGCTGATGCCCGAGTTCATAACACGAAATGCACAGGATGGAGCCGTCGTTACTCAGCATGATTCCTAACCTCGACAAGTATCATCGTGGCGGAACCCACACTGTCAAGGGCCTGATTGGCATCGTCGCTTCCACCGGGAAAGGCGGGACCAGCGTATCAGTGATCCAAAATGGCCGTTGCCTTGAGCTCGATGGTGTGAAAAAACAAAGCCGGTATGATCCGGATCGGGCGCTGCTGTCTGCTTCTCTCGCTTCTGACCTGCACTCCAGCCAAATCCGAAGACGGGCCGGAAGCGGGATCAGCTGATCCGGCCGCACAGTTCAGTCGAAAAGTTCTGCTTCGCCAGTTTGACCGGAACCGGGACGGCAGGTTGAATGACAAAGAGACATCGGTATTGCGCGACGCGTTCGGCGGGATCGATGTGCCCATGCTACCTGACGAATCCTACGACTACACGCACGTCGACCGTCCCGGCTCGATCACCCCCGAGCAGCTGCGGAACGCCGACAACACGCCCGAGGGCAATCCCCTGACCAATCCGGGTGCGACCTTGGGCAGAGTATTGCTTTACGACCGGCAGCTCTCGGAGAACGGCGCCGTCTCGTGCGCCTCGTGTCATGATCAGAAAGCGGCCTTCGCCGATCCGCGCCGATTCAGCATCGGATTCAATGGGGAACGCACCAGGAGAAACTCGATGGGGCTGACGAACATCCGCTACACACATCTCAAGGGACGGCGACCCGGCTTCTTTTGGGATGAACGTGCGCCGACGCTGGAAGCCCAGGCCCTGATGCCGATCCAGGACGAGATAGAAATGGGCATGAAACTGAAGGACCTGAACAAGAAACTCGGGAAGTTGCCCTACTACCCGCCATTGTTTGCAGCGGCATTTGGCTCGACCGAAATCACGAGCGAGCGGATCGCCAGAGCGCTGGCGCAGTTCATGCGCTCGATGGTATCGCTGCGTTCGAAGTTTGACCGGGCCGCTGCCGCCGCCGCGGAAAAGGACGACAACTCGACGGACTTCGATCTGTTCACTGCACAGGAGAATCTGGGAAAATCACTGTTCATGGAGGGCATCGGAGGAATCGCCGAGTTCGGTTGCGCGGTGTGTCATCCACCGCCTACCTTCAACATGGACAAAGCGCAGAATGTCGGTCTCGATCTGAAGTACCGGGACAAGGGCTTGGGCGCCCTGGGGCGGCAGTCGAATGAACCGTTTACGCCGTCCAACGACGGCAAATTCAAGGCCTCCTCGCTGCGCAACATCGCCCTGACCGCTCCCTACATGCACGATGGCCGGTTCAAGACGCTGGACCAGGTCGTCAAGCACTACAGTTCCGGGGTCCAGCCGCACCCGAACCTCGGTCTCGCACCGAGGGAGGAGGAGTTCGGCGCCCCCGGAACCGGCTTCCACCTCAGCAAGGACGAGCAGGCCGCCCTGGTTGCGTTTCTGAGGACACTGACGGATGATCAATTTGTGTCCGATCCGAGATTCTCAGATCCTTTTGTCCGAGCCCCCCACTGACCAAATCACATCATGCTACGAACCCTGTCTGTAGTTGTTCTCTCCTTTCTGCCATTTGCCGCAATCACGGCCGATGACAAGGCGAACCAGGCCGCCACCTCTCCTGCCGCGCGGTTCAAGGTCCTGCTCGAGGAGTATGAGGAAGTCGAACAGCCGCGGGAATTTGCCGGCCGGTTTCTTGAACTCGCCGAAGAGCACCCGCAGGATCCGGTCGCGGTCGAGGCCTTGATCTGGATCGCCGGAAACGTCCGCCGGGGTGCGGAATTGGAACGGGCCCTGTCCCTTCTGACCATGGATTACATCACGGATGAAAGGCTGGCCGCCCTCTTTCCGGAACTGACGCAAAAGCCCTCATTGGCGACCGGGAAACTCCTACGCGAAGGGCTCGAAAAAAGCCCTCACAAAGGGGTGCAGGCGCAGGCGTGTGTTCATTTGGCGGCCTCTCTGCGCGAGGAACTCAGATTGATGAGATCGCTGGTGGAACAGCCCGACCGGCGGCGGTTCGAACAGTATTATGGCAAAGAGTACACCGCGTATCTCGCCTCTCTGGACGAGGACGAGGTCACTGGTGAAATCGAAGGACTCTACAAGCGAGTCATCGAGTCATTCGGCGAGGTGCGAACCGATGACGGCACCATGGGTGAGATGGCGGAAAAGGAGCTCTTTGCGATCCGGAACTTGTCCCTTGGCAAAACGGCTCCGGAGATCGAGGGCAAGGACATCGACGAGGTGGGCTTCAATCTCTCGGACTATCGTGGCAAAGTGGTCGTCCTCAGTTTTTGGGGTCATTGGTGAGGACCTTGCCGGGAGATTTATCCCCACGAGCGGTCGCTCGTGAAACGGCTGGCAGATCAGCCGTTCGCCTTGCTGGGAGTCAACAGCGATGAAGACCGGAAGATGCTGCAAGCGGTCATCAAAGAAGAAAACATCACCTGGCGCAGTTGGTGGGACGGCGGATTGGGAGGGCCTATCGCCACTCGTTGGCAGATCAGCACCTATCCGACCATCTGGGTCCTCGACGCCCGCGGAGTCATTCGTTACGTCGGCGCCGGCAAAGGCAACGTGGACTTCGCGACGATGGAAAGCACCATCGAGGGCCTCCTGAAAGACCTGGCCCCGACGGAGCGCTAGATCGGCGGCGAGACCTCCCTACGGTTCATCGGTGAACTCACCACTGTAACCGATCGACTCTAGGGAGGCGGCGATCTCTTCAAGTGGCACGGCCTGACCGGCTTCAGTTCCGATCGTGGCTTTCCCCGTGTTGTAATCAACTTCAACTGCCAGCACACCCGGTGCGGCTTTTATGGCCGTAATGGCCTTGGCTTCTCAGCCCTCGCAGGTCATGCCTTCCACGGTTAGTTCGGTGCGGAGCATGTCGGCCGTAAACTCGCCGCCCCCCCCACCGAAAAGTTTGCCGACGTATTGCGGGAAGAAGAGGAAGACAATCGCCATGGCCGTTACTCCCCAGAGCATGACCTTGTTGAGCGCCATCATGTTGAAGCGCCGCTTTCCGGCTGGAGGATCACCATTAGCCTCCCCGGCCTCCTTCGAGGCACAGCAATCGGCCGAAGCACAGCAAGCTCCCTTTCGCGGACGGTAAGTGAAGTAGAAGGCGGCGGCGAGGAAGCCGAAGGTCACGACGATGAAGAGGGGTCGGTAAGCCTCCAGGGCGGATGCGATGCCGGCGCCGGAGATTCCCACCGCGAGCAGGAGTAGCGGCAACCAGCAGCAACTCGATGCGATGATCGCCGAAACCACGGTGCCGATCTTGGCGATCGTCTCGCCTCGGCCGGAGGGAGCATCGGAGGTCGAGTCCGCAGGGCTCGGCCGGGTGGATGCTCCGGCGCCGTCAGGTTCGGGTTTTGCTTTCATCTCTGTCGCTTTCTATTCATCGGGTTTCTGCCTTGAATCCTTGTTCCTGGATCGTGCTCAAAAGTTTTGCGGGATCAACTTCCTGCGCATCATACGTAACGTGCAGCAGGTCTTTGTCCAAATCGGGCTCAACTCTTCTAACTCCGGGAAGCCCTTCCAGGGCCTCTGCGACCTTGTTAGGTCAATCCAGTCACAAAAGCTTGAGCTGTTCTGTCATGCCGCCAACATAATAGGTAATCGCTTTTTCGCCCGGCGTGGGCGTCGATTCGGAGGTTGAGCTCCTTTCGCACCCGATGAACAGGATCACGAAGAAGAGCAGGCTCAATCTGTTGATCATCGAGTACCTGTTAGCATTAAGGAATTCAGTAAGCAAGATTCACTGGGCCTTCCCCTCGACCTCGCACACCACGCGAAACCCGATGAGCCGGTAATTGTCGGCCGGCATGGCCCGGAACCGGAAAGCAGAGCGGCAGGCCCGCGCCTCGTCCAGCCAGCATCCGCCCCGAGCCACGACATAAAAGTTGCCGTCGAATCCGGTCGGCAGCACGCCCACCGGCGGTCCCAGCGGATCTTCGCCCGGGCTGTCGCGGTAGTAATCCCGGTCATACCAGTCGGCGCACCATTCACTCACGTTCCCATGCATGTCGTAGAGGCCGAACGCGCTGGGCGGGTAGGAGCCCACCTTGGCAGTTTGCCGAAGGTAAGGTCCTTTTTCGGTGTCGCCATAGGGATATTTGCCGTTGAAATTCGCTTGCTTGGACGAGAGCGCCTTCCCGAAGTGGAAGGCGGTTTGCGTGCCGGCGCGGCAGGCGTACTCCCATTCCGCCTCGGTGGGGAGCCGGTATGTGCGGCCCGCCTTGCGCTCGGCGGGCTGTTCCGAAAGTTTCTTGCAGAAGAGCACCGCCCTCTGCCAGGTGACATTCTCCATAGGGTGATCCAGGCTCCCGCCATTTGATGCGCGGAACACCGCCTGCGGTTTCCGTTTCTCGTTCTCCACCACGACCTTGGCGAACTCCTTCTGGCTCACTTCGTAGACGCCCATGAAAAACGGATTCGTAATGACGACCTCATGCGCCAACTCCTCAGTGTGGCGCTCATCTTCACTGCGCGGCGAACCCATGGCGAACTTGCCTGCCGGGATCTGGACCAGCTTCATTCCGATCGAGTTGGTGATGAGCTTGGCTTCAGATTTCAGCGCCGGGCCCCCGGCGGCCGAATCGACCTGATCGGGCAACCCAATGAGGAACAAGCCTGGGGCCAAAACCAGAGTCGTGACTAACGCAACTGTCCTTGTGTGTTTCTTCATCGATCAACGAGTGCATTCCGGTTCAATACGCGTCTGTGTGCATTCAGCGATCTCTCCTCGTCCTCCGAGGATCGAGTTCTGCCCATCGAGGATGTAGCGCCCCGATCGTGGTTCCCGCATCACCTGCATCATCTCGCCGTCGAACGCGATCTCGGCCGGCGGCGGAAAACCGTGAAAGTGGGTTGCGGCAGCCCAAAGTCCATAGGCGCCTGCGTTCGCAAAGGCGAGAACGTTTCCGGGCTGCAGAGCCGGCATCTGACACGACTCCGCGAGGATGTCGTCAGGCAAGCTGAGACATCCGAGAATATCAGTGGGAGTGAGCGGCGATGACGACGCATCGAGTGCCAGCGGCGGATCCGCCTTGTGACGAAGATCCAGTCCGCAAAAGTCAATCCTCTGATGCGTTCCGCCGTCGACAATCACCGCGGAGCGACCCTGGTAATGCTGGTGACCGACCACCGTCGTCAGATACCAGCCGGACGGGGCCACGAGAAACCGCCCGAGTTCCAGTACGATTCGGGCGGGAGCGGCGCGCTCGACAAATCCTTGCAGCGCTTCACCAACCTCCGCCAAATCGAGCTCGTTCTGACCCGGCCCGTAGGGCACGCCGAATCCGCCGCCCAGGTTGAACACTTCCGGCGCGATTCCAAGAATATCGGTCGCCCTCAACGAGAGCTCCAGCGCTCCCTGCAAGTGCCTGATCACGCCCTCGGCCTCCAGCACCTGGGAACCGGCGAACACATGGAAGCCGACGATTGCCGGTCCGCCCGCGCCGAGCCGATCACGACAGGCGGACAATTCGTCGAGAGGTACGCCAAATCGTGAATCGGGACCCGCAGTGACAACCGCGGACGACTCAAAGTCCGGCCGCAACCGCAGCACGGCGCGATTGGCCAGGTTCTCGGGGGCCAGCAGCTCCAGTTCACTCGCCGAGTCGATCGAGATGATTGCCTCTGGCAGGGACCGAAGATGCGAGAGCGCTTCCGGCGACTTGCAGGGCCCCGCAACAAAGATCCGTTCCGGGGCAAAACCGGCCTCCTCCGCGGTAATCAGTTCTCCCGCAGAGGCCACATCAGCGCCGACTCCACCGGCCGCCAGTACTTCGGCGATACCGAGCGAGGCATTCGACTTCAGCGAGTAGAGGACCTCAACCTCCGCGGGCAAATGGCGTCGCAGGTTGTCGACCTGCCTCCTTATTCCGCGCAGGTCGTAGGCATAAGCGGGTGTCCCCCAACGCCGCGCAATTTCCAGTAGCGTTGTGGCCGCCGAGGCGTCCGTGGCATTCAGACTGCTTGAATCGTAATTCATCAGTACCTTCCCCAAGAAAAATCGACCACGTGAATCGCAGCGAGTCAAGAAATGACTCCATCGCTGCGGACCGCAGACTCACGTCTCCGGCTCTCCGGACTAACCGAGGATCGCCTTGACCTCGAGGAATTCCTCGAAGCCGTAGACGCCCCACTCGCGTCCATTACCGGACTCCTTGTAACCGCCGAACGGAGCGGCGATGTCGGATCCGGCGCCGTTGAGGTGCACCTCACCACTGCGAAGGAGCCGCGCCACTTTCCGGGCATGCTCCGGATCGCCCGAGTGCACGGAAGCCGATAACCCGTAAGGGGTGTCGTTGGCGATGGCGACCGCATCGTCTTCGGATTCGTAGGCCAGAATGGTGAGAACCGGACCGAAGATCTCCTCGCGTGCGACGGTCATGTCATTCGAGACGTTGGCGAAAACTGTCGGACGCACGTAGTAGCCCTTTTCCAAGCCTTCCGGACGCCCGAGACCGCCGGCGACGAGGAGTGCGCCTTCCGCGATGCCCTTCTTGATCAAGTGCTGCACCTTGTCGAATTGCGCGCCGCTCGTTACCGGACCGATGTCGGTGGTATCGGACAACGGATCGCCCGGCTTCACCTGCGCTGCGGCGGCCCTGGCAATTTCAACCGCTTCGACCTCGCGGGATGCGGGCACCAGCATTCTCGTCGGTGCATTGCAGGACTGGCCACTGTTCATAAAACACCGCATGACGCCGTCTTCGACGGCCGGCTTCAGGTCCGCGTCTTCGAGAATGATGTTGGCCGATTTGCCGCCCAGTTCCTGCGTCACCCGCTTGACCGTGGATGCAGCCGCACGCGCCACTTCGATTCCCGCCTGGGTCGATCCGGTAAAGGAGACCATGTCGATCCCGGGATGCGCCGCGATCGCCGCCCCGGCGGCAGGGCCGTCGCCATTGACGAGATTGAAGACCCCAGCCGGCACGCCCGCCTCGTGCAAGACCTCTGCCAGGAGGCAGGCATTCAGGGGCGCGATCTCACTCGGCTTCAGGATCATTGGACAGCCGGCTGCGAGGGCGGGTGCCACCTTGCAGGCGATCTGATTGATCGGCCAGTTCCATGGTGTGATGAGACCGCAGACCCCGATCGGTTCCTTCAGAACCATCGTGTTGCCGAGATCCTCTTCGAAGTCATAGGCTTCCAGAACCTCCCGCGCCTGCCCGAAATGCTCGGTCCCCATCGCGGCCTGCATCTCTCTGGCGAAGGCGAGCGGTGCGCCCATCTCGAGGCTGATCGTTTCTGCAATCTCCTCGTAACGCGATTCATATACTTCGAGAATCCGGTCGAGGAGCGCCACCCGTTCCTCGCGCGTCGTCCTGGAAAATCCGGGGAAGGCATCGCCCGCGGCCCGCACCGCGCGATCGACATCCGCAGCCGATCCCAGGCTAACGCGCCCCATCGGCTCTTCCGTGGCTGGATTGATGACATCGATTGGGTTTGCCTCTTCCGGGCCGACCCAATCGCCATCGATGTAGAAGTTCAGCTGCTCTTTGATGTCGCGATCCACCTCTTGTTCTCCGGTTCAGCACAAGCGTTAGCATGAGGAGTCCCGAATCACGAAACTTTCCTGATTCACCAGCTGTTCGGCAGTGAATCGCAACTCCATTGACAGCACTGCGTTACCCGCTTAAATGGGGAGAGCCGGCGCAACTGCAAGAGGGCCCACTCGTTCGAGCGATCTCCAAACCAACCGCAAAGAAAGGGACCCAACATGAAGGTAGCCTACGTATTTCGAAACAGTATGGCCTCAACATTTCAGCTGGCCACCATGATCCTGCCCCAGCTCGAGGATGGTTCTCACGGAGCGACCGTCCTCGGAATGTTCTTCTTTGACGACAACCTCTACACCCTCCGGGCGGGAGATTCCGTCGGCGAGCGGCTTGCCAAGGTCGCGGCAGAGCAGGACATTCTGCTGATGATCTGCGATCAATGTGCCCTGCGCAGGAATCTCGCCGAAGGCGAATTCGAACAGTGCGGCAAGGGCCAGGTCACGGCCAAGGGAACCGTCGCAGGAGTGGTGGCAGGGTGTTTCCCGCAGCTCTACGAAGCCTTGGGCCAGAACCCGCCGGATCAGGTCATCACGTTATAGCATCAATCCCACCTTCAGTCTGTCTGAATTGGCATTGTCCGCTTTCGTCGGTGGCGGTCCAGATTGTCTGGCGCGAGTTGGACGTAGCTGGGAATCGGTCGCGGGTTGCAGGAGAAAGGTTCTAACATGTCTCATTCCCGATTCCGCATCATGGGTGTTGTTTGAAGTTATCATTCGCAATAAGACGCAACTATGCGGATTGGAGCGCGTTTCTGTTAAAGTGATTCTTGTCCGAAGTCCTTATTGAACACGGTGATCTCGTTCGAGGACCGTCATTTACCACCTGGAGACGGGGGGAGGGGGTGTCATTAAGGAACGCGCCCACCTACCGAACCGGTTGAGTTGCCCTTGAAAAATTCTCCCAAAGGGCCCCTGCGTGTTGACGAACGCGACAGGGTATAGTGGGAGCATGCAAGAAGAACTGAAGGCGGTAAGCGGGAAGCTCTCCGAGAGCATCGAGGTGGTCGGGGAACGCCAGCGTCAGGTGGGTGTGTCCGGTATGGAGGTCCAGAGCCCAGGCAAGGCCGCCCGAATTCTGAATGCTTTGGCGGACGGCGAACCGACCCGGAGGATCGAACGACAATTCCGGGTGGGAGGTTCCTTGCTGACCCGCATGAGGCGTGATCATCACGAGGTGCTCAGGGAAGCGCGGTTGGTCCGGGCGCAGGCAGCTGCGGAGGTTGCCGATAAGGCCCGGGAGCTTCTGGCGCAGAAAATCGACCAACTCTCTGGTGACGAGCAAGCCCTCGCAAAAGCGAACCTGAAGGACATGGGAATCACGTTTGGAATCGTGACCGACAAGGCGCAGCTGTTGGCAAATGACCCGACCCTGATCGTGCAGGATCAGACTCCCAAGGTCACCCTGCAGGACGCCGTTGACTTGATCGAGGACGCCAAGGAGAAGGTGCGGCAAAGTGAGACGGAGAGAATCGGCCTGGATTCAGACTCAACTGCCCTGGAACCGGATCAGAGCTCCTTGTAAATCTCGACGACCGGTTGCAGGTCACGTTTGAGTGCTTCGCGTTGCTGGCGAGTGGCGTTGTCGAGGTAGTCCTTGTCCTGCAGGTGCTTCCACCATGTCACGAGTCGGTTTACGAACGGGATGTGATTTTTGATTCCCCGGTCCGCAGGGTCCGGTTTGAGATCATCAACGGTGGCAAGTCGTCCCAGTGCAATCGACTTTCGGAGTCGCCGGGTTGAAACGGGATTCCCTGCCTTGAGCTCCTCGTGACAACGCTCAATCCACATCTGTTGGTCGAGTGGGGGGAGCTTGGCGAGGACCTTGTGGTGTTCCCAGGAGAGTTGTTCGCTGCGGGTTGCCAGGGGGACCTTCCGACTGACGTAGGCGTAGTTCTGCAGGGTGCTGAGATCCAGTCCAGTGTTTGCCAGAGCGAGGTGGTATTTGTCGGAGGCAATGCGACCGGTTGAGGTGTTGTCGCGTTCGGCCTCAAATGTCTTCTCCCCGTGGATCAACCAGTCTCCGATGACGAAGGCGACGGACCGGGAGGCATTGCCAATCGGGTCGGCCAGCTGACTCCATTCATCGATACTGAGTTCGCTGGTGATTTCCATCCCCACCGGCCTGATTCTGACCTTATCGGTTGGAAGTGTGATCTGACTGCTCATGGACTACTTGGAGGCGCGCCTGCCTGTATGTGGCTCGAGTTGAGGGGGAGCGCATGGCGCGTGATGGGGGGATGCCGAGGAGATCGGTGAGCTCGATGCAGCGCTTCGACACTGCTGCGCGGGTGATTCCATGACGCTGGCCGATCTCGGTCATAGAGCAGCCGGTGTAGGACAACCCGCTCACAAGCGAGAGGCATTCGACGGTAAGCCGGGCGTTGTCGTGGTAAAGGAGCTCCCCGACCAGTCGGCGCATGACGTCCCAGATTGTCTCGTGGTCGCAGGTGGGGTGGGGGACAGGTTCGGCGATCTCGGGTTCGAGTGCGGGATCCTGTCCGCAGCTCATGACCGGACTATCGGTAGCATCACCTGCGGGGGCACCATTGCCGTGGTAACCAGACACGGGTTTTTCCAGTCCAACGCTTCGCAGGGACCGCCGCTCATGATCCGGAAGGGACTGCACCCACTGCCGGTAAGCGGACTGGTACTCCACATCCCGGTTGATCTGTAGATCGGCGTAGTCCTGCGTGATCATTTCTCGCCCCAGTTGCTGCAGATGTTGGCTTCCACTTCGATGGGCACCTCCGGGAAGAGCTCCGCCATGGCCTCGG
>MPMF02004145.1_pt1 | contig 16567 bp, 18 predicted proteins | sample 1617271 | NCBI WGS metagenome assembly MPMF02 (sample SAMN05944812, study PRJNA350692) | marine metagenome | biome: marine; feature: ODZ; material: water; isolation source: 120 m water sample prefiltered with 30 um filter, filtered on to 0.2 um... | place: Pacific Ocean | collected 2012-04-09... | reverse complement strand
GACTACAACACCGTTCGACCGCACAGCGCGCTGGGCTATCGTCCTCCAGCGCCGGAGGCCGTCACGCCAGCACCAGGCGTCGGGCTACATATGAACTTCGCTCTCTCTTAACAAGTGGAACGGCCGCAGGGGGCGGGTCAGCATCACGCGGGCGGCATCGGTTACCGGAGTGTCCGGTGTCGTGGTGTGGACGTGATCGGTCATCACGTTCTTCACCGCGATCGACTGCAGCATCTTGTCCTTGGCGGTGGTGCCGAATCCGAGCGCACGCACCAGCGCGCTGTGGAAGAGGTCCCGCTGGCTCAGAATGCCGACCAGCTGGCCCCCTTCGTTGAGTACCGGCAGATGACGGATGCGGGACGCATGCATCAGGTCCTCGGCCAACGAGAGCCGGTCGTTGCGTCCCAGGGTGGTTACGTTCCCGCTCATCAACTCTTTGACGACCTGCATCAGGTGCTCCTTGTACGTCCGGGCGGGCGACCGTGATTACTACAGAACAAGTTTCGTGCCTCTGCAGAATGCCATTGAATCCGTCGGCGGTCTAGCTTCAAAGGCCTGACTGGCAGTTGCATGCGAGAAGTTTCGCGCACCGTCATGCCGAAAATTTCAGGCATCATTGTCCAAGGTGTGTGGTCGGACCTAGTCTTTTGCTTGTCAGGGGGGCATTTTCGCGGTACGGCTGTTGCTATTCCAGATGAGAAAAAGGGAGGCAGCAACCGATGACGGAACAACAGGCAGCTGGACTCAAACGTATGTGCACGATTTCCGGGGCCGGCGCGGCTGTCGCTGCGGTCGGCATGGTCGCCGGCGTTTCCACCGCCATCGGCGTCGGTCTTCTGGCCTGTTGGGGCGGCGCGTTCGTGACGCTCATCGCCTATCTCGACACGGTGTCCTGACCGCGTCGAACCCGGTCCGTCGATTCTCCACATCGGCGTCGACACGGTGGCTCGTCGTCCTGCGAGGCGGGTCGCCCCACACCTGCGCTCTTGCCCGATGCACGTCAGGGTCCACGGCGTCGTGGCGGAGGTCGGCGCGCGCCGTGTCTCTATTTCGTTCGTCGGGCTTGCAGGTCCTTCTCACAGCGTCGCCTTGCGGGGGCTGCGCATCACCAGGCGGCGATCAACCAGCTTGATCCAGTCGTGCCGATCTCGCACGGGGAAGATCTCTTGTGAGGGTGGGATGGTGCGACCCAGAGGCAACGGGCTGCCGGGGGAAGGATCGGCAGTGTCGCCCCTGGGTGCTCCATGGTCAACCCAGGTTGGTGTTCCGTGTACCACGGACCACCGGGATCGAATCGCGTGCGTGCGCCCTGGGCCTCCGACGTGCTGCTACAACGTCGTCTCCGGTCCTGAAGTTGTAGCAAGCTTGGTACCATTCACAGGCTGTGGTGCTGGTCCGGCTGCAATCGACGGTCGCTACATTCCTCTTGGGTCTGCGAAGGGCTCGGTCCAAGTTGACGCGAAGCCACCCATCTTTCCCAGCGTCGCGCCTAGCGATGGCCGAGCGAGACGCTGATCACGACCGGTCTCGGTGCGACTTTGGACCCTCCTCACGGGCTGTCCGGGGCGGCGCTGACGACCGGCGTTCGGCGAGCCCGGTCCTCAATCTGCGCGGCTCATTCGTGAATTGTTCCACGGTAAATATGGAATATTCCGCGGAACGCCTAGCCTACAGATCGTAGCCGTTCAGACGGCATCGGCTGATCCGGTCGCCGAGCGTTGATCGCTTGATCTTGAGAATTGCGGCCGCTTTGGTCTTGTTTCCACGCGTCAGCCCCAGCGCCCACCGAATCAGCCCCGACTCAAGCTGGATCAGCCGATCGTCGAGCGACATCGATGGGGGGAGCGAAACGGGCGTATGGTCCGGATGGCGTCCCGACGTCTCCGCCGGCGTGTCTCGGGCGGCGTGGTCCAGCCGTGGGTGGTTCGCCAGGACGGTCTCGGTCTGTGACATCTGATTCCTCCGTGCGTCATACAGTCATTCAAGAATTGCCGGAAACCCAGCAACAGGTATGCCAGCGCCAGCCGGCTGAGGCGGCGGGGCCAGGCCAGAGGTCTGGAGAAGACACGAAAGTGATAGTGGGAGACGGAACCGGCGGCCCTCTTCAATGACCGGCCGGCTCGGGCTTGCTCAGATCGAATTTCTCGATGCGGTACCGGATTTGGTCCCGGTTCAACCCGAGGAGCGCGGCGGCGCGCGTCTGGTTCCACTGGGTCCGCTCGAGCGCTTGCGCGACCAGGTCCCGCTCCAGCTTCTCGAGATTCATGCCGCCAGCCGCCAGTTGGACACCCTCGGACATCTCGGGGCGAGATCCAAGCATCGGGAAGTCTTCAAGTGCCAGCGTGTCACCCTCAGCAAGGAGCATGGCCCGCTCGACTGCATTGCGGAGCTCGCGGACGTTGCCAGGCCAGGGATAACGCTCGAGCGCCTCGAACACCCTCGGCGCGGCGCCCTGCACCTGCTTGCGGAACTCGTGATTGAACTGGTCGATGTAGTACTTGGCCAACACCGTGATATCGGCGGCCCGCTCACGGAGCGGTGGCAACCGCACGGGCAGCACGTCGAGTCGGTAATACAGGTCCTCCCGAAAGGTCCCATTCTTGACCGAATCTTCGAGGATCTTGTTCGTCGCGGCGATGATCCGGACATCGACGTGGATGTCCTGTGCGCCCCCCACCCGCTTGAAGGTCTTTTCCTCCAGGAACCGCAGCAGCTTTGCCTGAAGTCCCGCCGCCATTTCGCCAATTTCGTCCAAAAACACCGAACCGCCATCGGCCGATTCCAGCAATCCTCGCTTTTGCTGCCTGGCGTCGGTGAAAGCGCCCCGCTCGTGACCGAACAACTCGCTTTCGAGCAACGTGTCGGTGAGCGCCGAGCAGGTGATGTTCATGAACGGCTGCGTGGCGCGCTTGCTGCCGTAGTGGATTACTTTGGCCGCCAGATCCTTGCCGGTTCCGCTCTCGCCGGTCAGGAGCACCGTGGAGGCGGGGCTGGCCGCGACCTTCACTAGCAGGTCCTTGATCTGCTGCATGACGGGCGAGTTGCCCACGATCCGGTCGATGCCCCACGGCTCGGCCTGGGTCGCTCGCAGGGCGCGGACCTCGCGTCGCAGGCGGGTAGTTTCGAGCGCTTTCTCCACCAGCAGGGCTATCTCGTCCAGATTGAACGGCTTGGTGGCGTAGTGATACGCGCCCTCCTTCATGATCTCGACCACGGTGGCCACGTTCGAGAACGCGGTCAGCAGGATGACGAGCGTGTCCGGGTCGCGGCGCCGGACCTCCTTCAGCACTTTGAGGCCATCGGTGTCTGGCAGCCGGTAATCCAGCAGCACCAGATCGATACCTTCGCTGAGCTGGGCCAGCGCTTCCGCGCCGGTCTCGGCTTCGAACGTTCGGTAGCCGTCCTGTGAGAGTCGTTCCACGAGAGACCAGCGGATCAACTGCTCGTCGTCGACCACCAGGACCGTTGCTTTGGACATCCAGCGCGAATTATACAGGGGAGCAGCGCCAACACCGTATTCCGGCTCGGTTAGCTGTGCGTCTCGAGGCTGCTGTTGGGGGTTGTTTTCCCCATGTGACGCCTTGGTCGCGTCGTCAGTGACATGGTGCGGGATACTTCGCATGACGGATTTCCGGCAGCTTCTGCACCGGTCGATCGTGGCGGTGTCTGTTAGAATCCTGGTGTTCGCCTCGTGCCAAGCGACCCGGCGCCTCCGGCTGCGCGGACGCCGGCCGATTCCGCATCGCGAGGGTGATGCTGCTTGCAGCCCCGCCACGTGGGGGCTGAGTCTCTACCGTGACGGCGGCCTACGTGCTACGCACGCCCGACCTCACGGGTGAAAGATGTCCAGCAAGAGTCACGCCAGATGCCATTGAACCCTCGGGCCGCCGCTGGTGCCCGCGATCGGTCCCACCGCGACGAGTCCCTCAAAGAGCTCCAGGACACCAAGTTCGCCCTCGACCGGTCGGCGATTGTCGCGACAACCGACGTGGAGGGGAAGATCACCTACGTGAATGAGAAGTTCTGTCAAATTTCCGGCTACGCCGAGGCGGATTTGTTGGGGCAGGACCACCGCATCATCAACTCGGACTACCACTCGAAAGAGTTCTTCCGTCAGCTGTGGATCACGATCGCGAGGGGGGAGGTCTGGAACGGCGAGGTCCGGAACCGAGCCAAGAACGGCAAGATCTACTGGGTCGACACGACGATCGTGCCGTTTCTCGACGACCACGGAAAGCCGTATCAGTACATGGCGATCCGGTTCGAGATCACCGAGCGCAAGCGCGCCGAAGCGAGGTTGCGCGAGCAGGAGACTCTAGCGCGGTTGGGGGAGATGGCGGCCGTGGTTGCGCACGAGGTGAAGAACCCGCTGGCCGGCATCCGTGGCGCGCTGCAGGTGATCGGCGGGCGGATGGAGGCCGGAGCCCAGGAGCGGGCGGTCATCGACGACATCCAAACCCGGATTGATGCCTTGAACGAGATGGTTCAGGATCTGCTCGTGTTTGCCCGTCCGACACCGCCGAAGATGGCGCCGTCGGCGGTCACGACACTGCTGGCTGGGACGGTGGCGTTGCTGCGCCGGGATCCGGCATGGGCCGATGTCGAGGTCGTGGTGTCGGACGAGGGGCCGACACTCCGTATGGATGCGGCACAGATCCAGGTCGCGCTCTTCAACCTGCTGCTCAACGCCGCGCAGGCCGTGAACGGGAAGGGGCGCGTCGACGTGACTGTTGAGACCACCGATGCCTGGTGCGAGATCGCGGTGCGTGATACCGGTCCAGGGTTCGACGACGGCGTGAGCGACAAGCTCTTCGAGCCGTTCTTCACCACCAAGCACCGTGGCAGCGGCTTGGGGCTCGCGACGGCGAAGCGCGTGGTGGAGATGCATCACGGCACGCTGACTGCCGAGTCGGGGGGTGGCAGCGGGGCAGTCATGCTGATCAGACTTCCGAGAAGCTGAGACACGCGAGGCGGCAAGAGGCAGGAGAGCTTCGCAACCTTTGTCCTCGTACTCGGTCCCGCTGGTCCAGACCCCTCGGACCGGATGGGTCCGTGGCGGGCCCTTAACACGGAGAGCACATGAGAGCTCTGGAGGGAGTACGCATCCTGGACATGACCCACGTCCAGTCGGGTCCGACCTGCACGCAGTTGCTGGCCTGGTTCGGCGCGGACGTCATCAAGGTCGAACGTCCAGGAAAGGGAGACGCCACGCGGAGTCAGCTTCGGGACATCCCGGACGTCGATAGCTTGTACTTCACGATGCTGAACCACAACAAGCGCAGCATCACCTTGAACACCAAGCACGAGAGTGGCAAGGCTATCTTCACCCGCCTGATCGCGGAGTGCGACGTCATTGCGGAGAACTTCGCGCCGGGCGCGCTCGATCGGATGGGCTTCTCGTGGGAGCGCATTCAGGAGATCAACCCCCGCATCATATACGCGTCGGTCAAGGGCTTCGGCCCCGGCCCCTACGAGGACTGCAAGGTTTACGAAAACGTCGCCCAATGCACCGGAGGCGGCGCCAGCACGACCGGGTTCCCCGAGGGACCGCCGGTGGTCGCTGGCGCGCAGATCGGCGACTCGGGCACCGGGGTGCATCTCGCGCTTGGCATTGTGACGGCGCTCTTCCAGCGCGAGAAGAGCGGCCGGGGACAGCGTGTTGTCTGCGCGATGCAGGACAGCGTCCTCAACCTGTGCCGGGTCAAGCTGCGGGACCAGCAACGATTGGCCCATGGGCCACTGAAGGAGTATCCGCAGTATCCAAACGGCACATTCGGTGCGGCGACGCCGCGGGCCGGCAACGCCTCGGGCGGCGGTCAGCCCGGGTGGATCGTCAAATGCAAGGGCTGGGAGACCGACCCCGACGCCTACATCTACATCATCGCGCAGGCGGCGGCGTTCGATGGTCTGGCGCGGGCGATCGGGCACGAGGACTGGCTCGACGACTCCGAGTGGAACACGCCCGCGGCGCGTCTGCCTAAGATCGACCGGATGTTCGGCGAGATCGAGCGGTGGACGAAGACCAAGCCGAAGTTCGAGGTGATGGAAATCCTGAACCCGTTGAACGTGCCGTGCGGACCGGTCCTGTCGATGAAGGAGCTCGCCGAGGAGCCGTCCCTGCGGGCGACCGGGACCGTGGTGGAGGTCGAGCATCCCACGCGTGGCCCGTATCTGTCTGTGGGGAACCCGGTCAAGCTGTCGGACTCGCCAGCCGACGTCAGACGTTCACCGCTACTTGGCGAGCACACCGACGAGATCCTGAGCGACGTGCTCGGGATGGACGAAGACGCGATTGCCGCCGCCAAGGCGGATGGGGCGGTCTGAACGATGCGTAGCCGCGGGTCTTCAGACCCGCGGACGGATGAGTTTACATGAAGATTTGCGTCGTCGGAGCGGGGGCTATCGGGGGATACATGGCGGTGCGGCTCGCGCGGGCCGGGCATGAGGTGTCGGCGATCGCGCGCGGTCCGCATCTGGCGGCGATCCGGGCCAACGGGTTGAAGCTGGTAGAGGCAGAGAAGGAGCTCGTCGCGACCGACCTCGAGGCAACCGACCGCATCGCCGACCTCGACGCACAGGACGTGGTGCTGCTCGCGCTCAAGGCGCATCAGATCACTGCGGTCGTCGGCGACCTGCCGGTGTTGTTTGGACCGCACACGGTGCTGGTGACGCTGCAAAACGGTATCCCGTGGTGGTACTTCCAGAAACTGGGCGGGTCATACGCCGGCCGGGTGGTCGAGACGGTCGACCCGGACGGGGTGCTCTTCAACGCCATCGACCCAGAGCGGCTCATCGGCTGTATCGCCTACCCGGCCGCGTCGATCGCCGAGCCGGGGGTCATCCGGCACATCGAGGGCAACAAGTTTCCGGTCGGAGAGCTCGATGGCCGTGACACAGAACGGGTCCGGATGGTCTCCGGCCTGTTCGAACAGGGCGGCTTCAAGGCCCGCATCCTCGATGACATTCGCTCGGAGATCTGGCTGAAGCTCTGGGGAAACCTGACGTTCAACCCGATCAGCGCGCTCACGCACGCAACCTTGGTCGACATCTGTCAGTTCCCGCAGACACGGGAACTGGCCGCGACAATGATGACCGAGGCGCAGGAGATCGGCGAGCGCCTCGGCGCTCGGTTCCGGGTGCCGATGGAGCGACGCATCGCCGGCGCAGAAGGCGTTGGCAAGCACAAGACCTCGATGCTGCAGGACGTCGAGGCGGGGAAGCCACTCGAGGTCGATGGCATGCTGGGCGTCGTCGTGGAGCTGGCGGATGTGACCGGCGTCGAGGTGCCGACTCTTCGTGCGCTCTATGCCTGCGTCAGCCTATTGAACAAGACGATTCAGGCGGAGCGCGTGCGTATCAAGGCCGCCCCCCTGGCGTAGCTGCGCCCCGCACCGCCTCGCTTCTCGAGGCTGTTACATCTTCGAAAAGGCGAAAAAGAGTGTCGTCCCATCGGCGAACGTGATGTCTCCGCCGTTTGCCCTCAGGGCACGGTTCTTGGACCGATACCCTTCGACGCTGACGACCATGCCGGGAAGAAGTGTACGCGTCGTGAAGCCGCGCGTGAGCAGCGCGGCCGCCGAACCACCTTCGATCATCCATGCTTCCACGGCGCCGTCAGGCGACTTTACGTCGAGGTGGAGCCATGCGTGCGGATTGATCCATTCCACCTTCGTGATCGTTCCCTTCAGGACGACCGGCTGGTTCACGTCGAACTCCACCCAGAACGAGTGATGTGCCCACAACGGTGCTGTAGCTACCAGCAGCAGACCGATGCCGGCCGCTACGACGGAGAGCTTTGCTCGCACTTGATCCACCCCACTCGTTGAGAAAAAGGTCTGCACCCTTTAAAGCCTCCAATGCAAGCATTGCTGCAAGCACCGTGCCGGTTTCCCGGCGAGAGGAGACGTCACGAGTCGCTGCCGAGCACCCTCCACCTAACCGCATCCCGAGTCTCACACCGCACACTGCTTCACCTCGAGAATCAACTTGTCCGCCACGGCAGCACATGACCGTGGTCATACCCTGACTGGCGCAGGAGAGGCTAGTGTGGACCATTGAGAGGCCGACCATGACGCTGAAGCAACTTCAGGTCGTGTTCATCACGCGCTCGATCGCCCTCACTGTGGCAACCCCTCCGTTCCCCGAGGTCCCTCCCGTCAACCATGACTGACATGCTGGATCGTACCGCCACGGCCGCAAGCCCTCTCGGTGAGCCCCTGAGCCAGTCGTCCGGGGCGAGCAGAGCGACGGTCCTTGTGGTCGATGACGATCACTTGGTCCGATGGTCGCTCGTCGAACGTCTTACCCGGGATGGCTATCGCACACTGGAGGCCGGCACGGGAAGAGAAGCGCTCAAACTGTTTACAGATGGTGTCGACCTCGTGTTGCTCGACTACAGCCTGCCAGACACGAGCGGCCTCGCGGTCTTGAGGGAAATGGGGCGGCACGGCCCCGACACCTTGGTCATTCTGCTGACCGCGTGCTCCAGTGTGGACTCGGCGGTCGAGGTGACGACGGGAGGCGCCTACCACTGCATCACCAAGCCGTTCAACCTGGAAGAGCTGATGCTGCTCGTTGGGAAAGCGGTCGAGATGACCCGGTTGCGACGGGACGTCAGAGCGCTACGCGCCAATCAAGCACAACCATGTGGGCTCGACCGGATCGTTGGCTGCTCGCCCACCATGCAGGCTGTCAGAGATCTGCTCGCAAAGATCGCGGCCAGTCGCGCCTCGACCGTCCTGCTGATCGGCGAGCGCGGCACCGGCAAGGAGCTGGCGGCCAAGGTAATCCACGACACGAGTGACAGGACCACGCGGCCATTCCTGAGCGTGAGCTGTTCCGCGCTGACCGACACGCTGCTCGAGAGCGAGTTGTTCGGCGATGAGCGCGGGACGTTCACCGGCGCGCGGCGACCGAGACGCGGCCTCTTCGAATCAGCCAACGGCGGTTCGGTGTTCCTCGACGACGTCGGGGAGATGGCGCCCTGGTTACAAGCGAAGCTGTTACGCGTCTTGGAGGAAAGAACATTCAGGCGGCCGGGTGGTCTAGAGGACGTTCACGTCGACGTGCGGGTGATCGCGGCCACCAACAAGAACCTCGAGGAGGCGGTCGACAACGGGACGTTTCGAGCGGACCTGTTCTACCGGTTGAACCCGCTGTCGGTGCGGCTCCCGCCGCTACGCGATCGAACCGATGACATCGCGGTGCTGACCACTCACTACATCGACCATTTCAACCGAGAGTGTCGGAAGCACGTGCGGGGCGCGAACCCGGAGGTCTTCGCGGCCTTGGAGCGCTACTCGTGGCCAGGTAACGTCCGTGAGTTACGCAATACCGTCGAGCGAGCCATGCTCGGCGATGTCGACGTGCTTACCCTCGATGACTTCCCCACGCTGTCGCCGCGCGTGCGGCTCGCCGCCAGCGGGCTCGACCTCAAGCAACTCGAACGGGATTTGGTGATTCAGGCCCTCGAGCGAGCCTGCGGTAACCAGGGACGCGCCGCCATGTTGCTGGGACTGAACCGCGACCAGATCCGGTACCGCATCCAGAAGTTCGGGCTCAATATCCCCCACACCGCCCAACCGTAGTGGTCCCGGCCTTGAATGCGACCGTATTTATGACCGGGGCCACTTAGGCCCCACGGCCATTCAGCGCTTGACGTTCGTCGCCTGATTCTGAAGGATACGCACAGGGAGAGCCGGACTTCGCGGGTGGCGCGGGTCGGCACCAGGCGACGCGGCCGATGATCCTCCGAGCGCTGAATATCGCCTTCCGGACTGCGCACATTGCCACGACGAGCGTGCTGGTGGGAGGGCTGGTGTTCGGCGTCGAGCGGGACCGGCTCGACCTGAGCCTGGGCTTGACCATCGCCACGGGTCTGGGGCTGGTTGCGGTCGAAATCGCCACGCGTCCGCACTGGCTTCGTGAAGGCCGTGGCTTGATGACGATGGTCAAACTGGCGGTCCTGTCCACCGTGCCCTGGGCGTCGGATGCTCGCCTGCCGATTCTCGTGACGGCAATCACGGTGGCGTCGGTCGGTTCGCACATGCCTGCCCGGTTCCGTTATTTCCCCTTCTCGAAGCCGAAAGGCGACTGACGCCGCTTCCACGTCTCTTGTCGCTGAGACGCTGCGCCGCGCGTTGACTGGCCTCGTCGTCGTTGCGTGGCTGGACAGTATCTCTCCGGCTCCAAAGCGCATGACCACTGTCATAGCGTCAGATGACGACAGCGTGCAACGCTATGGACGGAATCAGCCATGGCTAGGATGTCCTTATTTTCAGTGCTGGAGAGCCGGTGCCCGCGTCGGTGCTGTCGCTCTTCAGTGCGGCCCGGCCGCCACGGTGCCGCAGGCGCCCATGAGGCGGACCATTTCCAGCTTCTTTCGGACACGTGCGTCAAAAAAATTCCCACTCGCCAGCCAAAAATTCCGCAGTTCCTGACGCCGTCCCCTGAGCCGATGCAGCGCTTCGGACGTGGGCGAGAGCCGACTCCACCGGAAACTAAGGCCAGGTACACGCTTTGCTAGTGTGAGGCAAGAGACGCGAACGAAAGGACACAGACGTGATGGAGATCTTAGCGGCGATCGAAAACGGCGGCTGGGCCATGTTCATGAAAGAGTCGACCACGTCATACGTCGCGGTGCTGGCCTTTCATTCCATCGGGATGGCGTTTCTGGTGGGCATCAGTGCGGCGATCGTGCTGCGGGTCCTTGGCGTCGCGCGCAGTATTCCTCTCGCGGCGATGGAGGGCTTCCTCCCTCTCATGTACGCCGGTTTCTGGATCAATGCCCTGACCGGCGTGATTCTCCTGACCCTGTACCCCACCAAGTTTCTCGTGGACGTGGTCTTCTACACGAAACTCGCGGCCATCGCGATTGCCGTCGTCGTTGTGCGAAGGCTCTGCGCTCAACTGTTTGGCGATGAGGCGAGTCTGGCTACGGCGGCCGGAGCGGAGAGAGCCAGGAAGTTGTCGGTCACTTTGCTCGGCGTCTGGCTTGTCGCCATCACGGCGGGTCGGTTGACGGCATACAGCCTCGCCACACGGGTGCAAACCGCGATCGCCGTCATCGTTGTCGCGGGCTTGTTTGTGCTTATCTGGAACTTTGCTGGTCGCCGCTTGGGCGTGACCGAGTCATCTGGGCCGAGCGTGTGACAACGCTCATTGACTATTGATTAGGGGGTTTACGCTATGTACGCGATAGCACGCTTTCTCGAATATTGGCTCAGGTGGCCCAGCGTGGAGAACTTTCTGGCCGCCAATCGCTGGGCCTGGCCGTTGAGCGAGACTCTGCACTTTGTCGGGCTGATCCTCCTCGTCGGGATCGTGTCCATATTCGACCTGCGCTTGCTGGGCGTGGCGAAACGGATGCCTCTTGCGCCCCTGCGAAAGCTCCTGCCTTGGGCCGTGTTCGGACTGGTCCTCTGTGTCGCCAGTGGACTCGTCTTCGTGACCGGCCTCATGAACAATGTGGACCTGCATCCCTGGGTGGCGTTGCAGATAGACCGCTACCTTCAAGTCAAGCTGATCTTCGTTGGCCTCGCCGGATTGAACCTCCTCGCGTTTCACCAGAGTGGCATATCCCGCGCGTGCGACGATCTGGGGCCTGGAGATGATGCTCCACCAGCGGCCAAGGCGATCGCGGGGTTCTCGTTCTTCCTGTGGATCGGCGTCGTCTACTGGGGCCGGATGGTTCCCTGGGGGATTTGAGGAGCACGCCGGAGCGCATGCAATTTCAGCCGAGGAGGCTTGAATGTCCAAACCGTGGCTCACTGTCCTGATCATCCTGGTCCTCACGTTCGTCGTGAACGTGGGCTATACGTGGCTGACGCTGGCGTTTCCGGCGCAACTCTTGCCGCCGCTTCAATGAGGATGATCAAGACAGAGATCGAAGAAAGCTGACACCCTCGGCGCCGTTGACGGCTGATACTGCCGTCTCGTTTCCACACCGCGACTTCCGTCGTCGCGATCCCTACCCAAGAGTTCTTCTTAGCTCGATACGCCTACACGAAGTGGCGGTCGTCGACAATGACGCCGGTCATACGGAGCGTCTCGCGCCCCCCGTATTCTGATGCGCCTGAGTCGACGTCGGCCTCGGTTCAGCAAGACGAACAGATGACTCCACATCCCAGAGGCGCTCGAACGCGCGTGCTGCTGACATCGGTGTTCGGCCCGTTCGCCCGAGATGACGAGTACGGCAGCCGGACCATCAACCCGATGGAGCTCTATCACAACCAGGTCACACGCGAGCAGGGGCCGTTCTCGTTGCGGATGTTCCACCGGTCGTGGGGCATCATGCTGATCCAGCAGAACATCTCGGCGCCCTCGACCGTGCTCGACTTTCCCACCCGCGAGCAGTTCATCGACGAGATCACGTCGCACCACCACGACGTTATCGGCATCTCCGGGATCATCGTGAACATCGGCAAGGTGCGCGAAATGTGTAGGTTGGCGCGCAAGCACTCGCCGGCGTCAACGGTCGTCATCGGGGGACATGTCACGGCGATCCCCGGTATCGAGCGGATGGTCGATGCCGACCATATCGTGCGAGGGGAAGGCGTGGCGTGGTTCCGCGAGTTCCTGGGCGAGTCGACCGATCTACCGATAAGACATCCGGCGATCGCGTCCTCGTTCGGGTTCCGTCTGATGGGTTTGCCGATGCCGGCCGGTGGCGGGAACCCTGCTGCGACGATCATCCCGTCGGTTGGCTGTCCGATGGGATGCAACTTCTGCACGACGTCGGCGTTCTTTGGCGGGAAGGGCAACTCCATCAACTTCTACAACCTCGGGAGCGAAGTCTTCGATGTGATGTGTGAGGTGGAGGCGCGGTTGGGCGTGTCCTGCTTTTTCGTCATGGACGAAAACTTCCTCCTGGACAAGAAGCGGGCGCTCGAGCTGCTCGACTGCATGAAGCGGCACGGCAAAGCATGGTCGATGTACGTGTTCTCCTCGGCAAATGCGATCAAGAAATACGACATGCGGCAGCTGGTCGAGCTCGGCGTGACCTGGATCTGGCTGGGACTGGAGTCGTCCTCGAGCGCGTACTCGAAGCTCAAGGAGGTCGACACGCTCGCGCTCACGCAAGAGCTCCAGCACCACGGCATCTGCGTACACGGCTCGACGATTGTGGGACTCGAGCATCACACGCCAGAGAACATCGTCGCGGAGATCGAGCACGCCGTGGCGCACGACGCCGCCTGCCACCAGTTCATGCTGTATACCCCGGTGCCCGGCACGCCGCTCCATGACCAGATGGAGGTGGAGGGGCGCCTCCTTCCCGATGCGGACCTCGCTGACATTCACGGCCAGTACAAGTTCAACTTTCGTCACGAGGCGATCTCACGCGACGAGTCGAAGTCGCTCCTCGATTGGGCGTTCCGTCTCGACTTCGAGCGCAATGGGCCAACAGTGTATCGCCGGGTCCGGACGATGCTGGCTGGGTGGCGGCGTTACCATCGTGACAAGGACCCCCGTGTGCGGGCCAGGATCGCCAACGACTGCCAGGAGCTCCGTCAGTGGTCCGGCGCTGTGTTGTGGGCGGCAGAGAAATATATGCGGCGGTCGAATCGAGCGGTGAGCGATCGCGTGCGCGCACTGCGAGCGGAGGTCGAGCGGGAATTTGGCCTGTTGTTCCTGGTGACCACTCGCGTCGTCGGACCCGTGCTGTTGTGGTCGTCTCGCCGCGAGGCCCGCCGGTTCCCGGCCGGGCCGCGGCTCGAGCCCCGGATGTTTCTCGAGCGAAGGAACTGCTCCGTGGCCAAGTAGCGAAGCGGACGATTTCTCGCACCTTACTGGGAAAAATCCCCATCGGAACCACCAGGGCCAAGACGCACCGGTCGGATCGCGCCAGGCGCACCCCGGACCTGATGGATCTCATAGCATTCACGGGGGGGGCTCTGAACCCGCACGCTGGCATCATTGGGCTCAGGGGCATGGCACAGAGGTTGCTGCACTCCACACTATAAAGCCCGGCGCATTCGACCACAGGTCCGTGGGTGGGAGTCGAGCGACAGACAACGACGAGGGCTGACATGGGGCAACCTGAGTTCAACCGTGGACCGTGGACCTGCAAATGGGCCGGTATTGCCGGAGCGTTCCGATCGACTCCGTCCGTCGGTTCTCCCGATGTCGTCTGGACCTGTGACCTGCGGGATCGAGCGACCGATACCATGCTCTTCCTGCGGGAGGAATGCGAGCACTGCTGCCGCTGGGAGGCCTCGGCGATCCCGGCGTCGGCGGGGCCGCCACGGAAACTGACACGGCTGCTCCCGGACTACACGCGTTCGAGCCCTGTCGTTGCGAAGACTCGTCGGTACGAGCGTGGTGAACGGATCTTCGAGGAAGGGGCGACGTCGGAGTTGTTCTTCACCACGACCAGCGGGAGCGTGAAGCTCGTCAAGACCTCGCTCCAAGGCAATGACAGCATCGTCGGGATCGCCGCCGGGATCTGTCCGCTGAACCCGGACGGGCTAGACAACGGACGGTCGTTTCTCGCCACGGCCGTGGCTCTCGAAGATACGACGTGCATCGTGGTTCCCAAACGGGAGCTGGTGGCGCTCTTCGAGGAGCAACCGACCGTCGCGCTACGCCTATACCGTGAGCTGTGTGAGAGTCTGGATGCGTCGTTCACGCGGATCACCGAGTTGAGCCGCGGGACGGTGGAGGTTCGACTCGCGCAACTCTTTCTCAGACTCGCCCGAACCGCCGGGCGCGTGCAGGGCAGTACCACGTTCGTTCCCATCCGCCTATCGCGTCAGGAGTTGGCCGACGCGGTCGGCACCACAATCGAGACGTGCATCCGGCTCATGAGCCGTTGGGACAAACGTCGTTTCATTTACGCGAGCGACGGGGGCTTCGTCGTGAGCGACGCCGAGCGGCTGGAGCTCCTGGCTCAAGCCGTCACGCCACACCCGCATCGGGAAGACCCAGCGCCCGGCCACTAGGCCGTGCCCCAACCCGCCAACAGGAATGTCAACGCCCCCTTGTGTGCGAGGGTGAGGGGCGAAGCTCGAGTGCTGCCTATGACCCATGACCGTAGTCATAGGTCGCCCGTGAGTGGTGTGCCAACGTAAACAGGGGTGACAGATGCGTCTCACTAGCTTCCACATCCTGTTCGTCGGCCTGTCGGTCGTGCTCGGCTTCGCCTTCGGTGCCTGGGCGTTCGCCGTCTACTGGTCGCCGGTCGGGTCGGTTGGCGACCTGGGAACGGGGATCGCCTCCGTGCTCGCAGCCTGGGCCTTGGCCATGTATCTCGTGTCGTTTGTCCGCAAGGTACGCCAGATCGGGCACCCCATGTGACCGCGTCCACGCGAAGCACAGAGGCGGCATACAGACTCACACGGGCGGCGAGTTCCGGAGGCTGAGCCGCGAAACGAGGTCCGGGAGACCTCCAAGAGCTCTTGCGTGGATTCCAGGGTGTGCAGGATCCACGCATCTTGGCTGGCGCCGAGACTGGTGACGATGCCGGTGTGTTCGCTCTCCACGAAGGCCTCGCGCTGGTCCAGACCGTTGACTTGATCACACCGGTCGTCGACGACCCCTATCAATTCGGGCAGGTGGCAGCGTCGAACGCCCTGAGCGACATCTACGCGATGGGCGCCGTGCCACTGACCGCGCTCAACGTGGCCGCGTTTCCACCCGATGACGTTCCGTTGGGAACGCTCCGAGCCATTCTTCACGGTGCGCACGACAAGGTTCGGGAGGCGGGCGCCGTCATCCTCGGAGGGCACACGCTGAACGACCCGGCATTGAAGTTCGGTCTGTCAGTCACGGGGACCTGCGATCCAAGAGCCTATCTCTCGAACTCGGGCGCGCGCCCCGGCGACCTCCTGGTTCTCACCAAGCCGATCGGGACGGGTGTGCTGATCGGCGCATATCGTAGCGGCTGGCTGGATGAGGATGGCACACACATGCTCGTACGCAACATGGCCGCCCTGAACGACATTGCAGGCCGCATGGCACTCTCGAGGGAAGCGCGAGCGGCGACCGACATCACTGGGTTCGGACTTGCGGGACACGCCAGCGAGCTGGCGGGCAGGTCTGCGGTGGCGATCTGCTTGTGGTTTGACAAGATTCCCGTCTACCACGAAGTCTTCACTTTCATCGAGCGTGGCGTGAACACGATCATCACGTCGGAGAACCGACGCCACGTCGCCGGGTCTATTCGAGTGGCTGGAGACATCTCTGCCACCGAGGAGCAGCTGTTGTATGACCCCCAGACCTCGGGCGGGCTACTTGTCTCGATCGGTTCCGATGAAGCCGTGGGATACGTTGAGGCGCTCCGGAATGCCGGCGTGGAGGCCGCAGCGATCGTCGGTGAGGTCGTAGAAGCCGGAGAGCCGTATCTGGACGTGACGCGATCCTAGCAGGCCTCAGCCCGGTCCCCATCACCCGCACAGGTCGAGATACCGTGGCCCATGCCTCCGCCGCAAGACGTTGATATGGCTGTCTAGTGTCAAGAGGGCACAGTTCTCCTGCCTCAACGTCTTCTCCTGATTCACTGTCGCGTTCTCCCCCGATCCGACGCACGCGCGGCACCGCGAGCGAGCGATGGTTGATCTGCTGATATTCG
>MPMF02079557.1_pt1 | contig 16585 bp, 15 predicted proteins | sample 1617271 | NCBI WGS metagenome assembly MPMF02 (sample SAMN05944812, study PRJNA350692) | marine metagenome | biome: marine; feature: ODZ; material: water; isolation source: 120 m water sample prefiltered with 30 um filter, filtered on to 0.2 um... | place: Pacific Ocean | collected 2012-04-09... | reverse complement strand
GGGCAGTGGCGCCAATGTCTCGTTTTTCTCCGTACCGTTCTTGCTGGGGTGGGTTCGCGCCGATTTGAACAAATGGCTGAAAGAGGTCGGCTGGAGCGAGAGAAATCTGAGCATTCATGGCCTCAGCACCAATTGCAAGGTGCCGAGCATGATGGAAAAATCGTACCATGCGGCAACCGGTGTTCATCCAGAAACATCGCTGCTGGCGAACGAAATCATCTGCGGCTTCATCGATCGCGACGCGGGCCTCGAGGAACTCGGCGTCTCCGGTGAGAGCGGTCGCGGTTAAAAATTTTCGAACCCCCTCTCGCCGCGCATACGAAGCGAGTCGGCTCTCGTCGTTTTGATCGGGCCCCAGGTGTCTCCCGTGGGAGCCAATTTGCCTTCCAACATATTCGCCAGCAACTCGTCGAACATTCCATAAGTCAAATCTATGGCTTGGAGCACCAACTGTTCCGCCGTTAGTCCGCATTCGATATCGAATCTTTTCACCGCCAGAATTTGCCCGTCATCGACTTTCTTGGTCATCACGTGACACGTCGCGCCAAAAGTTCGGGCACCCCGGTATATCGCCCAATGATGAGGGTCTCTGCCGGGAAATTCGGGAGGCGCCGCATGAAAGTTATAAGTGCGCCTTGCTAATCGATCCAAAATTTCCTCGGGAATGATAATTCCAGTATTGAAACAGATCAAACATTGGCCGTCCAGCTCGGGGAGCAAAGTCAAGTCGCGTTTACCGTGAATCCAAATGATTTCCTCACCGCGATCATCGAGATAATTCTTGTGAATCGCGATTACCGGCAGCAGTGCCTGCCGGTATTTAGCGCTCGTAACAATGATCATACGACTTGTCGTCAGACAGACTTCTTACTGACGATGAAATTATTGAGCGCAAGATGTTCCAGACCGGATGTGAGCAAGACCCGCATGGCGTCCGCCGGGCCGTAGACAATCGGCTCGCCATGCAGATTGAATGAAGTGTTGAGCACCACGCCACGACCCGTCTTCGCCTCGAACTTTTCAATCACGGCGTGGTAGTCTGGATTGGCCCGCCGGGTCACGACTTGCGGCCGGATGGTGCGGTCGTGCGGGTGCGAGCCCGCGATCAGATGGTCGTAACCCGCGTCCTTCGCGGCATAGGCGAAGGTCATGAACCACGGCTTGAGATCCTTCGGATCGTCGAAATAGCGGGCGCTCGATTGGTCCGTCATCGATGGCGCGAAGGGCATCCAGAAGTCGCGCATTTTGATCATTCGGTTGATCACGCCGATGCGCCCGAATTCGTCGGCGCTGGCGAGGATACTGCGATTCCCGAGCGAGCGGGCGCCCCATTCCATGCGTCCGCGGCAGTTGGCGACGATTTCGCCCGCCGCCAGAAGGTCGGCTACGGCGCCCGGCATGTCGTCGGTTTGGCGGACATCGAGATCGGTACCGGCGGCGGCGATCGCCTGCTCCTCTTCCCTAACCGTTGCCTCACCACCGAAATAGAGGTCGGTGAGCGCGCTTCGGCGGTGATCGGCCTCCCCCGTGCGAGTGTAGAACTGGTGCATGGCGGCACCGATGGAAAGGCTTTCGTCACCCGACGTGGGCATGACGTATAGGCGCTCGACTTCGGGCAGCGCGGCGATCAGCATGTTGGCCTTGACGTTCATGAAGACGCCACCGCCAGCGACGATCTTGCGGATGCCGGTCTTGGCGACGCAGGCCTTGACCCAGGCCACCAGCATCTCCTCGGTGAAGCGCTGGGCGGCGCCGCAAATTGTGTCGAACCGCACACGTTCGAATGCGTCGCGCAAATATTCGTAGCTGAAATTGGTCGACAGCTCGCCGGCTTGCTCGAAGCGGAGCCCGTCGTCCGACAGGCGCAACAATTGATGCAATGGCGCCAGCGCGCTGTCGACGCGCTCACTGTGGGCGTAGGGCGCCATGCCCATCAGCTTGTACTCGTGCTCCCACGGCGTCATGCCCATCATGAACGTCAGGCGCGAATAGACCTTGCCGAGCGAGGCATGACGATCGGTCGCGGCGATGCGCTCGATATCATTGTCGCGACAAATCGACACCGTGGCGGCCAAGCCGTCGCCGGCACCGTCGCAAGTAAGGCTGAGAATCGGCTCCCCGGGCTGGCGCCAGGGCGCGGTGTAGTAAGCCGCGGCAAGATGCGCCAGATGATGCTCGACGAATTCGACCGACCCTTCGGCAACGCCGAGGTGTTCGACGACGTCGGCGATGCGTTCGTTTCTGCGCTGGTCGAATATGATCCGCTGATAACTGCTCCCGGTGGCCTCGGCGGCGCGTTGCTCGGCGAGCCCGACGCCATACCACGGCGTGACATCGGCAAGGTAACTTTGCGTATGCATGAAATTCGAGGCGTAGACCACGCCGCCAAGCCGACTCGCATCGATGCCACCGAGGCGCAGACAATCCTCGATGGCCAGGCGCGGATAGCCGACCTCGTTCTTGCGCCGGGTCAGGCGTTCCTCGCACACGGCGGCGACCACCTGGCCATCGGCGCACAACGCGGCACCTGAATTGTGGCCGTCGTGAATTCCCAGGGTGTAAAATGTCTCAGCAACCATTCTCTAGCTCGTTATTATTGGCGCGATAGGGCTCGCAATTGGCGGCGAGTTCGGTGCGCAATAGGGTATCGCGCTCCGAGACGAAGCGGTCGAGCGTCGGCAGCGGTCCCGGGCTTACCGTACTCGGCCACCAGATCGGGTGGGTGAGCAGTTGCAGAGCCCGCGATTGGGCCACCGCCTGATGCGCCAGCGGGTGGCCATGATGCCAGGCACCGCGCGAATCCGAGCAATAACCGATGGCGGAGAAGAACGCCGGCTGATAGGTGTGCCGGCGCCCGCCGAGCGGTCGATCGAGGCCGAGCAAGCCGCGCCGCGGTCGATGCAGACTGACCAGCGAGACGGCGCGCCCGAGGAGCTGTTCGAGGGCATCGCATTCCTCGCCACAAGCCCTATCGAGAGCATTCACGTCGTCCGCATAGAGCGCCGCGTCAAGGTGGAGCCCGATGTCGTGACCGCCCTCGGCGAGCGCGACCAAGTCGGCGCGGCCGGCACGCGACCACGGATTGTACATTTCGGTCCTCAGCAGCACGAAATAATGGCCGCGCATGCCGCGCGCCGCCTCGATATCGGCGATGGGACGCGCCGCCTGGATCGACATGTCGAGATCGTGGCGCAGCACCAGATGCGCCCGCTCGGGGTCGACGTCGGAATAGGTGGTCGCCTGGTAACCACGCGCCGCGAAGCCGTCGAGCAACGCGGCATAACCGGCGTGGCAAAAATCAGCCGGCGAAGTCATCGATCGACACGCCTTTCTCCGCCAGATAATCCGCGTTGTAGAACGCCAACCCGCTGGCATGGCCGCGGTCGTCGCGCGCAACCTCATGCCAGCGGCGGATCGCGTAGCCGCAGGTCGGCGTCATCCAGTAAGCCAGCGCGCGGCGCTCGAAGGCGTGCCAGCGATCACGGCCTAGGGGCGCATGCAGCGCCTTGAGGGCGAAGCGGACGGGGCGCAACCAGTGCGGCCTGATCCGCGTCGGGTTGACCGGAATATCATCGCGCCAAACGCCGCCCCAGTTTTGCCGTTCGAGCACGCCGCGATAGAGCTGCTGATGTGCCTTGGCGACGAGCGGGGCGCGGGCCCAAAAATCGAGATAGTCCTGATCCCATAGCGGCAGCCGCCAATCGAGCCCGAAATGCTCGTAGACGCGCTGACCGCTGACGACATATTTGGCTTGGCGGTCCTGGAACTCGCAATATTCGTAGATGCCGTGATCGCCGGCCGGACTGTCGGGCATGCCGAGGGTGTCGATTTCGCGATCGAGGCGGCGCGCGAGCCTAACTAAATTGTCGGGCGTTCGCAGATGCGCCCATTGCTTGAAATGACGGGCGAGCAGGGCATCGACGACCGCCTGCCGGCGCGCGGCGGGGGTGCGATCGTGGCGCGCGATGAGCAGTGTCTCGGGGACGTGGTTGCCGGTGATAAAGTCGCCGGACTGACCGTTGACCATGATGGTGTCGGGAGTGATCGCGCCGTCGTCGCGCAACCTCTCGAGCGCGAGATAATCCTGCGGGAAGTGGATCGCGGTGAGACTGTCGGCGGAAGCGCGGAAGCGGGCGTGATCCTCGCTCGCCATGGCGCGGCGCATGGCGCGGTTGCTGAATTTCACGAAGCGCCAGGGATAGCCCAATCGCTCGGCGATAACGCGACTGACGGCGGCATCGCGATTGCCCGGTATGCCATAGGCGAAGCACAATACGTCGTCATAACCGGCGGCGCGCAAGCCGGCGGCGATGAAGCGCGAATCGAGACCGGCGCTGAGCGGCACCGCGATGCGCCGGCCCTCGGCGCCGACGATCAGTTTTTCGATCAAGCGTTCGTGCAGCGTTTCGAGCGGCGCCACCAAATCTTGCGCCGCGCACTCGTCGGGGCGCCACGGCATCCACCGGTGATAACGCGCCAAGGTCTCGACACCAGCCGCATCGACAAACAGAAACGACCCGGGGCCGAGCTGGCGAATTTTCGGATACAGCGTATCGTCGCCGATGGTGTAGCCGGCGAGCGCCACCGCGAGCGCCGCGACCGGATCGATCTGCGATCGCGTAAGATCGAGCCGTCGCGCCATGCGCCCGCCATCCTGGTCGACGATCACATGGGCGCCGGCGCGGGCCCAGATCAAGGGAATGCACCGGATCCGATCGACCGCGGCGAACGCCCACCCGCGCCCCGTCGCGGCGAGCGCCCAATGGCCATGGAGGCCGGCCAGGAGTTCGCCGACGGCGGCCTGGTCGAGCGTTGCGCAACCGCCGAGGCGGTGGGCAAGATCTTCGAATCCATCGCCCAGCAGATGACCCTTGGCCCACAGCGTCACCGCTCCGGCCTGGAACCGCCGCCAGCCATTGTCGGTTTCGAGGCCGATATCCAAGGGCGACTTGACACGATCGCTCGCTGTCGTCGTGGCGCGCGCGATATCCGCCGTCATCAGCGCGCGGCACCGGTCTGGGGGCGGACGCGGAACACCGGCTGCATCGCTTTGCCGCGCAGCGCGCGCGCCGGATCATCGCCGGCGAGCGCTTCGGCGACCGCCGCCGCCGCGCCGGCGACAGCGATCAGGGTTTCATCGATCACTGATTCGTCGTCATGGGCGAGACACAGATTGAAGGTCGGGCCCATCAACACCCCGCGCGCGACGAGTTCCTGTTTGAGCAGCGATGCGGCGAGGTTGGGGTCTGTGCCAGCGTCGGCACGGGGCAGAATCGCCGGCCACCAGTCGGGGCCCTTGATGGTGAAGGCCGTATCAAGACCGGCATCGGCGAAGATCGTCCGCGCCCCTTCGCGAAGCCGGACGCCACAACGCGCGAAACGCGCCGGCGCGTCCTCGGCCTCGAGGACGGCGAGCGTGGCCAGCGCGGCGGCGATCGACAGCGTCTCGCCACCGAAGGTGCCGGAAAAGAAAATATCCTCCATCCGACGCATGATGTCGCGGCGCCCGACGATGGCCGAGATCGGCATGCCGTTGCCGAGCGCCTTGCCGAAGCTCGCGAGGTCGGGGGTAACGCCGTAATGCGCCTGCGCGCCGCCGAGGGCGAGGCGATAACCGGTGACGATTTCGTCGAACACCAGGACCACGCCGAAGCGATCGCACAGCGCGCGCACCGCCTCGAGGAACCCCGCCGCGGGGTCGTCAAGACCGGCGGGCTCGAGGATCACCGCGGCGAAAGCGCCGGGTTCGGCGGCGAGCAGCGCGGCGAGCGCCTCGGCATCGTTGAACGCGAACGAAACCGAAAGATCGCGCACCGCGCGGGGCACGCCGAGATCGCGCGCGGTGGTCGCGATATACCAGTCGTGCCAGCCGTGATAGCCGCACACCGCGACCTTGTCGCGCCCGGTGTGGGCGCGCGCGAGGCGGATCGCGGCGGTGGTGGCGTCGGAGCCGTTCTTGCCGAAACGCACCATTTCGGCACACGGAATGAGCCGCACCAGCTCCTCGGCGAGGCGGATTTCGAGCTCGGTCGACAGCGAAAAGCTGATGCCGTTGTCGAGCTGGGCGCGCAGCGCGGCATCGACCGCGGGATCGCCATAACCGAGCACCACCGGTAGCAGGCCGAGCACGTAATCGATGTAGCTGTTGCCGTCGACGTCCCACACCCGGCACCCCTCGCCGCGTTCGAGAAACAGCGGCGCCGCGCCCTCGACGGTTTGCAACACCGATTTCGAAAAGGTTTGCGAGGCCAGCGGGATGGTTTGCAACGCCCGCTTTTGCAGCGCGTTCGACCGGTCGAAACGGCTGATCACAGCGCGTGCCTCACCCGGCGCACGAGCTCAAAGGCCTCGGCTGCTTCGCGCCCGACCTGGGCGCCACGCCAACGCGCCAGGGCACGAACGCCCTCGGCGGAGCGCGGATGGGGCCAATCGCGCAGCTCGCCTTGGTAGCATTCGAGTGCCGCCACCTTGATGTCGAGGACGGCGGCGATATCGAGAAAATCAGTCGGCGCGAAAGGCGCCGCCGGCGCTACCGCCCATTCGGTCGAGGAATTGACTTCACAGCCTTGGATCTCGATCGCCCGGCTGTCGGGCAAGGGCCGGCACGCGGTGACCACGGCGTCGCGAGTGATGCGGTGATCGACGTTCAAGTCACCGCCGTGATGGGTGTAGACCACGTCCGCCGGGAAGGTGTCGAGAAAACCCTCGACCGCGCGCACCACGTCGAGCAGGGCAACCGTGTCCATCGCGTTGTCGGGAAAGTCGTGGAACGCGATAGCGCCGGCGCCGAGCGTGGCGCACGCCGCCTCGGCCTGGCCGCGCAACGTGGCGATGTCTGTTGGCGCCACGCCGCCGCGCGCGCCGAGGCCACTGGCGAGGATCAGAATTCGCACCTCCGCCCCGGCTTGGCCATGCAGCGCCAGCGCGCCACCGGCGCCGAGCGTTTCGTCGTCGGGATGAGCGAAGATCGCGGCTACCTTGACTGTCATGACGGCGCGGTTCCTGTGCGGCAAGCGGCGGATCGGAAATAAATCAGGTGCCCCGGCGCGACGGTGACGCGGCCATAGCCGGCGCGGGCGAAGAGACGGCGTGACGGCCAGTTCTCGGGCTTGACGCGGGCGATCAATTCGACCCCGGGCCAGCGCTTCGCGGCCTCGGCGCGGGCGCCGTCGAGCATCGCCTTCGCGACGCCCGCGCCACGCGCCGGGCCAGCGACATAAATACTGACCTCGAGCCCGTCGTCGCCCTGTTCGAGCCGCACCTGACCGACCGCCTCTCCATCCGTCTCGGCGATCCACATCGCGGTCGCGGGACTGGCCAGCCGGGCGGCCAGCCAGGCATCGTGATCGGCGCGCGCAATCGGGCCATCGGTGGCGAGCTTGTGAGCCAGACTATCGGGGCGATTGACCCATTCGAACAGGCGATCGCCGTCGGTAGCGATGGCGGCGCGCAAACCGACCGCCGGTGCCGTGCGCCGGGTCGCGGTGAGGCGTTCGGGCTCGCGGGTGAGCAACGCGAGAGCGTCGTGCCAGGCGAAATCCTCGGGCAGATCGGCGATCAAGTCGCGCACCCGATCGAGGTCGTCTTGGGTGTCGACGGTCCAGCGCAGATGGCTGAAGTCGGCCGGCGCGGTCATGTGACCGACCTTGAAGTCGCCGGATGGAAGATCGGGGTAGGTGCCGGTTCGCAGATAGGGCGTCACATGTTCGCGATGGAAGGGATCGCGCGCGTCCCGATCGGCGATGGCGAGCGCGGCGGCGCTGAACACCTCGACGTCGAGGCCGTCGGGGTATGATAGGTGAATGGCGTTGGAGAGATAGTCGTGGTCGCCATCCTCGAACATCTCAATCGCTTGGTCGATCAGGGCGGGGTCGATCATCGGACAGTCGGCGGTGAGACGCACCACGACATCGGCCCCGGCCTCCCGCGCCGCGCCGGCGTAACGGCCGAGCACGTCAAGCTCGTCGCCGCGGAAAACCGGGACATCCAATTCGTCGCACAGTGCCGCGAGCGGATCGTCAGTGGCGTTGGTCGTGGTGGCGACCCATACCGCGTCGAGGCGGCGGGCACGGTGCACCCGCGCCAACATAAAGGCCAACAGGGAGCGACCGGCGATATCGGCCAGCACCTTGCCGGGCAGCCGCGTCGAGGTCATGCGCGCTTGAACGATGGCGACGGTGGTCATGACCCGGCGATGACCGCCATCACGTGTTTCTCGACAATGAAGCTGCCGGTTTCGGCAAACCGGGCTTCGAGATCGGCGCGCACGGCGTCCTCGGCATCGGCATCGTAGAACGTCGTCCGCCGCCAATAGGCGAGCACCGCGTCGACATCGGGATAGGCCACCGGATTGACGAAGGTTTCGCTAACCACCGGCGCCTGGGCCGAAAGATGGGGCACTATTTCGTCGCTCATGAAACTGGTGGCGCTGCGCACCACCAGCTCGGGCAGCGTGACATGGCGGCACAAAATATCGAACAAATTTTGATTGTTGGCGCCCCACGGCCCGACGATCATCAGCCGGCCGTGTGCGGTGAGATGGCGCAGCGCATTGTCGAGAAGCGCCGCGACGTCGCGGGCATAATAAAGGCCGTAACAGCACGAAATCAGATCGTAGGCGGTACCGGCGATACCGGGTTGATCGAAGGTCGCGTCCATGTCGCCGGCGCAGAGGTCGAGGGCGCCGGCGAATGTAGTGTCGGCGACACGTTGGCGCGCGGCATCGAGCGATTGCGGCGATCTGTCGAGCCCGGCGAGATGGGCGCAGTCGGGCTTGTCGGCATAGAGCACCAGCTGATTGCCGGTGCCGCAACAAATATCGAGGACCCGGGTGGTGTCGAGGTCGGCGACGAGACCGCGCATCCAAGCCTCGAAATCGGCGCCGGCGAAGCGTTTGTTGGCGTCGATCCGACCGGACAGATTGGTGCTCGAGACGGCGGCCTCTTGAAAGCTGTCGCGACCCCTGGGCCCGCTCATCCGATCAGCTCCCAGGTCATCGGCGTGCCGCGAGAGACCGCGCGGTTGACGCGCTTGCCGAGCAACAGATCCCAATAGCGCGGCGCGAGACCGAATCCGGGGCGGATCGAGCGCAGATTGTCCGCCGTCAGAATGTCGCCCTCGGCGAGGTCGGTGACGATGTAGAGCGAGCGGCGGAACTGGACGTTGCCTTTCTCGCTGTCGCTCTTGTCGTAGCGGATACGCCCCAGTGCCCGCCACGCGATATCGACATCGGCGCATAACGCCGCGAGTTCGGCGGGCTCCAGCGAGAACGCCGCGTCGGGGCCGCCGTCGTCGCGGTCGAGGGTAAAATGTTTTTCGATCAGCGCCGATCCGAGCGCCGTGGCGGCGACCGCGGTGCCAATTCCGGGGGTGTGATCGGACAGTCCGGTGACCAGTCCGAAGGCATCGGCGAGGTGCGGAATGGTGCGCAGATCGGCATCCTCGGGCGGCGTCGGATAGCCGCTGGTACAATGTAGAAGCGCGATCTCGGATGCTCCCGCGTCGCGCGCCGCCTTGATCGCCAGCGCGATATCCTCAAGGTCTGCCATCCCGGTCGACATGATCAGCGGCTTGCCGGTGGCGGCGCAGCGGCGGATCAGCGGCAGGTCGACGAGTTCGAACGAGGCGATCTTGTAAGCCGGGGCGTCGAGGCTCTCAAGTAAATCGACGGCGGCGAAATCGAACGGGCTGGAGAACACGATGAGGCCAAGGTCCCGACCTTTCTCGAACAGCGCCGGATGCCAGTCCCACGGCGTGTGAGCCTGGTCGTAGAGGTCGTGCAAGGTGCGGCCGTCCCACAGGCCGCCCTCGATACGGAAGCCCGGCCCGTCGTGATCGATGGTGATGCCATCGGCGGTGTAAGTCTGGATCTTGAGCGCGTGCGCGCCGGCCTCCTTGGCGGCCGCCATGATGGCAAAGGCGCGGCCCAGATCGCCATTGTGATTGGCCGACATCTCGGCGATGACGAACGGCGGATGATCGGCGCCGATGACGCGGCCGCCGATGGCAAGGGACGGGCCGGTCATGTCCTGGTTCCCTCGATGTGGGCCTCGATCGCATTGGCGGCAATGTGTCCGGCGGGCCCGCGATCGGTGTCGAAATAGGCATCGATGAGGGTGTTGCGGGCGGCCGCGCGAGCCTGCCAGTCGGTCTCGATATCGGCGATCGGGCGCGACAGGAAGGCGCGCAGATCATCGGCCATCGCCGGATCGCCGGCGTCGAACAGAAACAACGCCTGCTCGGCGAGGCGGCGGACCGCGGGCAACAACGGCATCTGGGTCGGGATGTCGATGAACACCACCGGGCGCGACGACATCAGGCACCAGCTCAGCGTGCTGGTCGCGCGCGCGGTAACCAGGACGCCGCAGCGGGCGGCGAGAAAACGGAAATCACCGCGCCCGGCATGGACGCGAACGCCGGGCGCGGCCACGGCGCGCGCCACCACCGGGTCGCCATCGGGATAGCGGATCGCGGGATAGGGTTTGTAGACCACCGGATGCGGCAGACCGCTCAATACCGTGTCGATGAGATCGATTTCGAATTGGCCTTGGCGGTGGTCGGATTCGGCGACATGAAGCATGCCGGCGCGGCCACGCGGAAGGCTGGTGCTGACATACCAGATATCGCGTCTCGGCGGGCGCGCGCGGCGCGAAATCGAGCGCCGGAGTTCGCTCGGCATGCCGACCGCGACACTACGCGCGCGGCTGAACGGCGCACTGTCGCCAAGCGGGACAAAGGCCTGATCGTAGGTGCAAACGAGATCGGCGGCGGCGGCCTCGAGCGCCGGCCAGGCGCGCGCCATGGGTTGGCAAATCTCGGCGGTAACGCCGTGCTGAAAGACCACCATGGGCACGTCGTTGCGGCGACAGGCGGCATGCAGCGCCGTCATGTCGAGTGCGCCGAGGAAGTTGGTCAGCACGCAACGCGGGCGCTGGTTCGGGGCGCTGCCGAAGGCGGCGTCGAACGACGCGGTTCGAGCGGGCAATTCGGCGAGCACGGCCGCCGCCTGATCGCCGGCGAAACGCCCAACGGGGACGGCATAGGCGGGCGGAAATAGCGCCGCGGCGGCGTCACGCACGATATCGCCAAGCCGGTTAGCTAGCACGCTATCGGCCGGCTCGGGTGCCAGGGTGCGGGGGGGCGCGGAAAACGAGCGCACGGCATAGCCGCAGCGCATCAGATGATAGGCGGTTTCCTTGACCAGTTCGTTTTCACGATAGATCAGAACGCTGCCCCGCGCCGGTGTCGCGCCGAGACGGTCCCACAAGGCGAGACCGATTCGGTAGGCGTGCGATGACAGCGGATTGAAGCGAAGACGCTCGCCGACCGTCGCGCCGGGCGGCGCCGGGGACTCGATGGACCGGGCGTCGGGCTCGGCGATGCGGCGTAAGGTGATCCCCGGCAGCATCCCCGCGAGCACCGCGCCGGCGCCGTTGAAGCGGCGGTCGAAATCGGCATCGATGTAGTCGACGGCAATGAAATCGCGCTCGGCCGGGCCAAGGCGCGACAGGCACCAGGCGAGATAGAACGCGGGCTGCAATTGCAGAACCGTGCGCGCGGCGAGATAGGCCGCGTCACCGTGGGCGTCGCGACCGCTATCGGCAATCGCGCCGGCGCATTTCGCGGCGATATCGATGGTCCAGTCGAACAGCGCGGTAATGTCGGCGGAGACGATATCGCGATCAAGGGCGCGGCACGGCGCGCCCTCGCCGAGCACGACGGCGGGCGAAAACGACAGCAGATCCCCCGCACCGGGGTCGAACGACGGATCGGCGCGGCGCAGCGCGTCGAGATCGTCGCAGATCACCTGGCGCGCCGCGACCGGCACGGCCGGTATCTCGGGCGGTGGCGATTGGGTCGAGGCGAGGCTCACCCGAGTTTTTCCTCCAACACGTCGCCGACCAATTCGAAGGTCAACATCTCGACTTGATCGTCGGGCGGTATGGTTAGCTCGAAGCGTTCCTCGAGTGCCGCGACGAGGCGGATATGGCCGAGCGAATCCCACTGCAGCAAGGTATCGGGACTGCTGTCGCCGCTGATCTCCTCGGGCTTGGCGTCAAACATGTCGCTGAAAATTCGACGCAGCGCGTCGTCGAGTTCGGCACGGGTCATGAAGGGTCGGACTCCCTGATAATCGTCACATGATCGGGAAAGGCGAGCGGCGGCATGGCGGCGAGATCGCGGACATAGACCGCGTCACCCCGATCATCGGCGGCGAAGCCATGCGTCGGGTAAAAATCGGCGACCATCGCGTTCCTGGTGGTGGCGATATAGCGCCCGATCAGCCGCGTCGCGCCGTCGCGGCGGGCGGCGGATTCGAGTTCGGCGATCACCGCCTGTTCGACATTGCGGCCGAGGATGCGGCAGCTCAGCAACAGGCTGTCGATCTCGCGCACACCTTCTTCGGTGTCGATGGTCGCGGCCACCCCGATCAGGCCATAGTCGCCGTAGCGGTCGGCGAGACGGGCGATCCACAAGCCGGCGGCGGGATCGGTGCGCAGCGCTATCACGACAGCCGCGTCATGTCGCCGGGTGGTCAGGTTGAACTGATTGGTCTTGGCGAACAATTGGGCGACGCGCTCGATCTCGCCGTCGCGCGGCGGGCGTAACGTCAGGCGAAGCTCGAGGCCGGCGAGAAACCCCGAGGTATCGGTCTTGGTCGCCAAGGTCGCGCGCTCTTGCTCGGCGGCATAGGCACCCGCGCGCGCCCGATCTTCGTCGGTGAGCGTGACCGCATGGAAGCCGCCGCCCGCCAGCACTCGGCGCGGGAACAGGCTCGCCGGCCCGTCGGCGCGGATCACCGCGACCGCGGGCACATAGGTCGCCACCAGGTCGCATTCCATCGGATTGTCATCGATATAAGCGAGGCTGTCGGTGCCGACGTTGATCTCGTCGGCAATCGATTCGAGGTTCGCAGCCTTGTCGTTCCAATCGACCCGGTGGGCGGTGAAATCGTTCCAGGCGAGCGGCATGTCGGGATTGCGGCGAAACGCCTCCTCGGCATCGCCGCGATTGTTCTTGCTGACCGTCGCGAGGGCGATTCCGGAGGCCCGCAGGTTGGCGAGAAAGGCTTGGAAGTCCGCAAACGCGTTGCCGGGATAATCGCCGGCGACGTGGATCCCGTCGGGCCCATCCTCGCCGACCACGCCGCCCCACAGCGTATTGTCGAGATCGACCGCGAGAACCTTGCGCCGGGGCCCTGTCAAGGCGTCGATGAAGGCGGAAAGCTCGGTCGCCAGATGCGGCAGCGCGGGCGCCGCGATCGCGGTCCGCGTGTGATGGCCCTTAACCAGGTCGAACCAGGCGAGACGCCCGAAATCGCGCACTGTCTCGGCATAGTCGAAGACCAGGACATTGGCATGCCGCGCCGCGATCTCGGACAGCAACGCGTTGAGACGATCGATCAGCGCTTGCCGCGACGGTGTCACCCGGCGGTCGAAATAACGTTCGACGCCACGCTCGGCGGCGACAAAGGTCGACAACACCAGCGGCACGCCGAGGCGCGCGCGGAGACCGGTCAAATCCTCGTCGAGCGCGGCGACCAATCGCTCGGCCTCGTCGTCGAGGCGGTCGGCGGCGGCGAGATGGCGCCGCGCGAGCAGCGGCGCCACGTCCTCAAGGTGCAGCATCAGGACCACCGCGTCGGGCGCGAAGCCATCGAGCGCGCCGGGCGCGGCGAGCGCCGCGAACCATTGTTCGTAGGGGATCGACAGGAACGATAGCCGGCGCCCGGCCTGGAACTCGCGAGCAGCTAGATGCGGGCGGAGCGGATCGACGGTGAACGACGACAGTATCGCCAGGCGATATTCGGGAAGCGCGAGGCGCGTCGCCATCTCGGCGCTGCGCTTGGCCGCCATTTCGACCGCCGCCGTGCCCGGATCGACGGCGAGAAACGCGCCCAGCGCGGCCGCCGCCGCGGCCAGATTCTCGCCGCCGCAGGCGCTGAGAAAATCGTCGCGTTCGCTCATGTCATGACGCCGCCACCGGAAACCGTGAGGGCATGGCCGTTGACATAGCCGGCATCGGCGGAAGCGAGAAACGAGACCGCGCCGGCGATATCCTCGGGCGTCGCGAGTCGGCGCATTGGGTTCTGCGCGGCGGCGACCTTTTGCGCGCGTTCGGGAACGCCGGAGAGCAGCGCGGTCCTGGTCATCGCCGGCGCCACCATGTTGGCACGCAAGCCGCGCGGACCATATTCGGCGGCGAGGCAGCGGATGTAGGCCGCGAAAGCCGATTTTGCCACCACATAGGGCGCCATGCCGGACGGTGGCGCGCCATGCGCGTAGGTGCTGCCGATACCGATCACGGTGCCGCCACCGGCGGCGATCATGGCGTCGAGACACGCCGAGGTCAGGGCATGGGGTCCGGCGAGCTGGGTATCGAGATGGCGGCCGAAACGGGTGAAATCGCCGTCCGCGGCGGCGCCGTAGAGATCGCGGTCGCTGGCGTTGAGCACCAGCGTGTCGGGGGCGCCCAATTTCTCGGTTACCGCACCGCCCAGCCGCGCCATGGCCTGGACGTCGGCGGCGTCGCAGGGAATGGCGATGGCATTGTCCAATTCGGCGCACAGGGTCTCGGCCTCGTCGGCGGAGGCGCGGTAGGTGACCGCGACCGCGTATCCGTCGGCCGCGAGGCGGCGCGCGATCGCCGCGCCGATGCCGCGAGCGCCACCGGTGACGATGCCCACCCTTTGGGCTGGGATCTCGGCGGTCGCCTCGGGCTCGTCGTTCTCGAGCAGCATCACCTCGCCACCGCCGGTCATGATCTCGTCGCCGAGCTGATTGATCGCTCGGCACGCCAATTCGAGGGTGCGCGCGCCGGCGTTGAGCGCACTCACCTCGACCGAAAGGGTCAGCGAATCGCCGATGAAGGCGGGCTTCGAGAAGCGAAAATTCTGCGCCATCCACAAAGCGCCGCGCCCCGGCAGATCGTTGCCGATGAGCCGCGAGAACAAAGACGCATAGGACATGCCGTGCGCGACTCGGCGCTTGAAGCGCGTTGTGCCGGCGTAAGCGGCATCGACATGAAGCGGATTGGTGTCGCCGCTGTAGTCGCTAAACGCGGCGACCAGCGCATCGTCGACATCGACGGTGATTTCGGCGCGATCGCCGACTTTCCAGCCTTCGAGTTCAGACATCATCGCCTTCCGGGTATCGCACGGGGTTGAACTTGTCGCGGACCATTCGCCATTCGTCGGCGAGCAGGCCATAATAGATCGAATCGGTAAACTGGCCATCGGCGCCGATGCGCACGTGCTGGCGGAACACGCCCTCTTTCTTGAAGCCGAGGCGGCGCAGATTGAATTGCGACATGACGTTTTCGCGCGCCGCGCCGCCATAGAAACGGCGCGCGCCAATAACGTCGAAAGCGAAGTCGAACAACGCCACCTGGGCCTGAATCGCCGCGCCGCTGCCCCATTGATCGCGCTCGCCGATCATGTAGCCGTAGGTGGCATTGTCGTGCAGGGTTTCGATGGCGAGGCTGGCAGTGCCGATATCGCGCCCGCCGGCGCGCTCGACGATCATCCAGAAGAAGCGATTGGGGTCGTCGTAGACGCCCCGGATATAGGCTTCGAGCGCCGCCATCGAGCGGTCGCTCAGGCCGACGTCGAGATAGCGCACGGTCTCTTCGTCGAGCAGCCACCCGCGATAGGTCTCGCTGAGGTCGGTCATCGCGAACGGGCGCAGATCGACATCGCGCGCGCGCAAGGTACGCGCCTTCAATTCAATCCGGGAGGGTTGGGTGGACGGCAAGGCTCTCAAGCAACTCTCGAGGTGGTAGTGGATACGCCGCCATATTTTTTCATCTGAGCGCGGGTCATAGCGTTGATCATCACGCGATAGTCGCGAATCTCGTCGAGCCCCAGGCCGCGACTGCGCAAGTACGCGATCTCCCACAGGGTGTAGTCCGGATTGATAAAGACCGGCCCCTCGATCTCGAGGAACATGCGGTTTATGTGATCGATCGCCTGGCGCCAATTCATCGTGTCGTGGGTCCACATCAGGCCGTTGCCCTTGAGGCCATATTCGGCGGCGCGCTTGTGGATCGGCGTATGGCGCAGGTAATAAAACGGCTGGATGAAATAGTAGTCGAGCCCCGAGGTCTCGATAAAGCGACGGGTCGCGGCGACGGTGTCCGCGGTCTCGCCGGGAAAGCCGGTGATGAATGAGCCGACGGTGACGATGCCGTGCGCGCGCAGCCACTGCGGGCCATTTTCTCGACCAGTTGCTCGTCGATGTACTGGCAGCGCAGGAAGGAATACCAGGTCAGACCAAGGTCTTCCTCGATCATACGGTCTATCAGGGTCTCGAAGCGCGGCTTGGGCACGTTGAAGGTGTCGTCGACAAAAATGATGGTCTCGACGCCCCGTGCCTTGGCCTTCCGCAACGTGGCGATGACGTTGTCGACGTCCATCAGGGCGAGCTCGCCGGCGATGGTGGGGTAGGAGCAGAACGCGCATTTGAAGGCACAGCTGCGCGCGGTGCGGATATGCGCCACCGATCCCGAGGCGACGTGATCAAACTCGATCAGCGTGTCGTTGATGTCGTTGGCCTCGGCACGGCGCGGATTGTCGACGACTGTTCCG
>MPMF02014904.1_pt1 | contig 16587 bp, 17 predicted proteins | sample 1617271 | NCBI WGS metagenome assembly MPMF02 (sample SAMN05944812, study PRJNA350692) | marine metagenome | biome: marine; feature: ODZ; material: water; isolation source: 120 m water sample prefiltered with 30 um filter, filtered on to 0.2 um... | place: Pacific Ocean | collected 2012-04-09... | reverse complement strand
GAACTCACGGATTTTGCCAGCATTGCCGCTGGCGATCACCAGCACCCGCTCTGGCAATTCACTGCTGCTCATGTTCGTTCTGCGAGCTGCTTTGCCCAGTTCAGAGCTGCTTTGACGTCTGTCTCGCTGGGAGCTTCGCAGTAGATCCTGAGCAGGGGTTCGGTGCCGGAGAAACGCAGCATCAACCAGTGGCTAGGTCCAAGTCGCAATTTCACGCCATCTGTACGGATCACGTCCTGAACGGGTTGATCAGCAACTGTGGCTGGAGGGGTTTGCTCGAGCAGAGTTTCTAGTCGTTGTCGCGAGTCCATGTCAGCAAGGCGTAGATCGAAGCGTTCGTAAAAACTGACTCCGCCACAACGCTGTTGCAGGGCTTTCATGCGTGCGCCGAGGGGCTGCCCTCCCTCCACAAGTGCTTCCAGTACAAGCAGGGCTGCGAAGAGGGCATCCCTCTCAGGCAGGTGCATTCCGAAGCCCACCCCCCCTGATTCTTCACCACCAACCAATACCTCGCCTGAGAGCATTTCTGTTGCGATGTATTTGAAGCCCACAGGCCGTTCGAGAACTTTGCGGCCAAGGTCTTCCGCTACCAGACGCATCAAATCTGAACCGCTCACTGTTTTCACGACACAGCCCGGAAGCTGGCGGGCCCTTGCTAGGTGGTCAATCAGTAGGGGCATCAGCAGCTGGGTGCTGCAGAAGTTTCCAGCTTCATCCACGGCTGCGATTCGGTCGCCATCGCCATCGAAAACCAGACCCACGGCGGGTTGTCCGGTAGCGCTGGAGGCCTGGACAGCTGCGATCAGCTGGTTCAGATATGGGGCGAGGGGTTCAGGAGGGTTGCCGCCGAACAATGGGTCGCGCTGGTCGCGAATTTCTTTAACCAAGCCCTGGTTATGCGGGTCCAGTAGCTCCGCAATGCAACCCGATGCTGAACCGTGCATCGGATCGATGATGACCTTTAGACCCATCCTCTGCAGGCCATTGATTAGGGAAGTTAGATCGAGCTTCTGTCGCAACCCTTCGAGATGCTCCCCACGCCCATCAAATCGCTTGGTAACTCCATTGATGGGTACTGAGATCCCTCCGGCAGCAAGTCGCTGCTCCACAGCTGCGGTGAAAGTGTCTTCCACTGAGCCGCCAAAGGCCCCCTTGATTTTTAGCCCTAACCATTCCGGGGGATTGTGACTGGCTGTGATCACTAAGGCGCCAAGGGCCTGATGTTGAACGACTGCCCAGCTGCAGGCAGGTGTAGGCACAGGCGTTTCGGTGAGTAAGGGCTCCAGCTCACAGCCGCGCACGGCGGCAGCAATGGCTTCTGCCATTTCCGGAGCTAGAAAGCGGCGGTCGTAGCCGATGATCACTGAGCGGCTTTTGAGTTCTGTGGGTGCGCGATAGGCCAACTCCTGTGCTGCAGCAGCAGCAACGGTTAACAGCCTTTCGATTGTGATATCAACGCCGATTACCCCGCGCCAACCGTCAGTACCGAAGTGGATGGGGGCCGCGGCCAGCGGCAGGGGGGCCGATGCCATAGATGATCAACTAATGGACTGGATCTAGCAGGCAGGCGCCGTAACGTCGGCTGATGGGTGCCACCCCTCTCGCTGCCAACGTTCTGACTGATCGCTTGCTGCGTAGTTGGCTGCGCTGTCGTCGTAGGGCTTGGCTAGACCGTTATGGCGATGGAGAGCAACGGCTCTGGACTGCTCACCGCACTCTGCAACTCGATGATCAGCAGCGCAACTTTGTTGCTTTGTTGCCGCGCAAACCATGCAGGGGGCTAGACGGTTGCAGTCAAGGATGCCCAGGGGTGGTGGGGCTGAGGCTTAAGGGGCTTGGTCCTGCGGGGCAGTTATTGGAGGCCCATCCGCCATTGCTGCAGAGGGTCGATGGGCAAAGTCGTTGGGGAGCATTTGCTTACCGACCGGTGCTTGCACGTCAGGGTCGACGCTTGACCAGAGAGCATCGCTTGGCTTTGGCCCTTGCTGGTCGTTTATTGGAACCGCTGCAGTCGGCTCCCGTGCCTGAAGGATTGGCTCTGGCTGGAGCTGGTCGGAGTCTTCACATGGAGCGAGTTTCATTGTTGGGGGGGCTTCAGCGGCAGCTTGAGGATGTACTGGTCAAGTTGGCCGCCGACCTCGAGCTGAGCGAGCCTCCGCCTTTGGTTGCCGATCGGCGTAAGTGCAAGTTGTGTTCCTGGCGGGGTGTTTGCAATGCCGTTGCTACTGCAGAGGGACATCTCAGTGAGGTGAGCGGTATCGGGACTCGTCGACGGCAGATGCTTCAGGAATTGGGGATCCTTGGTTTGCAGGAGTTAGCGGCAGCCGATCCGAATGAACTCGGAAGTCGTTTGCAACATTTCGGTGAGCAGCACGGGGAAGTGGCTTGTCAGCTTGTCGCTCAGGCCCGGGCTCAGCGGGATGGTCGTTATGAGCGGTTGGACTCCGCATCAGCTTTGCCGGAATTGGCCACTGCCCCTGGCGTGTTGTTGTACGACATCGAATCTGATCCAGATGCTCGCGATGATTTTCTGCATGGTTTTGTCCGGCTGGGCCGTAGGCCAGATGGCAGTTGGGATTTAGAGGGCGCGCAGTATCACCCCTTTCTGGTGCTTTATGAGCACGGCGAGGCACGTTGCTGGCAGCGGCTGCAGTGCATGCTGAAGAGTTATCCCGACTGGCCAGTGATGCATTACGGCGAAACGGAGTCTCTGGCTCTTCGCCGCATGGCTCAGCGGCAGGGCGCTGACGAGGCTGAGTTGAGTGCTCTGAGCAAGCGCATGATTGATGTGCACGATCGGGTGCGGCGTTATTGGCGATTGCCTTTAAACAGCTATGGGTTGAAGTGCGTGGCTAGTTGGCTGGGATTTTGTTGGCGTCAGGTGGGGGTCGATGGGGCTCGAGCTCTGCTTTGGTGGCGCCAATGGCGTGGTTCAGGTCTTCAAGATCGGGGCAGTTCCTATTCCCTGCGTTGGATCTTTGATTACAACCACGATGATTGTCTCGCTACTTGGGCCGTGGCGGCATGGCTGTTGAAGCAAGACGAGCTGTTGAAGCAAGACGAGCTGTTGAAGCAAGACGGGTAGCTGGGCATCGTCAAGCCATGTTCAGTCACTCATGGGTGGAGCCATAAATCCCGTAGGAATGGTGAGGCGCACCCTTGTTGAGTCTTCCGCCAGGCATAGTTCAGCCTCTGTTAGCGACTTGCGGCGCACCAGGGCCAAGCCATAGCTGTCTCTTGAGTCTTGGTCTTGCATCGCTGAAGTAATGACCCCTGCTCGATTGTTGACACCTGCCTCTGGCTCAAGATTGATTAGTTTTTGGCCTACGGCAATCGGGCGGTTGGCCTGCCAGTAGCGCAGTTGTTGCTTGATACCACCGCTGTTGGCCAGCTTGGCCAAGGTTTCTTGCCCCAAGTAACAACCTTTGCTGAGACTCACCCATGCGGCTAGTCCCAGTTCAAACGGGTTTGTATCGCCATTGATTTCACCAGGTTCAAGGGGCAGGCCTTGCTTGAGTCGCCAGCGTTCAATTTGATCTGCATTGGCCTGCTCCATAGCAGCCCATTGCTTTGGCAGTGGTTCGTCTGGCAGCAGCCAGATCACCTCAGGAGTTTGCTCCTGTTTGAGTTGGGCAAGTATCTGCAGCCGTCGAATTGGCTTGCTTGGCTTCAGTCGAACCTGGTCTGCAGGGAAGATCACCTGTTCAAATCCCGTCGCTACTGCGTTGTGATCGCCGGCGAGAACAAGCACATCTGCACCCTTGTCATCCAGGCGAATCTCCAACAGCGCCCGCACTCTTCCTGTGGCGGTGAGCCAGCAGCAGCGAAGCAGGCAGCCTGTTTCGGCAGCCAGCAGATCGGCACTGGTCTGGCCGTGAAGAAAGTCTCGACTACCAGAACCCTCAAGCCTCAATAGGGGTTTAAGGGCGTCCCAGCGTTGCTTGCTCGAGCTGCTCATGTCTCCGTCTCCAGTTGCCTGGCCCGCTCAGCGACCTGATTGAGCTGGTACAAACTGACAAGCTCTAACTCAGCAGCATTCAAGGTCTCTTCACCACCTTCTTGTCGATCGACGATCGTGACGACGCGTGTCACCAGATAGCCCGTTTCACGCAGCTGTTGCACTGCTTTTAGTGACGATCCACCTGTGGTGACAACGTCTTCCAAAACGGTGATGCGTGCACCGCTGGGAGGTAGTGGGCCTTCAAGCCAAGCATCGGTGCCATGGCCTTTGGCTTGCTTTCTCACGATTAGCGCATTGAGAGTGCGTTCCGCTTGTGCTGCTGCCATCGCCACTGCACTCACCAAGGGATCGGCGCCGAGGGTGAGGCCAGCTACACAAACAGCATCGGGCTCTACATATTTGAGTAACGCCAGGCTTAGCAACGCCAGGCCAGATCCACTGAGGCTGACTGGCTTGCAGTTCACGTAGTGGTTGCTTTGGCGACCAGAGGCCAGGGTGAAGTGTCCATGGCGGTAGGCCTCTCGCGCTAGCCGGTTGAGCAGCTCATCGCGGCAGGCCTCCGCCGATGGGGGAAGAGGGCTCATTGGGCTGGTGCGTTAAGGATTCATTGCCTAGTTTGCGCTTAGTCGTGTTTTTTGCAGTTATGGCTTGGGTGTCCTTCCATAAGCTAAGGATGCTTGGTTTGGCCCTGGTGACACCATTGGCAGTCACTGGATTGGGTGGCGGTTTGGCCTGGGCTAGGCCTGTGGTTTGCACCACGACTCTTGAAGCGCCTGATCCCTCCGAGATGCCTATATTCACGCACCGTGGATTGTCCGAGTCGTCAATGGGTCCCGTTGAGGTGAGCCAATGTGGGCCGTTGGAATCCACTGGTGCCTTAATGGAACGTCGTTTTTACAGTTGGACAGCTCCTTATGCCCGGGGTGTGGATGTGCTTCATCAGCTCACGGATATGCTCGGCATCGCTGTGGCGAGTCATGAGGGCAATCGCTTAATGGGATTTGGTTTCCCTGATCAGACGATCATCTGGGATAGTTCTGCTGTGCAGAACACCTATCAGGTGCTTCTAGAAGAGCAGAGTCCTTCTCTACCTTGGCGAACTGTTGATATCTCCAGCGGTTTTGATAACAGCCTTGCGGGGGATGTTCCTTCAGAAGTTGTCATGGTGGAGGATGGCCCTGAGATGAATGTGGCGCCTGAGGCCTTCACTCCTATCCGTGGCATGTGGTAGATCCGTGATTGAGGGGGTCTAGCAATCTGGTGAATGCAGCGAACTCATAATTCGCCTAAGGCGAGTTCGATCCTCGCGACCCCCATCTTTTCTTCATTAAATGCGGTTGCTTTTCCTGGCTGTATTGCTGGTTCTGCCGGCTTTTTTCGCGGCTGGAGAGGTTGCCTTGTTGCGGCTGCGGCCTAGTCGAGTACAGGTTTTATTGGAAGAGCAGCAACCCGGTGCTCGCGCCGTGCATCGTCTTCAGCACCGTTTGAGGAGGGCGTTGATGGTGTCTCAATTGGGTGGAATGCTGGCGTTGGTAGCCCTGGGCTGGGTTGGCCGCGGTGTTGGACATCGCTGGTGGCCTCTTGTTGATCCTGCTAGTCGCTGGTTGGACGGTGGGCTTTTTCTGCTGCTTGTGGTGTTGGCCACCTTGTTGGCTGGTTTTCTTCCTAAGGCCTGGGTGCTGAATCGTCCGGAGGCTGCAGCTCTAAGCCTCGCTCCATTGTTGGAGATGGTCATGCGTGTGCTTGCTCCCCTTTTGGCACTTCTGGAAGCTGTCGCTTCGATGATGTTGCGGCTGGTTGGTTTGAATGCACATTGGGATTCTCTCGTTCCTGCTCTCTCTGCTGGTGAGCTGGAGTCTCTGATCGAAATTGGTGGTGTAACAGGCCTTCGTCCTGATGAGCGCAATATCCTTGAAGGTGTTTTCGCCTTGCGCGACACTCAAGTTAGAGAGGTGATGGTGCCACGTTCTGGCATGGTCACCTTGCCTGTTGGGGTCTGCTTCGCTGAACTGATGAAAGTGGTGCACAGTACCCGCCATGCGCGCTTTCCAGTGATCGGTCAGTCCCTAGATGATGTCAGGGGTGTGCTTGATTTACGTCGGTTGGCAGAACCCATCTCCCGGGGTGCTTTGCAGGCAGAATCTCCGCTTGAACCTTTTTTACAACCAGCTGCACGGGTTCTTGAGACCAGCACTTTGGCTGAATTGTTGCCGATGATCCGTAGTGGACAGCCCCTACTGCTTGTCGTTGACGAGCATGGCGGTACCGAAGGATTGGTTACAGCTGCCGATCTCACTGGTGAGATCGTCGGCGATGAGCCCCATGCTGATGACGATGAGCCTGATCTTGAGCTGATTGAGGGTCAGTCAGACACATGGATGGTTGCAGGGGATCTTGAGATCATTGAGCTCAATCGACAGCTCAATCTGGACTTGCCTGAAGCTGATGACCATCACACCTTGGCTGGCTTTTTGCTTGAAAAGTTGCAACACATCCCTTCTGCTGGAGAGGCCTTGCGCTGCGATGGTTTGCAATTCGAGATCGTAACGATGAAGGGTCCTCGTATCGAGCGTGTGCGACTGATTCTTCCCAGTCACGAACACACTGCTGAATGATCGTTGATAATTTCCACGATGCGCCATGGCCTGCCGATGACCGATCCCATGGTTCCGGTGAAGGTCGGTGTGATCGGGATTGGCAATATGGGTTGGCATCATGCCCGTGTGCTCAGTCTGCTTAAGGATGCGCAGCTGGTGGCAGTTGCTGATCCCGATCCTGAGCGTGGCCAGCTGGCGACTGAACAGTTTGGATGTGATTGGTTTCCTGACTACCACAGCTTGCTAGGCGAGGTCGAAGCCGTCTGCATTGCTGTACCGACATTGCTCCATCACAAGGTCGGGCAGGCCTGCTTGGAGGCAGGCCTGCATGTGTTAATCGAAAAACCGATTGCGGCGAGTCAGGAGGAGGCGTCCGCATTGATTGTGGCGGCTAATAAGGCTGGACGGCTCTTGCAGGTTGGCCATATTGAACGCTTTAACCCTGCCTTTCGAGAGTTGATCAAGGTGGTGGAAAATGAGGAGGTGGTGGTTCTTGAGGCTCGTCGCCATAGCCCTCATGGAGACCGAGCCAATGATGTGTCGGTGGTGCTTGATCTGATGATTCATGACCTCGACTTGGTTCTTGAGCTGGCGGGTGCTCCGGTGGTAGGTCTGGCTGCGGCAGGGGGCCGCACTGCCGAGGGTCCGATCGATTACGTCAATGCCACGCTTGGCTTCAGTAACGGTGTGGTGGCTAGCCTCACGGCTAGCAAGATGAGCCACCGCAAAATTCGCAGTCTCAGTGCTCATTGTCGGGGCAGTCTTGTTGAGACTGATTTCCTTAATCACACCCTGCATATACATCGTCGTGCTCATGAGTGGTATTCAGCTGATCACGGTGAGTTGTTGTATCGCAATGACGGTTTTATCGAAGAGGTCAGCACGACTTCTATTGAGCCTCTCTATGCCGAGTTGGAGCATTTTCTTCAGTGTTTGCGAGGTCGTGAGACACCAGCCGTGGATGGCGAGCAGGCTTCGCGCGCGCTGCGTTTGGCTGACCTGATTGAACATGCCGTTGAACACCCCGGTATGGGGCTTTCCTTGGAGGAGCCCATCTGAGTCATTAGGAACACATCAGTCCAACCCTCTCGGCTCGCACAGCGCTACTTTTTCAGGGGCTTCTTTGCAAATCGGCTGTTGCTCCATTCGCTTGCTTGTGGCGATTGGGCTCTGGACTCCATCGATTGCGTTCAAGGTTTAGAGAACTAAATTTTCAACCTCAGTTGTCTTGCTGATGGAATCAACCAGCACCGCACCGAGCGATCAATACCGTCGAAGTGTTCTAGGTGTGCCAGTGGATGCATGCCGCGATGTTCAGGCTGCGGCCATTGGTTTGCATGCTCGTGGAGGTGGCCAGATCGTCACGCTTAATGCGGAGATGACGATGGCGGCTAGGGAGAACCCGAGGCTAGGTGATGCCATTGCGGCGGCAGATCTAGTCATCCCAGATGGGATTGGCGTGGTTTGGGCGCTGAGGCGTCAGGGAGTTGTGGTGCCGCGCAGCCCTGGCATTGAACTGGCACGTTCGTTACTTGCCTATGCAGAGGCTCATGATTGGAAGGTGGCACTAGTGGGAGCAACGCCGCAGGTCATGGATCGTTTGAGGCAACTCCTGAAGCAAGACCTGCCTGCTCTGCGACTTGTGATGTCTTCGCATGGCTATCAGCCCCAAGATGCTTGGCCTGGCCTGGAAGCCAAGTTGAGAGCTTTGCATCCTGATCTAGTGCTTGTGGCACTAGGAGTTCCCCGTCAAGAAACATGGATACCGCGCGTAAGGCGGGCATGCCCAGGCCTCTGGATGGGTGTTGGGGGAAGCTTCGATGTATGGGCTGGCATGAAAAAGCGAGCCCCCCAGTGGATGTGTCACTTAGGGCTCGAATGGCTCTATCGGTTGGGCCAAGAGCCCAGCCGATGGAATCGCATTCTTTGCCTGCCTACCTTCGTCTGGGAGGTATGGCGTCGAGGAAAAAAGCGTTGATTGAAATTAATGCTTCAGCGGAAGCCCACAGATGCTTGCCAAACAAAGACAAGCAGGAAGAAGAAAATGGGGATGAGTGGAAGAACATCCACTGTTGGAGCGTAGGCCTGATAGGCCTCTGGCAGTTGGGCCATCAGATCGAGAGTGAAGGCTGCCATCCCTAGTTGCTCAGCTGCGTTTCATGGACGTTACCACGTGTGATGTGCTGCTGAGTCCGGTTGCCAAGGAGCGAAATCCTCTGAAAAACAGTCATCTTGAATTGCTTGGCTAATAGCTGAGGTGAATCTGATCAGCTGGGTGAGGTTGTGCAGGCTTAAAAGCGTGAGCCCAAGGAGTTCCTCGTTGCGAATTAAGTGATGCAGATAAGCCCGGCTGTGATGGCGGCAGGCTGTACAGGCACAGCTTTGATCTAGGGGTGTGTGATCTTCACGAAAGCGGGCATTGCGTAAATTCCAGCGCTCGCCAGCTACAAGTGCGGTGCCATGTCTTCCAAGGCGGGTAGGCAACACACAGTCGAATAGATCGATACCGCTGGCAACTGCAATCGCTATTTCTCGCAGGGTGCCAATCCCCATCAGATAGCGGGGGCGATCCTGCGGCAGCAGAGGAGAAACCTGGCGCACGATGCGATGAATGTCCTCAACCGGCTCACCCACGCTGACGCCACCGATGGCGATGCCAGGCAGATCAAAGCTGGCCACGATTTGAGCACTTTGCTCTCTGAGGTGGGAAAAACATCCTCCCTGAACAATGCCGAATAGGGCTTGATTTGTGTGTTGATGGGTGCTTGAGCAGCGTTCCAGCCATGCATGTGTGCGCTTACAGGCAGCCTCCACATCACTTTCGCTGGCTGGGTATGGGGGGCATTGGTCGAAGGCCATAGCGACATCAGCGCCGAGGGCCATTTGAATTTCGATAGCTCGTTCTGGAGTGAGTTCAATCTGGCTGCCATTGCGAGGATTGCGAAAAACGACCCCGTGATCATCAATACGATTGAGGTCTGCCAGGCTGAAAATCTGAAAGCCACCTGAGTCGGTAAGCAGTGGGCTATCCCAGCCCATGAAGCGATGCAGGCCACCGGCATCTGCCACGATCCCCTCGCCTGGTTGAAGATGGAGGTGATAGGTGTTTGCCAACACCATCTGAGCGCCTGTTTCGGCCAGTTGAGTGGCTGTGATGCCTTTCACCGTTGCCAGCGTGCCCACAGGCATGAAACGAGGTGTGTTGACAGAACCATGAGGAGTGCGGAAGCAGCCAACGCGAGCACGTGTGTGTGGACAGTGGGCGTTGATCTGAAAATCAAACACGGCTAGTGCTAGGGCGATACTTCAGCGCCAGAGGGCACCAGGCCGATCATGACCCTACGTTGGGCTTTGCCTTTGACGGGAGGTTGGAGATCTTGCGTGCTCCCCTTTGGCTCCGGGATTTGGCTGGAGCATGGATCTTCTACTCCGTATTGCCCGCTTGGCCAGGGCTGAAGCCACGCTTTGAACGGATTGCTCGCTTTGCTCCTTGGATCGGATTGGTGCTTGGAGGACTGCAGTCTTTACTTTGGCTTGTCTTGATCCGTGCCGATTGGCCGACCTCGGCAGTTGCACTTTTGGTCATAGGGCTGGGTGCCTGGCTTTCGGGTGGTCTTCACCTTGATGGGCTGATGGACACGGCCGATGGTCTGGCAGCTGGTCGTGAGCGCTGTCTGCAGGCTATGGACGACAGCTGTGTTGGAGCTAGTGGAGTCCAGACTCTGCTTGTGGTGGTGTTACTTCAGATTGCAGCCCTACTTCGGCTTGGTTCCCTAGCCCCTTTGGCTTTGCCGATTGCTGCCTTTTGGGGGCGTTGTGCGCCGCTTTGGGCAATGGCGCGCTTCTTTTACTTGCGTGAAGGGCAGCAGGCTGGCACCGCATCCTTTCATCGTCGTTATCGCCAGGGATGGCAGGAAGCCTTGCCAGCATTCTTAGTGCTGCTTTTGGTATTAACGGTTTTCCCTTCACTCTTGATGGTGGGGTGGCCCAGTCAGATGGTTTTGATGGCAGGAATCGGTGTGGGTGTCTTGCCGGCGTTTTTAGTGCCTGAAGTGCTTGGACGTCGTCTCGGTGGGCATAGCGGGGATTCTTATGGCGCGTCAGTCGTGCTGGTGGAAACAGTCACGCTTCTGTTGCTGGCGGTGTTACTGCCGGCAGGCTGAGCAGAAAGGCATTCCCTTCGCTGGGAAGGGTTGGATCAAGGTTTGCTGGCGAGGTGATTAGTTGCAGCGAACCTCCCAAATCTTCAGCCAGTTGGCGTCCTAGGGCGAGGCCAAGGCCGCTGCCGGAGCGATCGCCACTGCTTTGGCCTCGAATGCCTTTGTTGAAGATGCGCTCACGTTCTTGCTTGTTGATGGGTTCACCCCCATCCCAGACGCATAGTCCGTCTTGTTGAAGGTGTAGGCCGATGGGGCGGCCTGCAGGGCTATAGCGGAAAGCATTCTCTAGCAGGTTGGCCACGATTTCAGCGACTACTCCATCTCCTGAAGGACGTAGCAGTTCAGTCCAGGCAGGCCATTGGCTGGGTCCATGCCAAGGACGTTTTTGCAAGGCTGATGTGGCTATGGCGCGTTCGATCAGTGGTGTTAATAAGGACCTGATAGTGAGATCAGTGGCTTGCGGCAGTAATGGTGGCAGTAGCAATGGGGCCTTGATGCTTGCTGGTATAGGCAGATTGTCCTGGCCGATCTGGTCGAGGCTGGAGATATAGCGATCTAGTTGTGCTTGCTCGCTGAGCAGACCCTTAATCAACGTGCGGTGACGACTATCGGGCTCTAGGCGCTTCATCAAGAGTTGGGCATAGGTTCGAAGCGCGGCTAGCGGATTGCGCAGTTGATGCACCATCAGGCTGATTTGTTCGCGTTGCTCGGCCAGCTCATCAATCAGCCTGGCGCGGTCCAGCTCGAGGCTGAGGCAATGGGTGATGGCACTCGCAGTAGCAAGCAGCCGTCGGTCTAGGCGGGTGGGCCAGGATGGCGAAGAGAGGGGCTTTTCGGCTCTGAGTACTCCAAGAAGGATCGTTCCTTCTTGAAGCGGGTACCAGCGTCGATCAGGAGAGGGTGCACGAAGCTCAGGGTCTGCCTCTACAGGTGGCAGGGATTTTTTCCCTGTGGCGGGCCACTGACTTACGGCTTCCAGACTGGGGGGGCGCCCGTTTCTTGCTTGAGCGATATAGACCACAAGCTTCTCTAGTGGAGCCTCCGCTTCGAAGCTGCTGAGTTGTTGCTTTACCAGATTTAGGAAGCGGTTTGAAAGCTTCATGGCGACCGATGTGCCTCTGGACACCGACACCAAGAGGCTGATATGAATTGCACCTTGAAAATTCTGGAAAAAGTATTAATATTTTAATCGTCTATTAGCTGGAAAGCCTCGCCCAGAGGCTGTAGCTCCAAGTCGGACACGGTAGAGGTTGCACAAATTGTGTCACCAAAGCCACAGCAGAGGTTGCACAAATCGTGTCACCAAAGCTACAGCAGAGGTAGATGCGTCCTCTGTTGGATCCTCGGCCTCGGCCGGTCATGTTGAAAGTGATCCCTCAGGGTGTTGTGGCTGTGCTGCGATGCCCTGAGTACGGCTTGCTGACATTTGGGCATCCCCAAGCTCTTGCATCTTGTTTGAGCACCATCTGCTGGACGGTTCTAAGCCGCCCCGTTCCCCTCTCCATCGCACTCCTATACAGGAGTTTCCCGTTTATGTCTAAGAAGCGCAAGCGGATCAGCCGCAGACGATTGGCTGGTCAACGGGTGTTGGCTCATGTGCCTACTTTCCATCTCGAAACCGGTGAGTACAAGCCTGTGACGGCAGCTCGTCGCTATATCGCCGAATCTGGTTTGATCTCACCGGCGATCCTTAATGTTCGTCGTAACGAGCACACCACTGATCGCTTTTTCTGGGGCGAGAAAGGCTTGTTTAGTGCTCAGTACGCTGAAGAGAATCATTTTCTCTTCCCCTCTTTGCGCTTGATCGTTGACTCCGTTGGGGAAGAGACCATGTTTGAGGGTCTTGAACTGACTTCAGACGACTGGGAGGAGATCGAGGAGTACGAGTACGCCTTCGTTTGAAGAGATCGGGATTGATTAGTGGAACCAGGAGATCAGAGCTTGCTGAATCCGGGGGATTAGTTCTCCCGGAATGCAGTGGCCCCCTTCGAAGCTCACCAATGCCGTCTCCAAGCCGCTTGTTTTTAGGCTTTTGATGAGTTGTTCAGAGGCGGCGTAGGGAACTACGTCGTCTTGGCGCCCATGCAGGAGAAGTACAGCGGGGCGAATGCTTGGAGCTACCCAATTTGGAGGTGGGTATGCACTGCAGCCGATTAGGCCTGCTAGAGGTAGATCACAACCACTGGCCAGGGCCATTGCTCCTCCCTGGGAAAAACCCAGTAGAGCCGTTCTTTGTAGGGGAATTTCAGGGGTTTCCAGGGCTTTCAAACGAGCCTGAAGTTGAGAGATCGCATCAGGAACGGCTGCCCAGTTGCTTGGAAAGAGTCCATACCATTGGCGGCCGAGACCTTGGGGATGAAGTTGTTGTGCTCGTAGAGCCACTAGTTCTACGGGAGACTCGATGGCTTGGCAGAGCTCTCGGCCAAGGGGCATCAGATCGTCTGCATCTGCACCCCAGCCATGCAGCAGCACCAGCCTGTAGCAGGCACCTGTGGGAATGTCGCGCAGAAGGTTTTCGTTCACGGCAGCGTTTGTATCGCTGCTGCGTAGGTTGGCCCACGGAATGCTTTCGTCTCTGCTGCCATGGCTCCCATCGCCTTGTTGAGCGTTTCAGACAAACAAGGGATTGTGCCTCTAGCGGAATCCTTGCATCGCATTCATGGGTTTCAGCTTCTCTCCAGTGGTGGCACAGCCAAAGTGCTTGAGGAGGCCGGTCTGCCCGTGACGCGGGTCGCTGAGCACACAGGTGCTGCGGAAATTCTTGGAGGACGGGTGAAGACTCTGCACCCTCGTGTCCATGGAGGCATCTTGGCGATGCGGGGCGACCCTGATCATGAGGTCGATCTGGAGCAGCATCAGATCCCTCCTATTGATGTGGTGGTGGTGAACCTTTACCCGTTTCGGGAAACAGTGGCCAATCCGCAGGTGAGTTGGGAAACCGCAATTGAGAATATTGATATCGGTGGCCCCGCAATGGTGCGAGCGGCGGCAAAGAACCATGAGCATGTGGCTGTGCTCACTAGGCCGGATCAGTACGACAGATTCCTAGTGGCTTTAAGTGATGGTGTGGATGGCCAGCTCCGTCGAGAGCTGGCCCTTGAAGCCTTTGAGCACACGGCTGCCTATGACGTGGCCATCAGCCATTGGATGGGCGGGCGGCTAGCCGAGCAAGCTTCCCAATGGCTTGAAGCTATTCCCCTTAGGCAGACGCTGCGCTATGGCGAGAATCCCCATCAGGCGGCGGCTTGGTACAGCGCTCCGAAGCAGGGTTGGGGCGGTGCCATTCAGTTGCAGGGCAAGGAGCTCAGTACCAACAATTTGCTTGATTTGGAAGCTGCCCTGGCCACTGTTCGGGAGTTCGGATATGGCATGGATGGGGCTCATCCAGCTGTTCAAGATGCTGCCGTGGTGGTTAAGCACACCAACCCTTGTGGCGTCGCGATTGGCACCGGCGTGGCGTCGGCCTTAAATCGTGCCTTGGATGCGGATCGGGTGAGTGCATTTGGAGGGATCGTGGCTCTGAATGGATTGGTGGATGCCGTGACTGCTCGGGAGCTCACCAGTTTGTTTTTGGAGTGTGTTGTGGCACCAGGCTTTGAACCAGAAGCTCGGGAAATCCTTGCCAGCAAGGCCAACTTACGCTTGTTGGAACTGGCTCCAGGTGCCGTTGAGGCGGCTGGTCGTGATCACATTCGCACCATCCTCGGCGGGGTGTTGGTGCAGGACCAGGACGATCAATCGATTGACCCCACCAGTTGGACTGTGGCCAGCAAACGCTCGCCTACTGCTGAAGAAAATGATGATCTCACCTTTGCGTGGCGCCTGGTGCGACATGTGCGCTCTAACGCCATCGTGGTGGCTCGTGCTGGCCAGAGTCTCGGAGTTGGCGCTGGGCAGATGAACCGGGTCGGCTCGGCGCGATTAGCCCTTGATGCAGCTGGCGATCAGGCCAGGGGTGCTGTTTTGGCTAGTGATGGCTTCTTCCCCTTTGACGACACGGTGCGTTTAGCGGCCAACCATGGCATCCGTGCCGTGATCCAGCCTGGTGGGAGCAAGCGTGATGGAGATTCAATCGCTGTTTGCGATGATTTTGGTCTTGCAATGGTGTTAACCGGAAAGCGCCACTTCTTGCATTAACCGGTTAAATCGAAGGAAAATTTAGAGTTGTTTTTCTGCTTTAAATTTTGACCTTGCTGATTTCTTTGATGAGCTTCATCCGTACTGAATTTGCTTTGGCCTTGTTTCTTGCGGCAAGAGAAAATCGTCCTGGGCCTGCACAAAGGAAGTAAAAGAAAGTAGTGGCGTAAATGCCAGATAATTCAAAGGCATAGCTGTGGTTCTCGACCACTGCGAAAGGGAAGCCTTGCAGCCCAGTATCAAACAGATGGAATGTAATGGCAAAGAACATCGTTGATAGCAGGCCAAGCGCACAGAGCCTGGTTGCAAATCCGAGCGCTATCCCAATTGGACAAATGATTTCTGTTACAGCTGCTGTGTAGGTCCAGAGGAGAGGGTCGCCTGGTAAAAAGTCAAGATATTGGCCGATCACAAATTCCGAGAATCCTTCTGGATTTTGGAGCTTCTCTAGTCCGTTGTGGACCATCAAAATACTGACTCCCAGGCGGAGTACAAGAATCCCAAATTCGGCGAAGTAGTTAATCGTTTCTGACGATGTACTGGTTTGCGGTCCTAGGTCAGAGTCAGATCCCTTTGCTTTAGGGGTTTCGGAGCCGGCCATCATCACCATGGATTGCAGACGAGCAGTTTAGAGAATGGCTTTGCAGATCAAGGCGATAACAGGGTTGGCCTGCTCAGAAAGCTGCGTGGCGACGTGGTGGGCAGGTCAGTCCATGGGTGGCATGGAAGTCTTCTTGAACCTTCCAGGTGAGTCGTCGCGAGATTTGTCGCACGATTTGCCTCAGCAGCTGGTCCCCACTTGTCTGTACAAGACCATCCGGCAGCAGGGTGATCACTTTCGGTAGTTGGATCCACACCGAAAGATCCAAATTCCAGTTGACGATGGTGGTTTGCTGGCCAATTTTGCTGGCTTCTATTTCTGATGGCTCAAGTTTCAGTCCAGCCTTGAAGTCCACATCGTAGTGATCACAAAGGGGCTGATCTTGATGAGTTAGGTCCACATTGATGATTTGGTAAAGCCCTTGCTGTTGTGGAAGCAGCTTTAGGCCGATGCAAGGCTCCACTTCAAAGCCAAAATTGCCGAATCGACCAAGGGTCAGGACATAGGACTGATCATCGAGGGCCTTGACCTCCATGGGTGCAGCACAGCGTTGAAACCAGCCTTGATGGTGGTCAAGATATGCCGCCACGTTTTTTGGCGGCGCAAGCATCTCCATGCGATCGGAAAAATGACTTCGATAGCAACGGACGTGTGATTTGTTGCTGAGGCGCAGGTATTCGTCGGCAGGTATCGATAAGAGCGGCACGGATGGTCATCCCTGGCTGGGGTTAGCCGGGGATATTAACAAATGTAAAGCCAGGATGTTGCTCAGTCGGAGCTGAGGTCGATCAGCTTCTGGATCACATGTTCAACCACTCGATCGGGTGTTGAGGCTCCGGAGGTGATACCGACATTCACGCTCCCGGCAGGTAGGAAATTGCTTTCGATGAATAGATCTTCCCCTAGTGGTTTGTGGTTGATGCTGTTGTCATCCGCAATACGTTCTGGGGTATCGATGTGGAAGGATCGGATTCCTCGGGTGATGGCGATTTCCTGTAGGTGAGTGGTGTTGGATGAGTTGAAACCGCCAATCACCACAAGTAGATCTAGAGGTTCATCAACTAGCGAGAACATTGCTTGTTGCCGTTCCTCTGTGGCGTCACAGATGGTGTTGAAGGAAAGGAAATGTTT
>MPMF02062142.1_pt1 | contig 16608 bp, 10 predicted proteins | sample 1617271 | NCBI WGS metagenome assembly MPMF02 (sample SAMN05944812, study PRJNA350692) | marine metagenome | biome: marine; feature: ODZ; material: water; isolation source: 120 m water sample prefiltered with 30 um filter, filtered on to 0.2 um... | place: Pacific Ocean | collected 2012-04-09... | reverse complement strand
CTGCCTTGGGAGCAGGGGGTCGGAGGTTCGAATCTTTCTTAATGCTATGATTTAATTACCTCCTGAACAAAGTTATTCTGGATAGTCTTGGTTAAACTCCAGCTTACCTCTAGCAGTATATGCTTTCCTATTAATTTTCTTTCCATCTTTGTAAGTGTCTTTGTACCGATACTCACCACTTTCATAATATCCTTTGCTAATTCCTTCCCGCTTGCCGTTTTTATAGTTCATCTCCATCCATAATTGCCCGCTTTTATAATACATCTTACTAATTCCTTTCCGCTTGTCGTTTTTGAAGTTCTCCTCCAACAGCAGCTGTCCACTTTCAGAATATCCCTTGCTAATTCCTTCCCGCTTGCCGTTTATGTAATTCCTCTCAAATTTTAATATTCCACTTTCATAATATCTCTTGCTAATTCCTTCCCGCTTGCCGTTTATGTAATTCCTCTCAAATTTTAATTTCCCATTTTCATAATATACATTGCTAATTCCTTCCAACTTTCCGTTTATGTAATTCCTCTCAGCTTTTAATTTTCCACTTGGATAATACTCTTTTTTTACTTCAGCAAAGGTAAGTGAAGGTAGAATAAATATTGTGACAAGCAGGAATACAACTAAAGATATGCTTGGATGTGCAGAAGTTTTAAGGACTTTATTAAGATGACAGTTACTATAATATTGGAAGAACTTCATGGTTTCTGGTCCTATTAGGATTAATGCGTGATGATAGCATATTCAAAACAATATTATTTTCTATCTGCTGAACAAAGTTATTATGGATAGTCTTGGTTAAATTTAAGATACCCTTCTTCGCTATATGCTTTTCTGTTATTTTTTTTGCCATCTTTGTAAGTGTCTATGTACTGATACCCACCACTTTTATAGTAAAACTTTTCAATTCCTTCCTTCTTGTCGTTTTTGTAGCTAGACACAGCCCCTAACTGTCCAGTTTCATAGTAGTGCTTTTCAATTCCTTCCGCTTTTCCATTTTTAAAGTTTTTCTCCATCCATAACTGCCCGCTTTTATAATACATTTTGCCAAATCCTTCAACTTCCCCGTTTTTATAGTTTACATCTTGTTTTAGTTTTCCACTTTCATAATATGCCTTGGCAATTCCTTCCTGCTTGCCGTTTATGTAATTCTTCTCAAAGTTTAATTCTCCATTTGGATAGTATTCCTTTTCAAGTCCTTCCAGTTTGTCGTTTTTATAGTTTAAATCTTGTTTTAGTTTTCCACTTGGATAGTACAACTTTACAAGCCCTTCCCTTTTACCATTTTTGTAGTTTCCCTCTCCTTTTAACTCACCACTTTCATAATATCCCTTGGCAAGTCCTTCCAGTTTGCCGTTTTTATAATTCCTCTCAACTTTTAACTTTCCGCTTTCATAATATAGTTTGAAAATTCCTTCTTTTTTCCCATCCAGAACATTTACTTCTGACTTCAACTTTCCACTTGGATAATATTCTTTTTTTAGTTCTGCAAAGGCAACTTCAGACTCAACTTTTACTTCTACCTGTGCCTGATTAGCAGCACACCCTACTAATAAAAAAGCTGCAAGTAACAAGATTTGAAATGATATATTAAATTTCATATTTATATTTTTATAATGGAACAACTTCATGGTTTTGGTCTCCCATGACAATATTATTTTCTACTTGCTGGACAAAGTTCAGCACATGATTGCTAATTTTTTTAAACATTTTAATTAAAATCCTACCAAAACTCCCTGCTCCCTGCTTTGAAAATGATAAAGTCATGTCCAGAAATATTTCCTTTAGTCAAATAAAAAACGGAAGAAGCGTTACCATAGTTTATCCATTCCAAAGCACTCACACTTACTATTCCAGATTCACCAATGCACTCTATAACAGGTTCTCCCGCTATTTTTACTCTATTGAGTTTAGGCAGCCCATTACAAAAAAACTCTACAGCACGCTCTCCCGTTATTTCTAATCTATTGAGTTGAGATTGTCCATAAAACTCGTCTGACAGGCGTTTAATTAAATTATAGTTTTCATTGTAATTATTATCTATTTTAAATAAAGGGAGAGGCTTTTCGTACGCAATCTCTATACCAGCTTGCATAATCAAAGATTTTGATTCTAAAATCACAAATTTTGATTTTGATGTTCCATCTAATTTACATTCAAAATTAAAACCGTTATCTATTGAATGAGGTAAATTGCTACCCCCACCATTGACATAAGGTATTTGACTCATCCCTACTTCTTTGCACTTATCAACAAGGCCTAATGCCTTTGCTTTTGGAACATATTCAATAAGCAATGAAAATATTTCTTTAATAGTAATCAACGACTATCCCTAATCTCCCCACTCAATAGTTCATCTAGAAGTTTTCCGTTAAAACTCCAAAAGATAAAAAAGCATAATTAAAAATTTACGTGAATTCATAGTCGCTACTATTATGTTTAGAAAAAAGCACTGTAAAAAAATCTTTTAGGTGGGGCTTTGCCTCATACTCCTTCCTTACTATCTCCTTTGGCTTCTTACCAGCATCAACTACCCTGTTTGATAAGACTTCACCGTTTTTACCTATCTTTAACTCAACTATATCTGCTTTATCAAATGCACTTCCTTTAGTAGCTTCTCTTATTTTCTTAACATAATTACCAGTTGTAATAAGATCCTCAAACTTAATTCCCTCTATTGTTTCACCTAACTCTAACTGGGTATATTCATCAGATAACGCTTGCACCTTCGTTACAATTCTGGCAGTTTTTTTATCAATCGACCCTTCTCTTACTTTATTTCGTATATCGTACATAGCGACAGCATCATCAAGTGATATCTCTTTGTCTTTAAGTTTTTTTTCAAGATTTTCTAACTCCTGTAAAATCTTTTTAAGCCTTAACTCTTTTGACTTACCTGACACCGGTAGATCAGAGAGCTTATCTATATCTACCTCTATTCTCTTGATCCTATCAGAAGATATAGGCTTAGTAGTTTGTTTGAATCCTAAGTCTTTAGCAAACGCTCTCGACTTTGCGATATCTTCAGGCTCTGCACTATAAACTATCCTAAATGTACCTGTGGCAAAGAAACGCTTACCACCACCCTCTACTAAAGATTCCCAAGTAAAATGCCGCTTCCTTATCCTCATTTTTATAGACACATTGAGTTTTGCATAGTTTCAACCAAGGTTATTCTTTCCTCAACAATCTGGTTAACTTTTGCAAGTTTTATCAACCAAAATCGTCACGGAATCTCCCTTTCCAAAAGGATCCACCGCCATAATTTCATGCATACCTTTTTTCAATTTCCAGGTAACCTCATACGGAGGACCGACCTTGGCATATTCCGTCCCATCTATATACCAGGTAATATTAGGGAACGGCTGGTTGACCCTTGATTCCAGGGTAATTTCATGATTCCCCTGATCGTGGGTCAATAAATACTCATCCCAGTTCACAGGACTGGTGATGCGTACTTCACCTCCAGTTTTTGACCGGAAATTTCTCCCTTTGAATCCGAAAATTTCCCCAATAATTGATTTAGTATTAGAGTCATTATTAAATATTTTTTTCCGCTTAGTGTCGAACCCCGCCAAGCGAAACCGGCCCACCGAACCTCGCTGATGTTTCCCATGTAACCAGCTGGCAAAAGGAGTGGGAAGATTATGTAACTGCCCATCTTTGGCGTGAAAAGTACAAAGTTTTTTAGGTTCATTGCCTGAAATAAAATATTCATGTTTTATGTGAGGGCAGGTCTTTAATGGCTTCATTCCGGAAATGGAACAAACCGGCTCCTTGCCCACATCTTGAGGTATATCAAAATTCCCAGGGGCTCTATTTGGATGGAGAACGTTCATGATTTCTCCCAAAATTGCTCCACCAGCGGAAGCACCACTCAGTCGGTTAGTTGGTCTACCGTTAAAATTCCCTATCCAAATTCCCACTGTATATTTTTGGGTATAACCAATAATCCAAGCATCTCGATAATGCGTACTAGTCCCCGTTTTAATGGCCATTTTAAATGGAAGCTTTTGATTAAAAAAATCTCCAAAAGTAAGAACCCTGGCTCCAGGATCAGACAAAATATCCGTCACGATGAAACTGGCTTCAGGTGAAAATACTTGACTCTCAGGTGGCTTGACATCTTGAACAAGGAGCTGGGGAGGACGATAAATTCCACCATTTGAAAGGGCGGAATAAGCCGCGACCAACTCTAAAAGACTCACTTCCGGATTTCCAACCACAAGACCAAGTCCATAGTAATTCGGACCATGCTCGGGGTAGTTAATTAATCCAAGAGATGCTAGGGTGTCATAAAAGGTGTCATATCTAACCCGACTAAGCAGAAATATTGCGGATTGATTCAAGGAATTTCCTAAAGCTTCTCTCATGGAAACAGGCCCATACGCTCGCCGATTAAAATTGGACGGCGTAAATACACCTTGAGGAGCCGAATAACTCCTTCGAACGTCTTCTAGAATACTTGCAGCATTAAACCCTGAATCCAACGCCTGGGCATAAACGAAAGGCTTAAGAGTAGAACCAGGGGATCTTAAGGCGACGGCGCCGTTATTGTAACCATGGTTCTTAGTCGAGTACTCAAATGACCCTGACATGGCCAGAACCTGAGATGTTGCGTTATCTAAAACGACAGCAGAAGCTTGTCGCCCGGAGCGCTTCATTAAACGCGGTTGGTGGGAAATGAGTATTTGCTCGATCCGCTTTTGTAAAGCCGAATCAATAGTAGTGAATACTGCTCGATCAGGCTTGATATCTTTGAGCAATAAATTGACATAATGAGGCGCTTTAAATGGAAACTTTCTAGGAATAAATTTAGGAACGGCTTTCTGGGCACGAATTTTATCTTCAAGACTAATAAATTCAAGCTGGAACATTTGGCCCAGGACCCAGTTTTTACGATCCATTAACCTGTCAACATGATGACCATAAGGATTTAGCGAACCTGGAGCTTTAGGTAGAGAAGCCAAAATAGCCATTTCAGGAAGGTTGAGATTACCGGAAGATTTACCAAAATATATTTTTGAAGCCGCTTTGATCCCCAGGAGATTATTTCCTAAGGGCACCCGATTTAAATAAAACTCAAGAATCTGATCCTTATCGAAATGTCCTTCAACTCTAATCGCACGAATGGCTTCAAGAGACTTTTGAATAAAAGTGCGGTTGGTCGGATAAACCATCCGGACTAACTGTTGGGTGATTGTAGAAGCCCCGGATACTATCCGACCATGTATAACGTTGTCCTTAATGGCTCGAAGAATTGCCGCGGGGTCAATCCCGCCGTGTCTATAGAAACGTTTATCCTCGGCGGCAATAAATGCCTTTAGAACAAGCAGTGGAAAGCTCTCAATGGAATTCCACATATAACGTTCTCCTTTCTCATCTGGTATCCAACGAAGAATATCTCCATTTCTATCCAAAAAGCCGCGAAAAGATTTGGGGTAAAATAAGTTGGGCTGAACTTGAGTTATCTGATCAAGGCAAATCAAAATAAAAAACGAAAGTAACAGCCCTGAAAAAAGCTTCCATTTCCGTTGTCCAATCAAGACCCACATAACTTTACCGACCAAGAATTTTTATTTTTGTAACAGGTGTATAACCTTTAACATCAGGTGAATACATTAGTTGAACTTTTGATGAGGGAATTATAAATTCTCCTTCGGTAATTGCCCTCGCGTAATAAACAAACTGGTAGGTTCCCCACCAGTAAAAATTATTTTTAAAAGCAGTAACCCGATCGTCGCGATATTCGACATAATTTGGAACAAAATTCCAGGCCTCATCTTCATGACTGTATAGCTCATCCTTTTCTTCACCAGATGGTTTTACAATTTGTTCCTCCGTTTTGATAGCGCTGTTGATAGCCACAAAACCAGCTGGAAGAGGATCGTCTACCACAAAATATTTATAATCATGATTGTATTTATCTTTTTCAGCTTCAAAGCGAACCTTTACCTTAACAATATCTCCGATGCGAATGATATCGGTCCCATCCAGGTTCTCAATGGTCTTCCACACTTTCCAGCCACTGAAATGCCCAGATTTTGCATAGTCAACTCTTGGGTACTTCAATAATGCCTTATAGTAAAAAGTCTGACCCGGATCACCTTGAAAGCTAAGAGTCGGGTTTTCGAGAAATTCCCTTCCACTCAATGTAATTCGGGTACCCACTTTATTAATTTGATAACCTTTTATAGGCAAACTGCCGGCCGCGAAATTAACCTTTGCAGTGGCGCCTAAATTTTCATATTCTTTAAAATATTCCCCTAAGGCAAATAAAGCCCAACCCGTATCGCTAGTTGAATTCCACAGCCCTCGCGAATCCATAGCTATAATCAACTGATTGGCAATTTTATGAACAACTTTTTCTCCCCACCATTGAGGTGCATCTCCTGGGAAATAGGAAATGGCTGCCAATAATGCAATGGCCTGGCTCCGGTAACGATTGTTAAACTCCCCGTAACTGGACTGGGCTATAAAATCCGAGTGGCTTTTAAAGCTGTTTTTCACCAGAGACCTGTAATTATCTACCAAAACGTTTTTATTGAGGGAACTGGCTAATACCCAGAAAAATGACTCTTCTGACTCAAACTGAGATAGGGTGGATATCCTGTTATTTATTACCCAGTTTCCTAAATCGTTATTGAGCGCAAGTAAATAACTTGCAAATGCCGTGTTGTGCTGGCTGTAACCCCCGTTATTTAAAGTTTTATACAAATAATCCAACGCATTGCTAAAAGGAGCTATGGGAACGGGAAAACCGTTTCTCCTGGCTATGCTCAAAGCAGCCATAGCATACAGCGTTCCTTCCAAATGCGGTTTTCTATCGCCAGGCCAATAGCCAAATCCACCGGACTCGGTTTGCATTATAAATAATCTATTTACTCCCGAATTAAGAAATCTGTCCACATCGGCCACGCTTTGACCAGGGATCATCCCTTTTTCAATCAATCCCCGTAAAGCAGCCAGGGGTAAAACACCCGAGCTGGTTTGTTCTATACAGCCATATGGATACTTCATCATATAATTTAAACCCTCTGAAATATTTAGAAAGGGATTCGTAGCAATAGTTAAATTGATCTCCAAGTCCTGAACAATATCCTCGTCGTCTTTTATCTGTTGAAGCAATTCAGGCAAAGGAAATGAAACATTAGATTCTCCTTCAAAAGAACCAAGCAATACCTGTGTATCCACAGTATTTCCGGTATTGACTGGGATTTTGAGTTGAACCGAATCCTCATTATTCAAAAAACTTCCTTGAAATAGCGTTGTCGCCTTTCCAGCGTGGACGGCCTGTCCCCTTACAGATAGCAACCCACTATCCTGCTCATTGAGGTGGGTTGCACTCTCAACTTCCATGAGTTGAAGCTCTTCCGTTGAAGCAACATTCAAGCCAACTTCCCCCTCTCTCTCCGTTTTGTTAAATGCAGAAACATTGAATTTAAATTCATCTCCCATGGTAAAGAACCTTGGCATTCCAGGCTCGATGTAAAATTCATTTACAGCAAGCAGTTGTCTTTCAGCACTGGCAAATCCATTACTTCTATCCGCTGCCACGGCATAAACCCTATAGGAAGTCATTGTATCGGGAAGGGTGAATCGAATTGTGACTTTACCATCCGGCCCAGTAATAAAATCGGGGTCGAAAAAGGCAACAGGATTAAATTTTTTGCGGATAGTTGACTTAACTTTAGTACGCTCCAAACCACCACCACCGGTTAACACTTCATTCCAAACCTGGCTAAGTGGCGTTTGATGAATCAGCGCATTTCGAAGATCTGCTGTTTGAACCATAAGAGGAAAGGTAAACTGACTTAATCCATCCAAATTGGGAGTGGAATATCCCGTTAATGCTAATACTTTCTCATCAACGACCCCTACAGCTAGCTCAGCCTCAACTGGGGCTCCTTCTTTATTTTTGACCCAAAGGTTCAAAGTAACTTCAGATCCGGGAGCACCCTCTAAGTTTTGAGTTTCGTCACCAATGGTTATTTCCAGCTGATCTGAACGTTTTAAGACAGATAACTCTAAGGTTCCAAATTGAAATGTAGGAGCCCCCTCATCTATCGAATTGGAATACATTGAAAAATCTCGACGAGCCACTGTACCCAACAGGGACACATAAACATTGGGCGCATGAGTTTCTTCCAATGGAATCTCAATTTTTTGATCGCTTCCGGTAAAGGGAATGATTCGATAATCTTTTATACCCCCCCTTTCCACAGTTAATAAATAATGGGAGATAGGCATTTGTGGACGCAAAGTAAGGGTTGCCGACTCACCCGGCTTATAGACTTCCTTATCGCTAAATAAATCTAATCGCTGATAAGATTCCTTCTTCTCATCACTGCGAGAAGCATAACCTACCGGAATAACTTTTGCGGACTTATAAATCTGATCCTCTTTTTTATATGAAAATACGAGCAAATGATCTCCAGAGTAATTCGGGGTAAAATCTAATGATCCCTTCCCTTCGTTAAGTGGGACTATACTTGAATATTGTTTTACCCAATCTTTAGTCCATTGCCAGTAAACCTCACCATCACGGTTTCTTTTGCGAATATAATGATATGACTTTTTGAAAACCTCTAAATTTAAACTATTATCTTTTGCAGGAGTTCCATTTTGATTTATCAGCATTAATGAGAGAATCGCTGATTCTCCTCTTCTCAATTTTTGAGATTTTTGTTTTCCGATTCCAATTAAAATTTCAGGTCTCTCTTGATACATGTTTTTTACAGAAGCCGATCGGCCATCAAAGTCAACAACCGTCGCAACAACATCTAAGGCTTTCAGTCCAGTCAATATGGAAGGATCCAACGGAAAAGTTATTTTAAGCTTTCCCATTTCATCTAAAATAGCTTCACTGGATTCAAGCAAAACTCTTTCCTCACTTGGATTTCCAAATAAATAGTTCCCAAAATCCTTAACCGAAAATTCGGTTCCAGAATGAAAAATTTTCCAACGAACCTGACCATTTTTAACAGGACCTCCGGCAAAGTACGCCCCCTCAATTAGAATATCCAGCACTTGAATGGGCTGCGGTTCCGCAAAGCTTTTGTCGATCACTCTTCTCTTAGAAAAAGTAACCCTGGAAAAATGCCTTGGGGGGCGAAATTCCTCAACCTGAAAAGAGTGACTGACTGAATAGTCGACATATTTTATATATACGGTATAGGTTCCCAGTGGGAAATGAGGTTTAATTACCATTTCTCCGGAGGCTGTTCCAAAGGGGGACAGCACCTGATCAGACGTATAAACTTCTTCTCCCTTGGAATTTAGCACTCTTAAATTTACCGAACCCCCTGTAGGAAGAACCTGACCATTGGAAAAAGTTCTGATTGTTCCTTTAAAATGAACCTTTTCACCCGGTCGATATATCCCTCTATCGGTAAAGACTTTCCCCTTGTGCTCAAAAGTAATTCCTTTGAGAGAAGAGGCAAACTTAACATGATTTGCATGAAATTCATCCTTATGTTGTAAATGGAGAAACGAAAAATCCTTTTGATCTGCAACTAAAAGTGTTTCAATCTCTGAAACGGGTAATTTCTCTTGGATCTTTTTCACCTTGAACTCAGAAAAAAAATATCCAGAAGGAAGATTATATTTGAATTTTTTATCCAATTGACTAATGTCCATCAAAATTCCAGGCACTTCTCTTGATGAATATGTTAGCACTCCATCTGAATCCGTTTTACCTAAGACAAAGATGCTTCCTTCTCGGTTTAATGCAAATATTTGTGCGTTTGCCTTGGGAGTCCCACTGTTTAGAGAGGTAACCCATACCAGCAAATCCTTTGAGGAACGCTTATAAGTAATCGCTAAATCTGTAGTTAAAATTAATCGAGGCTCAAGCTTGGCTTTTTCCCCTGTCCATTCATCGGTAATCCTCACAAGTTCAAAGGCTCCACTCTGGCTATCCTTTCTAAAAGTCAACGGCAGGGAAACGGGAACCACCTTATATTTTTTTTCTGAATGGAATACCTGCCTTTCCTCATAGGATGTTCCGAATAGGCCTTTAAAAGGCGGCTCATTTCCCACCGATTTCCTAATGCGATCTATAATTTCATTAAAATGATTAGAGATATTTTCCCATGGAACATTACTAAAATTTATTTTTTCCGCGACTGCTAAAAGGACAGGTGGTATACGAACTCCTTGTAAAAGGAGGGTATTAACATTAGTTTTAATATGGATTAACTGGCGACCTACCCTCTCCATAGTGTCTCTATAATCAATAAATTCCAGGTGGGGTTCCGGCTTTACGGTAAAGGTACTAACTGTTCTAATGTAGGAGTGATTCAATACTTCGACGTCCTTAGGAATGCTCACCTTATACTCCTGCCCAGACTTGAATATCCCCTTAAGAATAACAAAATCTTTGTCCTCAAGTGCATAACCCGCAAAACCCGTTTTTGGATATATCTTTATAAAATTCATGATATTGGAAAGGAATTCTGTTCTTGAATTTAGCGAAGGGTAACTAAAAAATATTTTCACTTCATTTTTAGAGGCCTCAATTCTTCTAATAGTAAAATTCTTCTCTCCAGAACCATCACCTTGAGAATTGTCACCTAAAAGACCCTCCGTCAGATTAAAGGAAAACCTTTCATTTTCAGCAGATATCCACCGACCTTTTAGCTCCCCATTAGCTTGGAAATAACCATCAAAACTTCCAGTATCCTTGCCATCTGTACTTTCATTCAGAATAAAATGGTTCTCACCATCGATAACTCCCAAAAGATCGATAGATTTCCCATATTTTTTATTTATATAGGTTCCAGACAGAATATTTCCCTTTCTGGATAGCGTCATTTCAATTTCAAGGTCATCACCAATCACTCCTGAAAACGTTTTTTCTTCGCCGGCAATCATCCCTTGGGCAATGGCTGTAATTGAATTTTCTGAATGAGATACCTGCCTTTCCGCATAGGAGGTTCCGATTAAGCCCTTAAAAACCGGCTCATTTCCCACCGATTCCCTAATGCGATCTATAGATACCACAATCACAAAAAAGCTAATTATAGAGATAAGAATAAATTTTCTCATGATCCCCCCTTCATTAATAAACATCCCTATTTAAATCTTTTTTAGAATAAAAATAGGGCAAATTAGTCATGTTTTAAATTTACTTAACCACAAGAAACTCCGCTCGTCTGTTTTGCGACCAGCAAGACTCGATACTTTCCAAACACAGAGGTCTCTCTTTTCCATAAGTAACAGTCGAGATTCTGGATGGATCAACCCCAAGAGACAACAGATAATCTTTTGTTGCATTAGCTCTCCAGTCACCTAAAACACGATTATAATCTGGTGTTCCTCTTGCATCGCAGTGTCCCTCTATTCTTATAAAAGCATCCGGGTTTGAATTTAGCCATGCCGCATTTCTATTTAATATTTCCCTGTCTCCAGGTCTAATACCGTACCTGTTAAAATCAAAATGAATTGTCGTAAGGTCTGGAGTTGACTCATACACTTTAGTAGCAGAAGCAACAACCATTTCTGGAAGAGCCAAGTTGGGCTCACCATAATATAGATCAGGTTGCGTGTCATTTGCATCTGATGACCGATAGGGCTCCCCTCTAAATTGCTGAGAAACCGTTTCTTCCTCATGTTTCTCTAATATATTTCTAATTAAGTCTTGACGAGTAGCCTCGGCCTCTCCAGTTTTAGGAACCTTCTCGGCCTTTGTTACTTCAGGAGCTACCATAACTTTCTTAGCGCAACCTCCCGCTATAAAAACCGTTAAAAAAGCAAAACATACAGCTACAAAATTTAATGATAATTTATTAATCACAATCTGGCTCCTTTTAAATAAAAAAAACGGATTAATTAATAAAGCAGCAAGCAGGAGTACAAATAAAGATATGCTTGGCTCTATGTGTAAATGACACCGAAGTTCTGAATATCTTGCAGTTTTTTTTTAATTTATGTAAAAAAATTCTGATTGAGAAAAAAAGGATTGCGTTAGAAGGGTTTATGCAAGGGAAAAGGCAATATAAGTGGAGTTAAGAGCTCTCTTATTTTTTTTAAAGAGTTTTAAGGAAGATGATAAGATAATCTGCGACATCGTAGACAATCTCTTTTTTATGCCGCCATGTGACATATTTTTACTCAGGCATTCAAAGTAACTTTCTCTGCTAATCCTGTTGAAGAAAATTTATTAGTTAAGGAACAAACTGTTCTACTGCTTCTATTGTTTACGGCTCTAAGTATTTGTCTATAACACCATTTTCATCAGTATCTATTCCATCAAGATCGTTTATTCCATCTTCGTTGGTATCATAAAACCATTTATCATAATTGCCACTTTTATTAGTATCATAACCCTTTGCTTCTATCTTTCCATTCTCATTCTTATCGTCAGCAACATAATCAACTTCTGTATCTTGATTTAAATTCACAATATACATATCAACTTTCCCATTTTCATCCAAATCGGTCCCAACCGCATCAACAATTCCATCCTTGTTTAAATCGTATTTGAAGTAAATAAGGTTTTTTAGGGCATCTGGTATTTTAGGTTTTTCAACAATGCTGTCTCCTTTTCTCTCTAAAAACTTTTTTATCACATCGACTGGAACCGCAAAATTTAAGCCTTCTCCACGTTTAGTAAAAGAGTTTATTCCTAAAATTTCAGCTTTATCGTTTAAGAGCGGGCCTCCAGAACTAACGGGAAGAAACAGCGCGAGCTTATTGATAGGAGTTTTGGTTTGAATAACTTTGCTTTTATGTAGAATCTTGCCGTTGTATGTCCATTTATAATTCGGTATTATCTGTTCGATGGTACTTTTCGTGTATGTCCAGATTTCCCCTCCCGGATGGCCTACAGCATAAACATCTTGCGCTACTTCTACAGTTTCCATTGTTGCAAGCTTGAGCGTAGGGAGGTTCTCTGGTGGATTTTCAATTTTCAGGATGGCCAAATCCGATATTTCATCCACTTTTACAACATTAGCCGCGTATGCCATTACTTTTTTCAGTTCAATTCCTTTTTCCGGTTTAAAGAATATAGCAACCCTTTCAAAACCCTGGACAACATGATAGTTGGTGAGGATACGTCTATTCCTGTCCAAAATGGAACCGGAATCGGTTTCTTTATTCGTTACAATTAATACAACAGCTTGAGCTGCTTTTTTGTAAACCGGTAGACCTTCCGAACCTCTGTTTTCTGCCAATATAAGATTTTTTTTGATGCCGTTCATACGTTTTGCTATCCTGCTCTCATTAACTGTTCCGGGCCCTCTACTTAGCAGCAGGTTACCAAAAGCTTTTTCTCCCTTACTTATCAGATTACTTAAACTTTTTGAAGTCGGGTCATCTTTATTTATCCTCTTACCGCCATCTTTTTGTAGAATTAGATTATTAATTTTTTTGAACCCTTTGCGGTCTAAAAGTATTGTCTGTTGCACCTCTTGTGCAGGTTTGGATACTTCTGGTGTTGTGTATACAGTTGGTTTTGTTTTGAAATATTCTGTGTAAATAAGGATTGTTAGTAATGTTAGCAGAGCACCGGCTCCGTAAATAAGCTTCGAATTAAATCTTTGAGTTTTGTATTGAAGTCCATCTCTTGATGATTCGGAAGGGTTCATGATTCGCGCATGATTCTCTACCGAAACTGGCTTTTCTTTCACTTCAATTGGCCGTTTATCTTCCTTTGATGATACTATTTTTTTCCCCTGGAAAATTTTATAAGTGGGATCACCATAAAGCATATAGCTGGCCCAGATAATATTTCCTTCTCCGAACTGATCTATCAGTTTTTTTCTAGCTGTTCTTACAGCCTCACCAACGGAAACATTTTTACTCAGGGCTTTGTAGAATTCAACCGCAAAGGCTGAGCCGGGAGAATCAAGAATTTCCCAGAATGTTCCGATGTAGTGACGAACTCCGGAAAGAAGGAAGGCATTGGCAAGACCAAAAATCTTTTTTTCAAAACCTTCTTTAACATGCCAATTATGGGTGCGACCTGAATGGCAGGCATTGGAAAATACAAGGGATGGGAGCGGTGTCCCTCCTGCCATTTTGGAAATGTCGAAGGATGTCCATTTTTTATTGGACATAATCCAGCCGCTTTCGGAGGAGTTTTCACAGTTGTAATCCGCATGACCCGCGTAATGAATGACATCATAATCCCTGATATTATTCTTTATCTGCTGCGTGTCTACATTGCTGCTCATCAGGTTAACCTTTATTTTGTCTTCTTCTTCGCCGAGTTCGTCACGAATTTTTATGCCTTCTTTGTATGCTTCTTTGAGATTTCCCTGAGGATCGGCTATGATCAGCATTTTAAAAGAAGTCCTTACCTTCCTTTTTCGTTTAGCTGCTAAACTCCTCTGCCGGGTACTGACTATTCTGCCCATACTAAATTTTAAGCAGAGAAACTCTTCCCCATCAAAAAAGAGTTCAAAGGGAACCTCTACTAGTTGATCGTCAATATGTAAAAGGAGGTCACTAGAGGCAGTACTTCGGAGTGCTTTTTTTGCTTTTGGAGTAAGAATTTCATCAAAAAGAGCCTGTCCTGCCTTTTTGAGGTCTTTCATGAGTTCAGGGCTGACATCACCCCGCCTTTTTGCCTTGTGGAGGATGTTTACAATGTCTTTGCAGAGGTTTTCTATATCGGCAATGGAGACAGGGTTGTCTTCATAGTGTTTTAAAGTTTGTTCTTCATCAGCAGTCCTTTCAAAGGCTCTGACCCTGACCTTCTCCCCTTCTCTGGATAGATTGAGAATAAAAGGGTTTTCTGGATTGCTCATTATGCCGTCTCTAGTTGAAGCTTAATTTTTCCGATAACATTTTTTTCTCTGATAATAACTAATGCGTATTTACCAAAGCAGAGGTTTTTAAAGGAAGCAGATCCATTAGCAGTCAGATATGAGGTTATTTCTCTTTTATTAAAAATAAGATTGAGACGAACGTCGTCGATAGGGACCCCTTTTTTGGAGTCCAAGGTTAACGCTTCTATGTCAAAAAAATTGTTTTCGTTAAGCCTCTCTATTTTAATTTCAACTTGTAGATTATTGAATGTCTTACGTAAATAGACCAAGCCCTTTTCTTTTTCATTTTGTGAATTTCGGGCTTTCACCGGAATCATCTCTAACGGAGTAAACATGTCACCGGTGTCTTTAAGAACATTTATAGTTTCCTTTCCAAAACTAAGAACTACCTCAAGAAGACCTTTTAAGGGCCTCTCCAGAACCAGATCTTTTGCTTTGTTAATGACTTCTTGGGGAATTTTTATAAAACCCTCTTCTTTAATTTCGTTTTTAAGTTTATTGAGGAAAATGACTTGCTCAAGGCATTTATCACATTCTATGAGATGTTCTTGAAAATTTTCTTTTTCGGTATCAGATAGAAGGTTGTCAATGTAGCAGGCAACAATTTCTTCATCGGGGCACTGGTTCTCTGAGGAATACTTATCCCCATTTTTTATAGTCTTAGAGGCTTCTCTCGATTTATCCAGCAGTTGTTTTAAAAACTCATCAGTTTTATCCATTTTATTGCCTTATTAATATTACATTATAAAAGACATTCTACACTTAGATTTCTTGCAATATTTTATTTTTCTTTGCTATTTTTCTTAACTTATCTATGATGCGACTCTTTTTACTATAAACAGTACTTTCAGTAATATTCAATATTTTAGCAATCTCTTTGGGTGAAAGCCTTTTTTCAAAGTATAGTTTTAAAAATAGTCTGTCTTCGGTATTCAAATCTTCTTTAAGTTCCTTCAGAATTTTTTCATTTTCTCTCTTTTCAAATTCTACATCCGGCTCTACTTGACGATTTTTAGCTCTTAAGCATTCAAGTCTTTCCTGTGTTTTCTTGCCTGACACAGGGTATAAAGAACTATCTTTTTTAATCTTATTGTAATGAGAAAAGTCCTCTATAGTATCTATAGGAATGTGTGATTTATGTCTTTTTTTTTCTTTTTTTATCTCGTTACTAGTAAAATTTAATGTAACAGTCTGAAGCCAGGTTTTGAGAGAACAGTTATTTTTGCCTCTAAACGATTTCAGTTTTTTATAGTTGTTTTCAAACAAATAGAGAAAAAAACTGGTATAGATTTCGTCCTCCTCATGATAAAGAAAATCAACATTGTATTTAATGAGTCTATGATGAATCGTTTTATAAATATCCTTGGTATATTTTTTTACAAAGGCCTCCTTTGCTTTTTTATCTCCTCTGAAAATATCATTTAACATGTCTTTTTCAGAATGATTGTTTGCATCCATGCATCATTTTCCTTCACTATTATTCACATAATTTAAGGTTAGTATAATATATATTAAAGTAAGGCCAAAAAAATCTATATAAAATACTAAGATATCAATAATACTTTAAGTAATACTACATTATAAGTATGTTTTGGAATTTTTGTTAAAAATTTTATTACTTCCACAACCCTCTTTTCCTCACCCTTGCTTCCATCTCATATTCTCTAAATTCATTCATATATTTAAAAGGAAACTTAGTATAAGCATGACCGTATCCCTTCTTAATTATCTCTGCATTTAGAAAAGTCCCATCTTCAAGATAAACATAAGCCAGAAGCCTTTTATACTTATCCCTCTGGTTCTGGTCAAACTCAAGCCTTACCTTTTTACCTTCTACCGT
>MPMF02130329.1_pt1 | contig 16618 bp, 16 predicted proteins | sample 1617271 | NCBI WGS metagenome assembly MPMF02 (sample SAMN05944812, study PRJNA350692) | marine metagenome | biome: marine; feature: ODZ; material: water; isolation source: 120 m water sample prefiltered with 30 um filter, filtered on to 0.2 um... | place: Pacific Ocean | collected 2012-04-09... | reverse complement strand
GGCCCTGCGTCCCCTTCGTCTAGTGGCCTAGGACATCGGCCTCTCACGCCGAAAACAGGGGTTCGACTCCCCTAGGGGACGCCAAGGTTTCTGCGGGTCGCGGAATTCTGAACAGAACTTTCTGGCGCATGCCATGGGGTCAAGGGCTACCCCTCGCTCCTCTCCACCCGCCAGCTCCGGTATCGCGAAATCCGGGGATATGTGGATAAGTCGCAAGCGCGACTTCACCACATACCCCCGGCTCAACATCAGCAGCAAATTCCCTCATAATTGGAGGGTAGACACCCATGAGCGCGACGTCTTCACTGGGGTCGAGACCCAGGGCGGCAATCTCGTCAGGCAGGCCCGAACAGGCCGTACCAAGGTGGATATCGCCGATGGCGAGAATTGCGGCGCCTTCATTCATGCCGTTCCGGCCCAGCCCGATCAGCGAGATGCGGGCTAACCATAACGCAAGCTCTGGCTAAACCCTACCCTCCAAGCCGGAACCCGCCGACCCCCGGCAGGGACACAAGCATAAGAAAACAGTTATGCCAAAAAATACGCCCCGCCTGGTTATTGGGAGCGGGTGGCTCGGCGATTGTTGTCAAGCTTGACAGGCCTCACAGGCGCCTAACGTTGTGGGTCTTGCTGCGCCGGCTGCGGCTGCCGGCGCGGCCGCCGGTGGAGCGCGGCCGGTCCTTCTTCAGGCGGCCCTGCGAGCCCAGGCCAAGCTCGCTCTCGCGCAGGCGCTTGATTTCGTCGCGCAGGCGCGCCGCCTCTTCGAATTCGAGCTCGGCGGCGGCCGCCAGCATGCGCTCGTCGAGCTCGGCCAAATAGGCCTCGAGATTATGGCCGATCAGGTGGCGGGTCTCATGGTCGCCGGTATCCACGGTGACGTAGTCGGCCTCGGAGATGCTTTGCAGCACGTCGGAGATGGATGTCCGTATCGATTCCGGGGTGATGCCGTGGGCCGCGTTGTAGGCCTGCTGGCGCTCACGCCGCCGGTTGGTCTCGTCCAGCGCGCCCTCCAGGCTGGCCGTCATCTTGTCGGCATAGAGCACCACCCGGCCGTCCAAATTGCGGGCCGCCCGGCCGATGGTCTGGATCAGCGAGGTGCGCGAGCGCAGGAAGCCTTCCTTGTCGGCGTCGAGAATGGCCACCAGGGCGCATTCCGGGATGTCCAGGCCCTCGCGCAAGAGGTTGATGCCGATCAGCACGTCGAAGGCGCCGAGCCTGAGATCGCGGATGATCTCGATGCGCTCGAGCGTGTCGATGTCGGAGTGCAAATAGCGCACCCGAATGCCGGCCTCGTGCAGGTATTCCGTGAGGTCCTCGGCCATGCGCTTGGTCAGCGTGGTGACCAGCACGCGCTCGCCCCTCTCGGCCGCATCGCGGCATTCGGCCAGCAGGTCGTCGACCTGGCTTTCCACCGGGCGCACGATGCAGACCGGGTCCATCAGGCCGGTGGGCCGGATCACCTGGTCGATGATGACGCCGGCGGTGCGTTCCAGCTCCCAGGGCCCGGGCGTGGCCGAAACGAACACGGTCTGGGGCCGCATGGCCTCCCATTCCTCGAACTTGAGCGGCCGGTTGTCGACGCAACTGGGCAGCCGGAAGCCGAATTCGGAAAGCGTCGTCTTGCGCTTGAAATCGCCGCGGAACATGCCGCCCAATTGGGGCACGGTGACGTGGCTCTCGTCGACCACGATGAGGGCCGAACGCGGCAGGTACTCCATCAGCGTCGGCGGCGGCTCGCCGGGCCGGCGGCCGGTGAGAAAGCGCGAATAGTTCTCGATGCCGGCGCAGCTGCCGGTGGTGATCATCATCTCCAGATCGAAGGTGGTGCGCTGCTCCAGGCGCTCGGCCTCCAGCAGTTTGCCCTGGGCCTGGAATTCCTCGAGGCGCTGGGCCAGCTCCGCCTTGATGCCCTTGGCCGCCTGTTGCAGCGTCGGCTTGGGCGTGACGTAGTGCGAGTTGGCGTAGACCTTGACGAAATCGAGGCGGTCGGTCTTCTCGCCGGTCAGGGGGTCGAACTCGGTGATCTGCTCGATCTCGTCGCCGAACAGGCTAAGCTGCCAGGCCCGGTCCTCCAAATGCGCCGGGAAGATCTCCACCGAATCGCCGCGCACGCGAAAAGTGCCGCGGACGAAATTGGCATCGTTGCGGCGGTAGTGGATCTCGACCAGGCCACGCAGCAGCGCTGCACGCTCGGTGCGCTCGCCGACCTTCAGGGGAATGGTCATTTCCTGGTAGGTCTCGACGTCGCCGATGCCGTAGATGCAGGAGACGCTGGCCACGATGATGACGTCGTCGCGCTCCAACAGCGAGCGCGTGGCGGCATGGCGCATGCGGTCGATCTGCTCGTTTATCGCGGCGTCCTTTTCGATATATGTGTCGGTGCGCGGGACGTAGGCCTCGGGCTGGTAGTAGTCGTAGTAGGAGACGAAGTACTCCACCGCGTTATTGGGGAAGAACTCCTTCATCTCGCCGTAAAGCTGGGCCGCCAGGGTCTTGTTGGGGGCCAGCACCAGGGCCGGCCGGTCCACCCGGGCGATGACGTTGGCCATGGTGAAGGTCTTGCCCGAGCCGGTGACGCCGAGCAGCACCTGGTCGCGCTCGCCCGCCTCGAGGCCGCCGATCAGGGCCTCGATGGCCTCGGGCTGATCGCCGGACGGCGTGTAGTCCGAGACCAGTTCGAGCGGCCGGCCGCCCTCCAGTTTTTCGGGGCGGCGCGGTGCCATGACGGTTTCGCTGACCTGGCTAGCCGGCATCTCTCACCGGGTCATGGCCTGCGCGTCGCTGTCGGACCGACAGGGAAGGAAATCCGTGCCGCGCGATGGGGGGCATCGGGCAAGGGGTTTGACGCACCCTGTCGGTGCGACAGTGCCGCCCAAAGGGTCGCGCGCGGACTTCGGCCTGGTATCGCGGCGCCTGGACGCGACGCAGGCCGTGACCCGGTGAGAGATGCGGGCTAATGCTCATGGTCCCTATATAGGGCGGGAAGGGCCCCCGGTATAGGGGGCCGGCTATGGGCAGTGGCTATTCGATGACCAGGCGGTCGAACATGCCCTGGGTGAGGAAGACCGGGTTGCCCGAGCTCAGCCAGTAGGTGCCCTCGCGTACCGGCACGAAGGAGACGAAGGCCGAGTGCCCGGACGGCACCACGATGTATTCGACGGTGATGGCGGTCCAGGGCTGGGGCGGCTGCGGGGCGGCTGCCTTTTCCTCCCTGGCCTCTTCGCCCTTCTCGCCGTCTTCCTTTTTTTCTTCATCCTTGGCCACGGGCCCGAGGTCGCTGGCCCGGCTCGGCGTGCGCTCGAAGGTCAGGTCGTCGTCATCGTCGAAGGCACCCTGGCTGGGCAACTTTATGACCGGCGCGGCTTTCGCCACCTGGGTGCCGCCGGCCTCGGCTTGGTCTTCGTCGGTCTTGAGCGCTAGGGCGTCGTCGTCCTTGGCGTCCGCCTCGTCCTGGTCTTCGTCGTCGTCGGTCTTTAGCGCTAGGGCGTCGTCGTCCTTGGCATCTTGGTCGGCGTCGTCGTCCTTGGCGTCGGCCTCGGCCTGGTCTTCTTCGTCGCCGGTCTTGAGCGCTAGGGCGTCGTCGTCCTTGGCGCCTTCGTCGGACTCCACTTCGTCGTCGTCGATCTTGAGCGCCAGGTCATCGTCGTCCTTGGCGTCCGCCTCGGTTTCGTCTTCGTCGATCTTGAGTACCAGGGCGTCATCGTCCTTGACGCCTTCTTCGGACTCCACTTCGTCGTCGTCGACCTTCAGCGCCTCGTCGTCGTCCTTTAGCGCCACGTCGTCGCCGCCCTCGCCTTCGTCGGCTTCGTCCCCGTCTTCGTCGTCGATTTTCAAGGTGTCTTGGCCGTTGTCTTCACCTTGGCCCTCGTCGTCGACCTTCAGGGTGTCTTCGTCTTCCTCTTTGATCTCCAAGGCCAAGGTATCGTCGTCCTTTGCTTCGTCGTCCTTGTCGGCGGCTTCGTCGGATTCGTCATTGCCGCCGTCCTTGGCATCTTGGTCGGCTTCGTCTTCCTTCAGGTCGTCGTCGTCGATCTTCAGCGCAGCGCCGTCATCCTTGGATTTTGCCGCCCCTGTGGCCTCGGCATCGTCCTCCTTCAGATCGTCGTCGTCGATCTCCAGCGACAAGGCGTCGCTGTCCTTGGCATCGCCGTCCTTGGCCTTGCCGGGCTTCGCCTTGCCGCCCTTCTTGGCCTTCCCGCCCTTTTTTGCCCTTGCCGGCCTTGCCGTCCTTCCCCTCCGCCTCGTCTTCCTCCTCGGGCCCGACCTCGGGCAGTCTCTCGGGGGCCGGCTTCCAGGCCCGGTTGGGGTCTTTGAGGCCGCCGATCGAGGCCGTCTCGACGATCTCCACGTCGCGCACGGCGATCGAGCGGAAGAAGGCCCGGGCCTCGAACATGTGCGCTTCCTCGCCGGTGTTGCGCAGCTCCAGCCGGTAGGGCACGCCCTTTTTGAAGCTTGGCTCGCCGTGCGCGAAGATGAACTCGGTAACGATGATGCGGGCCGGCTTGGCGCGGCTCCAGTCGACGCCCTGATGGGCCGCCGCGGTGGCGTGCGCGGGCATCTCCTCCAGCGGCAACTGGCCGACGCAGCCGGCCCCGGCTCCCAGCAGCACCAGGCCGCAGGCCGGGCGCAGCAAGGCGCGCCCAGGAACGCCGCCGAAAAGAAAGTCAGGCCAAAGCCCCATGCCCTCGTGGTCTCCGCTCGTCAGGCCGTCCGATCCCCGGCCACGGCACCTAACCATACATTTTCCAACGATTTTTTCCAGCAGCAAGCGGCACCGGCAAAACCGCCGTGACCCGGCGGGAAAAGCGGGCTAGGTTGGCCTCCCGCGTCCGCTCAAGCCACCACCGGGGGCCCCTCATGTCCATCACCGCCGCCGCGCTCGACCGCATCCAGCCGTCACCCACCCTGGCCGTCACGGCCAAGGCCCAGGAGCTGCGCGCCCAGGGCCGCGACGTCATCAGCCTGGGTGCCGGCGAGCCCGACTTCGATACCCCCGACCACGTCAAGCAAGCCGCGATCAAAGCCATCCGCGAGGGCGAGACCCACTATACCGCGGTCAACGGCACGCCGGCCCTGCGCCAAGCCATCGCCGACAAGTTCAAGCGCGAAAACGGCCTCGATTACGGCCTCGACCAGATCACTGTCGGCTGCGGCGGCAAGCAGGTGCTTTATAACGCCATCATGGCCACCGTCGATCCCGGCGACGAGGTCATCATTCCGGCGCCCTACTGGGTCTCCTATCCCGACATCGTGCTGCTGGCCGGCGGCACGCCGGTGATCGTGGGCAGCAGCCAGGAAAGCGGCTTCAAGGTGACGCCCGAGGCCCTGGCGGCGGCGATTACGCCAAAGACCAAGTGGCTGATGCTGAACTCGCCTTCCAACCCCAGCGGCGCCGCCTACAGCCGGGCCGAGCTGGCGGCGCTGGGCGGCGTGCTGGCCGACCACCCGCAGGTCTGGGTGATGAGCGACGATATTTACGAGCACCTGATTTACGACGGCTTCGAATTCGCCACCATGGCCCAGGTGGTGCCGGAGCTATACCAACGCACGCTGACGCTGAACGGGGTATCGAAAGCCTACGCCATGACCGGCTGGCGCGTGGGCTATGCCGGCGGCCCGGTCGAGGTCATCAAGGCCATGGCCAAGATCCAGTCGCAAAGCACCACCCACACCAGCTCGATCAGCCAGGCCGCGGCCGTCGAGGCCCTGAACGGCACACAGGACTTTCTCGCCGACTGGGTGGAAACCTTCCGCCAGCGCCGCGACCTCGTCGTCGGCATGCTCAACCAGGCCACGGGCCTCAGTTGCCTGAGCCCCGAGGGGGCGTTTTATGTCTACCCAAGTTGCGCCGAACTGATGGGCAAGAAGACCCCCGAGGGCAACGTCATCGCCAACGACGGCGATTTCGTCACCTACCTGCTGGAGAGCGAGGGCGTGGCGGCGGTGCAGGGTGCGGCCTTCGGGCTGGAGCCTTATTTCCGCATCTCCTACGCCACCTCGACCGAGGCGCTGGAGGAAGCCTGCAAGCGCATCCAGCGGGCCTGCGCGGCGCTGGTCTGAGGCCGGCGGGCCGGCGGAGCGGAGGCATGGCCGCAGGCCCCAGCTTCGCCGTGATGGGGGCCGGCGCCATCGGCGGCTATTTCGGCGGCCGTCTGGCGGCGGCCGGCCTGGGGGTCGGTTTTATCGCCCGCGGGGCACAGCTCGAGGCCCTGCAAGCCGACGGGCTGCAAATCCTCAGCCCGCTGGGCGACGCCACCATCGCGCCGGTGCGGGCCAGCGACGATGGCGCCGAGATCGGCTCCGTCGATTTCGTGCTGTTCATGGTCAAGCACTGGGACACCGAGGCCGCGGCGGCCATGCTGGCGCCGCTGATGGCCCCCGATACCGCCGTCGTCCCCTTCCAGAACGGCATCGAATCAGAAGCCCGCATCGCCGCCGTCATCGGCCCGGGCCGGGTTATGCCCGGCGTCGCCTTCATCCCCGCCGCCGTTGAGCGCCCCGGCGTCATCCGCCACGCCGGCGGCTTCGCTCGCCTGGTCTTCGGCGAGCCCGACGGCAGCCGCAGTTCACGCGCCGAAGCCCTACTAAAGGCCGTCGAGACCGCCGGCATCGAGGCCACGCTGTCGCCCGCCATCGGCGACGTGCTGTGGCAAAAATTCGTCATGATCGCCTCTCACGCCGGCGTCTCGACCCTGGCGCGCCGGCCCTCGGGCGAGATCCTCAATGATCCCGACCTGCGCGCCACCGTGGCCGCCGCCCTGGCCGAGGTGGTGGCGGTGGGCGAGGCCGAGGGCGCCAGCTTCCCGGCCGATTTCCTGGCGGCGCAGATGGACCTGCTGGACAAGTTCCCGGCCCAAGTCAAACCCTCGATGCTGCAGGATTTCGACGCCGGCCGGCGCATCGAGATCGAGGGCCTCAGCGGCACCGTGGTACGCCTGGCCGCGGCCCACGGCATCGACGTGCCGGTGCATCGGACTATTTATGCGGCGCTCAAGCCCTATAAGGACGGGGCGTTGGGTTGAAGGAGCGCAAGAGCCGCCTTCCCCGCAACACCAGACACGAGGCCGACGGCAGCCTGGCCGCCACCATGCTGCTCAACAATGCCGTGTTGAAGGGGAGTTTTGCCGGCTATGAGGCCGGCGCGCTTAACCGCCCGGCCGCATTGCAGGCAAGGAGCTCAAGGTAAGTGATGGCAACCCCTCAACCAGCACCGAGGCCATGACGTCCAGCATGGCGGCGGCCTGCAGCAGCGAGATCTCGTCGCCCAGCAGGCCGAGCGCCAGGCCGGCGGCGATGACCGGCTTGGGAGATGGGGTCAGGTCATGAAATGTGAATTTCAATCCTTTTCCTATGGTTTTCCGATTTTGCGCACCAGAGGATAGTGCGGGCTGGGCTGCGGCGGCGGCCCCCACAACGATTTGCCCGCTAAAGCACCACACGACGTATCCCACCCCCTTCCGTCCTCGCCGTGTCGGCGCTGACCTCTGCCTTGAAGCGGGGACGCACCTCTTCGGGGCTTTGTAACCCCTACTAGCTTGGTTCGGACGCTGCCCACAACAGCCGCCAATCCTGATCTTATGGGCGCCGGCCTGGGCCTTTGGTCGGGGACGTTCGCCATGCCCTGGGACTGGCGACGGCGCTAAGGGCAAAGCCGCGGTCCCAGCTCTAGCCCGCGCTATTCGGGATCGATGATGATGGCCTCGACGATGGCGATCACCTGCAAAACCAGATCCCGCGGCGCCTCGCTATGGAAGCCGGTGTTGCGGGCCAGCCAGTCCAGGCTTCGCATTTGATTGGCCAGGACGGCGCCGCTGATTTTGGCGCCGGGGGGGATTTGCACTTCGAAGGGGCTGCCCTTCAATTGGTTGGTGATGGGGCAGGCGAGCATAAGCCCGGTGGCGATGTTGTAGGTCTGGAGCGAGATCACGAGGGCAGGCCGTCGGCCGGCCTGTTCGGTGCCGGCGTGGGGTGTGAAATCGAGATGGACGAAGTGCCCGCGCTCGGGCTGGTAGGCGGCCGCCATTTGCCCCTACCAGGCCTCGTCGCCCTTCGGCTGGCCCCAATCGACCTCGTCGTGTTGCTGGCTCGCCTGGTGCTTTCGCAGCAGGTCGCTGAGCTTTTGTCGTGGCCGTGTCGCGCAGATGAGCAGGTTTTGGCCCTCGACCCGGATCTCGACGGGGCTGCCCTCGGAAAGATTAACGCCCTCAGTCAAATGTCGTGGCAGCCTTACGGCAAGGCTGTTGCCCCATTTCGCGATGGCGGTTTTCATGCTGAACCCTTTTTGCCACGACGATACAATGTATATACGCGGTGTTGTTGGCTAGTCAATCTAATTTCCGCTTGCGCCCCCTTCCGGCCGCCTCCCAAACCGCGGCCAAAACACCTCGACCAGCACCGAGGCCATGACCACCAGCATGGCGGCGGCCTGCAGCAGCGATAGCTCGTCGCCCAGCAGGCCGAGCGCCAGGCCGGCGGCGATGACCGGCTTGAGGAAGAAGAGATAACTCGCGCGCGTCATGTCGGCGGCCGCCGCCAGGCCGCCGATCCAGAGGAACTGGGTGATGGTGGTGTTCCATAGTGCCAGCGCCAGGATCGAGCCCCAGGCCACGGCGGGGCGCTGGAAAAGCGTCGTGGGATCGACCCAGACGGCGAAGGCCAGGCCGACGCCGAGCCAGAGGCCGAGACCGCCGATGGCCAGCGATAGCGCCGTCGTGCGCATGGCGCCGTAAAGCGCGATGATGGGCTTGATGGCCACGGCGTAGCCCGCCACCAGGGCGGCGCAGAGGATGCCGAGGCCGATGCCGATCAGACTGTCCGAGCCGCCCAGCAAACGCTCCATGGCGCCGTCGGTGATGAGCAGCGCCAGGCCGCCGACGGCGCAGGCCCCGGTGGCCATCTTGAGGCCCGAGATGGGCAGGCGGTTGGCCACCAGGTTGGCCAGGCCGACGAAGATGGGGATGGTCGTGACCAGCGTCGCCACCTGGATGACGCTGGCGAAATCGAGCGCCCAGTGGAAAGCGAGATAGGCCCCCGAGACGCCGATCAGCGAAGTGCCGATCAGCGGCCAGGCGTGGCTGGACAAGGGCTCCAGCAGGCGGCGCGGACCTTCGAGGACGAGGGCCACGGCGATCAGCCCGGCGCCGCCGAAGAGATAGCGCCAGACCGAGACCTCGGGCCCCGAGATGCCCGAGAGCACGGCGAAAAACTCCGACGAGGCGTGGCCCAGCACGCCGACGAAGACGGCGAGGTAGGCCAGGCGGGCGGGGATGGTCATGGGCGGCGCCCAGGCGCCCGCCTCAGGCCTCGCGGCGCAGGAAGTAGACCGTACTCAGCATACTCACGACGGTCTCGCCGTGTTGGTTGTCGGCGGCGTACTTGAGCACCAGGCGGCCGCGGTCGGGGCGGCGTTCGGAGATCTTGGATTCCATGACCTCGAGCCAGAAGTTGAGCGTGTCGCCGGGCCGCACGGCCACCGGCCAGCGCAGCTCGTCGATACCCGAGGCGCCGATCGAGCCCGCGTCTTGGCCGTAGAGGTCGTCGATGATGTGGCGCATGCAGATCGATACCGTGTGCCAGCCGCTGGCGATGAGGCCGCCGAAGTGGGACCGCTTGGCCGCCTCGGGATCGATGTGGAAGGGCTGGGGATCGAATTCCCGGGCGAAGGCGATCAACTCGTCCTGGGTCACCGTGCGCTGGCCGAAGCGATAGGTGCGGCCGACCTCGAAATCCTCGAAAAACATTCCGCCCAACTTGGTTCTCCCGATCAGATTTCTTGCAGCCGCCGCCATTCCTCGGCGGCGGCCTTCATGGCCTGGCGCATGGCCTCGACGTCCGGCCCCGGTCCGACCAGCGAGCGGCTGGCCGTCGGTATCAGGCGCCCAAGGTGCCCGGCGAAGCGGCTTTGCAGATCGCCGAGCGTGGCACCCTGGGCGCCCACGCCAGGGGCCAGAATGTAGGATAGCGGCAGGCGCTCGACCAGGGCCAAGGCTTCGTCCTCCAAGGTGGCCCCGATGACGGCGCCGATGGGGCCCAGCCCCGTTCCCGCCTTGTCCCGGTTATATGACGTGATCTCGTCGGCCAGGTGTTCGGCCACGCTGGCACCGCTTTCCAGGCGGGCGCGTTGCAGGTCCGAGCCTTCGGGGTTGGAGGAACGCACGACGACGAAGGCGCCGGCCGACTTGGCCAGCAGTTCGTCGAGCCCATCGTGCAGCGCCGCGAAGCCCAAGTAGGCGCTCAGCGTCATGGCGTCGCCCCGCAGCGCCTGGCAGTAGGCCACCATGGTGTGGGCCACGTCGCCGCGCTTGCAATCGACGATCGAGATCTGGCCGCGCTCGCCGATCTCGGCCACCACATCATCCAGCACGGCCACGCCGGCGGCGCCGAAGCGTTCGAAAAAGGCGGCCTGGGGCTTGACGATGGCGATGGCGCCCTGGGCCGCCTCGAGAGCGCGGCGGCAGAAATCATGGGCGCCGGCGGCGCTGTCGGGCAGCTCCCAGGCGGCCAGCAGCGCCGGCGAGGGGTCGAGGCCGAGACACAGCGTCGATGTCTCGGCGGCGATTTTTCGCAGGCGTTGGGCAAAGGCTGCCATGGGCTTTCTCCGCTAACGGGATCGACAGGAATTGCCGCTCCACCCCATCCCTGCTCTCCCCCATCAGAGGCTAGCCCGCATCAGCCAGGCTGTGGAACGGTCCTGTAGATTAACCACAGAGGCACGGAGGCACAGAGGAAGTGCAGGCTGATCCGCTGGGATTCTTCTCTGAATCTCTGTGTCTCTGTGCCTCTGTGGTCAATTCTCCATGCTTCAAGTGGCTGGACACTCAAAGACGTGTGCATACCTTAGCCATCAAACGGGGAGGGGAATATGCAAAAGCCAAAGGACGCCAAGGATGTAATGGCTCTGCGGGGCGCGCCTCAGACATTAAAGCGAAACAAAAACACGTCGCCGTCGGCAACCACGTAGTCGCGGCCTTCCGAGCGCATGCGGCCGGCGTCGCGGGCGCCAAGTTCGCCACCAAAGGCCAGGTAGTCGTCAAAGGCGATGGTTTCGGCGCGGATGAAGCCGCGTTCCATGTCGCTGTGCACCTGGCCCGCCGCCTGGGGCGCCAGGGAGCCCCGCTTGAGCGTCTCGGCACGGGCTTCCTTGGGCCCGGCGGTGAAGAAGGTGATGAGGTCCAAGAGCCGATAGCCGGCCCGCACCACCTGGTTGAGGCCGGATTCCGCGAGCCCGGCCTCGGCCAGGAATTCGGCCCGCTCGGCGGCGTCGTCCAGCGCCGCGATGTCGGCTTCCAGGGCGGCCGAGATGTGCACCACCTGGGCGCCCTCGGCCTCGGCCTTTTGGCGCAGCAGGGCGGCATGGCCATTGCCGGAGAGCGCCGTGGCCTCGTCGACGTTGCAGACGTAAAGCACCGGCTTGGCGGTCAGCAGATGCAGCGACTTGAAGATCGGCCGCCGGTCGGCCGCCGGCTCCAGCTCGCGGGCCGGCCGGCCAGCGCGCAAAAGCTCGAGCGCCGGCTGCATCACCTCGAGCCTCGCCGCGGCCTCACGGTCGCCACCGCGGGCCTGCTTTTCGCGCAACGGCACACGGCGCTCGAGGCTTTCCAGATCGGCCAGCAAAAGCTCGGTCTCGACGATCTCGGCGTCGGCCACCGGATCGATACGATCCTCGACGTGGGCGATATCGGTGTCTTCGAAGCACCTGAGCACGTGGACCACGGCGTCGACCTGGCGGATCTGGCCGAGGAACTGGTTGCCCAGGCCCTCGCCGGTGCTGGCGCCGCGCACCAGGCCGGCGATGTCGAGGAACTCGAGGTAGGTGGGCAGCGTGCGCGCCGATCCCGCCAGCTCGGCGACCTGGCGCAGACGATCGTCAGGCACCGGTACCCGGCCCTGGTTGGGCTCGATGGTGCAAAAGGGATAATTCGCCGCCTCGGCCGCGGCGCTGGCGGTAAGGGCGTTGAAGAGCGTCGACTTGCCGACGTTGGGCAGGCCGACGATGCCGCAGGTGAAGCCCATCCGCGCCTAGTCCGGGGTGTCGGCCGGCGCGGGTTTGCTCGGCTTGGGCGGCTGCAGCAGCAGCGCCACCTTGGTGGTGAACCCGGAATCGTCGTCCTCGGCCAGATGTTCGGCGGCCGCCACCACGGCGTCGAGCAGGGGCTCGAGCCAGACCCGGTCGCGCTTGGGGAAGTTGCGCAGCACGTAGCGCTCGACCTGGGCCTTGTTGCCGGGATGGCCGACGCCCAGTCGGACGCGGCGAAAATCGGGACCGATGTGGCTGTCGATGCTGCGCAGGCCGTTGTGGCCGGCGGTGCCGCCGCCCAGCTTGACCCGGATCTTGCCCGGCGCCAGGTCGATCTCGTCGTGAAAGACCACGAGGTCGTTGCCCTGGACGTGAAAATAACGCGCCGCGGCGCCGACGGACTGGCCGGAAAGGTTCATGTAGGTCTCGGGTTTCAGTGCCATGGCGCGGCGGCCGCCCAGCCGGCCATCGGCCACCTGGCCCTGGAAGCGGCGCCGCCAGGGCCCGAAGGAATAGCGCTCGACCAACCGGTCGAGCGCCATGTAGCCGATGTTGTGGCGGTTGTTTCGATGTTTTGTGCCCGGGTTGCCGAGGCCGACCAGGAGCAGCATGGGTGGGATTATTCCTCGCTGGCCTCGCCGTCCGTCTCGCCGCCCTCGGCGCCTTCGCCCTCTTCGCCTTCGACGCCCTCTTCGCCTTCCAGGCCCTCTTCGCCTTCCAGGCCCTCTTCTTCCTCGGCGGCAGCCGCGGCTTCGGCCAACTCGTCAAGCACCACGGTCGGCGCCGCCACCGTGGCGATCGTGAAGTTGCGGTCGCTGATGGTCGGGCTGACGCCCTCGGGCAGGTCGATTTCCTCGATGTGGATGGAATCGCCGATGTCCAGGCCTTCCAGGCTGATCGTGATGGTCTCGGGGATGGCGTCGGCGCGGCACCAGAATTCGATCTCGTGGCGCACCACGTTGAGCACGCCGCCGCGCTTGATGCCGGGCGATTCCTCTTCGTCGATGAACACCGTCGGCACCATGATGGAGATGCGGGCATCGGCCGCCAGCCTGAGGAAATCGACGTGGAGCGGCGCGTCGTTCACGGGGTGGAGCTGGATTTCGCGGGGCAGCACGCGCTCGTTGGCACCGGCCACGGCGACGTCGTAGAGCCGGTTGGCAAAGCCGCCGCGCTCGATCTCGCGGAGCAGTTCGCGGAAATCGACGGAAACCATCAGCGGCTCCGCCTCGCCGCCATAGATGATGGCGGGTACGCGGCCCTTGCGGCGCATGGCCCGGGCCGCACCCTTGCCGGTGCTCTCCTTGGGCTCGGCTGCCAGTGTGGCGATTTCGGCCATCCCTCATTCTCCTCGCATGCGGCGCCGGGGTCTGAGCCCGCGCTCGGTGATACATCTGGCGCCGGGCTCGTGCCCGCGCTCGGTGATACATCTGGCGCCGGGCTCGCGCCCGCGCTCAGTGGTACATCTCGCGCCGGGCTCGCGCCCGGCTTAGTGGCACATCTCGCGCCGGGCTCGCGCCCGGCTCAGTGAAACAGGCTGGAAACCGAGCGCTCCTCGCTGATGCGGCTCATGGCATCGGCGATCAGGGGGGCGATCGAGATCCGCCGGATATTGTGCGACACCCTGACGGCCTCGGTCGCCAGAATGCTGTCCGTGGTGACCAGCGTCTCCAGTTGCGAGGCGGCCACGCGCGCCACCGCGCCGCCGGAAAGCACACCGTGAGTGACGTAGGCCGAAACCGATTCGGCGCCGCACTCCATGAGCGCCTCGGCGGCGTTGCAAAGCGTGCCCGCGGAATCGACGATGTCGTCGACGATCACGCAGTGGCGGCCGGTGACGTCGCCGATCACGTTCATGACCTCGGAGACACCGGCCTGCTCGCGCCGCTTATCTATGATTGCGAGGTCGGCGTCAAGCCGCTTGGCCAGGCCCCGGGCGCGTATCACGCCGCCGACGTCGGGCGAGACGAACATCAGGTTGTCGCCGTCGTATTGTTCGGAAATGTCCTTGTCGAACACCGGGGCGGAAAACAGGTTGTCCGTGGGAATGTCGAAGAAGCCCTGGATCTGGCCGGCGTGCAGGTCCAGCGTCAGCACCCGGTCGGCCCCGGCCATGGTGATCAGGTTGGCCACCAGCTTGGCCGATATGGGCGTCCGGGGCCCCGGTTTGCGGTCCTGCCGGGCATAGCCGAAGTAGGGGATGACGGCGGTGATGCGGCGCGCCGAGGCCCGCTTCAGGGCGTCGATGCAGACCAGCACCTCCATCAAATTGTCGTTCGCCGGGTAGGACGTCGACTGGATCACGAAGGTGTCTTCGCCACGCACGTTCTCGTGGATCTCGACGAACACCTCCATGTCCGAAAAGCGCCGCACGCTGGCCTTGGTGAGCGGCATGTTGAGGCTGGCCGCGATGGCCTCGGCAAGCGGTCTGTTGCTGTTGCCGGCTACCACTTTCATGGCGATGCTTCCCTAAACGGGCGGCTGCGGGAGGCCGCGATCACCCTCGCGGTGGGCGGAATCTAGCAGGGCGGCGGGAAGCTGTAAACGACCTATGCGGCGGTTCGGCCGAACCGCAGTCAGAGTCAGAAAAAACACGTCGACAGTAAGCCCAGCAGCAACAGCACGATGAAAAACACGGCATAAGGCATGCGGCGTAGTCCTGGTGAAGCTAGTTGACGATCAAATCCAGCGGCGCCCGGTTCAGCCGGCGGCAGCCCGTCTCGCTGACCAGCACGGTTTCGCCCAGCGTAGCCGCCAATCCGCTGTCGTCGTCAAACAGGATCATGTGCAGGAAAAACACCTGACCCGGCGCCAATTTCACCGGGTTGCCGGCATAAAACATGGGCCAGTCCATCCAGTTGGGCTCGAAGGTGGTGCCCAGGCTGTAGCCGCAGGCATTCAGGCGCTGGGCTTTGAATCCGGCGGCATCGAGGCTTGCCGCCTGGGCCGAGAAGACTTCGCCCATGGCCCGGCCGGGCCGCAGCGCCGCCTGGGCCGCCTCGAGGGCTTCGGCGCAGGCCTCGACCATGCGAACCTGCTCCGGCGGCGGCTCGCCGACGCGTATGGTCCGCATCAGGCAGGCATGGTAGTGGCGATAGACGCCGGCGAACTCCAGGGTCAACTGGTCGTCGTCGGCCAATTGGCGCCGGCCGCTGAAATAGCGGCACATCAGGGCGCCCGGGCCCGAGCCGATGACGAAGCGGTTGGCCGGATAATCGCCGCCGCCCCGGAAAACGGCGCCCTGCATGGCGGCCAGGATGTGGCCCTCCTGGGCCCCGGCCCGGGTGGTCTGGCGGGCCGCCTCGAGGGCCTCGTCGGCCAACTCGGCGGCGCGCCCGACGTAGGCCAGTTCGGCCTCGCTCTTGACCAGGCGCAAGCGGCTCACCAGGTCGGAGGCATCGCACCAGGCAGAGCGCCCCTCGAGGGCGTGGCGCAGGCCTTCCCAGCTCCGTCCGGTGAGGCCGTAGGCCTCGAGCTCGATGCCGATCCGCTGGCCGCCGAGGCCGTGTTCCTCGACGATGCGCAAGAGCTCATGGGCCGGATCGCTGCCTTCGCCGTCGACCCAGACGCGCACGTCTTCGATATCCGAGGTGTGGCGGGCCTGGCGCAGGTCCGGCGCGCGCGTCAGTAGCGTCAGGGCGCCCTCGGCGGTCAGCACCAGGCACTGGAAGAAGACGTAGCCGAAGGTGTCGTAGCCTGTGAGATAGTACATGCTTTCCTGGCGGAACATGAGCAGCGCCTCGAGGCCGCGCTCGTTCATGGCCTGGCGGGCGGCCAGGCGGCGGGTGGCGAATTCCTGCTTGGTGAAATGCAGCGGCATTATTCTTATTCCTCCAGCGCGATGGCCGAAAGCAGGCGGCCGTAGTCTTCTTCGCTTTGCTGCCGGCTTCGACGGTAGCTGAAAAAGCGCTCGCCGTCGGCACAGGTGTCCAGCGCCAGGGCCTCGACGTGGCCGACGCCGGCGGCGGCCAGTTCCGCCACCACGAAGCCCTCGAGGTCGAAGTGGAATTTTTCTCCAGCGCCGGCCACGAAGAAGCGCTCGTTGGCCGCGTCGGCGGCAACAAAAGCGGCGGGGAACTCGGGGCCCACTTGGTACGAATCCTGGCCGATGCAGGGGCCGACTGCGGCCCGGGTGGCGGCCGGGCGGGCGCCGAGCTCGCCCATGCGCTCGATCGTCGCGCTGACGATACCGGCCAGGGCGCCGCGCCAGCCGGCATGGGCCGCGGCGACGACGCCGGCCTCGGCGTCGGCCAGCAGCACGGGCGCGCAATCGGCGGTCAGCACGCCGAGGGCGATGCCCGGTTGCCGGGTCACCAGGGCATCGGCCTGGGGGCTGGCAGCCGCCGCCCAAGGGGCTTCGACCGTGACGACGTCCGTGCCGTGGACCTGGTAGACGGTCGTCAGTTGCTCGGCCGCCAGACCGAGCCGGGCCATGGCGCGCTGCCGGTTCTCGCTTACGGCCTCGGCCGCATCGGCCGAGCCCAAGCCGCAGTTGAGGCTGTCGTAGGGCGGCCTCGAGACGCCGCCATCACGGCTGAAAAAGCCATGCCTGAGGCCCTCGAGGGTCAGGGATCTTGCCTCGATCATGCCGCGCCGCCCCCG
>MPMF02350063.1_pt1 | contig 16619 bp, 10 predicted proteins | sample 1617271 | NCBI WGS metagenome assembly MPMF02 (sample SAMN05944812, study PRJNA350692) | marine metagenome | biome: marine; feature: ODZ; material: water; isolation source: 120 m water sample prefiltered with 30 um filter, filtered on to 0.2 um... | place: Pacific Ocean | collected 2012-04-09... | reverse complement strand
GCCGTTCGGGCGACACGTTGCCGAGCCGCCCGAGCCAGTCCTGCATCTTTTTGATATCGGTAAGCAGGCCGTCGCGGGCGTAGTTGTCCACTTCGGTCTTGCCGCGGGCGAGCGACTCAAGAAGCGTGCAGCTGTTGGTGAGGATGTCGTCGGCCCTCTCGGCCACCGAAATCGAGAGTAGCCGCTCGAGGAGCACCTCCAGGGCCTTGAGTGCGGCCAGATCCTGCGCAAGGCGGCTGAGGTGCTCGGTGATCGCTTCCTCATCACCTATCTGTGGTTCGTCTGCCTGTGGTTCGCCTATCTGTGATTTGCCCATTTGTAATTGGCAGGCGGCCATTTTTTTGCTGCAGCGGTCGATCTCTTCGTTGATTTTAGGCAGGTAGCGGTCCGCACCGCTGCCGATCGGGAGTGTGCGGAGTGCGGCGGTGAGCCGCCAGGCGGGGACCGGTTCGGTATCGTCGACTTGCAGCAACCCTTCGTGCAGCATCCGTACAAGCAGCCGCTGGTCGTACTCTTCGTCAATCCAGGTCAGCCAAGCAGCGAGTGCCCGTCCGGGTCGTCCGTAGTGGGCGGGTATGCCTTCGGCAAACGTCACCGGCGCTGTAGTCCCATTTTCTTCATCGCTATGTTCGGCCGCCAGGCCAGCAGCCATTTCATAGATCAGCGGGACGTACTGGTCGTGATCGGTGTGCAGCAGTTCGACCTCGTCGAGCGGGATCCCGCTTTTGAGAATCCGCCGCAACACCTCGCGGATCTCGTTCACTTCGCCTGTCGCGGAGAATATCTGTAGCGATCCGTCCGCAAACGGCGGTCCCGCCTCGCCGGGCCGCACCAGGAAGGCGAGCCGCTCGATATCGGTTGCCGGTGGTACCCCGTTGCCTGCCGGCAGCGGTCGGCAGCAGGCCTGAGGGAAACTCGCCAGCAACTTCGCCTCCAGGCCCCGCGGCTCGAGCAGGTCGGGTACGAGCAGCAGCAGATTCTCTGGTACCACGTCCGGGTCGGTCTCGAGGCGGTCGATAGCGCGTTGGAACAACTCCGCATGATCGAGGACAGAGAGTGCCTCGAGTTGCGCTTCGTAGGCATTAAGAAGCTTGCAGAGGTCGCCTCCTTTACCGCGGACCTCAAAGCGGATTCGCTCTAGATCGTTGGCCGAGCAACCGGCCATTCGCAGCGCGTCGATAGCCGAAAGGAGTGCCGCGGCCAAACGCGTACTCGCCTCTGAGTGGCTGAGATATTCACTTTGCTGCTCTCCGAGCAGATGGTCCATTAGTAGTGTGGCGGCAAATTCGGGAAGCGGGCTCACTTTTTCGGCGGCAAATCTCCCAGCAGCTAGATCCCCTGCAGCTAGGTCCCCTGCAGCTAGGTCCATGGCCAAGTGCGATAGGGTAAGTACCCGAAAGCCGACTGCCGGTTGTCCGTTGCGGACCACGCTCTCTAGCCATTGGTTGCCGACGCGAAGGGAGGGTGCAAGCAACCACTTGGTCGCGAGCAACTCGGTACGAGCAATTTCGGCAAGTTCACCCAACAGCGGATTGATGGACATTCGGTTGTGTTCTGCAATAGTCCGTTACGGAGTTTGCCGGGAATATTTTATTGGGCATATTGTAATCGAGGTGTCCCGGCAGAGGAACGTGATGGTTAGCCTCGGATACCGATCTTATTTTCTACGCGAAACGATTCCTCATGGCCAAAAAAGATTTCCAGATTCTGAAGTATTGCGACAATAAGACGCCAAAGGAGTCATTTTGGCAGGTTGATGTTCCGTTCCATCTTTGCTCAGAGCCTCTGTAAGCAAACGCTCAATCTGCTATAAGAAAAAGAGGAGTCGGGCGGCTTGTTTTAAAACCAGGGTGCCGAAGAGAAAAACCGTGGCTCCGCATGCCGGTCGGGATGGATGGCGATCCTAAAGTTCGAAGGGAGTCAGGATCAAAAATGATTAATATTATTGATGACGCCCTAGATGCACCCTTGTTTGAGAAAATCCAGGAGACATTTCTCGGCGATGCATGTCCGTGGTTTTTTAGCAAGGGCGTGGCGAGGCAGGACGATGGAGATTTTCAATTCGTCCATGGAATCTATAGTGGCTCGGAGCCAGCCAGTAATTATTGGCCATTGGTGCGTCCTATCCTGCACGCATTGAACGCCGCTTCGGTGATGAATATTAAAGCGAATCTGCTCGTGCGGACTGAGAGCATTGTCGAACTCGGCATGCACGTCGACAATCCATTAAAAGATGCCTACACGGCCGTGTACTATATCAACACGAATAATGGCTACACGTTTTTTGAAAATGGTACGAAATGTGAAAGTGTTGCCAATCGTCTGGTCGCTTTCCCTTCGCACATGCAGCATGGAGGGACAACGTGTACCGATCAGCCTACTCGCATGCTTATCAACTTCAACTACCATCCCATCATCGAAAATGTGTAGCCTGGTTTGACGCGCATTTGCCCCCTTCGCGCGGTCCGTACCGCCGTCCGAATCGGCGCTCGCGCGGTTTCTAGAGGCTAAAAATGGACATTTGTTCGGTCCGCCACCAACCACTTCCGGGTCGCTTTCGACTAGCGTTCGCGCGGCCATCTCGGGTAAGCTGGTCGGGGTCGGGGCGGTATCCGATACGGACCTCTTTCACTCATAGGCATGCGGTCATGGATTGCAAAAAAGTTTGCCCCATACATTTCTGGTCTCTGTTGGTCGCGGGCCTGGTCTTGTTTTCGGCGGGTTGTGGATCGCCTCAGGCGGGAGAAGACCAAGTCGCTTCGGATCACGACTCTGCCGAGCATGGCGCTACGGGCCACGCGCACGCCGACCATTCGCCGACAACGTCCATCAAACTCAGTGACAAGGCACTGCAGAATGTCGGTTTTTCGCCCTACACGGTAAAACTGGTCCCCTATACAAAAAACACCACCGTGCCTGCCATGGTGGTCGAGCGACCGGGCTGTTCGCAACTCGATGTTACGGCACCCATGACCGGAGTGGTCACCCGGGTCTATCCCATCGAAGGCCAGGCGGTCGCCGCGAACCAGCCGTTGTTTGATCTCCGCCTGACGCACGAAGACCTGGTCGCATCGCAGCGGAGTTTTTTGCGGTCTGTTGAGGAGTTGGACATCCTCGAACGGGAGTTGGCGCGATTGAAGTCGATCAGCGAGGGGATCATCGCGGGAAAAATCATTCTCGACCGCGAGTACGAAAGACAGAAAATTCAGGCCGCCCTGCACTCCCAGCGTGAAGCGCTCCTGCTGCATGGCCTCTCGGAAGAACAGGTCGATGCCATCCGCGATAATCGCAAGCTTCTAAAAGGATTAACCGTCTATGCCCCTAAGGCGACTGAGAATTGTACCGAGGCAGTCGGAGAACATCCGTTCACGGTCCAGTCGCTCCCGATCAAGCCGGGAGAACACGTCGACGCTGGCCAAAGCCTCTGTATCCTTGGGGACCACTGCCGTTTGTATGTCCAGGGAAAAGCTTTTGAAGAAGATGCCGCGGAGTTGAATCGGGCCACAAAAGAAAACCGGCGCGTGACGGCGGCGCTCCTCTCGGAGGGCGACCGGCAGGCGGCGGAAGAGGAGTTGCAGATTCTCTATCTCTCTGACTCGGTAGACCCTGCGACCCGCGCGTTCCATTTTTATATGGAACTGCCCAACAAAATCATTCGCGATCAGCAGCGGGATAAACATCGGTTCATCGGCTGGAAATACAAGCCAGGGCAACGTTTCGAGGTACAACTTCCCCTGGAACAATCGAGCGATCAGTTGGTGCTGCCGGTCGATGCAGTGGTCCAGGAGGGTGCAGAGCGGTTTGTGTTTCGGCAGAACGGAGATCAATTTGATCGCGTTGAGGTACACGTTAAAAATCGCGACCGACAACGTGTCGTGATTGCGAATGACGGCTCGCTCTATCCCGGTGACATTGTCGCGGCCAAAGGGGCCTATCAGATGTACCTGGCGATGAAAAACAAAGCTGGTGGACCAATCGATCCACACGCCGGGCATAGCCATTAATCGAATCGATTTGGTCTATTTAGGTGCGGCCGATGCTCAATGCCATCATTCGTTTTGCCTTAAGGCAACGCTTGTTGATTGTGGCCGTTGCGCTGTTTCTCCTTCTCGGCGGCGGCTGGCAGATTCTAAAACTGCCGATTGACGTATTTCCCGATCTGAATCGACCACGGGTGACGCTCATGGTCGAGGCGCCAGGAATGGCCCCGGAAGAGGTGGAAACGTTGATCACATTTCCCCTCGAGACCGCACTCAACGGAGCGTCCGGAGTCCAAACCGTCCGGAGTGCGTCGGGGATCGGCATGGCGATCCTGTACGTCGAATTCGATTACGGAACCGATATCTACAACGACCGCCAGATCGTCAACGAACGGATCGCCCTCGTCGCGGATCGACTTCCGCCCGGGGTTGCGGTGCAACTGGCGCCGATCTCGTCGATCATGGGTCAGATCATGGTCATCGGCATGTGGAGTGAGGCAGGCAAAACTCCGCCAATGCCGTTGCGATCGCTCGCCGACTGGGTGGTCCGCCGACGGTTGCTGACGATACCTGGCATCTCGCAGGTCTTTGTGATGGGTGGCGAGCGCAAACAATTTCAGGTGCTGGTCGACCCCAATGCCCTGCTCCGCTACGGCGTGACGCTGCACGAGGTGGAAACCGCGCTGGGCAAAAGCAACCAGAACACCACGGGTGGCTATCTCGATGAGCAGGGACCCAATGAATATCTGGTCCGTGTTCTCGGACGCGTCAAATCGCTCCGTGACCTCGAAGAACTCGTCGTCAAAGTCCGTGGCGGGCAGGCGGTGCTGCTCTCTCAAGTGGCCCGCGCGATCGAGGGACCGCAGACCAAACGGGGTGACAGTGCCGCCTTCGTCCGGCAAAAGGATGGCAGCTTTTCGGGAGGTCCCGCGGTCGCTCTGACCGTGAATAAACAGCCGGGAGCCGACACCCGAACAGTGACGCTGCAGATTCAAAAAGCGCTGCAGGAACTCAAGCGGTCGCTGCCTGGTGATATTCGCATCCATCCCGAACTCTACCAGCAGAAAACATTTATCGATCTTGCCATCAAGAACGTGATCGAGGCGTTGAGCGATGGCAGCATTCTTGTGGTCATTATTTTATTCGTGTTCCTGCTCAATTTCCGCACCACTTTTATTACCCTGACCGCAATCCCACTTTCGATTGTGATTACGGGACTGGTCTTCAAACTGTTCGATTTGTCGATCAATACCATGACGCTCGGGGGGTTGGCCGTTGCGATCGGAGAGCTCGTGGACGATGCGATTGTCGATGTGGAGAATATCTACCGGCGATTGCGAGAGAACCGGCTGAGTAAAAATCCGAAACACGCACTTACCGTTGTGTTTAGCGCCAGTCTCGAGGTCCGCAACTCGATTGTGTTTGGGACCATGATCGTGGTGTTGGTCTTCATTCCGCTCTTCGCACTCAGCGGCATGGAAGGCCGCCTGTTCACCCCGTTGGGCATCGCCTATATCGTTTCGATCCTCTCCTCGCTCCTGGTTTCGCTCACGCTCACGCCGGTGCTTTCCTATTGGCTCCTTGCGGAGCGAAAAATCTGGCCTTGGGTTGCAGCCCTGCTCGCGGTGGGTCTCTCGTTGCTGGCAGCGTTCTGGTTTCTCCCTGCACTGCTCGGCAGGTTGGGAATATCGACCGCCGGTGCGTGGCGATCGTCGGGCGGGCTTTGGATCCTGCTCGGCACAGCCGCCCTTCTTGCACCTCTGCTCTGGGTTGCCATCCTCTGGACCGAACGGTTTTCAGCAGCCGAGCAGGATGGTTTACTCTTGCGCGGCCTCAAGAAGATGGCCGGCTGGACCATTGCGCTGAGCCTGCGCGTGCCGGTCGCGACCATCGTGATTGCGATGGTACTGGTCCTTCTGAGTGGTTGGGCCGCAAGCCGGCTGGATCGCGATTTTTTGCCCCCCTTTAACGAAGGGGCGGTGCAGGTCAATGTGCTCTTGCCCCCCGGCACATCGTTGCGGAAATCGACCGAAATCTCAGCGCGGGTCCAGCAGAGACTCCAGCAACTGGCAGATATTAAGGCCTTCGTTTGCAAGACTGGGCGTGCGGAATTGGATGAACATGCCGAGAGCGTGAACGCCACAGATATTATCATCAGCTTCAATCCCCATACCGAGCAGAGTCGTGAGCAGATTCTCGAAGAGATTCGCGAGATGCTGGCGGACATTCCGGGCATCGTGGTCAGTGTCGAGCAGCCGCTTTCGCATCTGATCTCGCACATGCTCTCGGGAGTACGGGCCCAGGTTGGGATCAAACTCTATGGCGATGATTTGGACCTGTTGCGTAGGAAGGCGCTGGAGATGCAGGCGGCGATTGCCGATGTCGAAGGGATCAAAGATCTGCAAATCGAGCAACAGGCGCTCATCCCGCAGTTGCGGATCGAAGTCGATCGTCGCAGGCTCGAGAACTATGGGCTGCGCCCGGGGGACATCAACGAATTTGTGGAAACGGCCATGAACGGCAAGGTGGTCTCCGAGGTGCTGCTCGGGCAACGGACATTCGACCTGATGGTTCGGATGGATGAACCCTATCGCGAAAATCTCGACGCTGTGCGGCGTTTGTCGATTGACCTGCCGGAGGGTGGGACCGCATCGCTCGATTCGGTAGCCAAGATCTACAATGCACGTGGCCCCAACACGATCAAGCGGGAGCATTTGAAGCGGCGCATTGTGCTGCAATGCAATACGGCAGGCCGCGGACTGGTCGATGTGGTTGAGGAGATTACCGCCCGCCTACAGGAAGTCGCATTGCCGACCGGCTATTCTCTCGAGTACGGCGGGCAGTTTCAAAGCCAGCAGTCGGCCTCGAGGGTGATCGCCCTGTTGTTTCTCGTCTCGCTCCTGGGGATGTTTTTGGTTCTCTTTACCCTCTTCCGCAGCGTGAACCTCTCGCTGCAGGTGATGATCGCGTTGCCCACGGCGCTCATTGGGGCGGTAGCCGCATTGGTCCTCACCGGCCAGACCCTTACGATTGCGAGCCTGGTCGGTTTTATCTCGCTCTGCGGGATCGCCTCGCGCAACGGTATTTTGCTCATCGGCCACTATCTGCATTTGGTGCGCGAAGAGGGAGAGAGTTGGTCGCGCGAGATGATCATCCGCGCAGGCCAGGAACGCTTGGCCCCGGTACTGATGACAGCGCTCACCTCCGGGATCGGTCTGGTGCCGCTCGCGATGGCGGCCGGCGAGCCAGGTAAAGAGATTTTGTACCCCGTGGCCACCGTGATTATCGGCGGCCTGGTGAGTTGTACGCTGCTCGAATTTTTGGTCCGCCCCGCCCTGTTCTGGAAGGTGGGCATTGGGGCAGCCAGACGGGCTGTTGAGATGGATAGATCGGAACCGCTTCTAAGGATTGAGCGGGAGCATGCGGACAATTCGGTTTCAGATTGACTCCGCCAGAGTGACTTGATACTACTACCAGAGATGGTATCGACTTGGATGAATAGCAATCCCTCGCAAAACGGTTTTGCCGGTTGGCACCGAGGTGTTTGGGGTGCAACGTTGTGGAGCAAAGAGACTTGGTAGTTTTCAAGAACGGTGTTCTCCTTTTGTTTGTATTTGCAGTCACGGCCAGCTTGGCAGGTTGTCCGAATCAGGCCACCACCGTTCCGCGTTCCCCGGCGGAACAGGGCGATCATGAACGGGGCGAACATGAGCACGGCGATCATGAACACGGCGATCATGAGCACGGCGCGGTTGGCCCCCATCATGGAGAGCTGATTGAGTTGGGCGACGGGGCCTACCACGGTGAACTATTGCATGACCGGAAGGCCGGCTCGACTACCATCTACATCCTCGATGGCAACGCCAATGCACGCATCGGAGTGGCCGAGGATGCGGTGACCCTCAATCTATTGCTCGACGGCTCGCCTATCGGGTTCCGCCTCACCGCAGATCGGACCGAGAACGATCCTGCAGGCCGCGCTTCGCGCTTCATTCTCATCAACAAAAAAGTTGCCGATGCTCTCGATCAGGAAAGTGCGAAAGGTCAGCTCAGGGTGATCATTGGGGGCAAACCCTTCTCCGGTCCGATCGAGCACGGCGGGCATGCCCATTAACGGCCGCAACGCAACGGAATCACGCTATCGATTCTCTGCGGCGATCTAGTTTGTTTCCACCGGAACGATTGCCGGACCGAAGGCAGGCGTGAATTGGATATCGAGTTCCGGAGATTCAATATTGTTGGCCGCGTTGAGACTGCCGCTCAGCAGTAACCCCTTGAGTACAATGCGCGTCGTGCCACAATCCTGTAACGATCGCAAGTAGGCAAGATTGGCCTGGGCATACGTTCGTTGTGCGTTCAGGACAGTTAGGTAATCGAATTGCTGCTGTTCATAACCTTCGAGGACAAGTTTTAATGCAGCATGCGCATCGGGCAGGATGTTTTGGGTGTATTGATCAACTTCGGTTCGAGAGTTCTGATAGATTTCATAGACCGATGCCAGCCGTTTGCGAATCGCCAACTGGACGCGGGCAACTTCGGCTTCGGCATTGCGAAGCTCGGCATACGCCGTTTGGATATTTCCTCGATTGTTGTTCAAGATCGGCAGCGGAAGGCCCACCTGGACATCGCCGATCAGGTCGTGGCTTTTCGTGTCCTGCTGGAACCCCAGGACGTAGAGGATATTTGGTTTCATTTCGACTTTAGCCCGCAGGAGTTGGCTCCGTCGCAGGGCGACCATGGTGTGGGCCGCCGCCAGTTCAGGGCTCTGGCTGAAGAGCTTCTCTAGCATTTCGTCCCACCCGAGAGCTCGGGTGTGAGGATGCAAATCGCCGTTGAGCCTCTGCGGCGTGATGTTTGGCATTCCGATGACCGTTGCCAGATGCTGCCAGGCGGTTCGGTAGCGGGTCCGTGAGTTTGCAACGGCGATATCGGCTGTTTTTTCCTGAATCCGTGCCTGGAGTACATCGGTGTAGGGGACGAATTTCCCCCCGTAGAGTTGTTCTGTTTTTTTCAAGGCGAGCTTGTTGATCTGGTGGACTTCTTTAGCAAGTTTCTCTGCCCGCTGGGCAACGAGCACATTGAAGTGTTCGCTGCGGACATCGCTGAGAACACGAAGTTGTTGGATCTGGGCCTGGTGCTGGGCCTCAGAAACTTCATGGCTACCAGCCACACGGGAAAGAGATCGCTTTTCTCGCCTCATAATTTCCTGGCTCAGAAAAATTCCCTGTTGTCCAATGGTGTTCTCATCGCCGATTTCATTTCCCTGATAGCCAAAGATGGGGTTCGGCACCAACCCTGCCTGAATCATCTTTCCTGTGGCAGCTCCTATCTTGGCTCGAGCTTGAGAAAGCGTGGGATTATTCTGCAGTGCGATGTTTTCCAAATCTTCAAGCGATAGATTTCCCACCTCTTCGCCGGTCGCGCTTGGCGCGAGGTGGATCGAATCATCGGGGCGTGGTACGGGAAGCTGGAAGGTTTGCGGATCCTCCGTCTGCTCGTGTTCGACCGGTGGTAGCGGCTTGATTTTGCCAGAGGGAACCGGTTCCATCGCATGCGTGGCTGCCATATTCAGGCCCAGTAGGAGTATCCCAAGAGGCGCGATCGGGCGGATGCGCCAGGTGCCCTTGCGATACCAACGCGGCGAACGAGCGAGTAGAGTATGTTGAGATTGAAAATTTTCCGTTGGCACCGCACTGTCCGTGGTTTGAGATGGCGGAGTGTTTTGGTTCGATTCTCTACCTGTGAGTCAGCATGTTTCCGACTCATTACCGCCTGGCTAGCGATTCCCCGAACATGCAAAATTCTAATTGCCCGTACAGCGCCACTATCGACAACGCTCATCCAGTATCTTTGCCTATTTTTCGCAGGAGCATTGCTATCACCCTCCGCAGCAGCTAGCGCACCGAATGTGTGGTCTTGCAAATCCATTGGTGTCCCTCTCGTGGGAGAAACCGGTGGACTTTGTCTTTTCACGAGGATTTCTACCAAGCGGTCTAATCCGGATATCCATCAAACAGAAAAGCGAGTGAGCCAGACTGAGGGGCCTCTCCCTATTTTTACTAACCTGCAACAAACGATTTATCAATATAACTACTGTTTTATCGCAATATTTTTCATTCGGCGAATACGTAGGCTATTTAAATCAATGCATATAAATGCTAGGTTGATGGACTCAGTTCATTTATATCAAGGCCCTAAAATACTCAGGCATTTGTATTCAACGGGCTGAAAATGTCCCTTATTGTGAGGAGCGATATCGATGGGGGGTTATATTTTGTTGACCGGCTGCACCGGGCTAGTAGGCAGATACCTTCTTACGGATCTGTTGAAAAAGGGGCATCGCCTCGCCGTGGTTGTTCGCCCGGGACGTAAAGAAACAGTATTCCAGCGGGTCGAGTCCATTTTGCAGGTGAGTGAGCAAGAGAATGGACATCTGCTTCCCAGGCCGGTCTGTTTTGAAGGAGATATCTCGAAACCGCTCCTAGGATTGGATCCGGCCGCTCAGCGATGGGTTGCGGAAAATTGTGACCGCATGCTGCATGGTGCGGCGGTGCTGACATTCGAGGGGACAGACCCAGAAGGAGAGCCCTGGAAAAGCAATGTGCTGGGGACGCGCAATGTGGTCCAGTTGTGTCGGGAGTTGGCCATCGACCATTTGCATTACGTATCTACAGCGTACGTGTGTGGCCTGCGCCAGGATCAAGTGAAAGAGGACGAACTCGATATCGGCCAACAGTTTCGCAACGACTACGAACGTAGTAAATTTGAGGCGGAAACGCTCGTCCGGCAGGCTCATTTTCTCAAGACGCTCACGGTGTACCGGCCAGCGGTTGTCGCCGGCGACGCAGAGACTGGCTATACCTGCACGTACCACGGCCTGTACATGTACTTGAAGTTGATGTCGATTCTGGTGTGGAACACCGAGCCAGATTCCGACGGCGTTCGTTACACCCCGGTACGATTGAACATGACGGGCGATGAGCCGCGGAACATTGTGCCAGTCGACTGGGTGTCGGCCGTCATCTGCCACTTGTTCAGCACACCCGAGGCCCATGGCAAGACCTTCCACCTCGCGCCGAAAAATCCGATCACGCCTCGGCAGATCATCGACGCAGGGTACAAGTACTTCAATTCGCATGGTGTCGAGTTCTGTGGCCATGAGCCCAAGCGGACCGATCCCGCCAGCAAGATCGAGGGAGACGCCTACGATAACATGGGAATGTATGAGTCGTATGAAGTAAGCGATCCTCACTTTGATACGACGAATCTCCAGAAGTATGCGGGCCATTTGCCGTGTCCGATCATTGATGAGCCGATGCTACATCGTTTCTGGAAGTATGGAGAGGAAGACCGCTGGGGTAAGCGGCGCAAAGTGAAATCGCAAGTCCCATTTTGGGCCAGTAGCCTGCTTCAGGAGACCATCGCGGATAACGCGTTGGCAATTCAAGGTAATGGCCAAGGTCAAGGTAATGGCCAAGGTAATGGCCAAGGTAATGGCAGCGCTAATACTTCGGGCGAGTTTGGTGATGTAATTGGACTAGATGTACTTGGTCCTGGTGGCGGTCAATGGCAATTGGCATGTGATGAACGAGGGATCGTGAAGATTGCACATGGCCTTCCGGCCAGCGGGAAGAACGTCGTCCGATTGTCGGCAAGCGAACTAAGAAAATTGCTGGAAATGGATTCGAGTGAACCGGTAACATTTCTCCGGCAACGCGGAGGCCAAAACGGTTACGTGAATAGCGCTCGGCATTTGAGATTACTGGGGCAGTCGCTTAAAAAAACAACGTCGGACAATTCTCAAGGAATTTCTCCCACGGAGAACGGCCAAGGTGGGTCGAGCCAGCAGGAGTTTTCTCCAGTGGCTACCAAATAATCCTGGCCCCGACAAAGTACCGCCCTTATCACCGGCAGTGTCGATTCCGGGGCAGCTGGCTGGTCGACTCCGGGGTGGTCATATCTACTGCATTTCGAACTTAAGCAAACTGCGATCTCACTTTCCCGATTGGCAAATCACACGTCCGTTAAAAGCAACCTGGGTGAAATGTTTGTGTTCGGTCGCTGCGCATCAACCGTCGGATTGCCCTAGTTTATTTTTGTCGGATGATGTTCGGGTCGGCCAACGACTATCGCCAACGATGCAGTGGACGTGATAGTCCTTACACCAAAATGGACATAATCACGGCGGGAAATAGCCCACACGTCAAGAATGAGCGAACCTTTATGAACAAACATAGATCTAAAAAAACGAATACTCATGAACTCGCGGCACTACAGGACGCTCCCTACCTGGTCCGCCGGATCGGTGAGGTTACCAAACTAACACGAGAACAAGTGGTTGATCGACTGCGCGCCGAATCTCGACAGTTGGGGTTGAACGTCCGAAAGGCATTTGAAAGTCGCGGACTGACTCGGTACCAATGGTCTGAGGAAATGAGCGAATTCTATGACGACACCGACGCATTCCTTTTTGAGACGGTGATTTGGAACCGGACCGTGACCAAGCAGGCGATACGATCTTGGGTCGAGACTTTTTTGACTCAGACGTTGCCTAAAAAGGCAAAGATCTTGACGTTTGGTGACGGGTTGGGATTCGATAGCCTCTATCTAGCGTTGGCCGGTCATCAGGTCGACTATTTCGAGGTGTCGCAGCGAGGCATTCAGTTTGCGAAAGGCCTGTTTAAGGATTACCAAGGTGACGTGAACGTGCTGACCTCCAGTGACCAAGTGCTTCCCGGACAGTATGACGCTGTGGTGTGTCTGGATGTGCTGGAGCACATTCCCGAACCGTCAAATATCGTTGCGTTCCTTGCGGGGGCGCTGCGGGAGGAGGGGTATTTTCTGGTGCATGCCCCGTTCTGGTTTCTTAGTCCGGCGGTCGTGACGCACTTGCGCGAAAACCGAAGATTTAGTGGCGACGTGCGACGCCTCTATCGTCCTCATGGCCTGCACGCCGTGGACAGTGCCTTGTTTTGGAATCCGATTGCGTTGCAGAAACGTACCGACGGCTCACCTCCTAAGTTATCGATTGGGCACCGGGCGCAGCTCTTTTTTGGCGCTTCGGTGTTGTGGTGGGGACGATTCTGGTCGACTCCCTACGTGCCCTTCGCGTCGTTGATGACGAAACCGTCCGACTGGCCCGACCTGGACACGGTTTGAGCTGTCACTTTGGGAGTCGATTTTCCTTTAGTTCCCGAACAAGGAATGCAGAACTTCTGTTGATCGGTGGGATCGTATCTTGGTGGGCTCGATGGCGACCAAGCCCGCTCGCCAAACCGCAGCGGGTAGGGTTTGTTGACGAGCAACCACACCCAGCATACTTGATCTGCGGAGTACTCGTCAAAAGACACGTTCCGCGGACGAGATCTCCTTAGAGGGAGGTAGCGGTCTGCGAGTCTGAGTGTGTGTCTACATACGGGCGGTCCTCGATTACGCGAACGCTACGGGCGCCATCGAACTGGTATACAATGCCGCGCCACTGGTGGATCCGAACAAAAAAGGTGGAAACCAATCCGGCCGCGTAGATTACTTGGGTCAATGGGATGGCAAGCATGACTCGGAGCGCAGTGGCCCCGTTGAGCCAGCCCGTGGGCTCCCGACGCGCCCGAACGATCCGCTGCACGCCGATTTCCATTGGCACCATTAAGAGCACCATGGCGGCCAGATAGAGGGCCAATCCTCCGCCAGCCCAGGCAGCCACTTCCCACTCTGTCTTCAACAGAGCAACGAGCAAGAGGCCGAGGGCAAACAGTTGTGCGGCCGAAGTGACAATGCCGTGGCCGACGACGGCCCACCACCAGGGATTATGGAGTCGGACCGTCAGCAACTGTCGCTGGAGAAAATGAAAGAAGCCGGGAACGTCACACGTTTCCCGATTGACCATCATCGCCGAGGGCACAAAGGCCACCCGGAGTTTCGCTCGCACCAGTGCCCGACAAATCGTGCTATCTTCACCGAAGGCGTGTGCCAAACGGTCGAGCAAGTCAGATCGGTCGAAGACGCTCGTCTTCAACGCCATCGAGCCGCCCCAGGCGATACCGTACCAGTACATTTGCACGACTGCCGCAACATTCCACAGATAGCGGACCAGACTTCCGCAGGAGGCGTCGGCCGGCATGTACCAGCGGTTCCCGGCGGCAGCGCCCACCCGCTCGTCGGCCAAAGGGGCAACCAGTTCGCGGAGCCAGGTGCGGTGGGCAATCGTGTCGGAATCGAGCAACACGACCACTTCATGCGAGCTGTCCAATCCGGAGATCGCTTGCAGCATGCTGGCTATCTTGAGACTGCACGTACCGCGACGTTCTCTGAGCGGATCGATCCGCACGTTGGTCGCCTTTCGCTGCTGGAGAACCTCTTCGACGACTTGCCAGGCCGGATCCTCGCGCCGATCGACGACGAACCTGATTTCATATTCCGGATAGTCCTGATCCAGCAGCGCTTCGACGCAATCGGTGAGGAAAGGGTCGGAACCACGCAGACAGAGTATCACTGCGGCCCTCGGGCAGTAGGCATCGTCAGACTCGAGAGCCGCTGTGCGGCGAACCAGAACGCGTAACCAACCGAGCACCATCAGGCCTTGGCCGCCAACCAATCCCAGCAGTATCCAAAATGTGAGGGTAGCCAACTCGTTCACAGGATGATCCTAGAACCCAATCCATGCCCACTGCACACAGTTACTAAAGAAGCTCAACGTGGGGCAAGTATGTCCACTATATTGCATTGCGGACGAAACCGACATAGGTGTTCAACAAGTCTTCTGCCTGATTCTGCGTCAAGACTCGAAGATCATAATGTAACACAATGTTCAACTGATCGGCATAGGTCGTCAAGGCAAAGCCGGCACATGTATGCGGTCTGAGTGGTACCACTCCCTCCACTGCTTCAAGAACAATATCCCCTGCCACGATCTTGCCATCCTGGCGAGGCAAAAGCGAATTTGCAAAGGGACGCCCCAGGTTTGTTAGAACCGACGTGGCCATGCATTCACAATTTTTCTGCATAGCGCTTGCTAATCCACCTGGTAAAGACCGCCTCGTCTTTAACGACAGCAAAAAGGTAAAGCCCAGCTGATGCCGCTTAATCAAGTCCATCTCTTCCTGAATTCCATGCAAGAGTCGCATCGGATCATCACAATCCGAACGCTGCCGATCCAAAAACACCATACTCACAGCATTTGCAGCCGGCAAATTCTGAGCCCAGTCACCCCGTAGATTCATCGGTATCGTAAGGCGCAACCAGTCAGTCTCTTTTCCGATTCGTTGGCGGAGCCTGAAGTCCTCCAGCGCAAGAAATAGGTCACGAGCCAGCAAATCATTGACCGTGACCGCCTGACGATGAGCTGTGGCCAAAATACTAGCTGTTTCGGCCTGGTTAAATTGAAAGCTAAGGACTGCCGGATAGTTCGAACCTGGACCTGAATCGGTCGTTGTCAGCTGATGCGGCACGAGGGGCACCGGCTTTCGCATTAAAAACTTGCGGGCACCTAATATCCCCAACATCTGAGACGGAATTAACTTCAGACATCTCGATAGTGTGAGCCCGAATGAGTTGCGCAGCGGCAATTGTTGCTGGTCGATCATAGGCAATGGCAGCCTTCGGGACGGTGGCTCCACACTGTTTGCGTAGACCATAAGAAGGTCCTCGAGAAATTGGAATCCTCCCGCAGCATCACAGCACGAGTGATGGAATTGCATTACAAAATGGAACGAATCCGCATTTGATATGACATGGCAGACCAAGCCCGTTTGATGTTGCACATTGAGGTGAGTCGCTGTTGGAAAATCACTGGGATTAGGGTGTTCCAACCAACGAACTTCTGGCGCCTTATTTTTTGTGGGCACCCAATGAAATTGCCGGCGGCCCGATGTACGAACAACCGAGGACAACAACGCGTGACGGTTCGCTGCAGTTTGCAGGGCCATCTCAAATCGCTCGCGATCCAACGGTCCATTAAACTTCAGCCGCACAAAGCAATTCATGGGATAAGCAGAACGGTCGTCCCCTAACATGTATTCCTCGAATGCGGAAAGCCTTAGCGGAAAAATCATGGCAAACCAATTCGATGTATCGAGGCCAGCGAGAGACCGGCTACCCTGACAGTCATGAGAGACTTTTGTAAATGAAATATAAGGCCAGAATACCCTTAGGAGGTTTGATTGCCAATAACGCAATTTCGCTAGAGGCAGAGTGGTACCCTAAGTCAATGGCCGTTCCCCTTAGAAGGGCCTGCCGTGCATGGCTGGACTCCCAGTAGATTCGGCGAATTGAAACGCCGGATTTCTCAAATAGAAGGCCGGCAGGAACGTCTGCTCAGCATCCGCGTGGACGACGAGTTTGAACGAAAAACGTGCTCGCGAAAGGACGGCGATCTGCACAACGGATTGTGCAGTTGACTCGGAAAATCGAAAACGGCGATCAGAATCAGAGCCACAATAGCGAAATCGCTGAGAGAGCGTTTGAACTTTCACAAACGCCACGTCAGAAATGCCTTACAGCCAACGTGCAGTCAAAACGCCAGTTACTGGATATCGCCTGTTTGAACTTTTCGCTCGATGGCGCAAACTTAGTACCCACAATAAGAAAACCGAGCGACGTGTTCGCTCTTTGCGAGTGTGCCGGCTGTCGGCATCGGCCGTGCGG
>MPMF02143370.1_pt1 | contig 16626 bp, 9 predicted proteins | sample 1617271 | NCBI WGS metagenome assembly MPMF02 (sample SAMN05944812, study PRJNA350692) | marine metagenome | biome: marine; feature: ODZ; material: water; isolation source: 120 m water sample prefiltered with 30 um filter, filtered on to 0.2 um... | place: Pacific Ocean | collected 2012-04-09... | reverse complement strand
TCGAGGTAGGTGGTCTGCTCGCCATGCTCTCGCAGCCGACCATAGAGCGCGATTTTCGTGATGATGTCGCCGACGGCGATTGGTTCGCGGTTGTCGGAGTGACCCGCGGAGCCCGCGCCGATGGGCTCAACCTCGCTGACCTGCCACGCGGGACCTGTGGGAACGCTGACCAGCCCGACTTTGTCATTCGTGGTGTAGATGTAGCATCCGATGTAGTTCGCTTTGCCCTCGGCCGCGACGCGGTGCGCAAACCCGATGCGCGAGCCCGCCGTGAGAGTGAGCTGGCGCGGCAGCGTATAGGTGACCTGGGCCCAAGTCGATTCGACGCGCCTGGCGATGCACTGGTCGGATTGGTAGCCGGGAGTGACGACGCGGATATCGCTCTCGGAGAACCGCCCGAGCTGACCGACCTCGCTGACGCCCTCGAAGTCGAGAGTGAGCGCCGGTTGGGCGCCGCCAATCGAGCAGATCATCCCCAGCAGCATTGCGAGCATGGTCGCCTCTCCTTACTGCCATTCCTTGCCGTCGTGCCAGCGGATCAGCGCGGCCATTTTCTCGGGGTCGAGAGTCGGATCATCGGTCTCTTCGCGCCACGCCAGTAGCTCCGCTTGCAGTCGCCTCAACGTCCCGCCGTGCTTGGGGCTGTGGGCGAGGTTGTGGAACTCGATCGGGTCCTGCTTCAGGTCGTAAAGCTCGAACTCCGGCGGCTTGGAGTGCGTGTCCATCGCCCGGCGCGCGTCGGTGCCGTCGAACTGGGGCGCCTGGGCTTCCTTGAACGCCGCGCACCCGTCGACGGCTTTGACGGGGTTTTCGCGGTCGGGAAGCAGGTTGTGGATGAGTTTGTAGCGCCGGTCGCGGATGGCGCGGCGCGGGTAGAACCCGCCCTCGTGGTGGCTGGTGTACTCGGTGGCGAGGGTCTTCCGGTCGGGCTGGGTGCGGTAGGGGTAGCCAAAGGGGCGTGGCAGAAGATTGCGGCCAGGGAGCCCCCTTGGTCTCTCGATGCCTAGTCTGGCACAGATCGTTGGGAGGATGTCGACTGTCGAGGTCAGGGAATCGACACGGCGTCCGGCGACCACCTTCGGCCCCCGCAGAATGAACGGAATCCGCACGCCGGATTCGTAGCATGTCGTCTTGCCGCGCGTGAACGGGGGGCCATGGTCGCCGAGGAAGATGACCAGCGTGTTGTCGGCGACGCCGGCGTTCTCAAGCCCATCCAGGAGCATCCCGATGCCGACATCGGCGCGCGTGTTGCAGTTGTGGTAGGCGGCGCACTCGTCGCGGACCTTGGGCGTGTCGATGCCCAGAAACGGGAAGGGCTCGACATCGTCGGCCGTCAGTGGATTCTCGGGCACCCCCCCGATCTGGTGCTCAAGCGGGCGATGGGGATCCATGTAGTTGACCATCAGGAAGAACGGGTCGGGCGAATCGGTGATGAACGCGCTCGCCGCGTCAGCGACGCGGTCGACCTCGCGCGTTTGCTGGACTTTCAGCGGGCTACGCATGTCAAACGGCAGATCCGCCGCCGGCGCGACGTGGAGCTTGCCGATGATACCCGTGCGGTAACCCGCACCCTTGAGTAGTTTCGGCAGCGTGGGAAGCCCGGGCCGCATGGAGTAGTGCCGGTGTGAGAGGCCCACCTGACCGTTCTGGTGCGGGTAGAGCCCCGTGAACATGCTGCTCCGCGAGGGGCTGCACGACGCTTGGGTAACGTAGGCCTGCTCGAAGAGGGTGCCATCGGCGGCCAGCCGATCCAGGTTAGGCGTGCGGGCGAAGGGATCGCCGTAGCATCCCAGCTCGGGACCCATGTCGTCGGTAGTAATGAGCAGTATGTTCAGGCGCTGCCCGCCTTGCGAGTGAACGCCGGCGCCAAGAGTTGTGGCGGCCGCGCCGAGCGCGATGGATCGGCAGAAATCGCGGCGGTCGAGCTGGGGCATGTAAGGCCTCCCGTGCTCAGTCAAGCGTCTCCAAATATGCGCGTAGGTTCTCCAATGGCGTATCAGGCAGGATGGCGTTGCCGGCCGCAACCACTAGCCCGCCGTCAGAGCGATCGAACGTCTGCATGCGCCGTTGGACGTGGGCCCGGACGTCGTCTGGCGTCCCAAAGGGGATGACTTGCTGCACGTCCATCCCAATCCAAAACGCAACCCGCCCGCCGTACCGAGCGGCGATTGCGGGGTCGTCCATGGTCCCGGCCTGGATCGGGTGGATCGCATCGACGCCGCAGTCGATCAGATCGTCCATCAACTCCGTCACGTTCCCGCAGGTATGCAGCCAGAAGTCGAGGCCGCACGTGTGAAGCGCGTCCGCCAGCGCCGAGTAATGCGGCGCGTAGATCTCGCGGAAGGCGCTCGGGCTCATGAACAGACTCCGCTGCGTGCCGAGATCGTCACCAGCCCACACGCCGTCGGCCCCCGCTGCTGCCGCCCGTCGGGCCCATGCTCGGTACAGCTCGAGCAGGCAATCCATGACGGCGCGCAACTGCCCCCGCGCATCGTGGAAGTCATGCAGCAACGCCTGGATTCCCCGCAGGTGCGCCAGTCGCTGGTGCAGGTAGTGCCCCCAACCGACCAGGATGTAACGATTGGGGTGAGCCTCACGCGCGGCGTGAATCCCGGCAGTGGCGGCATCTCGATGCGCGTCCGGGAACTCCGCAAGGAACGAGTCCAGTTCGGACCAGTCCGTGATGACAGGGCAGGCGTCGATGGGCAATCCCTCGGGCTTGGCCTTGTCACCGAACGCCCATCGGTACGATGGATCGTCAGCGGGCGCGACCCAGTAGTCCACTGCCATGCCGGCGTGGATGACGTCATCAGGATAGCGCGCGAGCAACTCGCGGAAGGCATCTCCATGGGCCTCGAGCGTCGCTGGGTTGTGCCAGAGCCCCATCGCGCGGGGCGGCCTTGGTGGACCCTCGAAGCGCAGGGCCGCCCGGACTTCGGCCCGCGTGAGTGGAGCGAGTTCAGCCATCGGTTGGCGTGACCTTTACGCGTAGCGTGATGTCTGCCTCGAAGCCCGCCACCGCGCCGAAGCCCAACACGGCGCGATAGGAATCGCGCGTGCGCTTGCCGTCTCGGAAGTCCTGGAAGTACACGCCATTGGACCCGGAGAACTGCGTGCCCTCCAGCTCGAGGGCAAGCGTCTCTGATGCGCCCTGGAAGCTCAGCCCGGCGAAGTTCGTGAGCTGCCTGAATGGGCTGATCTCCGAAGAGATCTCGCGGGTGCTCTCGGCGCCGCCTCGGGACGTGACGGTCACTTCGCAGGGATAGCCGCCGTTCAAGCGCGCCTCGGGGATGTAGAGGCCGAGTTCGCCCCAGCCTTCTTCGGTCGGGGGCACGGATAGCTTCCAGTTCAGGACGCATTCGTCGGCCGACTCGTTGACGGTCAGGATGCACGTGCCGTTCTCTTCGGTCTCGCGCGCGAGCGTAACCCGCTTGCCGGTGGGTGTGTCCGTGATGGCGCGCGTTGCGCCCTGAAAGTTGAGCAAGGCGGCGTTCATGCCCCTTCGCGCCACGTAGAAGTAGAAGCTTCGGATCAGCTCCTGGCCATCGTGGTACAGCGCGTTAAGCCCTGAGATGTCACTCTTGGCAGTCCACGGGCCGGCCGTGGTGAACTCGATTCCACGATGGATCAGCGGCGCATCGGGCTGGTGCAGCGCGTTCGGCGGGAGCGTCATGTCCGGAGGCAGTTCGATCCTCGCCAGTACGGGTGTCCCAACGCCGCCTGCCCCGACATTCGCCGAAACGTACGCCGCAGTTGCCGCGCCTTCGGCGGCCTCGATTGGGAACAGGAGCCGCCGCTCGCCATGCACGACGTACTCGCGGTCGACGCCAAAGGGACCGACAGGTTTGAGTTCCCATCCGACCGGGAGATTGGCGAATTGAAGCGTGAAGGGGCTGGGCTCCGTCTCGAAGTTGCGGACGGTGGCCTCGATCGCCGGCCCGACGAGGGCGTCATTCACCCCGCGCAACTCAACCGCGACCGGATCGAGGAGCGGGACGGGCGCCGCCTCGAGCGCGGCGATGGCCTCGTCGAGATTGGAGGCCGCGAAGTCGAGGTAGAGGGGGCTAGGCGTCACGGGAAGGACGCCAGGCTCATCGAACGAGACCTCGTTGCCCATGACATTTCGGATGGCGCGTGGCACGACGCCCGCGCCGAACTCCGACCGCCGCCCTGCCAGGCCGACGCCCCAGGTCGTGATGACGGCATCGTCTCCGCGACGGAACGCGTAGGCTCGGACGGGGCCGCGCTGAATGGCCTTCACGAACTCCGCGCCATCCAGTTCAGCCGCACAGATGGCGATGGCAATGACGGCGGGATGGGGCGCGCCATCGTTCTCACACAGCGCGTAAGCGTACTCGAAGCTGCCGTGGAGGAGGTAGTAGAAGAACCGCACATCCTCGACGGCGTGGATCGCGTAGAGTCGCGCGGCCATGTCGGTCCCGACGTCGATGGGAACGGGAGAGCCGTAGCTGCTGAAATAGCGGGCGCGCTTGAGGCGATTGAAGGGCGCCATGGGACTCAGCCCGGACTCCGTATCCCAGATCTCCTTCTGCTCTCCGTGCTCGTCCATCACCTTGCGGATCCCGGCGACGAAGGCGCGGAAGTCCTCGTCGTAATCGAGAGGCCCGTTCCCGCCTCCCGGCGCGTAGAGGTGCGCGGAGACGATGTCCTGGTACTCGTAGCCGCCGGCCGCGAACACGTCCGCATACCACTCGGTCGACCAGGGCGGGCCGCAAGTGCCGACGATGACGCAGGTTGGATCCGCCTCCTTGGCGGCCTCGTAAGCGACCTTGAGCACGCGGACATAGGCCTCCGCGTCGACTTGGAAGGTGCCGTACGGCTCGTTCCAGATCTCCCAATGGTGGATGTCGTCCTTGTAGTGATCGACGGTCTTGAAACAGTAGTTGCGCCAGGCAGCGAGGTCTTCATCCGTCCACTCGCGGGGCGTCCGCTCGATCCACTTCGCCACCGTTCCGCCGAGCAAGCCGAGCGTGTTGAGCCCGTTGCCTGTCGACCGGGCAATCTCTTCGTCCTTCCACTGGAACACGCCGGGCTCGGGCTCGACGTAGCTCCACAGTGCGGCGGAGCTGATGTTGCCGCCCCAGAGACGGTTCCACCTCATGCCCGTGCGAGCGGCGAGGCGAGGGAAGTAGGGGTTGCTGAGGATCGCGTGCGTGCCCATGACCGAGTCATCGTCGTCGCCGAGGCGTTGTGGCTCGGGCACGACGCCGAAGGTGACCTCCTTGCGGAGATCGTTCGGACCCGTGACCTCGACTCTGTAGGCGCCGGTCTTCGTGACGGGGAGTTTGGCCGTGGCCAGATCGTCGGCGCGGTCCCGATAGAAGAGCCTGCACGACCCGCTCGCCACCTCATCACCGAAGTAGTCGACCACGCGATAGTCGCAGGGCAGCACGTTCGGCTCGAGGCTGACGCCTCGGAGGTGCAACTCGATCGGCTCGTCCGGGAAGTACACTCCGCGATGGGACATGCGAGCCGTGACGGAGTGTGGCCCGTCGAGCCAGTCAATGAGGTCGAGGCGCTCGGGTGAGGTTTGGACTGGGCGCGTTGTGACGTGCATCGCCGCGGCGCTTGGCCCTGGCGGCCAGACGTGAGTCTGGTACGTGAACTGCAGGTCGTCGCCGTCACGGTCCATCTGCCAGCCGCCCCCACGCCGGTCGAGATCGACGCGAAGCGTCTTCTTACCCTTGGCGAAGGCGACCGACCAGAGCGTCTGGTTGATGTTGGGCGTGATGCCATTGCCCAGGGGCACGGGCAGTGTGTCCGCCGCGAGATCGAGGTCGAGGATCTGGTCGGCTCGTCCGTACATCACCCGGGCCTGGCCCTTCGTGCGCGGGAGGTCAGTGAGGGGGATGGAGACGCGGACGCGCCACTGGATGGGGTTCTCGGTCGGATTGTCGATCTGCCAGGTGGTCCCCGTCTCCGGCCCGCGTTGGTGGTGCGTCTGGGACACGGTACCGAATTCTGTCTCGGCTACATCGCCGGTGTGCTCGACGGCCTGCCACTCGCCGTCCTTGTCGGGCCTCACCTCGACAGACACGGTGAGGTCCAGATCGGATGGCAGTGGGGCCGGTTGCGACACGGCCCCCACAGAGGCGACCAACAGGCCGACGACGATCAGTTTGATGATACGCACGGTGGATCACTCCTCGCGGATTGGGAACTGGGTGAGCCCGAGGGCCTCAAGGTCGTTGAGCATGAGCGGCATGAAGCAAGTGGCCATGGTGAAGTTCTTGCCGAAGCCGCTGACGCCCGGCCCGTACATGAAAGCCTCGGTGGTTTCCTTGAGCACGTCACGGCGAGCGTGATCAGGATCGATGAGGCAGGCGTAGGCGAGGCCGTCTCCAAGCACGCCGATCGTCCATGAGCTACCCTTCTCGCGGAACTTCAGGCACCCGGAGTAATAGAAGCCGGCGTCCTCGGGGATGTAGGTGGTGGCCCACATGAAGTCGGCGTTGCGGCGCATGAGGGCTTTGATGTCCTCGCGCGGTTGGGCGAGGTCGTACATCTTCAGCCCGTGGAGCAATACCCCCGTCATGAATGGCTTCGGCCCCCAACACTGCGGCTCGTGCTTGCACTCGCTTCGGCCGATCCAGTGGCCCCATCCGTCGGTGTCGGGGTGGAGCGTCCACATGGCCATGTCGGCCATGAGTTGGGCGCCGTGCAGGTAACGCGGGTTGCCGGTAACGTTGTATCCGGCGGCGAGTCCGATCATCGGCCAGCCGACATTGCGCTCGGAGTAGTAGCTGAAGTCTGTTGTGTGATCGGTCAGCCAATCCGCGACCAGGCGCGCGGATTCGAGGTAGCGGCGCTCCCCCGTGAGCATCGCGAGAGTGAAGTTGCCCTGGCACCACGTATGCCCCGTGTCGCGATATCCGGAGTTGAACCCGCGCATGTCCTTCCACTCGGGAGGGAAGTAGCCGCCCGTGTGGCCGGTGCAATGCGTGTAGACGCGGCCGATTTCGTCGGGATTAGCCGAGTAGCGAATCGTGTCGACATCGGCGTTGTGCCACGCGGCCTCCTCGGCGGCGCGGAGCATCCCGACATTGCCCGTGCGGGCGAAGTTCGACGCGAGCGACCACTGGGTATCGTACTCGATGTTGCCCCAGTTCCAGGTGCGCTCCCCAAACCAGTCGCCGTAGTTCATGAAGCCATACTCGCGCACGTCCACGCGGCGCTTCATGAAGCTGGCGAAGGCGTCGTCGAGGTCGTTTTCGTAGTGATCGAACTTGCCGGCCTTGCGCGGCACCATCGGGCCGAAGGCGCCGGAGTCGCAGTACCACTCGGGAGTGCAGGCGGCGAAGAGGGGCTCTTGCCAAGCCGCCGCGCGAGGGTATTCGGCGCCCGCCGGTTCGGGAGCGAAGTCAACCGCGAACTCGGTGGTCAGGCGAACGCCGGTGCGGACCTTGTAGCGGCCGGCATCGGCCCAGTAGTAGAGCTTGGTGAGGTCGTCGTCGCTAGCGTCGGCCGCGTAAGTCTCCGGGAGTTCCGGGAGAAGCTCCACCGTAATCCCCACGTCGTCAGTTGCGAATGCCTTGGGGTAGAGCTGCCAGAAGTCGCGGACAGCTACTGCTATCGATCCCGCGCCACCACGGGCCATGATCCAGCCGTCGGCATGCTCGCCCTGCGCTGCGCCTGCCGTGAAGCGATTGTCTTCGTCCTGCAGCAGGCGCGACCCAACCGCGAGGTCGACGGCTTCGCCATCCGCTCCGCAACTTACTTGCGCCGCCGCGAGTTCGGCGGGGATGCGGAGCGTCGCGCGGCCGATGAGGTTCATGTCCGGATCAGCCACGTCGTTATCGATCGAGAGCACCGTCCGCACGAACGGCTGACCCGCGTAGAAGTGCATGCGGCAGGTGTAGCGCATGTAGCTTTCGCCGGCGGCGTTGGCGAACTTGCCCTTCACGCGGATCGTCGCGCGGATCGGGCCGGAGGATTCGATGATGACCTCGTCCGGCTCGACGAGCGCGGATGAGTAGACGTTGCCGTCGCCGTCAGTGATCTCAATGCCGCAGTCTCCCGCATCGGCGTCGGCGACGAACATGCCGTCCACCATCGCCTCGGCGAACGGCGTGAAGCCGCCCCCGCCAAGCGTAAGCGCGAGGGGGCCCGTGCTGATCTCCACGGGAAGCGTCGTGGCCCCGACGGGCGCAGGCGGGAAGGCCTCCACTTGGTCGTACTTGACCTCCAGCAGCGTGTCGGTCGGATTCGGCTCGACTTCCGGGTCCACGGGTATCATGCACTGCAACTGGTAAGCGGATGGCTGATCCGGGTCGGCATCGGCGAGGAACTCCACGAGCAGCCACTTCACGTAGAATCCGTTTGGATGGTACGCCAGCGGGGTGAATTGGGCGGGCACGACGTTGCCCGCTGCATCCAACACGCGGCAGGACTTGGGCGCAGTGAGCGTGAGTGGCGGGAGTGGCACGCCGGAGGCGACCGGGAAACCCGTGCGCGCGACACCGGCGGGCCCGTCGATGGTGAGGGGGATGCGGGTCATTGGCAGCGGCAAGTCCTCGGCGCCAGTGCTCGTGTACTGCTGCCGCGCGTTCGCCCACACCGTGTACCCCGCCGTCGCCGTCTGTGCCTGGTACGTGTCCTGCTCCTCCTCGGCGCAGGTCACGGCGAGCTGGTACCCCGAGGCCGTCAGCTCCGGCGGAAGGAACACGTGGTGGCTGTTTACGTAGCCCCGGTCCTCGTCGAGCGTGCCGTTCTGCTCCATCGCCTCCGGACCGGCGAGCGAGTAATCGATCTTCCCGTCGGTCGGGCGGTTGGTGGTCCAGGCGACCATGATGCGACCCGGTCGTTCGCCAGGCTCATCCAGCATGTGCCAGGCGCGCAGATCGGTGATGACAAGCTCGGGCACGGCCGGCATCTCGGCCAGCAGGCAAACATTGCCGAAACGCACGGTGCCGGAGTTCTCCGAGGAACGGATCGCGATTTCGTCGCCCTCGGCGAGCTGCGTCGTGTCGGACGAGGCGTAGAGCGTGTCGCCGGCCCGAAGCCCCGCAACGGTGCCGAACTTCTCGCCACGGACGCTGACCTCGAGTCCGCTGACAACGTGCGAGCCGCTTCTAAGCAGGAGGCCGATGTGGTAGGCCCCCGCCACGGGAGACTTCCAGGCAACGCTCTCGCCCTCGGCGCCGTGGCCATCGAAGTCCATGTTCATCAAGGGCACGTACCCGTTGATCTCCGCGTCGGCCTGTTGGAGGCGGACCGTGCGCTCGTCCTCCCAGAGGCCATGGAGGAGCTGGGCGAGGTTCGGCATGGCGATCAGTTCGAAGCCCTCGGGATTGAGGTAGGGGACGTCGGCCAGGTCGCGCTCGGGGTGCAACGGCGCCTTGCAGTCGACCCAGACCGTCTGGTCCGCGTGCGATGGGTCCGAGCGGAGGTGGACGAGGACGTGCATGCGGAAAAGGGTCTGGCCGTCGACCACGTTCATGTTCACGTCATCGCAGACGTAGACCGCATTGCCTTCGACCGCCATCCTCGGCGGCAACCGACGGTCGGCCTGGATTTCCGGGTTGTGGTAGCGGGGGGTCGGGTTGCGGTCGGTGAGGGTGTACATCACGTCCACGCCCTTGACCCACTCCTTGTCCTGGCGACCGTTTGATTGGTCGTTATCGATGTCGTTGTAGAGGTGAAAGTACGTGTCGGCCTCCGGGAAGTCCCCGGCGAAGGTGACCTTCCAGACGTAGCGATCGCCCGCCACGTGCGCGAAGAGGACCTGATCGATATCGGGAGCCGATCCGTCGCCCCGGGTTGTCTCGTCGCCGTCGCCGCGCGCCTTGTCGTCGATGATGAGTTGAAGCTCCTCATCCAGGTCCGGGTTGGTGCCCAGGCGCTTCTCAATGGCATCGGGCAACCCATCGGAATCGCGGTCCTGAGCGTGCGCGGCGAGCGGGATGAGCAATGTCAGGACGAGCGTGCTGATCCGCATGTCAGTCCTCCTGCGCTTCCTGCTCCGGATCGATGGCCAGGACGTCTTCGGTGGTACATACGATGTCATAGTCGACCCGCTTGATCCCCCGCAGCCGGTGGCTTTCGGCGAAGTCCCACGTCGCGTCCGCAATGCAGATCGTCTCGTAACCGTGCTCGACGGCGCTCTGACCCGTCTGCTGGAGACATCCATTCGTGTGCCCGCCCATCAGGATGAGCGTCTTCGCGCCCAGGTTCTTAAGCACGAAGTCGATGTTCGACGAAGTGAAGGCATCTTGCGCGGTCTTGGCGATGATGTAGTCCGTCGGCTGCGGGTCGAGGACCTCCGCCGGGCGGGAGGTAGGGTGGTCGATGTGGTGAGGCCAGCGCTCCCAATCCTCGCCGAACTGCTCGAGGAAGACCGCGCGGGTCACCGGATCGAGGTCCATCGCATCCTTGAAGCGATAGCCCCAATGCACGAGCACGACCGGCATTCCGAGCGCGCGGCAGTGCTTGACGATTCTTGCCGCGTTCGGCATCGCGGACTCGAACAGGTAGTCGTTCGCGGCATTCACATCGGCCGCATCGACCCCTTGGGCGCGGTGGGACTCGGGGACATGTTCCTCGCGCACGGTGACGTGGGGGATCTCCTGGAGATCCACGCTGATGAGGACCGCGTCCTTGTAGTGCTCCGCTGTCAGCTCGCCATGGCGGACATCTTCGGGCGTCAAGTGGGTCACCTCCGGTTGCTGCGCGGGGGCTCCGGCGGCCACAATCGCCACGAGGGTCGGTAGCAACATGGGTGTAGTCACCATTCCTGATCAGCATTGACGTCCGATTCCCAAGCCGTCAGCGTCGCGCGCATCTCGGCGACGCGGCGTGGGTGGTCGTCGGCGAGGTCAATCGTCTCGGCCATGTCTTCGGCCACGTTGTAGAGTTCCGCCGGGCCGCCGGGCGACATGATGACCAGCTTCCATTCCCCAAGCCGCATGGCTCGTTGCTCGCCATGAGCCCAGAAGAGCGGGCGCTCTTGCGCGAGCGGCTCGCCTCGGAGCAGTGTCGTCAGGTCCGCGCCGTCTAGCCCGTGGCCGGCGGGAACGGGCGCGTCGGCGAGTTCAAGCACCGTCGGCATGAGGTCGAGGCTGATTGTCGGTTCGGCGGTCTCGGTGTCCGGCGCGACGACGCCGGGCCAGTAGGCAATCGCCGGGACGCGGTGACCACCCTCGTAGACATTGCCCTTGCCGCCGCGCAGAGGGGCGTTTGACCCCTCGCCACACGCGCCGTTGTCGGAGAAGAAGAAGATCAGCGTCTCCCGCTCGATGCCAAGCCGCTCGACGGTCGCGACGACCTCACCGACACCGTCATCCATCACCTCGACCATCGTCCGGTACTCCTCGCTCACGTCGTCCTTGCGCCGTCCCATCCCGCCCTTGCCGTCGGAGCGAACCGGCTCGTCGCCGGGCACCTGATACGGGTAGTGGGGCGCCTCGTGGGCTATGTAGAGGCAGAACGGGCGGTCATGGTTCTCCTCGATGAAACGGAGCGAGTGTTCGGTGATAAGATGGGTGGTGTAGCCCTCCTCGTGAATGGGCGTGTCGCCGTCCCACCAGTCGTGGACGCCGGTCTGGTCATGATGAGAGATGTAATCGACGTTGCCGCTGACGTATCCGCGAAACTCGTCGAACCCATGGTGAACGGGGTTGAACTTCGGGTCGTAGCCCAGGTGCCACTTGCCGAAGACACCCGTTGCGTAACCCGCGTCTCGGAGGCACTTAGCGAAAGTGACCTCGTCGGGCGAGAGACCCTTGTCGCGGTGCCCGGCGGCAGTTACGACACCGGGAATGCCGGCGCGCTGCTGGTATCGCCCGGTCAGGAGCCCCGCCCTCGTCGGGCTGCAGACGGCGCCGCTGGAATGGAAATCGGTGAAACGCAGCCCGCCCGCCGCGAGCGCGTCGATATTCGGCGTCTGTATGCGCGCGTTGCCGTAGCACCCGATGTCGCCATAGTCCAGGTCATCGGCGAGGATGATCATGATGTTCGGCGCGCGCTTCACAGGGCTCCTCCAACGGCGAGTAGCGTCTATCGAGCGGTTCGGGCCTTGAGATGCGTCTACCTCCACGCGCATCCCTGCTGGCGCGGGAGCCTGGGACGCAGGTCCATGACGGCCGGAGAGGAAGAAGTTTGCGCTTGACGTGCCCATCACGCGCCAGGAGCCGATCGCATGTCAGATCTGACCGTTGGTTATGCATCTGCCGAGATCACGCCGCCGCTCGGCGTTGCGATGGCGGGCTATTCGGATCGCACGACCGGCGCGACGGGGGTCAACGACCCGCTGATGGCGCAGGCCTTGGTTCTCGGAAGTGGCGGCGTTGCGTGCGCGTTGATCTCCACAGACCTCGTTGGTCTGGATGAGCCCGTCGCCACTGAAGTGCGGCGGCGGTCGGCCGAGCGGTCAGGGATACCGGCCGAGAACGTAATGGTCTGCTCAAGCCACACCCACTGGGGCCCGACGGTCTCGCCCACCTGGTACACGACGCCATCCGTGCGGGAGACCATCTCGGCGCAGTACCGGCGCGATCTCGTTGAGACGCTCGCGGGGCTGGTTGAGACAGCGCGGGAGGCTCGCGCGCCGGGCGTTGCGGGTTCTGGGAACGGCTTTGCCGATGGCATCACATTCAACCGGCGCCTGATCGGCCCAACGGGCGAGGCAGCAATGCAGTATACGCTGCCACCAGAGCAGGCTGCGGTGGCCAGTAGGGAAGGCAACCGTCTGGCGCGGGCGTGGGCTCGCGGCGAGCACAAGGGGCCGAGGCTGTCGGCGCCGCTGGCGGATCTGGCCGGAGATCGCGTCGGCGTTGCTGACGGAGAAGTCGTCGTGTTGCGCGTAGATGGGAGCGATGGCCGACCGATGGTGGGGCTGGTGAACTTCGCCGGGCATGCGGTGTGCGGCGGAGGCGATCACCATCACTTCTCGGCGGACTATCCGGGTTGGGCGAGGCTGGGGTTCGAGGCGCTCATAGGAGCGCCGCTCCTATTCGCGGCCGGGTGCTCTGGCGACCAGGTGCCCCGGTGGCGGGGTGATGGCTCGCGCGAGCGCGTCGGGAAATCGCTAGCGGCGGAAGCGGCGCGGACATGGTTGGCGATTGAGGACTCGCGAGACGATGTGCCGCTGGCGTGCGCTCGGCAGGTTGCGATGCTGCCGATGAATCCCAACATCCCCTCTGTGCCCGAGGCGGAGGCGAAGCTGGCCGCCAACCCGGATCCGGATGGTGCGGCGGCGAGCATGGACCAGTTCGTGCTGCAGTTGGCGAGAGAGATCGCAACCCACCCAGACGGCTACCCAACGGAGATCTGGGCGATGCGCGTCGGCGACTTGGGACTCGTTGCGCTCCCCGGAGAGCCGTTCGCGGAGATTGGCCTGCAGATCAAGCAGCGCTCTCCCTTCACGCAGACGATGGTGGTGAGCTGCGCGAACGGGCTCTCGGCCTACATGCCGACCGATGACGGATACACCGAGGGAGCGTATGAGCCCAGCTTCACGCCGTCCGGTCCGGGATCCGAGCGCGTGCTCGTGGACGCGAGCCTTGGTCTGCTGGCTCGCCTGGCCGAGGTGTAGAGTCTCGTGACTGTGAGGAGGCCCAAACGATGATGGCGGACGATATCACTCGACGCGGGTTCATGAAAGCCGCGGGAACGGTCGGGATCGGCGCGGCCATCGCCAACGCCTCGCGCGCGCTGGAGGCCCAGGCGGCGGCATCGACCGAAGACGACCGGAAGGTTCGCGTTGGGATCGTCGGCGGCGGCTTTGGCGCGGCGTTCCAGTGGCATCTCGACCCGAACTGTACGGTCGCGGCGGTGAGTGACCTGCGCCCGGACCGTCGCGAGCGGCTGATGAAGGTCTATAGCTGCGAGAAGTCCTACGAATCGCTTGAGAAGCTGATCCTCGACGACTCCATCGACGCGGTGGCGGTCTTCACCGGCGCGCCCGACCACGTCCGCCACTGCGTGGCCGTCATGGACACCGGCAAGCACTGCATGAGCGCCGTTCCGGCGGCGATGGATCTTGAAGGATGCGCCGAACTCGTAGCCGCCAAGGAGCGCAACGGCGTCCGTTACATGATGGCGGAGACGAGCCACTACCGCGCGCAGGCAATGCTGATGCGCCAGCTCTACCACGACGGCGCGTTCGGCGAGTTGCTCTACTCGGAGGTCGAGTACTACCATCCCGCCCGCCCCGGCAGCAAAGAGCGCGACCGGCTTTGGTTCCGTGACGGCAAGCCGACCTGGCGACATGGTTTTCCACCGATGCTCTACCCCACGCACTGCACCGACTATGTGGTGGGCGTCACCGGCGAGCGGTTCACCGAGGTCTCGTGCATGGGCTGGGGCCCGACGCCCGAGGAAGACCCCCAGTTCGTCGGCAACCAGTACGACAATCCGTTCGATACGGGCATTGCGATGCTTCGCACGGATCGCGGCAACATCTGCCGCTGCAATCGGTCGCGCACGCTCCATGCCCACGGTGAGCGAGCCCAGTGGTTCGGCCGAGAGATGACCGCCTTCATGGCGGGCTGGGCTGGGCAGCCCTTCGTGGTGAAGCGCGCCGGCGAGGCGGATGTTAAGACCACTCCGGACTACCTGCACCTCCTGCCCGAGCCGATGCGCGTGGGGACCGGTCACGGCAATTCCCACACCTTCATCACTCACGAGTTCAACCGCGCGATTCTCGAGGACCGCGAGCCGTCTGTCGACGTCTACACGGCGGTCGCCGAGACCGCTCCGGGAATCGTCGCGCACGAATCGGCCCTGCGCGGCGGCGAGTTGCTCAAAGTGCCGAGTTTCGATCCGGATCCCGCGTGAGTGATCCGATGGGAGAATGGTGTCAGCATGTACGAGATCAACCCGCCCGCCGTCTACATCCATGAACGCGCCCTGGCGACGCCTGAGCGCAAGGCGCGCGTCGAGCGGATGCTGAGGCACGTTGACTGCCGGCCCGAGACCGTCGATGACGAGCGACTAAACGAGATCAGCCTTGGTAACGAGTGGCACCAGAGATTGGCGTGGCGGACGGGCCAGTGGCAGCAGACGGGCGACCCCGTTCTCATCTTCAACGCGTTCACGTGGGATGACCCCGAAACGCTGGCCCGGCGGCGGCAGGACTACCCCGGGACGGCGTTCCGGATGCTCGACGGCGCGGCGGCTTGGACGCTTCGGAAAGGGCGGGATTACTACGGCTCTCGCGGCTCGGTCTGCCAGGACGCGTGGGAGGTTCACTCGGCGTTCGGATGTTTGCACCGGTGCGACTACTGCCACGTCGGCGCGTACGTCAACATCATGGTCAACCTCGAGGAACTGGTGGATCGGCTGCCGGAGTTGGTCGACGCGAACCCATGGCTTCAGCTCTACAAATACGACAACTACACCGACACGATTGCCTTCGAACCCGAGTACGGTGCCTCCGCGCTGATGGTCCCCTTCTTCGCGGCGACCGAAGACAAGTATCTGATGCTCTACACGAAGAGCGACAATGTGGACCATCTCCTGCCGCTTGAGCACGGCGGGCATACGATCGTGAGCTTCACGATCTCAAGCACCAGCGTGGCGGAATTGATCGAGCACGCCACCCCCGGCACACCCCAGCGCATCGCGGCCGCGGCCAAGGTCGAGCGCGCGGGTTACGTGCCGCGCGTGAGGTTCAGCCCAATCGTGCCGATCAAGGGCTGGCGCGATGAGCTGGCGGCGTTGGTGGACGATCTGCTCGACGCCTGCACGCCTGACCTCATCACGATCGACCTGCTGGGTTGGATGAACCCGGAAGCGGTCGGCGAGACGCTCGACACCTCGCTTTTGGATCCCAGATTCCTGGACGGGATGACCGATCTCTACAGCGACGGCCCGCCGGGGAAGCAATACTACCCGAACACGAAGCACATCTTCCCCCACGACCTAAGGCGCGAGGTCTACGATTTCGTCATCCAGCGCGCGAATGAGCGCAAGCCCGAGGTTGTCATGAGCATCTGCAACGAGACGACGCAGATGTGGGACGACATCGGCGAGACGCTGGCGATGACGCCCGAGGATTACGTCTGCGGATGTGGCCCAACCTCGGTGCCGGGGAATCCGATCTTCGCGCGTGGGTAGTCATGACGGCATGCGCCATCCTGATCACCATCGGTCTGAGCACGACGTCCGGGGAGGCCCAGACGATGAACCCTAGTCTACTGTCACAGCCGCAACTGACGACCACTAGCCGCCTGCTGAAACTCGGTGAATCGATCACGTTTCGGCTCCACGTGCCCGAGGGCGCTGATGCGGGGGACCTGGAGATATTCCCTCGTTACCTGGAGCGGGCCAAGCCGGGCCAGCGTTTCGTCGCGGGCGGCGATCTCGATTGGCTGGACGCGATCCCCAGCGAAACGCTTCCCATCGATTCTTCCGAACTCACTTACGTGCCCAACAAGCCGGGCAGCTACCTCGCCCGCTGGCGCGTGGGTGGGGAGACGCTCTATCGCTATTTCTCGGCCATCGAGGACGATTCAATCGTGCTACGCTTCAGCGCGTTTGAGGGGCTGGAAGCCGAGCCAACCTTGCACGCCACGGGTATCCCGCTTGACTACCGTCTGCCCGCGGACCAGTTCACCATGGACGATCCGCTCTGCGCGAAGCTGGTGGGCTACCACCGGTGCTTCG
>MPMF02255432.1_pt1 | contig 16627 bp, 17 predicted proteins | sample 1617271 | NCBI WGS metagenome assembly MPMF02 (sample SAMN05944812, study PRJNA350692) | marine metagenome | biome: marine; feature: ODZ; material: water; isolation source: 120 m water sample prefiltered with 30 um filter, filtered on to 0.2 um... | place: Pacific Ocean | collected 2012-04-09... | reverse complement strand
GTAGGGGAAGCGCTCGCCAATCAGGAACAAGCTACCTGGGAAACACGCACTGACGAAGAGGAGCGCGTGGTGCGCCGCAAAAGGTTCGCTCTCTCTCCCATGAACGAACAGGAAGCCATCGAACAAATGGCCTTGCTTGGACACGAGAATTTCTTCGTATTCTACAACGTGGACACAGCCTCGGTTAATGTGGTCTACCGCCGCCACGATGGCGGGTACGGCCTGATAATACCGGAAATCAGCTGAACGATTTTTCGCGCACATCAAAACGCAGCGCGCGCCACCTGAGATGGGACAAGCCGTAACAGCCGTGATAATGCTCGGCGCCGGCGGCCCCAGTGAGCATGAAGCGCTGGTACACGCCTCCCGCCGGCGGGCCGCCATCGCCACCGTGGAGGCCCTCGCCACGCTGAATCAGATTGACAGGATTATCGTGGCCGTGCCGGTAAGCGAACGCGTGCGCTGGGAGGCAGACCGTGATTTAGCCGCACTCTCCGGTAGCCTGCTATGGGATGTCGACCCACCCGAAAAGCCCTTTCACTTCGGCCGCCGCATAGGAGATATGGCGCGCCGCCTGCGACTGCAGCGTGCACTCTATATCGGCGCGGGCAGCATGCCCTTGCTCAGCCGCAAGAACCTAGCCGAGGTGGTTGACCGGCTCAGCCACGCGGGCGAGCGCTGGGCAATCACGAACAATTTTCACTCCAGCGATTGGCTCGGGCTGACTGACGCGACTGTGCTGCCGGACGCAGCCACCCGGCTGCCGCGGGACAACATGCTGGGTTGGGTATTGAAAGACAAAGCCGGTTTCACCGTGCAGGCGCTGCCGCCCACGGCCGCGACACAATTGGATATCGACACACCTACTGATCTGATGGCGCTGCGCTGGCACCCCGATACGCCCACGGATTTACGTTCTTTTCTGGCACAACGACTACCCGAGCAGCCGCTCGCCCGCTGGAAAGCAGCCGCCCGGGTGCTGACCACGCCAGGCAGCCACGTCGCCCTGATTGGGCGCGTCTCACCGCACACATGGCATGTTCTGCAGGTGAACACCGAGGTATGGATCAGAGTGTTCTCCGAGGAACGCGGCATGACCGCCAGCGGCCGGCGGGGAGGTGGCCGCGTACGCTCGTTGCTGGCGCACTTCATGGAGCGCTCCGGGCCGAAGGCTGTGTTCGACCAGTTGGGCGAAATGGTGGCGGCTGCTTTCATCGACACGCGCGTGTTTCTGGCGCACCACGGAAAGTGGCCCTCAGCGGCAGACCGTTATGCCTCGGATTTATGCCAGCCTGAGAAGATAAGCAATGCACGCCTGCGCAGCTTCACCGAGGCCGCGATAACCTGCCGCGCCCCGATGGTGCTGGGTGCGCATGGGGCCGTGTCGGGCGGATTATATGCGCTGGTGGAGACGCTTCAGGCGGGAACAGACTGGCTGCCCGACGCCGTGCAAGCGGCGGCTACCAACCATCGATGAACGGCTGCCATTTGCTGTGCGCGGCTGTGTAATTCCCAAATCGATAGGAGGCGGTCGGGCGCGGCTCGAAGGGTTTCCTTCTCAAGCACATGCGCGCTTTTGATGGCACTTTCCCGCCTTTGCGGCGATTACACGGCGCGCAGGCGGCCACCACGTTGCTCCACGTGTGGCTGCCCCCGTGACGGCGTGGCACAACGTGATCGATGGTGAGCTGATGAGTACGCTGCCCGCAGTACTGACAGGTGTGCCCGTCGCGTCGAAAGACCTCGCGCTTGCTGAGTTTTACGCGTGGTCGCGGCCGACGCACCATGCGGCCCAACCGAATAATTGACGGACACGGAAAGGCATCGCTCGGGGTGCGCACCATGCCGCGCCCGTTCAACACCAGTTCGGCCTTGCCATGCAGCACCAAACCCATGGCGCGCCGCACGCTGGAGACATTCAGCGGCTCGTAATTGGCATTGAGCACCAGCACCGGGAGCTGCAGTATCGGTTGCATTCTCTGCGGGGCAGATTGTAACAGAGGGCCCAATCCGCGACAAGGTTCGCTCAGGCTGTCGCGGCCACGTCGTGGCTCAGCGCATCCAGTTCCCGGTAAAGCGCCCATTGCGAATGCGCCATAAGCGCGCTCAGCAGCAGCCCGTGCCAGCCCATGCGCCACCCCGAGAGCGCTACGAAACGCCAGAAAAACTGGCGCAACGGCTGCAGCGCGAAATTGTGCATTCGCGCCCGCTCGCCCTGATTGCGCAGCACGGCGGCGGCGTAGCGCGCGTAGTGGCGCTGCCGCGCGACGAATTCCGTCATGCTGGCGTAATTGTGGTGAATGAGCGCATGACGCAAGCGCCCGGTGAGCCCGTCAAGCTGCAGTATTTCATGCACATGCCGCTCGGGGTCGTAGCGGCCGCACTCCCGCCGAAAGAGACGCAGCTGATAGTCTGGATACCAGCCGGCGTACAAAGTGAGTTTGCCGAAAATAAAATTGTGACGTGGCAGCCACCACCCCACCGGCCGCTGCGCCCGGATGGCTTCGCGCAGCTCGCGCGCCAGTTCTGGGGTGACGCGTTCGTCCGCGTCCACGAAAAGCACCCAATCCGCCCGCGTCTCCGCCAGAGCGGCGTTGCGCTGCGCGGCGTAGTTGTCAAAGCGGCGTTGCAGCACCCGCGCGCCGTGCTCCCGCGCGATTTCGCGCGTGCGGTCCGTGCTGCCCGAGTCGAACACCAGCGCGTCGTCCGCCCATCTCAGCGAGGCGAGACAATCGGGCAGCGCGCGCTCTTCGTTCAGAGTGAGAATGATTGCGCTGAGCAAATCAGAAGGGCCTGGCCGCCGCCCCGGCCGCTCCGGAGCGACTGACGGGCAATTGTATCCCAAGGTATACTTTGCCACAATGCAACGCACAACCGGCTTCAAACAGTGGGTCGCTTTTTTCACTCTCGGCGGCTTCTGCTGGGGCACATCCTATTTCTGGATAAAAATCGCGGTCGCCGAGATTGGCCCGTTCACGCTGGTGGCGCTTCGCGTCACGCTGGCAACCGTGGCAATCTGGGCGTGGGTGCTGGTGCAGAAAATCCCCCTTTCCGCTCCCACGAAGGAAATTGGCCTAATGGCACTGCTGGGAATCACGAACCTGGCCCTGCCGTTCACGTTGATTTCCTGGGGCGAAACGCGCATCGATTCAGGGTTGACCGGCCTGCTCACCGCGACGATGCCGCTCTTTACTACGCTCATCGCGCACTGCTTCATCGCCAACGACCGCATCACCGTTCCCAAGACCATCGGTGTAGTGCTCGGATTCTCCGGCGTGGGCATATTGTTCATCCGTGACCTCGGTCCCGGGGAAATCTCGTTTAATCTGTGGGGACAGGCGGCGGTGATTGGCGCTGCGCTTTGCTACGCTTCGAGCACCGTCTATAATCGCCGCTTTCTGCAGGGGCAGCACCCGATTGCAATCACGGCATTCGCACTGCCCTTCGCCGCGGCCACCATGTGGTTGCTGGCTCCGCTCGTGGAGGCGCCGTTCACTCTGCCACGGCTCCCGCTCACCTGGATTGCCACCGCGTGGCTTGCGCTCATTGGCACCGCACTGGCCTATCCACTGGTGTTTTTCCTCGTTCACACTTGGGGACCCACGCGCACCTCGCTGGTCGCTTATGTCATTCCGGTGACCGCGCTTACGCTCGGGGTAATTGTGCTGCAAGAGGTCTTTGATTGGCGGCTCGCGCTCGGCGGGCTGCTCATCATTATGGGCATCGCCACGGTGAACTGGCGCACGTGGCTGCCCGGCCTGTGGCGCGTGTGCGCCCCCAAAAGCCCGTTTCCTTTCCCGGTAAAATGAATCGCGTGCGGGGAGGACAGCGGCCATGAGAACAGATTTGCGGCCCTGCGTTGACCCGAATCCGGTGACAGGGTACACTACTGGCCGCAGCAGCAGGGGAAAGGAGTGAAAGAATGAAACGCGCGGTCAGCGTCAGCATCGGGTCATCCAAGCGGGACAAGCGTGTCGAGATCACCTTACTCGGCGAACAGGTGACTATCGAGCGCATCGGCACCGATGGCGACATGGAGCGCGCGTCCGACCTGTTCAGAGAAATGGATGGCAAGGTGGATGCCTTCGGGGTCGGCGGCGCTGACCTTGGCCTGCAGGTGGACAACAAATGGTATCAGCTCCACTCCGTGAAGCCCATGGTGCGCCACATCAAGAAAACCCCTTTCGTGGACGGACTGGGCCTTAAAACCACACTCGAGCGGGGCGCGGCCGCGTTCATTGAAGCCAGAATCGGGGCAGAAATCAGCCCACGCCGCGCCCTTTTCACCGCCGGTGCAGACCGGTGGGGCATGTCTGTCGGGTTCGTTGAAGCCGGATACGACTGCGTTTTTGGCGATTTGATGTTCGGGCTGGACCTTCCCATCCCGGTGCGTTCCATCGCCGCTCTCAAGCGCGTGGCCGCTGTTGTGATGCCTATTGCCGGGCGCATGCCTTTTTCCATGCTTTACCCCACCGGCGAGAAACAGGATGAAATCGTGCCGAAGCACCAGAAGTGGTACCGCTGGGCCACAGTTCTGGCAGGAGATTGCCATTTCATTAAAGGCTCGATGCCCGCCAGATTAGACGGAAAAATAGTGGTCACCAACACCACTACCCTGAAGGATGTGGGCCTTTTTCGCGAGCGCGGCATCGCCTACCTGGTCACCACCACCCCGGTGCTCGATGGCCGCTCTTTCGGCACCAACATGATGGAGGCCGCGCTGGTGGCATTGGCAGGAAAAGAGCGTACACTGACCATCGCGGAGCTGACCGACTTGATTGACCAACTCGGTTTCGAGCCGCAGCTTCAAGACCTGCGCTCCTGACCGGGAAGCAGCTGAGCGAATGGATGCAATAATCGGAGCAGGCGGAATCGCCAAACCGGATGACCCGCTGCTCGGTCTGCTGGCTCAGGGCGAACCCAAAGCGCTGCTGCCAATTGCGGGCAAACCGATGGCGCAATGGGCGCTTGACGCCGTAGCCGCCACCGACCGCATTGAAAACGTGGTCGTCATCGGGCTGACGCCGGAACACGGTCTGCATTGCGGCGCGAAACCGGTGCACTATATGCGCAGCGCCGGCAGCATCTTCGATAACGCGCGCGCCGGTTGCGCCCGCGTGCTTGAACTAAACCCGGAAAGCACGCGCACGCTCTGGGTGAGCGCCGATCTGCCGCTGCTCACGCCCGCAATGTTCAACTGGTTCATCGACCGAACAATGGAAAGCGAACACGAGCTGTATTACCAGATCATCGAGCAGAGCGTGATGGAGTCGCGCTTCCCCGCCTGCAAACGCACCTACACAAGGCTAAAAAGGAAAACCGTTTGCGGTGGCGATGTCAGTGCGATCAACCCGAACGTGGCTTCCGGCGCGCACCCGGCGTTCGGAAAAATCAGCGCCGCCAGAAAGAGTGTGGCCAAACAGGCCGCGCTCGTCGGGCTGCGGCCGTTGCTGCTGCTGCTCACCCGACAGCTGACCAGCGACCGCGCCGCCGCCATCGTGCGCAAGCGTCTAGGACTGCACGGGGTGTTCATCGACACGCCGTACCCCGAAATGGGCATGGACGTGGACAAACCGGAGCAGTACGAAATCGCTCGGCACGAACTGGAGCGACGGCCCAACAGGTGACAGGCTGGCAGCGCTTGCGCGCGGCGGATGAGCGCTGGACGCACCGCCTTTGCATCGCCGAGAACCCGGGATTGCTGCGTGCAGCGGCCATGTTTATGGCGCACTCCGGTGATAGCTGGTTCTGGGGCATTGGGCTAGCAGTCGTATGGCGCTGGGGCGGCCCGGGCTGGCAGCGCTGGGCGCTCACCCTGTTCACCGCCATTCTCGGAGCCGGACTGATTGTGATGATGTTGAAGTTCGCCATCCGGCGACAACGTCCGGCCGGCGACTGGGGCGGATTTTATCGCAGAACCGACCCGCACTCGTTTCCCTCCGGCCATGCCGCTCGTGCGGCGTTGCTGCTTGGCCTCGCGCTGTGGCTGGGACCGGACTGGTTCCGGCTGGCGATGCTAATCTATTCGCCGCTGATGGCGTTGGCGCGCATTTCTATGGGGGTGCATTTCCTCTCGGATGTGGTCGCCGGATACGCGCTGGGATTGCTGCTGGCCGCATCCTCCCGCTGGTGGTTGAGTAGCATCGGCTGGCTGCCCGCGCTGAGCGCGGGATAGACAGCGTGCAAGCCGGGGGACTCCCACTCTACGTCCATTCCGTCTGAGCCTGCTCTTCCAGCTCGACGCGCCACACTTTCTCGGCCTTGTCGATGAAAAGCACCCCGTCCAAATGGTCGTATTCGTGCTGCAGCACGCGCGCCATCCAGCCGTGCGTCCTCAGTTTTCGCTTCTGACCATGACGGTCGAGGTACTTAATGATGATTTCATGCGGGCGGCTCACATCGCCAAGATATTCGGGTATGGATAGACACGCCTCGGTGCCGACCACGGCGTCGCCAGTGAAGCGTGTGATTTTCGGGTTTATCATCACATGCGTACGCCCGAGGCCGGGCGGCGGGGATGCGTCGGAGTCATCTCCAGTACCCGGTTCCTCCTCCAGCCGAGCGACGAACAGACGCAGGCCTTGCGCCACCTGAGGGGCTGCCAGCCCGACGCCCGGCGCAGCCTGCATTGTCTCAAGCATGTCGTCAATCAGCGTCTGCAAGCGCGCATCGAAAACAGTAACCCTGGCCGCCTTTTTTCGCAGTGTCGGATTAGATGGCGTGATGATTGTTAGCAGAGTCATTCTCCAAAGGTTTGTAGCCGCTGGCAGTCAGTCTGGCTTGGGAGGCCGGGTGATGTCGGCATAAGCGGTCAGCCAGTCAGCGATTTCGCGTTGGCGTTGTTGCGCTTCTTCACCCTCGCGCTGTTCAAAGTGTTGCTCCAGCCGCAGGAAAATCTCCTGTTGCACTGAGAGCGGATTGCCCACCCAGTCGAAGGTCAGTCGGCCGGTTTCTCCGCCGGTTTCAATCGTGACGGTACCATAATTGAAAAGGTTTGCGAAGATGCCCGGGCGGTCATAACTGACATTCAGTACCGATTCAATGGGCGCGCTGCGCTGGATGAGACGGCCCAGCAGGGGCTTCTTTTCTGCATCAAAGAGCCTTTCCGGAGTGAGCGTGTAAACATCCGCCCGCCAATCCTCGAATTGGTACCACGCCCAGAAAGCGAAAAGCCCGTAACCGAAGACGAGAAAAGCATCCCAGCGCAGCGACCCGGCGAAGGTGGGGGCCGAACCCGGCCCGGCGATGGCAACGATCGACATGAACATCATCCCGAGCACGCCGCCAGCCAACCGCTTTATAAGCATCAGTGGATGTTTCCGCCAGGTGATGGCGTTGCCGCTCCGCTCTCGAAAGCGGGGCAGCAAATAACGGCGCACACCGGTCAGCGCGCCCTGCGCTGCCAGCTGTGGTTCGGACACCGCCGGTTCCACGGTGGGCTGCCCAGAAGCGTGCGGCTGCCAGCCAATTCCGGTACGTATTGTTTCCGTGATAGTTTCATGATCGGCAGCGCGCGCTGCACTGCGCGCGCGCTGCGCGCGTTCCAGAATGACCTCGCGTACCGCGCCCGGATTGGCCACATTGCGGAAAACCACCTGCCCGGCAAACGCCTGAATGACCACATCGCCGTACCCGAAAATCTGCTCGATAGCACCCTGTGTAATTTCCACCGCCCGCACTCGCTTGAGCGGCGCTTCCGCGCGCGTTTTGTGGATTATCATCAGGCGCTCGTCGCTGACCACGCGCCGGTCGGTCACCAGATAGGCATCATCGCGCCAGTCCACCACCAGCAGCGCCACCCAGGCAGGAAATGCCACCCCGCTCGCCAGGATGAGCGGCCACCATGGCAGTCCATTCACTGCCAGACCGGCAGCCCCGAATGCCGCCCCGCCGAGCAAGAAGAGCGGGAAAAGCATCCTGAGTGCCAGCCAGGGCCAGTGCGGCACACATAGCAGGGTCACCGCCTCTTGCGCCCGCAGCCCGGGCTGCCGCCCGCGTTTACGCAGCAGCTGCATCGAGCGAGTGTTCAAACGAATACGCGCGGCAATTGGGGCGTGTTCTCGCGCCAGTCTGATTACAATCCCACGCTCGAGCGCTAGCAGCTCCGTGGCCTGCAACGGGGTCACAGTGTCAAGGTGCCGCGCCCCTTCCAGCAGCGCGCGCCCGCCGAAAAAATCGCCCGGCTGGAGCCACGTCAATTCCTTGGAATCCCCGCCCGCGCGACGCGCCCGGCCGGTCACCGCCACTGCCCCGGAATATACCAGGTATAACCATGCGGCCCGGTCGCCCGCGCTGTAAACCACCTCGCCGGCTTCATGCGAGTGCAGCGCGCATTGCTGCGCGAGGTCGTGCAGCACCGTCGCCGGCAGCGCAGAAAACGGAGGATGACTCTCGAGAAAAGTAGTAATTTCCGCAGTGGTGATGGACATAAGCAGCCTTCGCCGCCTGATTTTAGCACGAAGCACGCCATCGCTGCCAAGGCCATCTCCCCAGACGGTAACGGCTCGAGCCACCTGGTTCGTCCGTGCTATAATCCGGCTGACTCCGAGGCGGACGCCACGCATAGCCGCCAAAACCACAAAAATGAGCAACAAGACGCAGCGAAAAACCGGGACCAGAAGCCGGAAAAGCCAGCGCGGCGGCCTGACAGGCGAGCAGAAAATGGATGTTATGGGAGTACTGCTCGCGTTGGTGGGAATATTACTGCTGCTGGCGTTCTTTTCTCCCAACAACAGCCCTATCGTCAGACGGTTGGTGCAGGCACTGCGGCAGCTTTTCGGTTTGGGGCGCTTTGTGGCCCCGTTCGTCTGCCTAGCAATGGGAATCTGGGTAATACTGCGCCACTTTTCCGAACAGCTTCCCCGCATCCGCCCGGAACAGGTTCTGGGTGCAATGTTGCTTTTCCTAGCCGTGCTCACGTCACTGGGTGCGGACGGCGGGAGCGGCGGGGTGCTCGGCCATTACCTTTTGCAATCGCTGATGGAAGGGCTGGGGCCGGTGGGCGCGGTTGTCGCTGTGATTGCATGGCTTTTTGTGGCACTCATCCTGACGTTGGGCACATCCACCGGCCAAATAATAAAAGTGCTCGGATATGCCCGCGTGCAGTTGAAAGGCGTGCGCGAGCGGCCCAATGGGCAGGCCGGTGCGCATCAGATTCCGCTGACGCCGGAAGCCGCGCAGCCGGACGACAGCCCCACTCCGGCGCTCAAACAATCGACCTGCAAGCGGGGTCTGTTCAAGAAAGGACGCAAACCAGCAGAGCCAGCTGCAGAGCGTGCCATCGAACAGCCCCGGCCAATCTCGCCCACAGATAGCGGATCGCCACAGTGGAAGCTGCCCAAAGTGGAAAACATTCTGGCCGTCGGCGCGGAGTTGGCGGTAGATGACGAATATGACCGCCAGCGCGCTCACACGATTGAAGAGACATTGGAATCGTTCGGCGCGCCCGGCCGGGTGGTTGAAATAAACCGCGGGCCGACCATCACGCAGTTCGGAGTGGAGCCAGATTTCGTCGCCACGCGTGGCGGCAAACGCACCAAAGTCAAGGTAAACAAAATCTCGGCGCTGGCCGACGACCTCGCGTTGGCGCTTGCAGCAGCTTCCATCCGCATCGAGGCTCCGGTGCCGGGAAAAGGGTTCATCGGGGTAGAGGTTCCCAACGCTAACAGCTCACAGGTGGCGCTGCGCGACTTGATGGCATCGAAGACGTTCCAGAAATTGCATTCGCCACTTGCGCTCTGTCTGGGGCAGGACGTTTCCGGCCGGGCAGTCTGCGCGGATATGGTGGCCATGCCGCACCTGCTCATCGCCGGCACGACCGGCTCAGGCAAGAGCGTGTGCGTGAACGCCATTATCGCCACGCTCTTGCTGCGCAACACACCTGATCAATTGAAAATGCTGATGATTGACCCGAAGCGCGTGGAACTGACCACATACCGCCACATCCCGCACCTGCTGGTGCCGGTTATCGTGGACCTGAACAAGGTGGTGCCGAGTCTGCAATGGATGGGACGAGAGATGGACAACCGTTACACCAAGTTTGCTGAAACCGGCGCTCGCAACATTGAGGATTTCAACCGGCGCGCCGCCGAGCATGACGAAGAGCGCCTGCCGTATCTGATGGTGGTGGTGGATGAACTTGCCGACCTGATGATGGTTGCACCAGAAGATACCGAACGCATTATCACGCGTCTGGCGCAGATGGCGCGCGCCACCGGCATTCACCTGATAATCTCCACGCAGCGCCCCTCGGTGGATGTGGTCACCGGGCTGATTAAGGCCAATTTCCCGGCGCGGGTGGCGTTTGCGGTGGCATCTTCAATTGACAGCCGCGTCATTCTGGATCAGCCCGGCGCGGAGCGGCTGCTCGGGCGCGGCGACATGCTCTTCCAGGCCCCGGATGCAGCACAGCCGCTGCGAATGCAAGGCACCTTCGTTTCCGATACTGAGCTGCGGCATTTAGTGCGGCACTGGAAAGGATTCCATCGCGGGGCCTCACCGGCCACAGAATCAGAGCCAGAAACAGGAGAAGCCCCAGCCAAGCACGCTGAACCGGAAAAGGATCTGTGGGAAGATATGGAAAACCTCACAAAAGAAGAGGGCCGCGATGAGCTGTTTGCGAAAGCGGTGGAAACTGTGCGGGCCGACGGGCGCGCATCCATCTCGTTACTGCAACGCCGCCTACGCATCGGCTACACTCGCGCGGCAAAACTGATAGACGCGATGGAGGAAGCCGGCATTGTCGGCCCGGCGAAGAAAGGCGCAAAGCAGCGCAACGTGCTCAACTCGAAGGCGGCGCAAGCGGATGCCGCCTCTGATTAGTGCCGTTGCCATGGTATGATTATCAGACTGGCGGGACCGCAATGCCCTGGATTACCCAAATTCCCATCCACCAGGCCACTGGCCTGCTGAAAAAAGAGTACGACAAAGCCATAGAGCGCGCCGGCCGCCTTTGGAACATCGCTCAGATTATGGGCATGAATCCGCGTGTAATGCGCAGCAGCATGGCGCATTACGGGGCCATAATGCATGGGGGTTCGCCGCTCTCGCGCGTGCAGCGCGAATTGATTGCCACCGTTGTGGCCGCGGAGTTGGATTGCCCTTATTGAACTCAAGCCCACGCGCACGATCTCCGGGCTGAGATCGAGGAATCTTGGGGCGAAACGCGGACGGATGCCTTTGTCCACGCTGTGGCCCGCGACTGGCAAAGCGCGTCCCTCGAACCGGAAGACCGGGCGCTGTGCACGTTTGCGGCTGATCTCACTCACCGTCAGAGCACCATGACCGCCAGCGACCTCGACCGGCTGCGCGCGCACGGTTTTGACGACCGCGCCATTCACGATGCCACTCAGGTCGTGGCTTATTTCAACTACATCACCCGCATCGCTCACGCGCTCGGGGTTGAGCCGGAGGATTTCATTCAACCCTGGGGAAGTGCAGAATAGCGCGCGGCGACCGTGCTCCCCGCCGCCTGTTCCCGAACGCTGCCGCCCGGTTTATAATGCGGAACGTCCGCATCCACTTGCGCACTCGGGTGTTATTCAACTGGGCGCTTTCGCAATCCGGAGCGGTACGCCGAAGTGACCCTAATTAATACGATGAGACGCGTTGCAGTCACCGGAATTGGCGCCGTCAGCCCATTGGGCCTCACGGCAAAAGAGAGTTGGGACAACTGCACCAATGCGGTTAGCGGGGTTGGGCCGATAACTCTGTTTGAAGCCAGCGATTTTCTGGTGCAAATCGCGTGCGAGGTGAAAGACTTCGACGCAAAGCGGTACATGACCCCCGCCGAAGCCCGCCGCCGGGATCGTTGCCAGCAGCTGGCTGCGACGGCCGCAGCGGAGGCCATGCGGCACTCCGGGCTGCAGATCACTGAGCAGAACGCGCACCACGTGGGGGTAATAATCAGTTCCGCCATCGGCGGAATCGGGACGCTGGAAAACAGCGTACGCGTAATCGACAAGAGCGGGCCGCGGCGCGCTAGCCCGTTCACCATCCCCATGATGATGCCCAACGGGCCCAGCGGGCTGGTGGCCATCGATATCGGCGCGAGGGGGCCAGCGCTCTCGGTCTCCTCGGCGTGCGCCTCCAGCTCCGATGGCATCGGGCTGGCCTGGCAGTATATCCGCAGCGGTATGGCCGACGCGATGCTGGCGGGCGGCGCCGAGGCGACAATCTGCTCGGTGGCAGTGGCCGCATTCGACCGCCTCGGCGCGATGAGCCGGCGCAACGAAGATTACTCCATGACTCCGCAGCCGTTCGACAAAAACCGCGACGGACTGGTGATGGGCGAGGGCGCCGCCGTGCTGGTGCTCGAGGAACTGGAAACCGCCCGTGCACGCGGCGCCAACATTCTGGCCGAACTGGTCAGCTACGGCGTCACTGGCGACGCATACCACATCACGGCCCCACAGGAGAACGGTGCCGGCGGCGGCGCGGCCATGCGCCAGGCATTGCAGATAGCCGAGCTCGACATCTCCGCGGTGGATTACATAAACGCGCACGGCACCGCCACCCTGCTAAACGACGCCGCTGAAACGCGCGCCATAAAAGCGGTCTTCGGCGAGCACGCGCACGGTCTCGCAGTCTCCTCCACCAAATCGATGACCGGACACATGATGGGCGCCACCGGGTCGCTGGAAGCCCTTTTCTGCGTGCAGGCCATTGGCGCGCAGCTCGCTCCACCCACCATCCATTATCAAACGCCCGACCCCGAGTGCGACCTCGATTATGTGCCCAACAACTCCCGCGAAATGCCCATCGACGTGGCTATCAGCAATTCGTTTGGGTTCGGCGGCCACAATTCGGTGCTCGCTTTCAAGAAATATGCATGACTGACTTGGACGCGCTGCAGCAGCGCATCGGCCATTATTTCCACCGACCGGATTTACTGCGCCGCGCGCTCACCCACCGCTCCAGCCTGAACGAGAACCCGCAACTCACAGAAGACAACGAACGCCTCGAGTTTCTCGGCGACGCCGTCATCGATTTCGTGGCTACGGCCGTGCTCTTTGAGCAGTTTCCGGAACTTGATGAGGGCGAACTCACTCGGCTGCGCTCCGCGCTGGTGCGCACCGAGCAGCTCTCGCGCCTAGCGCGGTCGTTCGACCTCGGCGCTGCTGTTTTGCTCGGCCGCGGCGAAGCAGAAACCGGCGGACGCGAACGCGACGCCTTACTGTGCGCGGCCTTCGAAGCGCTGGTGGGTGCGCTATATCTCGATGCCGACGTGCAGGCGGTGGGCACATTTCTGGAGCCGCTGCTGCTGCCCGTCGCACAGGAAACGCTTTCCAATCAGGGCCATCTGGACGACAAGAGCCGCCTGCAGGAATGGGCCCAGAGCGCGCTGGGAGCGACGCCGCACTACGCCACCATCGCCAAGAGCGGGCCCGACCACGCGAAAGAATTCACAGTGGAAGCAATAATCGCAAAGCAGCGTTATGGTGTCGGGCGCGGGAGCAGCAAACAGCAGGCCGAGCAAGCCGCAGCGCGCGCAGCCCTTGACCGCACCGAAGCGCACCGCTGCCGGTGAGTAGCCAGTCCCGAAAACTGCTGCTCACCGGCAGCGGCGGGTACCTCGGCCACCGTGTGGCTCAACTCGCCGGTGAATGGGAACTCACTCACAGCTGGCACGCGAATCCGCCTGACTCCGCTCTGCCGGGCGCGGCGCTACAGCTCGACCTGTGTGACTTTCACGCCGTCCATGCGGCGATTGCCCACCAGCACCCGGAAGCAATCATCCACGCCGCCTGCTCCAATCGCTCAGAAGCCGCCATCGTGCCCGCCGCGCGCAATCTCGCGCAGGCCGCGGCGGAGCACGCGGCCCGGCTGGTGCACGTTTCCACCGACATGGTTCTGGATGGGGATCGCGCCCCTTACGCAGATGACGCTGTCCCAAATCCGCTGCACCCATACGGCGAAGCGAAGGCCGCCGCCGAGCGCATCATCGCCGCGCATTGCCCGCAGGCGGCCATCGCGCGTACTTCGCTAATCTTCGGAATAGAGCCGCTTGACCACCAGATGCGCTGGCTGGCTGCCGATGCTGCCGCAGGCAAGCCGGTGCGTCTTTTCACCGACGAGCTCCGCTGCCCCACGTGGGTAGATACGCTGGCGCTGGCGCTACTGGAGCTGGCCGCCGGCGACTACGCCGGTCTGATAAATGTCGCCGCGCCACAAGCGCTGAACCGCTGGGAGTTCGGGCTGAAAATGCTCGCGCTGCTGGGGATTGAGCCGGGCGCAAACGTGCGCCCGGCGCTTCAAGTGCAGAGCGGCCTGACGCGGCCCGCCGATCTCACGCTGAAAGTCAGCCGCGCGCAAAGCCTGCTGCGCACCCCGTTGCTGACCGTCGACGGAGCCATCGCGCGCATACGCCGCGGGCAGTCCGCTGTTGACTAAACCGGCGCGCTCGATACAATTGCAGCATAGGGGCAGTGGCGGAATTGGCAGACGCAGCGGACTTAAAATCCGCGGGGGAAACCCATGTGGGTTCGAGTCCCACCTGCCCCACCTGATTGGGTCGCTGTGCCGCTGTGTGCCGGGATCTACCCCGCCTGAAAACCGAGCGAGTCCACCTCGGGGCTGGGGAAGTCGAAACCCTCCAGATCGGGAAAGTGAACGATACATTCGATGACCGCCCACGGCGCAAGGGCGCAGGCCACCGCGGTCATTTCCCGCTCCGGCCCTTCCGGTGAATGAGCCAGTTGCGGCAGCTGGTATTCGGGCAGTTCGAGCCAAAGCCCCACGCGGTCAAAACCCTGCACGCGCACATAGATCTTCTTCTGCCGAATGCCCAGGCCCTTTAGCGGCAGCCCATCGCGCAGCACCAGCAAGACAATGTCCCCCACTGCTTGTTCCATGTTCATCATCGTTCACACTCCTGATTGCGCAATTCCGAAACCGGCGGAACCACGCCCGCCGACAGCGATAATATAATAGACTCCGACACGCGAAACGGCAAGGGCATCTCCGGAAACGGTGAGTGCGCAAGTGCTTCCTCAGGCAGCCAGCAGGAATAGCCGAGAATCACCAATGTCATGCTGAGGAGCGCAGCGACAGAGCATATAGTGATGATGGGGACATGCGCGTGCGCCGTATTCAGCGAGATGCTTCGGAGCATCCTGCTACCATTTCTGGGTGCATTAGGGACAGCAGGCCGCCCCTCAGCATGACACGTGCTCTTCAGGGGGTGTATGGCCAATGTCTGATTCCGTAAAACCTTGGACACAGCTTATGCGCACGCACGGGAGCGCATGAAGATTTTGCTGCTGGGCGTCGGGCTGCAGGGCCGGGCTGCGCTGTACGATCTCGCGCACAGCCCCGATGTCGCCCACGTCATCGCCGCTGATGCTGACATCAGCACGCTGCGCGCGTTCAGCGAAAGTCTGCCCACTGACAGAGTCAGCGCCACGCGCGTTGATGTGCGCGACGAAGCGCGCGTGGCCGAGCTGATGCAGAAGGCGCAGGCAGTGATCGCGCTGCTGCCACACACCTTTCGCGCACCGATTGCGCGCCAAGCCGTAGAGTGCGGCATTCATTACGTGGATGCCTCCTATCCGGACGGCGCCTATGATGCACTTGCCTCGAAAGCGACTGCGGCCGGAGTGGCCATTATGCCGGAAATGGGACTTGATCCGGGCATTGACCTGCTGCTGGCGCGGCAGGCCGTGAGTGAACTGGATGTTGTCACCCGCCTCGACAGCTACGGCGGCGGCATACCCACCCCGGAGGCAGCCGACAACCCGTTGCGCTACAAAATCTCGTGGACGTTTGCCGGGGTACTGCGCAGTTACGCCGATAGAGCAGCGCGCATAATAGTTTCAGGTGCGCCCGTGGACATTCCGCCGCGCGCGCTTTTCTCAGAGGCGCATCGCCACACTGTCACCGTACCCACTTTGGGCGAGTTGGAGGCTTACCCAAACGGCGATGCCACTCAATACCTGAAAGCGCTCGGAATAGACGATAGCGTGCAACACGCCGGGCGCTACTCGCTGCGCTGGCCAGGTCATTGCACCTTCTGGGACAAATTGGTCAATCTGGGGTTTCTGGAGGAAACGCCCGTGAAAACCGGCGCAGCCACGGTCTCGCCGCGCCAGTTCGTGCACGACCTGCTGCTGCCCCAACCTCAATACGGCCCCGATGAAAGCGGCGCGGTGGGGGTGCGCGTTGAAGCGCACAGATTGAAAGCCGCGCAGCCGCGGCACAACAACTATGAGATGGTGGACCGGCGCGAAACCGAGACCGGGCTTCTTGCCATGCAACGCACTGTGGGCTTCACCGCCAGCATCGGAGTGCAACTGCTGCTGCGCGGCGACATCCAGACGCGCGAGCTGCTTTCGCCGGTAAGCGATATGCCCGCGCAGCTTCTCTTCTCAGAATTGCCCAACTGGGGAATCAGCGTGCAGCGCCACATCGCCAATCCTTCCGCGGATGCCTGAACTGGCGCACGTTTACGCCAGTTCCGAAGAATACCTCCTCATGTGTCACACCCGCGGACGCGGGTGTCCAGAGGTAATTTTCCGCTCTGGCCAGAGGCGGCTCGACGCAATCACGGTCTGGATTCCGGCCTTCGTAGAAATAACGCCCAAGCGAGCCGGCGGATTGCGCTCAGTAATATTGAAAAAACGGGGCTGTT
>MPMF02034404.1_pt1 | contig 16653 bp, 8 predicted proteins | sample 1617271 | NCBI WGS metagenome assembly MPMF02 (sample SAMN05944812, study PRJNA350692) | marine metagenome | biome: marine; feature: ODZ; material: water; isolation source: 120 m water sample prefiltered with 30 um filter, filtered on to 0.2 um... | place: Pacific Ocean | collected 2012-04-09... | reverse complement strand
GGCCATTTCGCCACAAAAGTCGTTCACTAGCAACGACTTGTCACACTTCAAGTCAGAAATCGATCGGGCGACATCATCCGCCTGATCGATCGACCGGAGTGCTGGAGAATCGACGCTTTTGCGTCGTTGACAGTTCCAGTTTGGCCGATATAAATCAAACAACTTTTGCACGCCTGGTTTTCAGAAGGAGTTTTTCTCCCATGACTCACGTTGTTGCGCAGCCCTGCTTTGGGTGCAAGTACACGGATTGCGTCGTTGTTTGCCCCGTAGAGTGTTTCTACGAAGGCGAGCAGATGCTCTACATTCACCCGGAAGAGTGCATTGATTGCGAAGCCTGCGTGCCAGAATGTCCCGTGGAAGCGATTTTCCACGAAGATAACCTGCCTGAAGAGTGGGCCGCGTTCACCGGGCTGAATGCGGAGCTCGCCCTGGAAACGCCAGTGATTACCGAAAAGAAAGAACCGCTCGTGGACGACTAATTCACGACGACACCTGCACACTAAAACGGTGTACAGCAGAGAGTGCACGCCCACGGATGTTCTTCGCCGTGGGCGTTTTCGTTTCGAAACCCGTTATTCAACCTGTTTTCAGCAAGCCGAAGGCCGAATGAAACGCCGTCCAGAAGTTGGCGATCGGGGCGAAATGCATTTCGTCGTCGCGACTGAACATACGATCGATTTTTGCGACGACCGTATGCCGGCGGTGTTGAGCACGCCATCGCTGATCTGGAATTTGGAATACGCGGCAGTCAATGCGCTGGCACCGATGCTCGAATCACATGAACGCTGCGTTGGTTCGCAAGTCGACATTCAACATCTGGCACCAACCGGTTTTGTGAATGCCTATCTGCTGACCGGTAACGATCGCTACCTTGAGCCATGGCGACGCAAAGTCGCCAAGATCAACGCCCAAGGAAAGGAGATTGACGGCAGGATGTAGTATCCGCAGATGTTCGGCGATCAGGGCTGGTATCATTCTCGTCCTGGCAAGTACGATTACGGTGCCGTGGACATTTGGTATTTGTCGATGAAAGACGCGGATTTGCAACGACTGGAGGTTGGCTCGGCCGGCGCCGGAGCCGAAGCTGATCGACCGACAACGTACGTCCGACAATGGCGCCTCCTTGGGAGTGAGACCTGACGGTTGCATTGTCGTTGTTCGCGAAGACGCCTACGCATCAAAGTGACTGCCAAATGCATTTTTCAGTGCGTCAATGCCGCGGCGTAGCGTCAACACGTCGTTCCCGAAGGTCGGCATCAGGCAGCCATTTTCGATTGCACGGTCGGCGAATTTGGGATCGGGTGTGACGGCACCCCAGGCCTTACCGTGATTGCGGCACGCTGCGGCCACACGCTCGATTCCTTCCCACAGTTTGTCATGATGAAAATCGCCAACCACACCCAGGCACAAGGAAAGGTCGGCAGGGCCGATGAACAGCAGGTCCACTCCGTCGATTGCGGCGATCGCGTCCGCATCTTGGAGGGCACCAACGGTCTCGATCTGGATGGCAACGAACTGTTCACGGTTAGTTTGTTCGACAAACTCTGTGGGCGGTCTGTGCGAATAATTGCCGTCGCGGCCACCGACATTCATCCCGCGTGTGCCTCGTGGCGAGAACTTCGTCCATTTCACAAATTCTTCGGCGTGCTCGGCGGAATGAATTTGGGCAGCCATCACGCCTCCCATTCCCGCCTCCAGACACTGCGTCACTTGCCAATATCCCGTCGGTGGGATTCTGGCAAAGGTATCAAAATCGTTGGCTCGTGCAGCCAGACCTGCCGTCACCATCTGTTCGATGGTCAAATTGCTGTGTTCGCTGTCGAGCCAAAATCCATGATACCCGCCTGCCAGACCAAACATCTCAATCAGGATGGGATGAACCACGCGTCCCAGCGCGAAGACTCGCACAAGTTGACGTTCGGCGAGCATCTGTTTGAATGATCGTGGCATGATTGGTCTCCTAATGCGGCAGGGCCGCAGCCAGACAGAGAACGTGCCTGTATTTGGTACGTTTCCCGACCAACCTGTGGTCGGTGTCGGTCGCTCGCGAAACATGCGCGCACCGAGCGCACATGTCCCCAAGCTAGGCTCTTACGTGAGGGGCAGGGGCAAGTTGGAGTGAGCAGTCTGCCAGACGGATTTGTACGGGTCAAGGCGTGAGCAGCCGATTCCGGGCGTCAGAATCGCCTACCATTCGGAAAATCCGATATCTTCGAACCTTCCCGACGCTGGCTGTGCCGCTGTCTACGCTCGATCGCCAGAATGGGGTGCATCTGGTTGGTGCCGAACCTATTTTTTACAAAACCGTTACGGTTTAGCGAACCGTTATAAAACAAAATGGCTATTTCGGTCGTCGTAGAGAGGAATGATAACCTGCGCTAGTGATGTGCGCGGGCGGTTCCACGATCTGGCTTCCGAGCCCTTTGGCCTCTGTGACCATTGCCGCAACCGTCGGGAATGTGAACTCGGCGCGATTCATTCGACAAGGATCAACGCATGCGATTGCTAAAACCTCTCTCCGTCATGATCTGTTTCCTCTTCGTCGCGATGGACGGGTTAAGAGCTCAGGAGGCTGCGGCTCCTGCCGCGTCACAGCCGCCAGCGGTCGATCCAGTTGCCGACGATCCAGTTGCCGCCGTTCCGTCGACACCGTTGCGGGAACAGAGCATCTACATTCCCTACAACAAGCTGCGTGAGGTGTTCGAGCAGCAGGGACGCGGTGTTTTTCTTCCCTATGACAAATTCCAGGAACTCTGGCGGACAGCCCGGGCCCAACAAGACAAAACGCCCGAAGCGAAACCGCCTGTCGGAGCGTTGATTGCCGAGATTCGCAATGAGGCGACCGTCGAAAAGGATGTCGTTTCGGTGTCCGCTACACTCAAAATCGAATTGCTCAGCCAAGGCTGGCATCAGATTCCACTCCGTTTAAGCGACGCCGCATTGCGTTCGGCCACGATCGCTGACGCACCGGCCCACGTCACATTTGATACCAAGCAAGGTTATCGGCTGCTGATCCACCACGACCAGAAGGAGCCCGCACAGATCGAACTTTTGTTGGACTATGCCAAGGCGTACGCCAAGTCTCCGGGGCAGAACAGCGTGACGTTTCAAGCACCACAGGCCTCGATCAATCGTTGGCAGATTCGCATTCCGCAGCGGGGAGTCAAAGTCAATGTGCAACCGTTGATTGCGGCGACGGAGCTGCCTCCCAGCGATCCGCCGGCCGAAGGCGAGGCGCCTGTGGAGGAGACTGTGGTTCAGGCGTTCGTTGGCGCGGCGCCTACCATCCGCGTCGATTGGACTCCCAAGGCCGAAGGCGCAAGCGGGCTTGAGGCCCTGGCGACAGTGCAGGCCGAGCAGGAAGTGACGATCGACGAAGGGGTGATTCGCACACGCACCCGGCTAACTTACGACATCAGCCGCGCGGAACTCACCCAGCTGCAGGTTGAAGTTCCGGCGGAGCACAAAGTCACGGGTGTCTTCGATCCCAACGTGCGAAAATGGGAGGTCAAGACGGATGAAGCGAAAGAGAACCAGACGATTACGATCGAGCTGTTTCAGCCGGCACGGGGGCAACAGAAAATCACGGTCGAACTGGAACGATTCGTGACCGACGCGGCGATGCTTGATCTGCCTGTACCGACCGTGAAGGCTCTGAATGTCGCCCGTCAACAGGGCATTTTGGTGGCCCGCGTCGTGAACGAGCTGCGGGGCGAAGCGGCCAGTCGGACAGGTCTCTCGCAGTTGGACGCGGCCGAACTTCCCAAATCGTTGCAGGGGCAAAAATGGCTGGCTGCCTACCGTTATTCGATATTGCCTTTCGAGCTGATCCTACACGTGGAAAAGGTTGAGCCGCGAATTCGAGCCGTCCAGTACGTGGAAGTTTTCTTGGAACCGCAACTGCTGACCGTGGATCTGTTGGCAGTGTTCACGATCGAGCGTGCGGGCGTTTTTGAGTTGGAATTTGATGTGCCGCCGGGATACACCGTGCGTCAGGTGCGTGGTGACAAAGGAACCGGGGCAGCACCCGTCGTGGTCGACAGCCATCAGCTGGAGGGCGAGAATAACTCGCGTCTGACGGTCAATCTGTCCGCAAAAGCGATCGGCAAGGTGGGTGTCTTCATCACACTTGAACGCAGCCTGGACGATGCGAACCTTCTGACACCAACTGGCGAATCATCCACTATTCCTCTCCCGATTCCGCGTGTGGCAATGGCCGTGGAACAGCTCAAGGGAGGTGTTATCGTCTATGCACCGGAGAGCCTCCGGGTGAATCCCAATGGGCTGCAGGGTCTGCGGACGGTTTCCTTCGCGGAAGCGCGACAAGACGATGCCTTTATTCGAGGTGGTCGCTTGCCGGCATTGCGTGAAGTGCTGGGGCTGGCGCACGCAAACGAAGACCTTCAACTGGCGCTCGATGTCCAACGGCGGCAGCCCCATGTAACGGCTCGTCAGTTTCTTGCCGTGAGCATCGAATCCGGCGTTGTGCATTATTCAGCACATTTCTTCTACGACATTCTCTACAGTGGCGTCAAGGACTTGCGGATCGACATACCGTCCATCTTGGTTGACAAGATCACTAATAAGACACAGGCAATTCGCGATGCGACCATCACGCCCCAGCCCGACGATGTGGCCGACGGCTATACGGCTTGGAGTTTCACTGGCGAAGGTGAGTTTCTAGGCAGCACACAGTTCTTGCTGACGTGGCAAGAGAACGTCGAAGAGTTGACCGTTAATAACAGCACGCAGTTTGCCATTCCCGTCTTGCGACCCGTCGACGTGAATCGGGCCTGGGGTCAGATCGTGGTGGCCAAAGCGGAAACGCTCGAAGTTCTCCCCACAAAGGACATGACCAAATTGCGACCGATCGATCCTCAGCTTGATTTGATGCCGGGCGTTCCGAAGATCGAAGCAGCGCGGGCCTTTGAATTTCAAGATGATTGGTCACTGTCGGTCAGTGCCACGCGTTACGAACTGCAGGACGTCAAGCGAACGAGCATCGAACGTGCGGTCCTGCGAGTTGTCGTGACGCGCAGTGATAAGATTTCCGTGCAAGCGTTATATCGGTTGCGGAGCGCCGTGCAGCGGTTGGCCGTCAAGCTGCCTGACCACGCGGCATTCGATCCTGATCCGTTGCGAATCAACGGAGCCGCCAGGGGATTAGAGGAGGGCGATCAGGATCAGAATTTCATTCCGATGTCAGGCCATGGACCCGACACGTCCGTATTGGTCGAATTGCGATATACTGTGGACGGAGATCAAGGTGATTTGAGTTTCCCCATTTTTCCCGCCCAAGCAGATCTGCAGAGCGAACCGGCAATGCAGAAGGTTGTGATGTGCGTTTACCTGCCGGAGCAAATGGCGTTGTTGGAATCGCGAGGGCCATGGACCCACGAGCAGGCGGGTTGGTATCAGCGGCTGAATTACCCGATTCGAACGAATGACAACGACTATCTTGATTGGGTCACCGAAGGGGTGCCGCTGGAAAACACAGGTTACCGCAGTTTTCCCACCCACGGCCGCCTCTATGCATTTACGACGTTGAGGCCGCCACCACCGCCTGATGGCAGCTTGCGTCTGTGGGCGGTGAGTGAGAACGGTGTCAATGGCGTCCTGCTGAGCGTGCTGTTCGTGGTCGGAGTGGTCTTTCTGCCACGGTCGTTTTCGGCGAAGTTGTTCGCGCTGGCGTTGCTCTTGATTGGCGTCGTGCTGGCCGGAGTGTTTGCACCGACACTAGCAATGCAGATAATCGACACCTGGTTGGCGGTTGGTGTGGCGCTGGTGGTCTTCGTCTGGATTGTGGCTGCGGTGTACACGTCTCGAAACCAGTTGAGCGCGGTGTTTGCCAGGGCCACTGCCACGCGCGCCGAGACCGAGACTCAATCAGCTGCGGCAACTCAATCTGACGACAGCAGCGTAGCGGAAGACGTGACTGCCGAAGAAGGGACAGGTGCAGCCGATGGTGATCTAGAAACCGACGAGCAAGGTGGATCACCGTTCGCAGGTGAACCGACCGACGACGACCATAATACGCAAGGAGGCGAAACCAATGCGTAGTCTTCTTTGTGCGGTTGTGATTGCCGCCATCGTCTCTCTTTCTTCTCCGCTCCTGGCGGCCGATCCACCCAAGGCCGATCCACCCAAACAGGAAGAACCGATTCGCGAGATTTTCGTACCGTTTGAAGATCTTGATGTGTTGCTGGATGGCGATGCTCACCGCGTTTTTCTGGAACGTGCCGAATATGAAGAACTGATCGCCAAGGCGAAGAGCTCTCCCGAGGAAGAAACACCGAACTCATGGCTGACATTGGCGGCCGATTATCAACTGGTCATCGACGAAGGCCGGGCGACGATTCAAGCAGCAATCGACATTGAGCTGTTCTCCATGGGCCTGTTTGCCGTCCCGCTGGCACTCGACGGCGTAGGGGTTCGCAGTGCGATGTTGGACGACGCCGTCGCACCGCTCGGCCGAAGCGACAAAGGGCAGCTGAACGTCTTCGTCGAAGGCAAGGGAAAGCACCGCTTGCTTTTGGATCTGGTCACGCCTTTACAAACGACTGCTGCCCAGCAGTCGCTCAATTTTCAGATACCGACGCCGCCCTCGCGAAGAATGCGGCTCACCGCGCCCGGCAACGTCGAAGTGCGGAGCGGAGCGGCGGTCTCCAGCCGCGCTGTGGATGCCGAGGCGAACGTGACGCGTTTCGACCTTGTGCCGCCACGCGGCCCAATTTCCCTTTCCATGTCGCTGAACAACCGCACGTTGCTACAACAACGCGTGGTGATGGCCCGTAGCGTCATGGTGGACGAGGTGACGCAGGCGTACGAGCGATTGCACGCCACCGTTTCGATGGGTGTCTTGCACGGTGCTGTTGAGCAATTCCGATTTCAGATTCCAGTGGGCTTCGAGGTTTCCAATGTAACGTCGCCGTTGATGTCACGTTGGGTTGTAGCGCCTGCGGCAGCGGCAGGCGGCGCCCCGATTCTGGAAGTAACGCTCCGCGAACCGACGACAGAGATTGTCGTGTTGAATGTGTCCGCGACCGCCACGTCGGCCAGGATGGACGCGTGGACGATGCCGCGATTTGAACCGCTGGACGTCAACAACCATGTCGCCGTCGTGGGGCTGTTGGTCGAAGACCGTCTGGCCGTTGAGGCGATAACTGCCGACGGCCTCATCCCAATTGACAATGCAGTCTTGCGGAGCCGGTTGCCCGCGAGCGTGTTCAATGCCGCTCCCGGCGCACCGCAAGTGCGGTCGGTTGTAGTCTATTATGCGCCGCAGTCGACGTTCGAGTTGTCGGCTCGGTTCACGCGGCCGCCGGCGCGGACCAACGTGGCATCGCATGTGTTGCTGTTGTTGGACGAAACACAGAAGACGGTGCGCGGCGGATTTTCTCTGGAAGCGGAAGCCGAAAAGGTCTTCGCCGTCGATCTTCGTGTCCCGGCCGGCTGGACCGTCACCGAAATCAAGTCGCAGGAAGGAACCGAATTGCCTCGCGAGAGTTTTCTTCTGCCCAATGGCGACACGCGGATGCGTGTTCGGTTGCCCTCCGGCGTGCCTCTTGGCCAGCGGTTTGATCTTTTATTCGATGCGAGTTCAACGCCCGCTGGGTGGCTGGATGATTGGTCAGAAAGAGAAGTCGAATTTCCAGTCTTCTCCGTTATGGACGTCGCACGTGACAGTGGAGCGATTGCCGTACAGACGGCGGACGACCTGGTCGCCCGCCCGCTGGAAATCGACCAGTTGGTTCCCTTGGACGAAGCAGAAAAAGCCGCCTTTGGTTTGGATGCGTCTCCCACCAGTCTGGCCTATCAATATTTCGCACAGCCTTACGCAGCCACCATCGGAGTGGAACGCGGGAAGCCACGATTGACCGCCCGCACATTTTCCTTTCTACGAATCGAACCGGATGGACTCTCGGCGCATTACGAAGTCATCTTTGACATTCGCCATGCAAGAATCCGGCAACTTGAGTTCAGCCTGCCCGCCGACACGCCAACGGCGTTGTCCGTCCGGGGCTTGGATGGCGCCCGCGTAAAGGAATACAACAGCGAGGTCGTTGACGACCAGCGGCAGTGGACGGTCTTGCTGGCCGAGGGTCAAACAGGCCAGCTGAGGCTGGCAATCGACTTTTCTCAACGGCTCAGCGACGATGAACCGAAAGACTGGGAACTCCCGATCGTCCAAGCCCGCGACGTGGCCTATCAGACCGCCATGGTCGCCGTGGAAGGCAATGCAGAGTTTGACATCAAGCTTGAGACTGTTGGCCGAAAGATCGATGTCGGCGAACTAGTCAATGCTGATTATCAGGTGGGTCGGCGACTGCTCGGGGCCTACGGATTTGTTGGCGCCGTGCCACAGGTATCCGTCGATGTATTTCGTCGAGCCGCTTACGGTTTGCCGGCAGCGATCGTGCAACGCGTGGAATTCGTGACGCTGGTTTCCAGTAGCGGCCGCAGCCAGACGGTCGCACGCTACCACCTGCGTACCAAAGCGACTTATTTGCAGATCGACCTGCCGGATCCAGAACATACGCAGCTGTGGTCGGCGACCTTGGACGGAATTCCCTCGACACCACAACGCGATGGTGACAGCCTGCTGTTGAGTCTCCCGCCGAAGATGGATCAGGGAATTCGTGACCTTCAGTTGGTTTATGAATCACCCATCGAGGGTTTTTCGCTGATGGGTGACATTGAAGTGTTGGCACCCCGATTGTTCATTCGCAGGAAAGACGAGGATGCCAAGTACGAAGTGCCCGTGGCGGATCTCACCTGGGACCTTGTATTGCCCGATGGGCACCGCATTCTTCGGACAGGCGGTTCCGTATTTCGAACCACGACACCGCGGCGAACGTCTCCGTTGGCGGTTGTCGCCGCAACGCTTTGGAAACTCTCCGGAGGCATGGTCGGTAGCCCAATGACCTTGAGCCGGGCCTGGGTTCCGCAGTCACGCATCGAAAGTGCCTTTTCGCTAAGTGAATCCGTTCAAGAAGATTCGCCAGCTCCCGAAGGTGCCGAGGCGGACGAGGAAATGAAAAGCGCGGGCGAAGCGAGTGCACCGATGGATAGGGCGGCGCCTGTGTCACCCGCCGAATCGGCTACCGTCGGTGGTCTGTCTGCAGAGATGCCCCAAGCTGACGAACCAACCGCATCTCCGGCGCTGGTACCAGCGGAAAGCCAGCAGCTTCAGTCTTTAGTCGAAAAAGCCGATCAAGTCGCTGACCCCAAAGTGCCATCGGCACGTGGGAAGTATTGGGCGCTGGAAGGAGTCCGCAGCTTGCAAATCGAGTTGCACGAGCGCGGTCGGCGAGTGAGTTTTCAGAGTATGGGGGCCTCGCCGGTCTTGCGCGCCACGTTGGTCGACGGGCATCGACTTGACTTTCTTAGCTTCGGCCTGGCATTGCTTGTCGGGCTAATCGGCGTAGGGCTCACTGGCCAAAGTACCAAGCGCAAGGTTCGCTTCCTGCTAGAAGTTGTCTTGATCGCTTTGATTCTCCCTTTGGTTTTCGGTTGGGTTGGCGACTTGGACCTTGGTGCGATGTTCGATGGTGCCTTTTATGCCGCGTGCCTGGTGGCTGTCTACTATCTGCTCGTTCACGTCCTGCAGTCGGTTGTGCGAACCGCTGGAGCGCTGCGCCTGCCACGCCGCCGCACGTCGTCGGGTGAGACGGCAGGTAATTCCAGTGGTGCGTCGACTACGACCGTAGCGTCCCTGTTGCTCTTCCTGACGATCGTCCCCGGCGCTCTGGCACAGCCCGCGCTACCCACTGCGACACCGCTCACGTCTGAGGGTCTGGCCGATCTGTTGAAACCAGCGCCACCAATAAAACTGCCCGCCGATGCTGTGATCATCCCGTACGATGCCGAGGACGTTGACGGTCTCAAGAAAGCGGAACGCGTGCTGGTGCCATTTGACCAGTACGCGCGTCTGTGGAACCTCGCTTTTCCCAACCAGCCGATCAATCAACAGACGCCACCCGCTTCTTTCGCTCTAGCGGGTGGACAGTATACGGCCGTTCTCCAGGACGACGATCAGTTGACGATCGACGGACATATCGACGTTGACCTGTTTGTCGACAAGCCCGTTGCGATTCCGTTACCGCTGCAGAGGGCCGTTTTAGCTCGCGCTACGCTCGACGGTGAAACAGCTCGCATTCAAGTTGTCACGACCAACCCGCCGGCCGCCAACGCGCCGGCCCAAGCAAAGCAACAGCGCGCTGCACCCGCGGCCGCGGAGTCATTTGTCATAGTGCACGCCCAGGGCAAGGGCAGGCACCGCTTGGAGGTTTCCGTTCGTCTGCGATTGGAAAGGAGTGGTGAGTGGCGGCAAGTCAGTGGAGTGATACCAGTCGCCCCTTCGACCAGGCTTGAATTGACCGTCCCCACGGCGAGGACCGAAGTGCGATTGTCCGACGTTGCCGATCGCAGCAGCTTCGAAACGGTACGTGACGGCGAGCAAATCAGTACGGCCATGAATGCCGGAGGCGTCGTGCAACTGCAATGGCGCCCCAAGGTAGGCGCGGGCGAGGTCGACCAAAGCTTGACCGTCCGTTCAGCTGCGGTGTTCGATATTCAGGAAGATGGTCTGCGGATGGCCTGGCAGATGAACCTGCAGTTTCGCACGCAACGCGAGACATTCACGATTCAATTACCGACGAACTACCTCGTCGAGAAAGTGACCGGTGACAACGTCCGAGGCTGGACCAGCAAGCCGTTGGACGACACTCAACAGTTGGACGTCAGCTTACTAAAGGCGACCACGGGTAGCGAAACGCTGACGCTGTTTCTTTCGCGACGCCAGACGGTGGGGCAGGGTGATTTGGCCGAGTTTGATGTGCCGGTCGTCTCCGTGCCCGACGCCGTCCTGCACCAGGGGCACTTGGCAATCCGCCGCAGTCCACTGCTGAACGTTGATACCGACAACACCATCGGTGTCAGCCGGACCGATCCAACCAAGGAAAGCCAGGCCGTGATTGCGGCGGTACAAGAAGAAAGTCCCTTGGGGATTCGCACGTACCAGGACTTTCGCTTCGTTACGACGCCATACACCGTTACCTTGTCGGCCGCCCCCTTGGCGGATCCAGAGACGACACCTCTGATAGAACAGACCAGCGCTGCCTTGCAGACGTTGCTGCGGATCGGGGCTAGAGAGACCAGTTATGAATGCAAAGTTACGATCAATGTCAAACAACGGCCAGTGCATCGAGTCCGCGTATTGCTGCCGCTCGGTCTTGACCTCGACAAAGTCGACGCACCTGGTGTGTATCTGCGGTCCACGACCACGGAAGCTGGTCGTCAGTTGCTCACGGTATATCTGGCCGAGGGGCAGCGGGCACCGTTTTCGGTCTTGATCAGTGGGCATGTGACACGCCCGGCCGATGCTGCGGATGTGGCACTGCCCAAGTTCGACGTCTTGGACGTCGGCGAACAGGAAGGATATCTTGCGATTCAGGCAGATCCAGCGTACCAGGTCACCCTCGCGGCGCTTATGAATTGCCAAGAAGTTCCGTTGTCGCGCGTCGTGGGGTGGCTGAACCCGGAACAACGAACGCACGCCGATCGAGCGGTGTTCTATCGCACGCGCGAATACGACGCCACATTGCAAACGGCTTTGGTTACGCCGGACGTCGAATCGTCGACCATCTCAAACGTCAGAGTTACCACGCGCGAGATTGAAGAAACGGTCTTGTTGCGTTTCAACATTGAAAAGGCAGGTATTCGTGAAATCCTGTTTCGCTTGCCGGCGCGAATGCGCGACGCACAGTTTACGGTGCCGATGCTTAGACAAAAAACAGTCCAGGATGTCGCAGACGACCCCACATCTGTCCAGGTCAAACTGGAGCTTCAAGACGACAAGATGGGCGAGCTGATTGTGGTGGTGCAAAACGATGTGGCGCTTACGAGCGGGCAACACGAAGTGCCGATTCCTGTTGTGGAAACCGGCCGAAATTCAAAACGGTATGTCGTGTTGGAGAATGCCGGGCGCGACGAGGTTGTCGTCTCCGAAGTGGTTGGGATGGAGGCGCTTCGTCGGGATCAAGCCAACTGGGCGACGCTCGCGCGGGTGCTCGACAACAAAATCACGCAGGCCTTCGTGATTACCGAGGATGCTCAACCCCGACTCGCGCTGGTGACCAAACGCCGCAAAGTCGTAGACACTGCCGGGGCCGCGATCCGGCTTGCCCAGGCCACCGTCGTCGTCGATGGCAGTGGTACCTATCGTGCCGTGCAGGAATATCATGTCGACAACAAGACCGAGCAGTACTTGGAAATTGAATTGCCCGAACGTGGCCAACTGTGGACCGTCCGGGTCGCAGGCGAACCCGTCAAGCCAACGGTCGTTACGGCCGTCGGCGGCGCAATCAACGATCGGCTGTTACGGATCCCGTTGATCAAGACCGCCGCGGGCGACTTGGACTATTTGGTTGAAATCAAATACGGCGGTCAGTTGGGAGCGTTTTCTGCTTTCCAACGCGTCGAGTTTCCGCTGGTGACGACAAAGCGAATCAATGCCGAGCGTAGCCATGTACGATTGCACCTGCCGGAGACGCATCGATTCTTCAGATTCGACGGCACGATGACACGCGTGGACGACGAAGGTGACTTGGCGGCTGGATTCCTTGCCTACCGAAACCGACAGATTGAACAATTACGGCAAGTGATGAGCGGAAGGGGCGGTGTGTTTTCCAGTATGCGGGCTGCCAGTAACCTCAAGCAACTCGGCCTGGCTTTGCACGATTACCAAGATTCGTACAAGAGCTATTCGACGAACGAGCAGTTTCAGTTGGAACTACGCAATAACAGCGCTGTGCTGGCGGAAGCCAATCGACAGTTAGAGTCGCAGGAGAAAGAACTGCAAGCTAATGTCGCGCCTGATAACCGTGACCGTTTACTCTTCGCCTACGACTCTCAGAAAGCTGGCAAGTCGACGAATATCGTCAACAACCTGGGGTCCAATTTCTTCGTACCAGATGTGACGTTGCAGTCGAAACCAGCCGCTGGCAATGCGACGTTCAACTCAGCCTGGCTGGATTCAAATAAATTGGGAACACAGCAACCGGAAAAGGGCGGCCGGCAACTTGACCGCATCAGCGATGGCCTGAGCAAGGATTCGGCTAAGAAGCCGAGCAGGCAGGGTGACAAGAAGGCGGAAGCCGGCCAACAACCGCAGCAACAGTTTCGTCGATTCCAGAAGAATCAAGAGAGCAAGCATGCGGTGGATTCGTTGCGGAGCCGAGGTAATGAGGTAGGCGAACAGATCCAGCGCTACCAATCACAGCTCGACGATCAGATTCGGTTGCAAACCGTGCAGCCGAACGCCGCCGAAGATCGACCGGAAAGCCGTCGTGCGGGAGAAGGCGGCGCCCAAGTCCCTGGCCAATCCGGCGGTGGTGGATTTGGCGGCGGCGGAGGACGTTTTGGACTGGGCAAACTCGATGCAAGGTCCGACGGCGACAACCGGATGAGGCCGCCATCGCCGACTGTCCCGAGAACAGCAACACCCATCGGCGGCCCATCAGCAGCTGGTGCTACCCTTGCCCAAGCGCAAGATCTTGAAGAATTCACACTTGACGGCGTGCCGATGGGGCCTGGAGCTGGCGATTCAGGACTTGCCAGTCTGGATTTTGAAATACCAGTGCGAGGTGCCAAGTACCTTTTCACAACGCCACTCGGTGACACTCAGATTACGGTTCAGGCAATTTCAAGAAAACAACTGCACCGTTGGGAACAGTTCGGCGGCATACTGTTCTGTCTTGCCGTAGTTGGCGTGTTGGGGTGGTTGATCGTCCGCATCAGCGCGGTGCTCAGCCGTCGCTTGCGAGTTGCCTTGCTGATGCTGTTGGGGATCGTCAGTCTCGTAACCGGCACGCTACCGGTCATCGGATTAATCGCATTGCTGTGGGGAATTGGCTTGCTGGTTGTTGGTCGGTTTCAGGTGAGTGAAACGGCGCAGGTTGCTTAGTCTTACTGTGTGAAGTTGGCTGAATTGCCCCATCACCCTTTGTTCCTGTTCAGATCCTCACCAGCCTCGTCGCCATCTGTGGCAGCTTGTCCACTGACTTTGTCGACTTCCTCGCCTCACGCATTCTACTAGCACCGCTGCCGCGTCAGACGTATCCAGCGACGGCTGGACGGTTACCATGCCAGATCGATCTCGCGTAATCGTTCATGGATCCCCTGAAGATCCCAAACGCGGATACCCGACTCGCCCCGAATCCGTCCGAACAGCCGGCTTCCGTCGCCCGAAAAGCGGACGGATTCCACAGAACCCGATGCCCGCAATGTGAGAATAGGATGAAAATGATCGTCATCCCTCCGCCAAAGCCGGAGACTACCGTCACGAGACCCTGTTGCTACGAGCTGATCGTCATGCGCGAACTGAACGGACGTGACTTCATCGCGATGAGCGACCCATTCAGCGATACGTTGTCCGCCTGGGATTGACGCGACGTGAATGCGTCCATCGAATGTACCGCAAGTTGTAATCGATTCGTCGTGACTGGGCGAGACGCTGCTGACTTCATCCCTGATGCTGATTGAAAGACGTGGCTTGCTGTCGGTTCGATGAAACAGATAGACGGAGCGGCTCTTTGTCCCGGCCACTATCCAGTCAAGTCCTGCATCGATACTTGTTATCGTGCCGACACCGATTGCATTCCCGATAATTTTGTTATCCCAGTGAAGTTGCTTTACGAAATCGGAGAGCGACCACGAGTTGATAAGTAACTCATCGCTAATGGTCCATACCGTGTTTCCGTCTCGCGACAGTGCTATCGGCGATGGTTTCCTAATCCTGGCACTCGACACGAGCGACTCAGTGTCCGCGTAACTGCTCGGCGTGAAGCGCGGTCTCCTTTTCGAGAATCCGTGCTCGTTCGCGCGCGAGTTGCAACTGAGAGCCAACCAGGGCCAACACAACCAGCGTACAGATCGTTGCCCCCGCAGTGAAAAGCAATCCGGCGATGGCTGGCTTCCGCCGGCACCACCGCCAGATCCGTTCCGCACTGCTGACTGGCCGTGCTCGGATCGGCTCACGATTCAGAGTCCGACGAAGATCATCGGCAAGAGATGTCGCGGATTCGTAGCGGTGATCGGGGCTCTTCTGCAGGCATTTTAGACAGATCGTACCCAGATCGCGGCTGATCGTGTCGTTCAATTCCCGGGGACTCGGCGGTTCTTCAAAGCCAACTTGCTGAAGCATCATCTGCAAGTTCCCGCGAAAAGGAGTCTCGCCAGTGAGCAACTCGAACAGAATCACGCCGAGCGAGTAAATATCGGCGCGACGATCAGCGATAAATCCATACCCTTTTGCTTGTTCCGGTGACATGTAGGCAGGGGTGCCAAGAACCTGTCCTTCTATCGTCATCGTGACTTCACCTGCGGAACGTCTGGCCAAGCCGAAGTCCATGACGTGCGGTTCGTTGGCGCCGTCTAGCATGATGTTGCTAGGCTTTAGATCGCGGTGGATGACGCCCGCTTCATGGGCGTGATGCAAGGCTCGTGCAATCACAATAGTGAGCTCGACAGCTCGCCGCGCCGTCGGACGCTGGTCTTTCAAGTAGTCAGCCAACGTGTCGCCCGGGACGAAGTCGCTGACGATGTACAGACGATCGGCATCGCGGCCGACCTCGTGAATACTGACGATGTTGGGATGCGTCAATTGGGCGGCTGCCCGCGCTTCGCGCAAAAACATCTCGGCTTCCTCGCCATCCAATTGTCCCTTCCGAGGCATCTTCACAGCGACCATGCGATCCAACTCACGATCACGGGCTTTCCAGACCTCGCCAAATGCTCCTACTCCAAGTCGCTGGAGCAAATCAAAGTGAGCGATCGTGTCGTAGACACCAGAGACTGGCTGATCTTCGTTTGGTCTTACAAGACTGAATGAGTTGCCGCACGACTCGCAAGAGATCTCGAACAGCGAGCCATCGCGGACAGTCTCGACGAGCTCTTGACAGTGTGGACAACGGACTCGCAGCGTGCTGCCCCGCGAGTCCCCCAGTTCTTCCTGACGATCGTGGGCGGCAGTTTCTTCAATTTCCGCAGTCAGCTCGCGATCAACCTTGGTTCTCGGTTACGAGGTCGAGCAACAGGATGAACAGCGAGGCCGCAAAACCGGCAAGAGTGATATTCATGGCGTCATCGTCAGTCTGGAGTGGCGAGTCGATTCCCACATGAAGGGGATTGTGACCAGCACGATACCGGTCTCCGAGTAAGTTGCCGACGTCCCGAGATTCGTCACGAGATTTTTCGGACTGTTACGACGCGGAGACCTTCGGTCAACCAAGTGGCTCGGTCAAGAGACCGGCCACAACTGTTAAGGTGGCTCGGTCGGGAGACCGGCCACGAAGAGAGACGATCCGTGCTCGAGTGCTGTGTCAATTCTTGATTTTAGGGTTGCAGAAGACTGGTCGCCTGGCGAGATAGTTTTTGATCACTCCGCGATCAAATCGTTTGGTTCGCGGAGCGAACCACGACAATCAGGCTCAACAACCCTCATTCACTTTCGTAAACCACCAGCAGAGCCAGCCATTTTCACGGGCCTGTTCGTTTGACTGGTGGTGATTGTACGTCAATGTGCGTCACTGGGAAAACGGTTTAAGAGTCTAATTAAATATGGCGATAGTCTGGCCATTTTATCCGTATATG
>MPMF02298793.1_pt1 | contig 16688 bp, 15 predicted proteins | sample 1617271 | NCBI WGS metagenome assembly MPMF02 (sample SAMN05944812, study PRJNA350692) | marine metagenome | biome: marine; feature: ODZ; material: water; isolation source: 120 m water sample prefiltered with 30 um filter, filtered on to 0.2 um... | place: Pacific Ocean | collected 2012-04-09... | reverse complement strand
TGCAAGATTTGTCCGCCCGTCTGAAACGAATGGGATATTGTCCCGAGGGGCGTCGATCAACGCAACCCAAATCTTCCGCCCTTTTCCAAAGTCGATTTCCGACCCGTTGACGATCCTCTTCTCGCCTTTGCCAGCAAGTGAAACCTTCACGTCCTGCTCGCGGTTCTCAAACACGCACATCGTGATGGCGTTTCCTTTTCCAGTCAGATGCAGCAAAAAATGCTCGCTGGGAACGTCGATCCTGGTCACCGGGATTCTATGGGCGTCAATCAAGATGTCGTCGGCGAAAAAGTCCGGCAGCACAACGAACCGTCCCGGGCAGTCGACGCGAAGGCGGCCGGTATCGGCGTGCGGCTCAATCTCTAGCGTCACCGCGCCCCGCCTGAGGCGGAACTTCGCTGCGATCGTCTCGCCATCCGTGGTTCGGAACGAGGCCTGCAAGCGCGCCGCGCTCCGCGTGTTTTCGACGAGTGCCACACTTGCCAGCCGAGCGGCCGGTTCACCTTTGGATGCCAGCAACCGCAGCCGTGCCCGAGCGATCGCGCCGCGGGGACGAAGGGTATACAGGTCTATGGCAGAGCCACGTTCCCGCACCACAGCCATGACGCGACCATTGCTGATGACCGCGTCGCCCTTGAACGCAGCTACTTTTTCGTTGCGCGGAATCCGTGACCATCCCTGCCTGGCCGAGATCGCTTCGGCCGTCAGCGGGTCTGCCGATGCTCTCGCAGCGTCCCACGCACTGATTCCTGGCCGAGGCTGCTCCGGAGCATTGGTCTCCGCAGCGGCATGTGACGATAGGATTGCAATGATCAGCAATCCATGAACCGCAAAGGTCAAACGGTTCGGACTCATGGTTTCCTCCGATCATTCGTGGGGCACGCGGCTCGCGTTCCGAAATCGTCTGGCTCAAGTAGAGCCGGCTTCTCAGGTTCGAGGAGCTGACAACCAGAATAACATCAAATCTTAACCGGAACACCTCGTCGATCGACACAACGGGATCCTGCTTGGCCGGATTGAAGGAATTACAGCAACCGTCGAGCAGGCCGTAGAACTCACCGAAGCCGCGATCAATCGTGTGATATTCATAGCCGGTAGTTCTCGGTCGGTTTACGAAATGCGACGGTCATTGTTTCGCCGATGCTTACTTAGGATCGTTCGATCAATGTCTGTCCGTAGCGAAACTCGTCTTTGTCGCATCGGGTGGCTTCACAGGAAAGCACGCGGAGCAATCAGGGCGATGATTTCATGGAAATCGATCGGCGGCATCTCGCCCTAGAGCAAACCGGCGCGAATCGGCTTGAAGTAGACGTACCAGCGATCGCGCGACCAGGCTTCAACGCGAGGATTATGCCAAAAGAACGACGCGCCGCAGTTGCAGGCCGATGTCTTGATGCGGTCGTCGTAAGCCGCGAGAAAGAACGTCCCGTGCCCGCCCAGCGAATGACCGAGCGCGCCAATTCGCTCGCCGTCAACTTGTTCGAGACTTTGCAAGACGTCGATGGCGATCGAATGTTCGTAAGTGAATTTGCCAACGGCCGTCCACTTGGGATGCTTCTCATAGAACTTTCCGGTTTCGTACGGACCTTCGGCTGGGATGCGGTGGCCGGAAACGAAGTGCTCAGGCGCGATGACCACATAGCCTCGGCGACACAGATGATCGAGGTACGCCTTGTCCGGATTGTCGACAAGCCCCGCCACTCTTTCGCTTTCCGCGCGCAAACGTGCCGTGGAGTGCGACAATCGCTGGGGCGCGGCCCGCGAGCTTCAGAGGAATGCCGAGATAGGCATGTGCCCGTTCGTCGGATTCGACCGCATAGCTGATCAGTTGCCGCCGGTATTCTCCGTCAACAACCTCTTCATGCACGCGCAAGTCCAACGGCGGTTTCTTCGGCTTATGCTGATCACGCAGCAGCTCAAGATATCGCCGCTTGAGCACCGCTCGCCGTTTGAGCCAATCTTCTTTGGTCCGAATTCCTTCGGTCGAGTCGTCTCAGGACGTGCGGATTTCGGGCACTTCAAGAAGTTCGGCTGCTTGCGATTCTGGGCTTGTGCAACGGCGCTCAGCAGCACGAGCAACAAAGCAATGTGTGAGTATTTCATGATTGTCCTTCTCGCCAGCGGCAAGGCGCTAGGCGTCGGTGTTACAATCAGCCGGAACGCGCTAGCGTCCGGTTCTTCGAAACCGTGGGCTAGCGCCCAGCAGCTAATCGGTTTTGAGACGCGTTCCAGTACAACTTGCAGAATGGCCATCTATCAAACATCGAATTCACCAGCACCGTTAAACACTCACTGTGCCACAGTCTTATTGACCATTGCGCGGTGAATGAGCCGCAGGGCGCTAGCCGCGGGTTCTTGTGTCTTGCGAAAACCCACACGCTGGCGCGTTGCGGCTCACATACACATGGCCCATTGGCCGCGCAATCTTGAATAAGAGGACTCCAAACATGATCAAGACTTTAACGTCAAGCCTCGTATTAACGCTTCTCACTTTTTGGAGCATTGCTGCTGGCGACGAACCAGAAACGCCGGTGGACTGGAAAGTCGGTGCGGCGTCCGTGAAGATCACGCCTGAGCGGCGGTTGCACATGGCGGGTTATGCCGGACGCAAGGAACCCGCCGAAGGAACCGAGCAAGATCTGTTCGGAAAGGCGCTGGCCATTGAGGACGGTGAAGGAAACCGAGTTGTGCTGGTGACGCTAGATTTGATCGGCGTGAAGGAGCAACTCCGCACGGATGTATCGAAGCAAGTCGAGGAGAAGTACAAGCTGCCGCCTCACGCCTTGTTGATGAATGCATCGCATACGCATTGCGGACCGGCGTATGGACGCGACGACGCCAAGGACTATTTCGCAGCGCTGACAACGAAGCTGGTCAAGCTGGTCGGCGAGGCGCTGGAGCAACGTCAGCCGGCGCATCTGTCGTATAGTTTTGCTCGTTGCAGCGTGGCCATGAATAGGCGCACGCCATCGGACGAGGGATTTCGCAATCATCCAAATCCAAACGGACCCGTCGATCATACGGTTCCCGTGTTGAGCGTCCGCAGTCCCGACGACGACGCGCTACGTGCGGTCGTGTTCGGCTACGCGTGCCACAATACAACGATGGGCTTTCGCCGCTGGCTGGGGGATTACGCTGGGTATGCCCAAGAGTTTTTCGAGAAAGATCATCCGGGCGTTACGGCCCTGTTCATGATGGGCTGCGGCGGCGACCAAAACCCGTACCCGCGCAGCGAACTGAAATACGCGCAGATGCACGGCCGATCTCTGGCAACCGCCGTCGAAGCTGCCCTGGAAGTGAACCAGCGAACGCTGCGTCACCAACGTCCAGTTCGCGGCAAGCTGAGCAGTGTGTTGGAAACGGTTGATCTGGAGTTCGCCACGCCGGACCGTCCTGATTTCGCTTATCCGGTGCAAGTCATTCGGTTTGGCAATGATTTGATGCTCGTCGCCCTGGGTAACGAAGTCGTCGTTGATTACGCCTTGCGATTGAAACGCGAACTGACAAAACCCGACGGGCCAGCCATTTGGATTGCGGGATACTCGAACGTGTACTCCGGCTACATTCCCAGCAAGCGAGTCCTGCTGGAAGGCGGCTACGAAGCACGCAGCCGACCTTGGAAACCGACGCTGGAAGAACGAATCGTCGGCAAGGTGGATGAACTTGTAAATCGCCCGCCTCAGACTGACTGAACGTGGCTTGGCAAACAACTTCCGCTTGTAGCTGCCGTCCCCAGACGGCGGACCACTACACCACGTAGTTGGCGCGAACGAAGGCCGTTTTACCGAGGTAGATCCCTGGCTTGGCTGGATCGCGGTCGTTTTCCGCGACGACCGGTGTAGTGGTCCACAATATTCAGTTGCCACCAACAGACCGGCCACCGTTGCCAGAGTGCGTTGGGCAACCAGTTGGTCCAGAATCCGCCGCTAATCGGCACGGCTGTTGTGTCGGCGTGCCAAGTGTGATTTGGATATTTGGACACGATTCGAGAGGACTTGCCCGTCTCATTGCACGGCGGCGGCTCAGGTGCGACAGCCGGTTTTTCGTTGAGAATTCGTCCAACCGTTGACTTGCCAATGTGAATACCAGCACGGGCGAGCGTTTCCGCGATCTTCACCTTGCCAAGCGACGGGCAGAACTGTTTGATCTGCTGGACGGCATGGCGAATGAAATCGGGGAAACGATTGACGGGCGTTGCCAGCTGAAGCAGAGAGTCGGCATCATCGGCTCGTCGAAGCCAGGGCCTGATCGTATCATCCGAGACGGAAAAGCGACGAGCCGTCTCCGCGTTGCTCCAACCCCGCATCGCACGCAGTTCCATGATCGCCATCCGCTCGACCGGCGAGTATTGTGGCCGTCTCTTTGGAGCGATTCGTGCCATGCGTGTGCCGATGACTCTCAGTTCTTCTCGCAGTAAGGCAGATGCAATCCAGCGCGGGAAAGTGTCTGTGCGATTTTGACCTTGCCCATGCTGGGGCAAAGCGTCTTAAGCCGCTGCATGGCGTAGCGGACGAAGTCGGGAAACTTGTTCACTGGGTCGCGGATTTGCAGAAGAGCATCGGGGCCCTGTTCGTCGACACGCTTCATCCAGGAGCCGATCGTGGCGGCTGTCAAGAGAAACGTGTCAGCCGTTTGTTGCCGAGACCAACAATGCGCAGCACGTAGCTCCAAGATCGCCATTCGTTCCAAGGGCGAGTATTGCCGTCGCCGATGTGGCGAGATGGACACCATCCGAACATCCTTGATGCGGATCTCTTCACGGAGCAGCGCTACCTCCTGCTCAAGCTGATCGATGCGGGCTTTCAGGCGAAGGCGTGGAGTGACGCTGTCGGCCGCCCAACCGCGGCTGTAGGCCATTGAGAACTGGGCAAGCGAAATGACCTGCAGCATGGCCGACTTGGCACGAGTCGGCCACAACTTGGGCAGCGAAATTCGAGGTGATTCGGGCATCGTGAGTTCTCGCAGTTAGGTTCTACGAGATTCACGGTAACTCAAAATTGCGAAAGATGTTGCAGCTGGATCGTTGCCGCGCAAAAATCGGTAGACCAGCGCACCTACCCTGGGTCGCGGCCGGGTAGGTTTTTGCGAGATTGGGATCGAGACATTTCACCAGCAAAAAGGCGACTGGAGATGGAGATTAGTGCATTGGTCGCTTTGGTACAGCAGCTTGTTTGAATATAGGGATCGAATAGCCCCACACTATTAGGACACTACCCAATCCGCACTTTGGTTTTATCTGCACACATAGTGTACTATGATGCCAATGGTTAGCGGCCATGCGAAGCTCGCTCACGACGTATCACAGCGAGAGAAGACAAAGATGGAATTCGGTTGTCCTGAGTGCTCGAAACGGCTGCGAATCCCAAACGATCGTGTAAATCCGAAAGTGCGCTGCACAAACTGCGGTCACATATTTCGGCTCGTGTCAGAAAAACGCTCGCAAGACTGTCATGATGACCACAAGCTCGCCGGTCGCGAACAACTACTTCGGTGGATTCTGGAGAACGAGCGCAAGCGGCGATTGAAGAACAATTGTAGCGCACTTGCCGTGGCGCTGATGGTGGAGCGCCGTTGCTAGTACGCCTGATTGCCGTGGTTCGCTCCGCGAACCAAACGTATTGATCGCGGAGCGATCAACGACTATCTCGCCAGGCGACCATTCTTCTTCCACCCTAGAATCAAAAATTGACAAAACGCTAGTGAGGCTGTGCCTCGAACCAATCCGAGCTACCGCTCGGTCTTGTTATCCCGCTCCCCGACCAACCTGCGGTCGGTGCCCGTCGCTAAAACTTGACTCAAATACGACAAGTTTCCGACCATAAAGGAAACCTTACGAATCTCAGCTGCTTCTGCGGCCAGTTGCCTGCGGTATGGATTGCGTCTCGGATTTCCGTTTCGATGGTCACACTTGTTGACGCGTTCCGACTTCGGTAAGTAAAATTAGCGGCCTAATACGTTTGGCAACCACCATTCTTCTTCTTACGAGGTCATTTCCATGGGCCAACTCACAAAAACCACTCGCCGTCGGTTTCTGAAAACGGCTAGCCTTGCGGTTGCTGCGCCGTATGTGATCACCTCTACCGCCTTAGGTGACGCCGACACGCCACCTGCCAGTGACCGCATCGTGATGGGCGGAATTGGTATTGGTAACATGGGCCGCGGCGACCAAGGCAGTTTTCTTGGCCGCAAAGACGTTCAATATGTCGCCGTGTCTGATGTTCGACGTGGTGTGCGCGAAAAGTCTAAAGGCAAGGTAGACGGAAAATATGGCAACAACGATTGTCAATTGTACAACGACTTTCGTGAGTTGATCGCCCGAGACGACATCGATACCGTCCACATCGCGACTCCCGATCACTGGCACGCCATCATGGTCATCGAAGCTTGCCAAGCTGGCAAAGACGTTTACTGTCAGAAGCCAGAATCGCGAACGCTGCGAGAAGGTCCGCTCATGGTCGCAGCAGCTCGAAGATACTCGCGTGTTGTGTCCGGTGGCAGCCAGCGAGTTCTGCAAGACTATCGCAAAACCGTCGATCCATGTTGGGGTGGCGAGTTGGGTACGATCAAGTCGATCAATGTTAACGTCGGTCCGTTGTCCAAAGAATGCAACTTACCTGGTTCTGACGCTCCCGATGATATCGATTGGAATCTTTGGCTCGGGCCAGCGCCTTGGGCACCATACAACGCCGCACGTTGCTCGGGTAGTTTTTCCACCAGTGGCAATAGTTGGCGATCTTACATCGATTATTCGGGCGGTGGTATGACTGATTGGGGTGCTCACCACTTTGGCGGTGCGACCTTTGCAATCGACGTCCGCGAATTGCAACCGACCGATGTTGTCTACAACGACGAGGAAGGCAAGAACTACCTCACTTTCAAGTATCCCAACGGCAAGCTGTTGTATCACAACAAGCCTGGGCGAGGCAACTTGAGCGTTGAAGGTACGCCGGGCGAAAAGATAGAGGCCAAGCCGATTCCAACCTACAAAGGGAACGGCAATATCTACGGCGACTTTATCGAATGTGTCAAGACGCGTGAGAAACCGTTCCGCGACATCGAGTTGGCGGTTAACACCGTGACTGTGGCTCATTTAGGCATCATCGCCTATACGCTGCAACGGTCCTTGAAATGGGATTCTGAGAAACAAGAATTTCCTGGTGACGAAGAGGCGAACCGCTTCCTCGATCGTGCTCGTCGCGAACCGTGGCAATTGTAAGCGACGCGATTCGGTTTCTCGTTTTCTAGAATAAACCAGTCCCAAAAGGGAAAAACAATGTTAGATCAAACTTTCGATGCCCTGAAAAAATACGACTGGGGTCAAGACCCCGAGGTTCTCAAACCCATTAACGATGCCCTCATTTCGACACGTGAAGATGACGCTGCACGAAAGGAGCTCGAAGCCACCCTGACAGCAATCTTGACGGACGACGTGCCGCGAGCTGCCAAGGATTTCGTTTGCCGCAAGTTGCGAGTGATCGGAACCGATGACTGTGTACCTGCCTTGGCCAGCTTACTGGCCGACAAAGATCTCTCGCACATGGCGCGTTACGCGCTGGAACGTATTCCAACTCCAGGTGCCGCCAAGGCGTTGAGAGAAGCTTTGCCGAAAGTTGAAAACGCACAGAAGGTAGGAATCATCAGCTCGCTTGGCGTTCGTCAGGATACGGACTCAGTCAACGCACTAGCGGGCGTGCTTAGTGATAGTTTCAATCCAGTTGCCAAGGCAGCGGCAATTGCATTGGGGGCGATACAAACCGCCGCCGCCGCGAAAGCACTGCCAAAGTCGAAGCACCCAGCGGCGATCGATGCTTCGCTGTGTTGTGCGGGAGCCCTCCGAGCCGCCGGCAAGCGACTTGACGCTCTGGCAATCTATAACGGTCTGGCCGGCGACGAGCAGCCGAAGCATATTCGCATGGCCGCGACGCGTGGCAAACTTGCCTGCCTGGCAAAAAAATAGGGCTCTTCGATATCGATTGAAAATGCGACTCGGTTCATGGTGACTTTGTGCACAATGATCGAGTCGCTTTGATGGTCTGAGGAGTTACCACCATGTTGCGTGTGCGGATGTGCTTTGGTTTATTGTCCACGTTGATTGTCATTCACGTCACCTCGCAGATAAGTGCCGACGATTCAGCTCAACTCGTGGGCGTCGTCATCGAGTTGCTTAGCGACAATGACCAGGACATGCGGGCACTGGGATTGGAGCAAGTCCGCACGGCAAGTCCCGGTGAGGCAGCGACGAGGGCATTTGCAGAGGTGTTACCGAAGCTCTCACCCGCCGCGCAGGTTGGTCTACTGAAGGCTCTTACGGTCCGTGGCGACAACGCAGCCCGCTCCGCTGTCGTCTTGTTGCTAAGCTCAACCAAGGACGCCGACGTTCGTGTCGAGGCGATTCGCGCATTGGGTGACCTGGGCACGTCGACAGATCTGCCCAAGTTACTTCAGTTGCTCGATGATGGAACCACGGCTGAACGGTCCGCGGCGAAAACGAGTCTCGTGAGGATGCCTGGTCAAACAGTTTCTCGACGGATCGCAAGCGGGATGAAGGATGCTGCCGCGACAACTCGAGTTGCCTTGATCGACGTTCTTACAACGCGTTGGGCATTGGAAGCGATTCCCCTTATCCTCGTCGCTGCGGTGAGCTCTGAATCGCAAGTACGCAAGGCAGCGATGGCGTCGCTGGGAAAGATCGCAGGCCCTGAGCATATTGCTGGAATGGTCCAGGGAGTGTTGAAGGCTACCCCAGGTAGCGAGCAGGCGACCGCCGAAAAGCAAATCATGTTCGTTTGTGCTCGAGCGGCTGATCCGGCCAAGCGATCTGCACCGCTGGTAGCGGCCATTAACAAACTTAATACTCAACAGCGACTGACCATGCTCTCGACACTGGGTCGAGTTGGTGGTTCAGATGCTCGCAGCGAAATCGAAGCGGCGATCAAGAGTAGCAATTCGACGCTCCACACCCTGGGAATTCGAGCGATCAGCAATTGGCCTGATGCTTCGATCGCTCCTCGGCTGATGCAACTAGCAAAGACCGACTCGCATTCGTCGCATCGCACGACTGCGTTGCGGGCTTTGATGCGCGTTGCACCCTTGAGCGATGCGCGTACAGATGGCCAGCGACTAACGCTGCTCAAGCAGGCGGTGGCGATGGCCAGTGCAGACCGCGAACGCATCCTGGCACTTGATCGAGCTCGAGCGATTCGCACAACCGGATCATTGCGTTTTATTTTGCCTTACGTCAGCAAATCGGCTACGGCCGAACAGGCGTGTCTATCTATCGTAGAATTGGCTCATCACCGTACTCTCCGCGAACCCAATAAGGTTGAGTTTGCCACGGCGCTTGACCTGGTGATCAAGACCAGCAAGAACGCTACAGTGATCGATCGGGCAGAACGCTACAAGAAGGACCAAACCTGGGTTCGCCCTGGTAGTTAGTCTCCTTATGGTCGGAATTCATCCTACAACTCTGGCAAACAGCTCGGGGAGTCACCGCACGTAATCCTTGATGCCCGTTCGTTCGATTGGCGCGAACTCGATCTCGGGTGTGCGGGATTGTTCGATCAGGGATTTCATGCGGTCGACGATCTTGGGATGCTTGTCTGCGAGGTTGTTTTCTTCGGAGATATCGTTGCGGATGTTGTAGAGTTCGAACGAGCCTCCGGGGCGGGATTGGAGGATCTTCCAGTCGCCCTGGCGGATGCAGTATCGCATCTTCGTTCCACTTCGGTATTCGAAGAACAGGTAGTCGTGCTGCTTCTGTTGGAGCGGGCGGCTTAGGAGGGTGGGCAGGTAGCTGATGCCATCGGTATTGGCCGGGGCGTCTACACCGGCGACCTCGCAGGCGCTGGGCATGAAGTCGCCGAAGTAGGTCAGATGGTCGGTTTCGGAGTTGGCCTTGATTTTGCGTGGCCAGCGGGCGATGAACGGCACGCGGATGCCGCCTTCGTACCACATGCCTTTGTAACCCTTCAACGGGGCGTTGCCCTCGAAGAAGTCGGTCATCTTCGCCCAGTCGCCGCCGCCCTGGCCGCCGTTGTCGGAGGTGAAGATCACCAGCGTGTTGTCGTCGATCCCCAGCTCCTTCAGTAGCGTGATGATCTGCCCGAATTGACGATCCATCCGGCTGACCATGCCGGCGAAGGTGACCAGCCCGTCCGTGCCGTCGATGTAACCGGGCCGACGGTCGTCGATCAGCCGCTTGGGGAACTTGCCGCGATAGAGCAACTCGTCCTCTTCCGGCACGACCAGCTCCACGTGCGGGATGATACAGGCGTAGTAGAGAAAGAACGGCTTGTCTTTGTTGCCGCGGATGAAATCGAGCGCACCTGCGTGCATTACATCCTGCACATAGCTGCCGCGCTGGTTGTGCTCGTTGCCTGGCAGCATCATCTTCTTGTCATTATGCCAGATCCAGTACGGGTAATAGAAGTGAGCGTGGACCTGCTCGAGCTGGCCCATGAACTCATCAAAACCTTGGCGCCACGGCGGACCCTCGCTGTTTTCGTTGCCCAAACCCCACTTGCCGAACAGCCCGGTCGCGTAGCCCGCGGTCTTCATCCGCTCCGCGACAGTGTCATCTTCGAGCGCGAGGTGCCGGCCGGCGCCGTTGGCGCGGACCGGGGTGTGGCCGGTGTGGCGGCCGGTCATCAGCACGCTGCGGCACGGGGCGCAGACGTTCGACCCGGCGTAGGCCTGAGTGAACCGCATACCTTCGGAAGCGAAGGCGTCGATGTACGGCGTTTTGATTTTCTTCTGTCCGTAGCAGCCGAGCTCACCGTAGCCCAGGTCGTCGACCATGAAGTAGATGATATTCGGCTTTTCGCCGACTGGTCGAGACTTCGACTCGGCGGCAAAGAGCGGTGCGGCGATCAGCAGGGCGGCAAACGAAGTGAGGACGAGACGCGGCATGAGTTTGGGCTCCTCGGTGGCTGAAGTTCGATTTCATGAGTCAGGTTCTCAGTGACGGGCACCGACCGCAGGTTGGTCGGGGAGCGGGTTGCCGCAACCGAGCGATCGCTCGCGTCGGTCCGAGACACAGCCTTGCTAGCCATCGAAGGCGGCACGGGCCTTGTCCGACGGCACGTCATCGATCAGTTCGACATGGCCGATTCGCGACGGTAGGACAAACCGCAGTTGGCCTCCCACGGTTTTCTTGTCGTGTTGCATGGCGTCCAATAACATTTGACGGTCAAGGTCAGGCACGGTGACGGGCAATCCCAAGGCCAGCAGGAGGTCATGCTGGCGCCGTGTTGCCTCGTGGTCGATGCGACCAAGAGATTCGGCCAAACGAGAAGCGCATAGCATCCCAATGGCCACCGCTTCACCGTGCAGAAAGGTGCCGTAACCTGTGACCGTCTCCAGCGCGTGGCAGTAGGTGTGACCGTAATTGAGGACCGCGCGGATGCCGGTCTCTTCACGCTCGTCCGCCTGTACGACATCGGCTTTGAGTTGGCAACAGCGGGCAACAATCTTCCCCAAAATATCGGTTTGACGGGCGTTTATCGCGTCGACATTGGATTCCAGAAACTCGAAAAATGATTCGTCTAGAATCACTCCGTATTTGACGACTTCGCCCAGGCCAGATCGATAATCGCGGACTGGCAAAGTCAACAAGGCGTCAATATCGATCAGCACGCCATGTGGTTGCCAGAATCCTCCCACCATATTCTTGGCACCAGGCAAGTTGACGCCAACTTTGCCACCGACGCTGCTATCGACCTGCGCCAATAAAGTGGTTGGGAGTTGCACGAACGATATTCCCCGTGCGTACGTGGCGGCGATGAAACCGGCCAGATCGCCTACGACTCCACCACCGACCGCCGCCACCACCGACTTACGATCGGTTCCGAATTCCAGCAACACGCGCCACAATTCGTCCGCTTGAAGGACGGACTTGGTCGCTTCACCCGGTTCAAGGACAATTTGATCAACGCGCAAGCCAGCACTGACGAGGCTGTCGATGGCAGACGCGGCATGAAGTGATTCGACGTTTTTGTCGGTGATGACCACGACATGACTCGCCTGACAGCACGACGTGACGAATTCGCCCGCCGTGGCTAACTTGCCCGACCCAATCGCGATATCGTAACTCCGCTCGGCAAGGTTCACACGGACATTCAATTGTGAGTCAGGCATCTGGTGGATTCGGGCTGGGAGGAATGGAAAGCGGCGAACGTCGTAGCATCGAAGGTCGGCGGGACGCGCCGGTTGCGCGAAGTCTTTAGCTGCGAGAGTCAAAAGGTAAGTGACTAACCGACTCGTTCGATATCCTCGGGCGTCACGGTGACCTGCCGGCAGAAGCCGGTGTGAACGCGGACATACTCGAGCTGCGGGCAGTTTTCAGGATCAGCGTGAAGTGACTGCGAAATACGCGTCTTCTCAGCCGGTTCCATCTCGTCGTACTCATCGGGCCACACCGTGGCGGTCTCCATGACGAGCGCTTCACGGTAAGGATCAAACGTATCGGGCATTGGTCGTCTCCACACTATGTTTCGCGGGTCCAAACGACGAACAAGCCGCTGTGGTTAATCCGCATGCGCTCTGGGAGCCATCAAATAACGGTTCTGAGAGGTCATGTAGAAGAGGGTCAGTATACTTTGGCCCCCGGGTGTGGAAAATACGCCCAACGCTTAGGATCAGGCAAGAAACAACTGTCGCGAAACGGTCGTAGGACGGGCACTCCTGCCATCTGATCGTTGGCAACGGGCAGGAGTGCCCATCCTACAAAGCGACAATTTGTCCATTGGCTGGTTCTTAATTGGAAGGAGAAGACATCGTGAACCAATCGAACCGCGGAAAGGCGGTGATCGCGGGAATTATTCTGCTGGCCCTCCTGCTAAGCGGTTATTCGTGGTGGCACCAGTTCCAGAAGAGTCGGCGATGCCGTGAGTTTTTGGGCACCGAAGCGGTTCAGCTGATTCGCTTGGCACCCCAGGTGGTATTGCTGCGGCTCGAACAGGAATCAGCCGTTGCAGGCGGCTCGAACCGGCCGAAGGGAATCCTGCGGATTGGTGGCGACACAGTCCTGGTTTCCCAGCACGTTGAAATCACTGGGATTCCGGGACTCTCACACGCTCGACACGCCCTGCTCCAAGACGTGAATTATCAATGGGATGCATCGCAGTCCGATTGTGTCAGCCAATGGTCGTTTGCCCTCAGATTCGCACAGGACGGGGAAGACGTCATTATTGCCTTTGACACGCAATGCAACCGCATTGGGCTGAACGGGACAGAACGTACCGGACCCTTTGTGCCGGAACGTATGCGTACCTTCGCCGAAAAGTCAGACGAATGGGAAACGCGAGCTCTCACGGAGGATGGTCGCTAGCACAGGCCTCTTACTTGCTTTGCAACGCAAGGGGCACTGCCGCGATGACGACGCCGGTTAGAAAACCGATTCCGTGAGCCCAGTTGGCTATGTGACCACCAATTAGTTCGTCGAGGACGCCGGCAAAACCCAGCAGCATCCAGAGTATCAAGATGACCACAGTACTTTGTGGGATACGCATTCCCAATTCGGGTTCCCAGCGCGACTTGATAAACAAGTAGCCAAAGATGCCGTATAAAACGCCGGACATTCCACCAAAGTAAACTCCGCCACCCCAATCGTGCGGGACAAGCGCTTGGAACAGATTCGAGACGATAGCAATCGTCAGGACCATTAACGCCATCCGCACGGTCCCACGGCGATCTTCCACCAGGCTGCCCAACTGATAGACCATGATCATGTTAAAAATTAGATGCATGGGACCAAAGTGAATGAAAATCGGTGTGATCGTTCGCCACAATTCCCCCTTCTTGATATTGATCAGTTTGGCGTCCAGCGTATTCCAGTCGACATTTGGCTTGTTCAAGTTCTGCACATCGCGAAACATCAGTGTCCTCAACACCGATCCTTGTTTGTTTTCGCCCATGTTGGATCCCATGGCGACAACAACGCTGATCACAATCAAGGTCAGGATCAACGGTTTTTTTCGGCCGGCACCTCCACTTTTCCATTTGCCACGCATGGTGACGACGTTTCTCTGTGCCTGTTCATTGCGGCGAGTTTCCTCAAGTAGCAGCGCTTCCGCCACGCGTTCGGCGCCCTGGTAGACGGACGCATCGGGATCGCGACGAAAATCATCCAAGGCATCTTTTGCCTCATGGATGCGATTTTCGTCACGGACCCAGATTGCCCAGCTGTCGCTGTCGAATTCTGCGTGCGCTTGGATACCTTCGGTTACAAGATGGGCTGCGAACCGATGTGCCTCTGGTTCCTTGTCGAGCGTGCCGATGAGTCGCATAGCTTATTGGTTTCCAATTCCTAGAGCACGTAGCTGTCCAGTTTCGAGGAGCTGGTGACACTCTTCGACCTCTGAATAATAGTCCCGGCGTTCCAACCACCCACCAGCCTGTTCGTCGACAATCACGATCACCTCGCGATGCAGCTGAAGGGCGGACGCAGTAATCTGGGCGGTCACCGGTCCTTCGATCATACTGCGAATTGCGGACGCTTTGTGCGATCCAGTCGCCAGCAGCAGACATTTTCGCGATTCGAGAATCGTGCCAACGCCCATCGTTAGAGCGAGTCGGGGCACCTGCTGATCGCCTGGAAAATGCTTCGCATTTTGTCGAATCGTCTCGCTGGCCAACGTCTTCAGCCGCGTGCGACTGCCGAGGGACGAGCCGGGTTCATTGAACGCGATATGGCCATCGACGCCGATCCCTAATAGTTGCAGGTCGATTCCGCCCATGTCGGCGATCCGTTGCTCATATTGACGGCAATGCGATTCAAAATCCAACGCGCGACCATCCGGCACGAAGGTATTTGCCAAGTCAATGTTGATGTGGTCAAACAGCTGTTCCTGCATGAAGTAGCGGAAACTCTGTGGATGTTTGGGGCCCAATCCAACGTATTCATCGAGGTTAAACGTCGTGATTTGCGAAAAATCCAGGTCTGAATCGCGATGGATACGAATCAGCTCGCGATAGACGTTGATGGGCGTGCTCCCAGTCGCTAAACCGAGAGCTGCCTGAGGTTTGCGTCGGACCAAATCGGCAACAAGACTGGCCGCTCGCAATTCCGCTTTGTCAGCTGTTTTTTCGACGATAACGCGCAACAGCAGGGCTCCTTCAGCAAAACACCCGTGCTAGTTTGACAGAATCAGGCACATTCCTTGAATCTCACCCTGCATTTCTAGCCCAATTCCAGCCGGGAACCAACTCCACCGATTCATCTAGCCGCATTTCGAGCAAGTTGACATAATCCCACCGCCCAATTCGGCCCGGGCAGTTGAGCGGGCGCGCGTGGATGCACGGACGGATGAGAATTCGCCCACAAATCTCGGGAAATGGAGTTCGAAATGCGCAGTATCGCCATCATCAATCAAAAAGGCGGAGTTGGCAAAACGACCACTGCGGTCAATTTGAGCGCTGCGTTGGCGAATTTGGGCAAACGCGTCTGCCTCGTCGATCTCGATCCTCAGGGACACGCGTCGCTCCACCTGGGCGTCGTCCCGCGCGATACCGACACGACGATCTATCACGTGTTGAGCGGTGCAGCCACGTTGCGTGAAGCACGTCACAACCTGACGGATCATCTATCCGTTGTCCCGTCGCACTTGGATCTCGCCGCCGCCGAAGTCGAATTGGCAGGCGAGGTGGGACGCGACGCAATCCTACGTGATCGGATTTGCGCGGACGACGCGAACTTCGATTTCTTGATTGTCGACTGCGCGCCTTCGTTAGGCGTCCTGACGCTCAATGCGCTAACCGCCGTCAAGGAAGTGTTCTTGCCGCTGCAACCTCATTTTCTGGCACTGCATGGACTAAGCAAGTTGTTGCAGACCATCGAAGTTGTATCGGAACGGCTGAATCCTGAACTGCGGCTCACCGGCGTGCTGTTGTGTCTCTACGAATCCGGAACGCGACTGGCAGCCGAAGTTAGTTCGGATGTCGAATCCTACTTTTCCAACCAATCGGGGAGGCACCCGGCATGGTCCGGCGCGGGAGCATTTCAATCGCGAATTCGTCGCAACATTCGATTGGCCGAAGCGCCAAGTTACGGCCAGTCGATTCTCGAGTATGCGCCCCTTTCCCATGGTGCCGACGATTATCGACAACTCGCCCTAGAAGTTCTGGGTGTGCCGTTGGAACAGGGCTTTGATCCGGTGTCGTTGTACGCCGCGTGACGTTGCGATGAGCCGCCGCGACGCCTGCTTTGCCGGAGATTGAACGGGCAGACCTTTCTATGCCTGGCTTGACGGTCTTGCAATCTGCCATTCGCGGAACGCGAAGCCGCCCTTTGCCCGCGGGCCATTTGTGAACTACACTCGGCATTTCTCGCCTATGCTGGGCACGACGACTCTCTGTGGACAACGAAGTGACGGTTGTTCGTATCGTGACGAATCTGCGATCTCTCGAAGGTACTCTTGTGATCGTGTGTGCTGGCTCGTGGCATCAGGTTGCGACGGACAAATGGAAAACGCCGTTGCATCGGTTTCGGATTTCACAACTTTCTGGTGATTCGCACAGTAGGCGAACCGTGAGTAGTCGATGTCTTCGTTTACAGCTTCGTTAGAAGAATCTGTGGGTGAAGTTGGGTTCCGGGAGCGCGCCGAGATTGTGATAGAGCGCGGTCTCGTAGGCTTCTTGGGTACGAAATCCGTAGGATTTTCTGGTGATCAGTTTTAGTTTGTTGTTGAATC
>MPMF02242177.1_pt1 | contig 16692 bp, 11 predicted proteins | sample 1617271 | NCBI WGS metagenome assembly MPMF02 (sample SAMN05944812, study PRJNA350692) | marine metagenome | biome: marine; feature: ODZ; material: water; isolation source: 120 m water sample prefiltered with 30 um filter, filtered on to 0.2 um... | place: Pacific Ocean | collected 2012-04-09... | reverse complement strand
CGTGGAGATGGTGATGCCGGGGGACAACGTGGCGATGGAGGTGGAGCTGATCACGCCGGTGGCCCTGGAGAAGGGGCTACGGTTCGCCATCCGGGAAGGCGGGCGCACGGTGGGGTCGGGCGCCATCACCGACATCGTCGAGTAACCAGAGACCCTTACCATGCGGGACATCATTTCGCTGGCGTGTACCGACTGCAAGCGGCGCAACTACAGCACGACCAAGAACAAGCGAAAGACGACTGGTCGGCTGGAGTTGAAGAAATACTGCCGGTGGTGTCGCACACATACGGTTCACCGGGAGTCGAAGTAGAGTCGAGGGGGCGGCGGCCACAGGGCCGTGTGGCACAGGCCAGTAGCTCAATTGGCAGAGCACCGGTCTCCAAAACCGGGGGTTGGGGGTTCGATTCCCTCCTGGCCTGCCAGTTGCGTCAGGCGCGACGGGTCAGCGTTCTGGCTCGCATGGCACGGTGGTGGGCCGTTATGAGGCCGAAGGCGGGAACTAGTAATCGTCGTGGACGTGCAACGGCAAGCCGCGCACGGCGCGGCTCGCGGGCGCGGAGTGGGGCATTGGGGTCCCCGCGTAGCGACCGCGGGGGTTCGGGGCGTAGCCCCGAGGTAAAGAAGCCCGGGGCGTAGCCCCGAGGTAAGGAATAGCCCAAGCCGCGCACGGCGCGGCTCGCGGGCGCGGAGTGGGGCATCGGGGTCCCCACGGAGCGGTCGGCGTGGGGTTCGGGGCGCAGCCCCGTCTGAATAATGAAGGGATCAGCCAAGGGTGTGAAGACCGCACGACTCGAGAACGTGGTGGATGCCTCGTCGGGCGTGACCGGGTGGATCGGTCGCTCGCGGGTGTTCCTTGCGCAAGTCAAGAACGAGATGGAGCGGGTCACGTGGCCCACGCGCAAGGAAGTTTATGCCACGACGCTCGTCGTCATCCTGACGTCGATCTTCTTTGGTCTCTACTTGTGGGGCATCGATCTGGTGCTGAGCCGGGTGCAGAGGTTCCTGTTCTCCATGTTCAGAGCGCAATGACTGACGTCACCACCAAGCAGTGGTACATCGTGCACACCTACTCGGGGTTCGAGAAGAAGGTGTCAGATTCGCTCCAGCAGCGAGTGCAGGCCTATGGCCTCCAGGCCGAGATTGGCGAGGTCCTGATCCCGACCGAGGATGTCGTCGAAATGCGGGGCGGCAAGCGGGTGGTCAGCTCGAAACGGTTCTTTCCCGGCTACATCCTGGTCGAGATGAACATGTCGGACCATGCATGGCACGTGGTGCGGAACACCCCGAAGGTGACCGGGTTCGTCGGCGCTGGGTCGAAGCCCACCCCGCTGACACGAGAGGAGGTCGACCAGATCCTCCACCAGGTGACCGTTGCCGCAGAGAAGCCGAAGCCCAAGTACTCGTTCGAGAAGGGCGACCAGGTACGGATCAACGAGGGGCCGTTTACCAGTTTCAACGGTGTCGTCGATGACGTCAATCTGGACCGGAACACGGTGAAGGTGATGGTGACGATCTTTGGACGGTCGACACCGGTCGAGCTCGATTTCCTGCAGGTCGAGAAGCTGTAGGGGCGCGTGCGCCCTGGAGACAGGAAACAGGAGGCAGGAGGCAGGAGGCAGGAGAAGCCGGTTGGCTTCGCCTCGTTCTTCAACCGACGTCAAGAGGTCGTACTAAATGGCGAAGAAGGTCATCGGCATGGTCAAGCTTCAGATTGCCGCTGGGAAGGCGACACCAGCCCCCCCGGTCGGTACTGCGCTGGGCCCGCACGGCGTGAACATCATGGACTTCTGCAAGGCCTTCAACGCCAAGACTGCCAGCCAGGAAGGGCTCATCATTCCGGCAGTCGTGACGATCTATGCAGACCGGACACTGAGCTTCATCACGAAGACTCCTCCGGCCGCAGTGCTGCTGAAGCGCGCCGCGAATATCGCCAAGGGGTCCGGTGAGCCGAACCGCACCAAGGTCGGTACGGTGACGACGGCGCAGGTCGAGGAAATCGCAAAGACGAAGATGCCCGACCTCAACTGCAACAACGTGGCAGGGGCGATGAAAGTCGTGGCCGGCACCGCCCGATCCATGGGGCTCGAGATCGAAGGCTAAGGCCGAGGGTTCTGAGCAGAGCCCCACGAGAGTTGAAATGGCTAGAAACGGCAAGAAATTCAGGGCGGCAGCCGACCAGGTCGAAGACCGGCTCCATAGCCTCGAAGAGGCGATACCGGTCGTGCAAAAGCTTCGCTACGCCGGTTTCGACGAGTCGGTGGAGATTGCGCTTCGACTGGGCGTGAATCCCAAGCACGCTGACCAGATGGTGCGGGGCACGGTGATCCTCCCCCACGGGCTGGGTCGCTCCAAGTCCGTGCTCGTGGTGGCGGGCGGTGAGAAGCAGAAGGAAGCCGAGGAAGCCGGTGCCGATTTCGTGGGCGGAGAGGAGGTCGTCGAACGCATCCAAGGCGGGTGGTTGGGGTTCGATGCCGTGGTGGCCACACCCGACATGATGCGTGTGGTCGGCAAGCTGGGCAAGGTGCTCGGGCCCCGTGGCCTGATGCCGAATCCCAAGACCGGCACCGTCACATTCGACGTGGCTCAGGCCGTGACGGAAATCAAGGCCGGCAAAGTCGCCTATCGAGTCGATAAGGCCGGTGTCGTGCACGCGCCGATCGGTAAGTCCTCATTCGAGCCCAACCGTTTGGTGGAGAACGCGCAGGCGCTGATTGCTAGTGTCGTGCGCGCCAAGCCGTCGGCGGCGAAGGGGAAATACGTCCGGAGTGTGACCGTTTCGTCGACGATGGGTCCGGGAGTCAAGGTCGACGGGTCCCATCTCGATGCGCTGGCGGCGAAGGCGTAAGAGTAACGTGCCGGGGAGTCAGCAGACGGCAGTCACGCGCGTCGTGTCGTAGCTTCAGAAGCGTAGGCGGAAGTCGGGTGAAGCCAGGGGGCTTGCCTGCCGCTTACCAAAGACCGGGCCTGCCGCTGTGGCGCCGGGTCGTCAGGGGATACAAAGTCAGATGCCGGTCAGTAGGAGCGCCAAGACAGAAGCGGTCAAAGAGCTCGGCGAGACTCTGGCCAACGCGGAGAGCATGGTCTTGCTCGACTTCACGGGCTTGGATGTGCCGAAGGCCACCGAGCTGCGTCGTCAGGTTCGTGCGGCGCAGGGGACATACCGCGTCGTGAAAAACACGCTCGCCAAGCGAGCCGTGACCGGCACCGTGTTTGAACCTTTGCGGGATTCGTTCGAGGGCACCACAGCGATTGCCTTCAGTGACGACGACCCTGTGAGTCTGGCCAAGGCGGTTGTCACGTTCGCGAAAGGGGCGCCCCAGCTCAAAGTGAAGACTGGCATGGTTGCTGGGCGCCAGATCGCACCTGCTGAGGTCGAAAGCCTCGCCACCTTGCCGAGCAAGCCAGAGATGCAGGCTAGGTTGCTCATGCTGCTTCAGGCGCCGATGACCCAGTTCGTTCGGGTGCTGAGCGCCGTGCCGCGAGACTTCCTCAGTGTGCTCGTCCAGGCCGAGAAGAAGAAATCGGAATGATTCATGACGGGGGACGTGCGAGTCGACCCGTGCAACCGCGCAGGAGTGGAATGCCATGGCTGACGTGACGCAGGAACAGGTCGTTGAATACATCAAGGGCATCTCGGTGCTGGAGTTGTCCCAACTGGTCAAGACGCTCGAGGAGGAGCTTGGCGTCTCGGCGGCCGCGGCGATGCCGGTCGCCTTGGCGGGAGCCGCCGCGCCAGGTGCGGCCGACGCGGCGGAGGAGCAGACGGAGTTCACCGTCACGCTCACCGAGGTCGGCGCCAAGAAGATCAACGTGATCAAAGCCGTCCGCGAAGTGACGAGCCTGGGTCTCAAGGAGGCCAAGGATCTGGTCGAGAGCGCGCCCAAGGCGGTCAAGGAAGGCATCCCCAAGGCTGAGGCCGAGGCGATCGCGAAGAAGTTCGAAGATGTCGGCGCGAAGGCCGAGGTGAAGTAGTCGTCGGCGTTGAACCGCGTCGCGGCCCGCTTTGGTGATCCCCGGCGGTGTAAGGGGAAACGTCGCTAGTCCCGAGGGTGTTGCAGAATGCAGAGTCAGCCCAAGAACGTCTACCGGGAGCGTATCGAATTCTCGAAAATCCGGTCGACGATCCCAATTCCAAACCTCATCGAGATTCAGAAGAAATCATACGAACGCTTTCTGCAGATGACCCGCCTGCCGTCCGAGCGGGACGACTCGGGCCTGCAGTCGGTGTTCAAGTCGGTATTTCCGATCAGTGACTTTCGAGGAAACTCTTCCCTCGAGTTCATCGAGTACTCGATCGGCAATTGGGAGTGCAAGTGCGGTCGCCTGACCGGATTGCATCATCTCCGCCAGCCATGCTCGTCATGCGGTACCGTGCTCGTGGCAGATCCCTACGGTGAGCACGAGGTCCTCTGCCCGCAGTGCGGGACGGCCAACAACGCCCGTGGCATCGTTTGCGATATCTGCGAGAACACGGTCGGCCTGAAGGTCAAGTACGACGTCGAGGAGTGTCAGGAGCGCGGCATGACGTACGCCGTGCCGCTCAAGGTGACGATTCGGCTGGTGGTCTGGAACAAGGACGTCGAGACCGGTGTGAAGAGCATCCGGGACATCAAGGAGCAGGAGGTCTACTTCGGTGACGTCCCGCTGATGACCGATAACGGGACCTTCATCATCAACGGCACCGAGCGTGTCGTCGTCTCCCAGCTCCATCGGTCGCCCGGCGCGTTCTTTCACTCGGAGGACCGGCAGCTCTTCATTGCTCAGATCATCCCCTATCGAGGGTCCTGGGTCGAGTTCGAGTACGACACCAAGGACCTGCTGTATGTCCGGATCGACCGGAAACGGAAGTTCCTGGCCTCGGTCTTTCTGCGCGCACTTGGTCTGCGAGGCTCCGACGAGATCATCCGGACCTTCTACGGCGTGGAACGCATCTCGCTGCGCGAGGGACCGCCGCGGTGGGCGGTGAGTGAGACCCTGGCCGGGCGCCGGGCCGCTAGCGCGGTCGTGGTGGACGCCAAGCACAAGATCGGCGCCGGCAAGAAGATCAGTGCGTCGGCGGTCGCCGCGTTGCAGAAGGCTGGCATCGAGTGGGTGGAGGTATCCGGTGCCGAGATCGAGGGCGGTTATGCGGCAACCGATGTTGTCGACCCGTCAACGGGCGAGGTCATCCTCGAGGCCAACGAAGAGCTGACGCCCCGCGTCATGTCGATGGCGCAAGAGAAGAAGGTCGACGAGCTCGAGTTCTTCTTCCCGGAGCGCGACGAGATCGGCAACGTGCTCTCGACGACGCTGCACAAGGACACGATCCGGACCCACGAGGAGGCGCTGATCGAGATTTATCGCCGGCTGCGTCCCGGGGATCCTCCGACGCTCGACAGCTCACGAACACTGTTCGAGAACATGTTCTTCAACGCGCAGAAGTACGACTTCTCGCGGGTTGGGCGGCTCAAGCTCAATACCAAGCTGGGGCTCGATACGCCGCTCGACGAGAAGGTCTTGCATCCGCCGGATTTCTACGCCGTCATCAAGTATCTGCTTTCGTTGCGTCGCAACCCGACGAACGCCGACGACATCGACCATCTCGGGAACCGGCGCGTGCGGTCGGTCGGCGAGCTGCTGGAAAACCAGTTTCGCATCGGGCTGGTCAGGATGGAGCGGGCGATCAAAGAAAAGATGTCCGTCTATCAGGAGATGGCGACGGCGATGCCGCACGACCTGATCAACGCCAAGCCGGTGATGGCGGCGATCCGGGAGTTCTTCGGTTCGTCCCAGCTGTCCCAGTTCATGGACCAGACGAACCCGCTGTCCGAGATCACGCACAAACGGCGGCTCTCGGCGTTGGGCCCAGGCGGGTTGTCGCGTGAACGGGCCGGATTCGAAGTGCGCGACGTCCACCCGACACATTACGGTCGCATCTGCCCGATCGAGACGCCGGAGGGTCCCAACATCGGCTTGATCTCGTCGCTGTCCTGCTATGCCCGGATCAACGAATTCGGGTTCATCGAGTCGCCTTATCGCCGATTGAAAGAGAAGCGTGCAACCGATTTCGTCCAGATCACCAACGCTGGAGGCACCCGGTTCAAGGTGGACGACATCGTCGAGTTGCATAAAGCGGAGAAGGAGAGCGCGGCCGCCAGGGGTCGCAAGAAGAAGGCCGCCGAATACGAGCCCTACTCGTTCTATCTCTCGGCGTGGGAAGAGGACCGGTACATCATCGCGCAGGCGAATGCCCGGCTCGATGAGGACGGTAATCTGATCGACGAACGCGTCAACTCGCGCCAGGCTGGCGAGTTCATCCTCGCGCCACGCGACAAGGTCGAGTTCATCGATGTCTCACCGAAGCAGTTGGTGTCGGTGGCCGCGTCGTTGATCCCGTTTCTGGAACACGACGACGCCAACCGGGCGCTGATGGGCTCGAACATGCAACGGCAGGCGGTGCCGTTGCTGCGCGCGCGAGCACCGCTCGTCGGGACCGGAATGGAGTACATCACCGCTCGGGACTCGGGCGCCGTCGTCGTGGCACGGCGAAGCGGTACGGTCGACTACGTCGATTCCCAGCGTGTCGTGGTCCGGGTTGAGGGTGAGGCGGGCGAGATGTCGCGTGAGATGGGCGCCGACATCTACAACCTGACCAAGTTCCGTCGATCCAACCAGAATACCTGCATCAATCAGAAGCCGATCGTGCAGGTAGGTACGAGAGTGGCGAAGGGGCAGGTGCTGGGCGACGGGCCCTGCACGGAGCTGGGTGAGCTGGCGCTGGGCCGCAACGTGCTTGTCGCCTTCATGCCATGGCTCGGCTACAACTTCGAGGATGCCATTCTGGTGTCCGAGCGGATGGTCAAGGACGACTATTACACCTCGATTCACATCGAGGAGTTCGAGACCGAGTCGCGGGACACCAAGCTCGGTCCGGAGGAGATTACCCGGGATATTCCCAACGTGTCAGAGGGATTCCTGAACGATCTCGACGAAAGCGGCATCATCCGAATCGGAGCCTATGTCACGCCCGGTGACATCCTGGTGGGCAAGGTCACGCCGAAAGGCGAGACCCAGCTGACACCCGAGGAAAAGTTGCTGCGGGCCATCTTCGGTGAGAAGGCGGGAGACGTCAGGGACGCGTCGCTGCTCTGCCCGCCGGGTATCGACGGCATCATCGTCGGGGTCAAGATCTTCTCCCGCAAGGGTATTGAAAAAGACGACCGAGCCAAGGCGATTGAGGCCGAAGAGCTCGACATGATGGAGAAGAATCTCCAGGACGAGATTCGGATCCTGCACGAGGAAGTCAAGAAGCGCGTCGCGGTGATGCTCGATGGGCAGTCGCTTGGGACTGACCTGTTCGATGAACACGGTCGGAAGAAGCTCCTGGCCAAGGGCACGGCGTTGACACCGGATGAGGTGCGCGAGCTTCCGTATCAGGTGGTCACCCAGATCCGGCTCGCCGGTCGGGTCCGGCAGCTCGAGCGCGATTTGCGGTCGCTCGAGGAACGGACCGAGCGGCAGGTCGAAGTGATCCGCCAGATGTTCGAAGAGAAGAAGGAGAAGATTCGTCGCGGTGATGAGCTGCCCCCTGGGGTCATCAAGCTCGTCAAGGTCTACGTCGCGATGAAGCGCAAGCTGTCGGTGGGCGACAAGATGGCCGGGCGTCATGGCAACAAGGGCGTGATTGCCAGAGTGCTGCCCGAAGAGGACATGCCGCATCTGCCTGACGGTACGCCGGTCGAGATCGTACTCAATCCGCTGGGTGTACCGTCCCGCATGAATGTGGGGCAGATTCTGGAGACCCATCTCGGTTGGGCGGCCCATGCACTCGGACTGCACTTTGCCACCCCGGTGTTCGACGGTGCCACTGAGGACGAAATCAAGGGGTGGCTGACGAAGGCCAAGCTGCCGACAGGGGGCAAGACCCGGCTCATCGACGGGATGACCGGCGAGGCGTTCGAGCAGCGCGTGACCGTCGGCTACATCTACATGTTGAAGTTGTCCCATCTGGTCGATGACAAGATCCACGCGCGGTCGATCGGTCCCTACTCGCTCATCACCCAGCAGCCGTTGGGCGGGAAGGCGCAGTTCGGCGGGCAGCGGTTCGGTGAGATGGAAGTCTGGGCGCTCGAGGCCTACGGTGCGGCACATATTCTCCAGGAACTGCTGACTGCCAAATCGGACGACGTGACCGGGCGGGCCAAGATATACGAGGCGATAGTCAAGGGTGACGCGTCGTTCACGCCCGGGTTGCCCGAGTCTTTCAATGTGCTGATCCGCGAGCTTCAGGCGCTGTGCCTTGATGTGGAACTGCTGAAGATCCGACCAGTGGCGTCGTTGCCTGCGTCGGACGAGACGCCGGGTGACGAGCCGGGGGTGTCTGAGGACACCCACACCGGAACCGATGCCGAAACGGTTCCGGCGCTCGACGAGGTGTAACGTGCGTTCGAAGGAGGCCGGAGACAGGAGAAGCCGGAGGGCTTCGCCGCGTCATCCAGACCATGGTGAACTGCTCGGATAGTGGTAGGAGCGAAGGTAATTCATGAGACCTAGTTTCTCGGATCGCAGCTCGCTGACGGTCGATTTTGACGCCATCCGGATCAGCCTGGCCTCGCCCGAACGTATTCGGTCCTGGTCGCATGGCGAGGTGACCAAGCCGGAGACCATCAACTACCGAACGTTCAAGCCGGAGCGAGATGGGTTGTTCTGCGCCAAGATCTTCGGTCCGGTCACCGACTGGGAATGCTTGTGCGGCAAATACAAGCGCATGAAGCACCGGGGTGTGATCTGCGACAAGTGCGGGGTCGAGGTCACCCAGGCCAAGGTCCGGCGCGAGCGCCTCGGGCACGTCACGCTCGCCACGCCCGTCAGCCATGTGTGGTTCTTCAAGGGCTTGCCCAGCCGTATCGGTCACCTGCTGGACATTTCCCTTCGAGACCTCGAGCGGATCCTCTACTTCGAGGCCTACGTGGTCATCGACGTGGGGGACAGCGAGTTCAAGCCAAACCAACTGCTCACCGAAGAGCAGTTTCGCAAAGCCCAGGCGGATTTCGCTCCGAAGTTCCGGGCGCAGATGGGTGCCGAGGCGATCAAAGAGCTGCTCAAGCGCGCCGACATCGAGGAGCTCGCCGTGGAGCTTCGTGACCGGATGCACACCGAAACGTCTGTACAGAAGAAACTGAAGGTCGCCAAGCGGCTCAAGGTCGTCGGCTCGTTCCGCAAGTCGACGAACCGGCCCGAGTGGATGATCTTGGACGTCATCCCGGTCATACCGCCGGAGCTGCGTCCGCTGGTGCCGCTCGACGGCGGTCGGTTCGCGACCTCGGACCTGAACGACCTGTATCGTCGGGTGATCAATCGGAACAATCGACTGAAGAAACTGATGGAGCTCAAGGCGCCCGATGTCATCATCCGCAATGAAAAGCGGATGCTGCAGGAGGCGGTCGACGCCCTCTTCGACAACGGGCGCCGCGGGCGCGTGCTGCGTGGCGCGAACAACCGGCCGCTCAAGTCGCTGTCCGATACGCTCAAGGGGAAGCAAGGGCGGTTCAGGCAGAACCTCCTGGGCAAGCGGGTCGACTACTCGGGCCGGTCGGTGATCGTCGTCGGTCCAGAGCTGCAGCTGCACCAGTGCGGGCTCCCAAAGAAGATGGCGCTCGAGCTGTTCAAACCGTTCATCTACAACAAGTTGGAAAAGCGCGGGTTGGTTGCGACCATCAAGCAGGCCAAGGAGATGGTCGAGCAGCAGCTCCCCGAGGTCTGGGACGTCCTCGAGGACGTGATTCGCGAGCACCCGGTGCTGCTGAACCGTGCGCCCACGTTGCACAGGCTCGGGATTCAGGCGTTCGAACCGGTCCTTGTCGAGGGTAAGGCGATTCGTATTCATCCGCTGGTGTGCACGGCATTCAACGCCGACTTCGATGGCGACCAGATGGCGGTGCATATCCCGCTGGCTCCCGAGGCGCAGATCGAAGCCTCGGTGCTGATGAAGTCGTCCAAGAACATCCTCTCCCCCGCTAACGGCGCGCCGATCACCGTGCCGTCGCAGGATATCGTGCTGGGCTGCTACTACCTGACGAAGCCGAAGAACAAGGCGAAAGGTGAGGGGCGTGTATTCGGCACGGTGGACGATGTCATGCTGGCGCTCGCGGCGGAAGAGGTCGAGACACTGAGTCAGATCCGTCTGCGCGTAAGCGGTGAGTTCATGGATCTGACCGCGTCCCGCGACGACCAGGACGTGCTCCGAACCGAGGTGCAGGTAATCGACAAGCAGGTGATCAACACCACCGTTGGGCGCGCCATCTTCAACAACTCGTTGCCCGATGGGCTGCCGTTCTTCAACGGGTTGCTCAAGAAGAAGGGGCTCGGTCAGCTCGTCCAGTATTGCTACCTCCGATACGGCGTGGCCAAAACGGTCGAGATGCTGGATGGTCTCAAGAAGCTCGGGTTCGGCTATGCGACGCGCTCCGGTCTGTCGATTGGCATCGACGACCTCATCGTGCCGTCTCAGAAGGCGCCGTTGGTGGAGGCTGCCAACCACGAAGTCATCCGGGTCGAGCAGCAGTATCTCGAAGGCGCGATTACCAACGGCGAGCGGTACAACAAGGTCATCGCCATCTGGTCGGACGTGACCGAGCGGGTCGCCGACGAGATGTTCAGCGAAATGGAGAAGCGCGACCAGGGGGGAGACGATTTCAACGCCGTCTACATCATGGCCGACTCGGGCGCGCGGGGCAGCAAGCAGCAGATCCGTCAGCTGGCCGGGATGCGCGGACTGATGGCCAAGCCGTCGGGTGAGATCATCGAGACGCCGATTACGTCGAACTTCCGTGAAGGTCTCACCGTGCTGCAGTACTTCATCTCGACGCACGGCGCGCGGAAGGGGCTGGCCGACACGGCGCTCAAGACGGCCGACTCGGGCTATCTGACCAGACGTCTGGTCGACGTGGCACAAGACGTCATCATCTCCCAGATCGATTGCGGCTCGCTCGACGGAATCGAGTCGCGGGCCATTGTTGAGAGCGGTGAAATTATCGAACCGCTGCGAGACCGAATTGTGGGTCGGGTGACGCTCGAGGACATCAGCGACCCGTTCACCAACGACGTGATCGCGAAGGCCAGCGAAGTGATCACGGAGGAGCTGGCCTCGACGATCGAGGACTCGGGCGTGGAGAAGGTGAAGATCCGGTCGGTGCTGACCTGCGCGGCCAGACGCGGAGTCTGCGCCAAGTGCTACGGACGGGACCTCGGCACGGGCGAACTCGTCGAATTGGGCCTCGCAGTCGGGGTCATCGCGGCTCAGTCGATTGGTGAGCCCGGCACGCAGTTGACGATGCGGACCTTCCACATCGGTGGCACCGCGTCCCGTGTCTCAGCCCAGTCCACCCAGGAAGCCAAGCACGCCGGCACCGCTCGGTTCCACGGGATACTGTGGGTGAAGGCAAAGGACGCCACGCTCGTCGTCATGAACCGGACCGGGTCGTTGGTCGTGCAGGACGCCAAAGGGCGCGACCGTGAACGGTATCCGGTCGTGTATGGTGCGCATCTCCGGGTCTCCGACGGCCAGCAGGTGGACGAAGGCCAGGTGTTGGTCGAGTGGGATCCCTACACGTTCTCGATCATCACCGAGAAGGCTGGCGTGGCTCGCTTCAAGGACATCGTCGAGGGTGTGACGGTCCATGAGGAGGTGGACGAGGTCACCGGGTTGTCTCGTCTGATCATCGTCGACTCACCTGATGAGAAGAAACAGCCACTGATCGAGATCCGGAGCGGGGACGGCAAGATCCAGCGGAAGTACAACATGCCGTCGCATGCGCACCTGATGATAGCCGACGCGCAGGAGGTGACGGCTGGCGAGGTGCTTGCGAAGATTCCCCGTGAGACGACGAAGACCAAAGACATCACCGGCGGGTTGCCGCGGGTGCAAGAGCTCTTCGAGGCGCGGAAGCCGCGTGAGACTGCCGTCATCAGCGAGATCGACGGGACGGTGAAGATCGGCAGCATCGTCAAGGGGATGCGCAAGGTCATCATCGTGCCTGAGGAACAGGACGCCGAGCCGCGTGAGTATTCGTTGCCGCGGGGCGTCCACGTGAACGTGCAGGACGGCGACCGCGTCCGTGCCGGCGAGCAGTTGATGGACGGTCCGAGCAACCCGCACGACATCCTGAGCGTGCTCGGGGAAAAGGCGCTGCAGAGCTACCTGGTGAACGAGATTCAGGAGGTGTACCGGCTGCAGGGGGTCACCATCAACGACAAGCACATCGAAGTGGTGGCGCGGCAGATGATGCGGTGGGTGAAGATTGAGGACGTGGGCGCCACGGATTTCCTGATCGACGAGCAGGTAGACCGGATGCGGTTCCAGCGGGAGAACGAGCGGGTGATCGCCGAGGGCGGAAGTCCGGCCACAGGGCGTCCGATGCTGCTCGGGATCACCAAGGCGTCACTGTCCACTGAGTCGTTCATCTCGGCTGCGTCGTTCCAGGAGACGACCCGGGTGCTGACCGAAGCGTCGATTTCGGGCAAGGTGGACCACCTCCGCGGATTGAAGGAGAACGTGACGATGGGGCGGCTGATTCCGGCCGGCACTGGGTTCGACTACTACCGACACGTGCGGATCGAGCCCGACGAGCCGCCGCCGCCGCCGCCGCCGACCGCCGAGGAGCTGGAGCTCGAGCGAGAGATGGAGTACCTGGTGGAACCCGAGGTCACGCCAGGCCGTGGTGGCGGGGTCACGGAGTAGCGTCATCACCAGTGCGACACTGGGAGGCTGAGGGAGGGCGTCAGATCGTGCAGAACCGGGAAACACTGAATGTGGTGACGAGACCGTCGGGTCGGCTGTTGCGTAGACGGCGATTTGCGTGATAGCCTTGTAAGGTTCTGTCGGAGTTAGGACACCCTATCTAGCTTCGATCCGTCCGAAAGAGGCCGTGTGACCCGCAGGGAGGGCAGACCTCGCGCACGACGTGGCGCGACACGGTCGGCCCCGCGCCAGTCGGGCGCAGTGCGGTGGTCACGAGGATGCGCAACTCGCCTCTTTCCTGCTTGGGAGTGATCGGTTCGCCCGTACGCAGGGCGCGGTCTTCCTTCACGGCGCGCACACATTAATAGGGTCAATTCGCCTCAGGTGCCAAGCCAGCGGCTTCTAGGCCTGGGGCAATTCTTTCGCAGGCGTCCGGGCCGGGCTCGCCGGTCTGGACGTATCGGCGTCATTGACGCAGGGAGCGCTCGTGCCGACGACCAGCCAACTCGTTCGAAAGGGCCGATACCGGGAGGAGAGCAAGACCAAGAGCCCCGCGTTGCAGCGGTGTCCCCAGCGGCGTGGTGTTTGTGTGCGGGTGTTCACCCAAACACCAAAAAAACCGAATTCGGCGCTGCGCAAAGTCGCGCGTGTGCGGTTGACCAACCAGATCGAGGTGACGACCTACATCCCGGGGGAGGGGCACAATCTCCAGGAGCACTCGCTCGTGCTCATCCGCGGAGGTCGTGTGAAGGATTTGCCGGGTGTCCGCTATCACGTCGTGCGCGGTACGCTCGACACCACGGGAGTGGAGGGTCGGAAACAGAGTCGCTCGAAATACGGCGCGAAGCGCCCAAAGGTATGAAGGTTTCTTCTGACTTCTTGAGCGCTAGAGAGAATAGCCATGCCACGCAGACGTGAGGTTCCCAAGCGCGAGGTGCCGCCCGATCCAATCTACAACAGCACCCTGGTGACCAAGTTCGTGCGCTGCGTCATGAAGAGTGGGAAGCGCAGTACTGCCGAGGGACTCCTTTACGGGAGCCTCGACATCATCAAGGAGCGGACCGGCGACGACCCGTTGAAGGTGTTCAAGAAGGCCCTTGACAACGTGAAGCCAAGTCTCGAGGTCAAGTCCCGCCGTGTCGGCGGCTCGAACTACCAGGTGCCGATCGAGGTGAGCCCGAACCGCCGGTTGTCACTGAGCATTCGATGGCTGTCGACGTCGGCGCGTGCGCGAGGCGACGGCAAGACGATGAGAGAGAAGTTGGCGAACGAGTTCATCGACGCGTCGAACTTGCGTGGCGGATCGGTGAAGAAGCGCGAAGACACCCATCGGATGGCGGAGGCGAATAAAGCTTTCGCCCATTACCGATGGTGAGCTTTATTCGCTTCCGCATGGCGGAAGCGGGCATTGTTGGAACGGCCTGCCGTGCGGCAGGCCTGGGGCGTTCACGCCTTACAGGTGGTAACGCGGAAGGCTAGGTAGAAGTAGACAAAGTGCCAACAGCAGAGTTGGAGATCGAGACGCCGGTCGCCGATGCCGGGGTCGCCAAGGGCAAGCAGTCACGAAAAGACAGTGTGATGCCGAGACAAGTGCCGCTCGAGCGGACTCGCAATATCGGGATCATGGCCCACATCGATGCTGGTAAGACCACCACCACCGAGCGGGTGCTGTTCTACACGGGCATCACCTACAAGATAGGTGAGGTGCATGACGGCACCGCGGTCATGGATTGGATGGAACAGGAGCAGGAGCGGGGCATCACCATTACCTCGGCCGCGACAACCTGCATGTGGCGAGACCACCGGATCAACATCATCGACACGCCCGGCCACGTCGACTTCACCGCCGAGGTGGAACGGTCGTTGCGCGTGCTCGATGGCGCCGTGGCTGTGTTCGACGCCGTCGGCGGGGTGGAGCCGCAGTCCGAGACGGTGTGGCGACAGGCCGACAAGTATCGTGTGCCGCGGATTTGCTTCGTCAACAAGATGGACCGCGTCGGCGCAGACTTCGAGCGCACGATGACGCAGATTCGCGAGAAGCTCCAGGCCAACCCTGTGGCAATTCAGCTACCCCTGGGCGCCGAGGACGGGTTCGCTGGTGTCATCGACCTCGTGCGCATGAAGGCAGTGCGATACCTGGACGAGACGCTCGGCGCTGATCCGACGCAGGAGGAGGTTCCCGCCGACCGACTCGACGAGGCGACGACGCTGCGCGAGGCGTTGATCGAGAAGGTCTGTGAGGTCGACGATCAGCTTTTGGAGAAGTATCTGCACGGCACCCCGCTCGAGGAGGCGGAGATCCTCGCGGCCCTGCGGCGACGCACGATCGAATCGGTTCGCCACGAGGACGCGCCGTTCGTGCCGGTGCTCTGCGGCAGCGCATTCAAGAACAAGGGCGTGCAGCCGCTGATCGACGCGGTCGTCGACTATCTGCCGGCGCCGTCGGACATTCCGGCCATGACGGGCACCGACCCGGACGCCCCCGCTGATGCCGAGTTGCTCATTGAGCGGCCATCGAGCGACGAGGCGCCGTTCTCCGCACTGGCGTTCAAGATCATGACCGACCCTTATGTTGGTCAGCTCGCGTTTATTCGTGTGTATTCCGGGGTGATGGCCTCGGGGGCGACGATTTACAACCCGCGTCAGGGCCGCAAGGAGCGTGTCGGGCGGCTGCTGAAGATGCATGCGAACAAGCGGGAGGAGATCAAGCAGGTCTATGCAGGCGACATCGCCGCCGCGGTCGGGCTCAAGAGCGTGGTCACCGGCGATACGATCTGCGACCGCCAGCATCCGGTCGTGCTCGAGGCTATGGAGTTCCCGAACCCCGTCATCTCGCTCGCCATCGAGCCGAAGTCGAAGGCGGACCAGGAGAAGCTCGGACAGGGGCTTGCGAAGCTCACCAGCGAAGATCCGACGTTCCAAGTGCGGAGCGACGACGAAACCGGGCAGGTCGTCATTTCGGGCATGGGTGAGCTGCACTTGGAAATCATCGTCGACCGACTGCGCCGCGAATTCGGCGTCGAGGCGACGGTCGGCCGACCGCAGGTTGCCTATCGCGAGACGCTGACCAAGCCGGCCGAGGCGGAGGGTAGGTATGTCAAGCAGACCGGTGGGCGAGGTCAGTACGGGCACGTGAAGCTGCGTGTCACACCGGGGCGGGCGGGCGATGGCTTCGTGTTCAAGAACGAAATCTTTGGTGGTGCGGTGCCCAGGGAGTTCATTGGGCCGATCGAGGACGGTGTCCGGGAGGCGATTACCACCGGCGTCCTGGCCGGGTACCCGATTGACGACGTCAGCGTGACGTTGTACGACGGGTCGTCGCACGACGTTGACTCGTCTGAGGTGGCGTTCAAGATCGCGGCGTCGATGGCGTTCCGCGAGGCGGCACGGCGATCGTCGCCTGTCCTGCTGGAGCCGGTGATGCGGGTCGAGGTGGTGGTGCCCGAGGTGCATATGGGAGACATCATCGCGGATCTCAACGGTCGGCGCGGCAAGGTGACCTCGATGGAGGCGCACGGCGGCACGCAGATCGTGAACTCCCGTGTGCCGTTGTCTGAGATGTTCGGGTATGCGACCGATTTGCGGTCGCGGACACAGGGGCGCGCCACCTACACCATGCACTTCGATTGTTACGAACAGGTCCCCCGGGCTGTCAGCGAAGAGATCATGGCTCGGATCCAGGGAAAGTAGAGAGGCTATCGAGGTTGCGACATACACCGTTCCGTTCGGGTCAGCGTCGGCTCGCTGGCCAGGCAGTTTTCTTCATACGAAGGAGCGAACGGCGGTACGCGACGAGATCGGCACGATAAAGGTGGTTCAAGGAGTCTAGCGTGATGGCGAAGGAAAAATTTGATCGATCGAAACCGCACGTCAATATTGGGACGATCGGTCACATTGACCACGGGAAGACGACGCTGACGGCGGCGATCACGTCGGTGTTGGCGAAGCACGACCCGAAGAATGCGGTGCGGTCG
>MPMF02112113.1_pt1 | contig 16709 bp, 19 predicted proteins | sample 1617271 | NCBI WGS metagenome assembly MPMF02 (sample SAMN05944812, study PRJNA350692) | marine metagenome | biome: marine; feature: ODZ; material: water; isolation source: 120 m water sample prefiltered with 30 um filter, filtered on to 0.2 um... | place: Pacific Ocean | collected 2012-04-09... | reverse complement strand
GGAAGGGGATTGGTCTCTAGATTCAATTCTCGGGCGCCCTTTTCAGCTATAAATTCGCAATCAACTTCAAATCCGCAGTATATCTGCGCGTGATCAAAACCCCGAAATCTGTTTAACTGTTCGCTTCAAGCGAATTCATTCCTTCTTTTTGGGGGGAGAGAAATGCCGTGTGCGTTTTATGCTGAGAGGCTGTGGCCGTTTTTGAATACTCCTCCTTATTGTCAGTTTGAAGTACCTGAATCAGAACTTTTAAGTATTGATGGAGAATTGTGGTGTGAATATCATGCACCGATTGAGAACAAAAACATGGAAAAAATAGAAAAAGGAAGTTGGGATGGAGATGCAATAAAATTTTTAACAAAAAAGTATTAGATTTTACAAATAAAAATAAAGATCGATGCGATCTTACGGGAGTTATTTACCCTGGAGTAATTACATTTCCCGAAAGAGAATATTCTTTTATTTCTTTTGATCGGACACGTTTTCATGATGTGGCTTCATTTAACGGGTGTATATTCAAAGCCCATGTCCCTTTTCGAAATGCTGAGTTTAATTGTTCGCATGTATGGTTTAGCAAAGCAAAATTTATTGGAGGCTCCGCTTTATTTCATTATACTCATTTTAGGGGTGGTGTGTGGTTTGACGGAACAGACTTCTCTGGAGGTGCTGATTTTTCGAACGTGATTTTTTCAGGTTGGGCGAATTTTTCTGCCTCTCGGGGTTTTGATTCAGATTCTGGTGTGTTTGGTTCAATTTCTTTTGATAACTCAGTTTTCAATAAAGAATCTCCAATATATTCTCTTGTCGGTGTTACATTTGAAAATAGAGAATTTATGCATAGGACGTCGTTTAGAAATTGCACTTTTGAGGAAGCACCTGAATTTCATGGTTGCACTCTTCATCAAGACACTATTTTTCCAAGTGAAGAATATTTTACAGATATCGAATCCGATGGTGCTGCTTCAGCTTACCGCACACTCAAGCTTGCGATGGAAAACGCACGGTCTCGTAATGAAGAGGCGATGTTCTATGCGCTGGAACAAAAAAGCCTCAGAAACAGGGATGACACGCCGAGACTCGTTAAGTTTACTTCCTACCTGTATGAAACCTTTCCGATTACGGGCAGAGCTTCGGGCGGCCGCTCGTTTGGCTGTTGGTGGTAAACGCGCATTTTCTGGGTTTTTACTTTTTCCTTTCGGCATTCCTGATGGCGGTGATCGCTCCCGAGTCCGGGGAACTTTTCGAGGTGATGAAGTTTTCATTGGGCTTTACTCTCGATCAGTTGTTCCTCCCCTTTCGGGGAGGGGGGGGAACTGGAGCAGGTAAGAGGGGTTGCCGGGCTAAAGCACGTCTGGGACTACCGGCTGCTCTACCGTCTTATCGGCGCGGTGCAGTCCATAGGGTCGCTTTCGCTGATTGCCCTTTTCATTCTTGCCCTGCGCCGCCGCTTCAAGATGGATTAACCCCCCCCACTGCTTACCTTCATCCAACCGGAGCGCCCTTGCTCACCCCCCGCGGAAGCGGCTCACCCTCGCCCCGAAGTGGCTCAGGCCAGTATCGCGCCGAGTTTACCGAGGACTTCCTCGAGAGTGGATTTTGGCGCGCGGGCGGCGAAGTCGGCGCGGCGGGAGCGCCAGTCGAGGCGGGCGGGCTGGTCGGAGAGGATGACCCCGGCGACGCCCGCGCCTGTGGGAAGTGCGACCTCGAAGGGGTAACCCAGGGTCTGGTGGACGATGGGGCAGGCGATGAGGTGGCCGGTCGCCTCGTTATAGGCTGTGGGTGATAGGACCAGGGCCGGGCCGCGCTGTCCGCCGCCCGATCCTCCACTACCGGATCGGGGCCCGAGGCGGCCGTGCCAGGCCGGGGTATCCAGATTCAGGTAGACGATGTCCCCGCGCCCGGGCGTTACTGTCCCTCTCGCCACCGTCTACCCCGCCCTGCCGCGCCGGAGGGGGCGGGAGATTACTTCACTGTGGAGGTTTTCGGGGGTGACCGCCTCGAGCAGCTCATCCAGGGCGTAGCCCGCCTTCCGGATGAGAATGCCCCCCTCACCGGCCACCATCTCGGCCGGGGAGCCTTCCTTGAGCCCGAACTGCCCGGCCAGGGCGGCGGGTATCCGGACCGCCAGGCTGTTTCCCCACTTTCCGATCTGCGTGCTCACCGAATGTCCCGCCCAAGAAGTAAAATATATATACAATGTATATACTATTTTTATCGAACTGAATCAATAAAAAATATATATAACCTGAAAATAACGGCTTACGGATATTTACGCTTAAAAATTACAGTATAAAATAGAAAAGATAAATTTTGGGGCTGAGAGACTCCCTCAGATCGTCCCGGCGGGGCTGGGGTCGAGGGACCCCCTCAGATCGCCCCGGCGGGGGAGGACGGATGGAATAAAATTCCCCTCCGGGGCGGAGCCGGCCTTATGGCGCCGACTGATCTGACGGGGTCTGTGATGGCATTTGGGATTCGAGGCCGATGGCCATGGCCTCCTCCTCGGTGAGCTTGTAGGCCTTCCCGTGGAAGCCTCGGAGCATGTAGCCGCCGAAGCCCCCGTCGAGGAAGGGGTCCTTGTTCGGGGTGATGGCGTTCGCGTTCGAGCGGAAGGCGCCGTAGAGGTGGGGCAGGGCGGCCTCCTCCTCGGGGAACCACCAGCCGTGCTCGAGGTGGAGCAGCCGGGGGTCCATGCCGTCAAAAAGCTTGGCCCGCTGGGCGCAGCGCCCGCGCGGGGTCTCGACGCAGATCCAGTCCCCGGCCTTGATGCCGAGCTCTTTCGCCGTCTCGGGGTGTATCTGGGTCCGGGGCTCGGGATGAATTTTTCTGAGCGTCTTGACCTGCCTGTGCTGGGAGTGAAAGAAGTTGGGCAGCCGCCCGCCGGTGATGATGGTGAAGGGATAATCTCCGGCCTTCTCGTCGCCGGAGATGTCCACGCTGTCCGCGCCCTCGGGAGGCGCGATGTAGTGGGGCAGCGGGTCGTAGCCTTTTCTCTGCCATACGGTCGAGAAAATCTCGGCCCGACCGGTGGCCGTCGGGAAACCGCCCCCCTTCCGGTAGTAGTCGCTCTCGTGTTTTTGGTACTCGATGCCGTCGAAGGCGCCGCCCGCCTTGAGGACGTCGTCCCAGTTCATACCGCTCTCGTGCAGCCGCTCCTTGAAGAACTCGACCACGTTGCGCCAGGGCCAGTCTTGGGCGCGGCCCATTTTTCCCAGGATGTCGCCCAGGACCTCGAACTCGTCCCTCACCTCGCCCAGGGGCTCGACGGCCCGCTGGCAGCTGACGTTCCCGTAGGGGCCGTAGCCGTGGGTTTCCATGAGCCGCTCTTTTTCAAAGTGCGTCGGCGCGGGCAGAACGATGTCGGCGAGCTGGGCCGAGGGGGTCATGAACAGATCGACCGCCATGTGAAAATCGAGCGCCATCAGGGCGTCGAAGACCTCGCGCGAGTTGCTCCAGGTCATGATCGGGTTGCCGCCGACGTTCACCCAGGCGCGGACGGGATAGGGATCGCCCGTCAGGATGGCCTTGAGGACGGCCGGGTTGTTGGCGTAGCGCTTGGTCATGAGCCCGGCGCAGAGGCGGAATCGGTCGGCGCCGAGCTGGTTTTCGTAGGCCTCGTCGGGAAGTGACTCGCCGTATTTGTCGGTGAAGGTGCGGCAGCCCTCGTAGGAGGGGGCGGGGTGCATGTTTCCGCCGGGAACGTCGATGTTTCCGGTGATGCACTCGAGGATCATGCAGGCGCGGGCGTTCTGGTGCGCCGAAATGCACATGTCGATCCCGACCCCCCAGGCCAGGGCGGCGGGCTTGGTCCGGGCGTAGAGCCGGGCGGCCTCGCGGACATCGTCTGGCTTGACCCAGGTGATCGCCTCGGCCTCGGCCGGGGCGTAGCGGGCACAGCGCTCCTTTAATAGCTGCCAGACCGTCTTGCAGGCCTTTCCGTTGACATCGTAGCCGCCCTCGAGCGCGGGTTGCACATGGGGGCTCTCCGCCGGAGCGGCGCACTGGGCGGCCTTGTCCCATACGAGATAGCCGCCGGTGTTGTCCCGGCCGCCGGCGCTGTCCCGAAAAAGCTCCCCGGAGTCCAGGTCCACGAGGAAGGGGGCGTTGGACCGCCGCTCGACGAAATTAACGTCGTACAGTTTCTCCTCGATGATGACGTGAATCATGCTCATGCCGAGGACGGCGTCGGTGCCCGGGCGGACTCTGAGCCAAACGTCGGCCTTGCGCGCGAGGGCGGTTCGCCGGGGATCGATGACAATGGTCTTGCCCCCGCGCTTGACGTGGGCGAGCGCCTTCCAGCCGAGGATGGAGTTGTGGTGGGTGATCTCGGGTTGATCCCCCCAAAGGAGGAGACAGGCGGGCTCGCCCTCGTAGTCGGGCGAGTAGTAGTTGCCCAGCGTGGCGTTCGAGGCGGCGCGGCGCGGCAGCATGCACTGCGCCCGGCCGGGGCCGGTGCGGTTGGTGCTGCCCAGGTTGAGCAGGAACAGATCGACTATCCAGGCCACCTCGTCGGCCTTGGTGCCGTCTCCGCCGGTGATGGCGAGGGGGCCGTGGCGATCGATGATTTTGCCCAGCTCCCGGGCGCAGGTGTCGATGGCCTCGTCCCAGCCGATCCGCTTCCATTTGTTCTCGCCGCGGGCGCCGGCCCGCTTCAGGGGGTGGAGCAGGCGGTCCGGGTGGTAGAGCACCTCAAGCCCCGCCCGGCCTTTCACGCAGAGCTCGCCCTTGTTGTTGGGATGATCGGGGTCGCCCTCGACCCGAACGGCGCGGCCCCCCTCGGTGTGAACGAGAATCCCGCAGCCGCCTTGACAGAAAAAACAGCCCGACTTCACGATGCCTTTGCCCGGGGTCATAGAGAGATTTCTCCTTAGGGATTCAAGCTGAAATCGGTTGAGAGAGGGTAGAGGCCATTATTAAGAGTAAGTAGTCTTTATCTAGAGTTTTGTCAACTTTCGGACAGCCGGAATTGGTTTCGCCGTGTTCTCGATTTTCGAGGTTTTGTGCTTTACTGGGCGCTCTGGCATTTCCTTTAAAGGAGACCCGGCGTTCATGGCCGATGCCACCGGTAGGCAGCGCCGAGAACAAGTGGGAGCGGACGGGCAGGGAGAGGCGGCGCGCCCCGGAGGAGACACGGTTCGCCGGGTTCGGCTCTGGGCCGGTCTGATCGTTTTTGTCTTTCTCGCCACCCACCTTCTCAATCACGCTCTTGGCCTGATTTCGATCGGGGCGTTGGACGCGGGCCGAAGGTGGTTCCTCGTCTTTTGGCGCAGTTGGCCCGGAACCATCCTTCTTTACGGCTCGCTCGCCGTCCATCTGACGCTCGCGCTGGTTTCGATCTACCGCCGGCCGCATCTGCGGATGCCGGTCTGAGAGGCGGGGCAGATTATCCTCGGGCTGGCGATTCCGCTGATCCTCATCGCTCATGTGATCGGTACAAGATTCGCCTACGAGTGGTTCGGGGCGGAGGACTCCTACGCACGGATGATTCTCCTTTACTGGATATGGGTTCCCTACATCGGGGCGAAGCAGGCGTTGTTGCTGGCCATCGGCTGGGGGCACGGCTGCACCGGCCTCCACTACTGGCTCAGGCTCAAGCCCTGGTATCCGAGATGGTTCCCGGCCCTTCTGGCGGCGGCGGTCCTGGTCGCGGTTCTGGCGTTGCTCGGGTTCAGTCAGGCGGGCCGGGAGTACACCCGGCTTAATCAACAGCCCGGTTGGTCGGTGCAATTGGTGGAGGCGACGAGGGCGCCGAGCCGGGCGGAGAATGCCTTTATCATCCGGGCGATCGATGGGGTCTGGTACGGATACGTTCTCCTGTTGGCGCTTGTGCTGGCCGCCCGGGGGGTGCGGTGCGCGTCATTTATCCGGGCGGGCGGGAGATTCTCGCCCCGGCGGGGGTGAGTGTCCTCGAGGCGAGCCGCCAGGCGGGGGTTCCCCACGCCTCGGTGTGCGGGGGGCGGGGGCGCTGCTCGACCTGCCGGGTCCGGGTGCTCAAGGGGATTGAGGGACTGGAGGCGGCCTCCCCGGCGGAGCAGGGGGTACTCGACCGCATCGGCGCGCCGCCGAACGTCCGGCTGGCCTGTCAGATTCGGCCGGCCGAGGAGATATCGATCTACCCGGTTCTCTCCCCAGAGGCTCAGGCGGGCGCCGGGGCGGACCAGCCCGGCTATTCCGGGGGCCAGGACCGGGAGATCACCGTCTTGTTCGCCGACATCCGGGGGTTCACCACCTTTTCGGAGAAAAAGCTTCCCTACGATGTGGTTTTCTTTCTGAACCACTATTTCGAGGTGATGGGCGATGCGATCGACGGCGCCGGCGACACTGTAAACCAATTCACCGGGGACGGGGTGATGGCGTTGTTCGGGATGGACGGGGGTTCTGAGGAGGGGAGCCGGCATGCGCTCGCCGCGGCGGGAGCGATGGCCGAGGGACTCCGGGAGATGAACGAAAGCCTGGCCGAGGAGATGGAAGCTCCGCTGCGGATCGGCATCGGCATCCACACCGGTCCGGCGATGGTTGGCCGGATGGGCCGGGGGGAAGCGCTCTACCTGACGGCGGTCGGCGACACGGTGAACACCGCCAGCAGGCTCCAGGACCTCGCCAAGGAGTACAGCTGCCAGCTCATCGTCTCGGCCCAGGCGACCGAGAGCGCCGGGTTCGATGCCACCGGCTTTCCCCGGCACGAACTCACTGTCCGGAACCGCACCGAGCTCATCGTCATCCGCGCCATCGGGGATGTGAGGGATATTCAGGGCGGCGGGAGTTGAGGCACTGGAAAGCTGAGGCCGTGAGAGTCGAGGCGATTTAGCCCCCGCCCGGCACGTATCGCGGCGGTGAGAAATTCCCCCTATAATCGAGACTGTGTAATCGAGACCGTAGCGGGCGACGTTCAAGCCGGAATTTTTCGCGGCCAGAGGTTGCGGCCAGAGGTTGCGGCCAGAGGGAAGAGATGATCACGGCGACAACGGCGTTCTACGAGGCGCTTGAAAAAGGGGCGGCGGGCGAGCGGCTCTCCCGCGAGGAGGGTCTCGCGCTGCTCGAAGGCGGGGACCTCACCGCCCTCGGCGCGGCGGCGGACGAGGTTCGCGCCCGAAAACACCCCGAGGGCTTCGCCACCTACTGCATCGACCGGAACATCAATTATACGAACGTCTGCGATGTTTACTGTACATTTTGCGCTTTCTACCGCCCGCCGGGGGAGCATCCCGAGAGCTACGTCCTCTCGCGCGATCGTATCCGCGAGAAGATCGACGGCCTCTACGCCGCCGGCGGCCATCAGGTCCTCCTCCAGGGCGGGCACCACCCTGACCTGCGGATCGAGTGGTACGAGGAGCTGTTCCGCTGGATGAAGGCGGGTTATCCGGATCTCCACATCCACGCCCTGAGCCCCCCCGAAATTCACCACATCTCCAAACTCGAGGACATGCCCTACGAGCGGGTGATCGCCCGGCTGCGGGCGGCGGGCCTCGATTCGATACCGGGCGGCGGCGGCGAGATACTGGTGGACCGCGTACGCCGCAAGATCGCCCGCCTCAAGGTGGATGCGGAGGGATGGCTCGACGTGATGCGTCAGGCTCACCGGCTCGGCCTCCGCACCTCGGCGACGATGATGTTTGGCCACGTCGAGACCCCCGGGGAGCGGATCGAGCATCTGGACCGCCTCCGCTGCCTTCAGGACGAAACCGGCGGTTTCACCGCGTTCATCTGCTGGACGTTTCAGAACGACGGCTCGGCGGCGCTCAAGGCGCCGGCCGTGGGCAGCAGCGAGTACCTGCGCACGCTCGCCATCAGCCGCCTCTATCTGGACAATTTCGACAACGTGCAGTCCTCGTGGGTGACGCAGGGGATGAAGGTCGGCGAGCTTTCCCTGCGCTTCGGGGCGAACGACATGGGTTCGACGATGCTTGAGGAAAATGTGGTAAGTTCGGCGGGTACGGCGTTTTGCATGAACGAGGCCGATCTTCACCGGATGGCCGCGGCGGCGGGTTTCACCCCCCGGCGGCGGAACTTTTTCTATGAGCTGATTTGATGGCGAACGCGCTTGCCGTGATTCTCGGAATCGCTCTCGCGGTGGCGCTCCCCGGGTGGGGGGTGTTCATGCTGATCGCCTACGCCTGCCTGTGCGCCTGGGAGACCCGGCGTCTTAAAAACCGCCTCCAGCTGAACGATTGGCACTGGGAGCACGAACTCGCCAGCCTCCGGAGCGCGGCCTACGCCTACAAGGCCGGATCGGGAGCCAGCTTTCTGAGGCCCCGTAGATTCCATGGACGCCGCTAGCGGCCAGGGAAACGGCACCCGCTCGGAACCCCCCTCCTCCCAATTCCAGAAAATCTGGCGGGCCAATCTCGTCTGCCCGGCCGAGGGGCCTCCGATTCGCGGCGGCGCGGTCCTCACCCGGGGCGCTCGCGTCGAGGCGGTCGGGCCGGCGGAGGAGATTTACCCGGCCGGTCGGCCGGTCTCCGACATCGATTTCGGCGCCGCCGTTCTCATCCCCGGCCTGGTGAACGCACACACTCATATCGAGTTGAGCGGACTCGAGATCGACCCCTCGACGATGGGGGAGTGGATCGTTCGCCTGGTTCGAGAGGTGCGCGAATGGCCCCCCCATCTTTTTCTCTCATCCTCCCGGATCGGGGTGTCCGCTTCCCTCGAGGCGGGCGTGACCTGCGTGGGCGATATTTCGGCTTCGGGCCAAAGCCGCCGGATACTCTCCGACATGGGGATGCGCGGGGTGATTTTTCGCGAGGTGCTGGGCCTGGTCCCGGGCGATGCGGATTCGATAGTCGCAGATTCGATTTTCGAGAAAAGGGCCACCCAGCCGGGGGAGGGGGGCGGCGGCGCCCTCAGGACCGGGATGAGCCCCCACGCGCCCTACACGGCGTCGCTTGCCCTCTACCGCGCGGTCATCGGGGCTGCCGGTGCGAAAGGCTGGCCCACCGCGACCCACCTCGCCGAAAGCCCCGAGGAGTCGCGCTTTCTCGACGACGGGGGCGGTCCCTTCGCCGAGGTGCACAAGGCGCTCGACAGCCCCGCCGAGGGCTTCGAACCGCCCGGCCTCTCCCCCGTCCGGTATTTATCGGAGGGTGAAGTGCTGGGCGGGATCGACCTTGCGGTCCACTGCAACCAGACCGGCGAGGAGGAATGGGCCCTCCTCTCGCGGGCAGGCGCCGCCGTCTGTCTTTGCCCGCGCTCAGCCGCGTTTTTCGGACACCCCTTCGCCGATGCCGCGGGGATGCGCCGAGCCGGGGTCAGGCTGTGCATCGGCACCGACAGCCGGGCGAGCAGCCCTTCGCTCTCGGTGCTCGAGGAGGCCGCCGCCCTTTGGGAGGCGGACCCGGAGTTGACGGCGGAGGCGCTTCTCGAGATTTGCACCGCGAACGGGGCCAAGGCGCTGGGTTTCGCCGGGGAGGGCGCGGGGGTAATTACTCCCGGCGGGACGGCTGATCTGGCCGTGGTCGAGCCCCCGCCCGGCGAGCCGGCCGAGCTTGACCGGATATTCCGCCCCGGCGCCAGCGTTCGCACAACGATTTCGGGCGGAATCATCCGGTATGAGCGCGGGGGGTAAGCCGCGGTTTCCATCCTTTCCCTTCGGGTTTAGAATGAGTCCATCACCGGGGCTTTAGGGTGATTCGGGTGATTTTCAACTGAAATTTTCCAACGGGCAACAAAAGCGTCTCTAAGGTAAGGAAATTTAAGGAAAGGAAATTAAATGGCGACAAAGAAATCCGCAAAAGAGGTGATTTTCGATAACTCCAACTGGAAAACGCGCAAGCCCCGCTACGACGTGGCCGAGGCGAATTTCGGGCGCGTTCTCGCGGTGCGGATGGCGCCCGGCGACGATCTTTACGGGACGACTCTGAAGATCGTCAAGGAAAAAGGCATGAAGGCGGGGGTGATCATCAGCGTGGCGGCAAGCCTTCAGCGGGCGACGCTTAGAAACGTCTGGCAGTTCCCCAACCCCTGGCCGATTAAAGACGAGTGCCGGATATTCACTCCGATCGAGGGACCGCTCGAGCTGCTTCAGATGAGCGGCAACATCACCCAGACCGAAAACGGCGAGCCCTACCTGCACGCCCACGCCACCATATCGATGGGCCGCCCCGAGGCGACCTGCTTCGGCGGCCATCTGGTCGAGGGCTGCATCATCTTCAGCACCTGCGAGATGGTGATCGCCGAGATCGACAACCTCGCCTTCATGCGCATCATGGACAAGCAGACGAAGGTGGGCGAGGTCTACGGCATTCCGACCGGCGGAATGTCCAATGCGGAAATCAAGAAAGAGGTCGCCCGGCGGAAGGCGCGCCCGAGCGCTCACGGGAAAAAATAGATTTGATCTCTCCCGAACAGGTCAACTTCGTCCTCAGACTGATCGAGGCAGCCGTACTCGGCGGCCTCATCGGCCTGGAGCGCGAGCGCAACAACCAGCCCGCCGGGCTCCGCACCCACATCATCCTGTGCCTCGGCTCCGCCCTGATTATGGAGGTGTCGCTCCGGATCGGAGCGTTGACCCCGACGGGAGACCCCGGCCGCATCGCGGCCCAGGTCGTCACCGGTATCGGGTTCCTGGGCGCGGGGGCGATCATGCGGATGGGGGCCTCGGTCCGGGGGCTGACGACGGCGGCGAGCATTTGGACGACGGCGGGAATCGGCCTGGCGGTCGGAGCGGGCTACCACCTCGAAGCGGTTTCGGTGGTGGTGATCATGCTCCTCTCGTTGTCCCTTCTCAAGAAAGTCGGCCGCAGCCTCTCGGGCCGCCGCCGCTTCAAAATTATCGAGATCGAGGTGAGCGGGGCGGACGAGGAAATTATTATCCAGGAACTCGAAGACATTCTCTCGAAAGAGCGGTGCAATGTGCGCGAGATGGACGTGAAAAAAAATTCCGACAACGGTTCGATGGTAATCCGCGCGCAAGTCACCGCGCCGGGGGATTTCGACCCCCCCCGGCTGGTGGAGCAGCTTACCCGGCGGGCCGATGTCGTCCGCGCCGAGGTGCGCTAGAGCCGGACCTCCCGGAATCCCTCGCCGCTACACTTTCTTATACTTCAGCGAGTCCTGTTACTTCAGCGAATCCTTGTAGCGCTGGTTCATGCTCTGTCCGATCCCGGCCATGACGGCGGTGGTGAGATCGAACGTGGCGTCGAGGACATCCTCGGCGATGCCCGCTTTCCCGGCGGCCGCCAGGCGGTGGTCCACTCAGGGCTGGCAGTTTCGTACGATGGCGACGGCTATCCCGATGAGTTTTTTCTCGCGGTCGGTCAAAAGCTCCGTGGCGTGTGCGTCGCGGTAGTATTTCCTAAAATCGGCTCTGTCGCTCATATGGCTCTCCGTGGCGGACGAAAATTTGCGCCCGCCATGTTAGGGGGGATGGCCGCATTTTAAGGATACGGGCGGATTATAATCAGCCGGAGCGTCTTCTCAAAACATCCGGCTGAAAATATCCACCTCATAACATCCGGAAAAACGATGGATAATAAATCGCTGGGGTGGGGATTTTTCGCTGTCTTCTGCTGGGGAACGCTTGCGACAGCGGCGGGCGGGGCGCTCGAGAAGGCGCATCCGGCCTGGGTTCTGGGCGGCGCTTTTCTCGCCTCATCGGCGGCGTTCGCATTATTGCCGCGATTGATGGGGCTTGAGCACGCGAGCGAGTCGCGCGAGGCGCGGGGGCGCTGGCGCGGGCGCCTGCTCGGGTTGTGGGGGCTGTTTTTCTTTCACGCATTTTATTTCGAGGCCATTCGCCGCGCCCCCATCGTCGAGGCGACGCTGATCAATTACCTCTGGCCGCTTCTTATCGTTCTCATGGCCTGGCTGGTGTTGCGCGAGCCGTTCCGCCCGGCGATTGCGGCCGGTGTCCTGCTCGGGGCGGCGGGCGCCGCGTTGGTCGTCGGGGGACAGTCGGCGAGTTTCGAGGCGAGGCACTTCCGGGGCTACGCGCTCGGGAGCGCGGCGGCGTGGTCGAGCTATACCGTGATGTTGCGAAGGTGGATCGGCGGCCGGGAGTTTCTCCTTCCCGCCTCGATCTGGAGCGCCCTGCTTTCGGGGCTCTGGCTGGCGGCGGCGGGGTGGCCCGAGCCGCCTCCTCCCGAAACCTGGGGGGGCGATACTCTACCTCGGCGCGGTCGCCATCGGGGCCGTGATCCTGGCCTGGGACCGGGCGGTCTCGGGCGGAGAGGTCGCCGTCCTCGGGGCGATGGCCTACTTTGCGCCTTTTCTCTCGGTTTTTTTTCTCTGGCTTATTCTGGGAAAGCCCATCGGAGCGCCGGCGGCGGCCGGGATGGTCCTGATTGTCGCGGGGGGCGCCGCCGCGGCGTGGACGCCGACGGTGGCGGGAGGATCGGGCCGGGCGGGGGAGCGGTGATCAAAGCGAGGAGGAGAGGGTGAATCCCGCCCAGGCGGCGAAGAGCCCGCCAGCCAGCGAGAGGCCGATGTTGAGCGCCGCCGCCTGCCATCCTCCCTGCTGGATGAGCCGGAGGGTCTCGAGGCTGAACGTAGAGAAAGTGGTGAACCCGCCCAGTATGCCGACCATGACGACGAGGCGGGCCTGGACCGACATGAACTCCCGCTCGAACACGAGAAAGGCGATCCACCCGATGATGAAGGAGCCGACGATGTTCACCGCCACGGTGGCGAGAGGAAACTCGATCCGCGTCAATCGCTGAACCGCAATCGTCGTGCCGTAGCGCATCATGCTGCCCACCGCTCCGCCGATCGCCACCCATACCCAATCGAACATCAACCCTCCCGCAAAACCGCGCCAGCCCTCCGGCGGTTTGCGCCGCCTGACCGGATATTTTCGCCAATTCAGTCAAAAAAACGCATCAAAATCGCACTTTTTTCATTTTCGGGCAAGCACAAGTGAAATTTTCACTTCCGCGGGGGAACCGCGGATGCTTCGGAGAAGGTGGGCCGGGACCATATTTTTGTAGTAAGGCGGGCGCGGAACAGGCCCAAACGGAATGCCGGGCCGTTTGAAGCAAAAAAGGAGATAGACGATGGTTGTCAGTGATATTGCCCATCAGGAAAAAAATCTAGCGACATGAGCGATTGGCCGTTAAGCCACTGGCCTGTAATGGCTTCTCCGGGAATGCTTGGGCCGCAAAAAGAGGCCGGCGAAATACCGGGGTTGGATAGCAACGAAGCGCAAAGGATTCCAAGCTGGATGGTTTATTTGATTCAGTCCCTGGAAGAGGAAGAGGCCCGGCGGATCGCCCTTTCCGGGTGATTTTCGGTCCACGAAACCAGTTCAATCAGCCTCGGTTGCAATTTAAATTGGATAATTTTTTTCTATTTGTGGAGTATTTCACACTTGCCGGGTAACCGTGGATGCATCCTCCACCATCCTCCGGGCGCATATTGATCGACAGGCGGTGTTTTTTGAAGTGGCCGTGGATTTTTTTCGCTGCTGCCAGTCAGCCGCTGCCAGTGGAGGGGCTGGAAAATGGAGTCTCCGAATTCTCCGGAATCAACCAATCGAAACCGCGCCGGGCGCCGGCGGGCCCGGCCGGGCGAGAGCGGGAAGGAGCCGCACGAACCCGGAAAGGACAAGGACCGGGCGGAGAAACCCGACTCGCCCCGTCAGAAAGGCCCAGACATGCCCGATTGGATGCGCAGTCTCATCCGCTCGTTAAAGGATGAAGAGGACCGGAAGAAAAAAGACAGCGATTAGCGCCCTTTTTTCCCGGACCCGGCAGTCCGCCCCGGACCCGCCCCTTTCGCCCTGGCCGGGGAGTCTCTAGAATCGGGCCATGGCCTATACCCCCTTCACCCAGCCGATAGCGGCGAACTGGCGAGAAACCATCCGCGAGGACTTGCGGGCGCTCTCGGACCGTGATTTGCGCCGCCGCCTCAGGACCCTCTCGGGCGCCCATGGGCCGGTGATGCGATTCGAGGGCCGGGAGGTCATCCACCTCGCCGGCAACAACTATCTCGGTCTTGCCGATCATCCCCTGCTGGCCGCCGCCGCCGCTGAGGCCGCCGAAAGATGGGGCGCGAGCGCCGCCGCGAGCCCGCTCATCTCGGGCCATATGGAGCCCCACGAAACCCTTTCCCGTAAAATCGCCCGGTTCAAGGATAAGGAATCGGCCCTTCTTTTCGGGTCGGGCTTTTTGGCGAACGCCGGCCTGATTCCCGCTCTCGCCGGAGAGGGGGACGCGGTGTTCAGCGACCGCCTCAACCACGCGAGCATCGCCGCCGGCTGCCGTCTCAGCCGAGCGCCGGTCCAGGTCTTCGCCCACAACGATATGAACGACCTTGAGGAACGCCTGAAAAAAGCGGCAAACGCGAGGCGGCGCCTCATCGCCGTGGACGGCGTATTCAGCATGGACGGCGACCTGGCCCCGCTCGGCGATCTGGCCGACCTCGCCGAAAGGTACGATGCGATTCTCCTCGTGGACGAGGCGCACGCGACGGGCGTCCTCGGCCCCCGGGGGAGCGGCGCGGCGGCCCGCCTCGGCGTTCAGGAGCGCGTGGGCGTCTCGATGGGAACGCTGGGAAAAGCGCTCGCCTCCTACGGCGCGTTCGCCTGCTCGGAAGGGGAGGTGATCGATTACCTGGTGAACCTGGCGAGAACGTTCATCTACTCCACCGCGCTTCCGCCCGCCGCGCTGGCGGCCGCGGGGGCCGCGCTCGATCTGGCGGCGGGCGAGGAGGGGGACCGGCGGCGGGAGCGTCTGGCCGCCCTGTGCCGGAGGTTTCGCGCGGGGCTCGAGCGAATCAGCTTCGAGGCGCCGCCCGTTGTGGACAGTGCCGAAGTTCCGATCTTTCCGATCATCGTCGGCGATGCGGCCGAAGCCCTCGCTCTGGCCGATCACATGCTCGCCGCCGGCGTATTTTTACTGGCCATCCGCCCGCCGACCGTTCCCGAGGGGACGAGCCGCCTGCGGGCGACGCTCATGGCCACCCACACGGACGCGCAGATCGACACCGCCCTCGACGCGATCGAGAGCGGGGCGAGGAAGCTGGGTCTCGGCGTCCGCTAGGGCCGGGGTGGCGGATTTTCTTTTCACGAGGAAGGGAGACCCGAATTGGCCGGAACACCCGTCATCACCGTGCACCACCATTTCATGCCCCGGGCGGTTTACGAGAAATACGAGCCCCCCGGGAGGAGAATCATCGAAGCGGATTTTTATTTTACGTTCAACCCCATCCTTCACGACGTGGATACCCACCTTGGGGCGCTGGACTAGGCCGGCGTGGACGCGACGGTGATCCACCTCGCTCAGTGGAACAAGAAGGGCGTCGGCGTGTGCCGCGAGCTGAACGACGGTTTCGCCGAGCTGGCGCAGGAGCACCCGGACCGGTTTATTCCCTGTGTCCACCTTCCCCTGTCCGGCGGCGCGGAGGCGATCGCCGAGCTTGATCGGGCGGCCGGTATGGGTTTCCGGGCGGTAGCGCTCCTCTCCTCGGAGGGGGGGGTTCACCTGGCCACCGAGGAGGTCAGGCCCCTTTTCGCCCGGATCGCCGAGCTGGGGCTCGCGATTTTGATTCATCCCTCGATGCGCCCCATGGGGGCGGCGATGGATTTCGATCTGGTGGCCAGCGTCGAGCGGGCGGCGGACATCACCCGCGCGACGGTCCGGGCGATGTACGGGGTGCTCCCCCATTTCCCCGATCTCCGCTTCGTCATGCCCCACCACGGAGGGGCGGTCCCCTTTCTGAAGGGACGCCTTCAGATGTTCTTCAAGCCCGAGGGCATCGAGATCCCGGACGAAATCAAGCTCCTACCCGTCTCGCCCCTCGAGCGGGAGCGGCTGGGCCTCGACGAGCCTTTCGAGGAGCTCTTCGGGAAAATTTATTTCGACACGGCGGGATTCGGCGGCTGGATGCCCGCCACCCGCGCGGCCCTCTTGACGACGAGTCCGCGGCGTCTTTGCCTGGGGATGGACTACCCGCAGGAGGTTCACAACGGCGCCGAAATCGGGTTATTCGTGGAGGCCATTCGCGCCCTAGACCTTCCGCCCGAGGATATCGACGCCATCCTGGGCGGAAACACGGCCGAAGTGCTCGAACTTTAATTCCCGGGCTCTAGCCCACGGGCAATACCCCTTCCGGCTCACCGGCGGCTCCGATTTCGGGGCCATTGTCCCCGCGTCTATCTTCGGTTATATCGGTTTGCCGCCTCGGGTGCGTTTTGATTCACGCCGCTTTCCGAAACATGCACCGGAGATTGATGAATGCCGAAATCGAAGCGGAGAAAAACCCGGGGAGGGCAGGGAAAGAAAAGCGGGGTGAGCGGAAACACGATCGCCGCCGTGATCGCCGCCGTGATCATCGCCGGTGGAGGGTACTCTTGGTGGAGTTCGGGCCGGACCGAGGTGGCATTCATGGAAGACGTGGCCTCCGGGAAATCGATCCTCTCGAAGGTCAAGACCATACCCGCCGCCGGCACCACCCACCTTCGGCCAGGCGAGAATTACAACTATCCCGATATCTTCCCGACCTCGGGGCCTCATGCCTCCCGGGGAACGCCGGCGGGTTTCTACGACAGCCCGCAGCGGGCGACGGGGCTGGTTCACGCGCTCGAGCACGGGAACATCGTTTTTACTACGACAAGCCCGGCGAGAAGGCGCTCGAGGCCCTGAGCTCGTGGACCGCTCTGTACCCGGGGGCCTGGGACGGGGTGATCGCGTCGAAGATGGCCGGAATCGGGGACTTCGTGGTGCTCACGGCGTGGACCAAGCGCCTCAATCTCGAGCGGTTCGACCGGGCCGCCG
>MPMF02089970.1_pt1 | contig 16746 bp, 24 predicted proteins | sample 1617271 | NCBI WGS metagenome assembly MPMF02 (sample SAMN05944812, study PRJNA350692) | marine metagenome | biome: marine; feature: ODZ; material: water; isolation source: 120 m water sample prefiltered with 30 um filter, filtered on to 0.2 um... | place: Pacific Ocean | collected 2012-04-09... | reverse complement strand
GGTGAGATCCCTCTCAGGGCGAGCCTTGATCAGATCCCAGAACACCCCGGCGAAAGCGGCGGTTTCTTTGATGCCCTTGGGAGGCTTGGGTTGCTGCAGAAGGGCCAGTTTTGTGCCCAGATCCTCAAGTTGCTGGGCATCATCAAGGCCCATGCTCCACACCACCCGTTCGAGGGTGCCGAGCAGATTCACGGCCACCGGCATCGATGCACCGATCACATTTTCAAACAGCAGCGCCGGCCCCCCCTTTGCAAGCACCCGATCAGCGATGGCGGCGACTTCCAGATCCGGATCGACGGGGGCTGAGATGCGACGCAGCTGTCCCCGCTGCTCAAGCAGGTCGATAAAGCCCCGCATATCGCTGGGGGCCTTGCCGAAGGGGAGCGGGGTCATCGCTGCAGACAAAGGGCAGGACTGTCTCGTTACTGTGACGCACGTCGCTGGCGACTGTGGTTTTGAAGATCTCCTATTTCCATGTGGCTGCGGATGTGCCCGATGCAGCTTCAGCGCTTCCAGACGCTGCTGTTGTGATTGATGTGCTGCGGGCCACCACCACCATCGCCTGGGCGCTCCACAACGGTGCTGACGCCGTTGAAGCCTTTGCAGACATCGATGAGCTGCGCCGCGCTGCCGAGCAGTGGCCGGAAGCCTCCCGTTTGCTGCTGGGCGAAAGGGGGGGGCAGATGCTCCCAGGTTTTGATCTGGGCAATTCACCGGTGGCGGTGGTGCCTGAACTGGTGGCAGGGAAACGTTTGTTGATGAGCACCACCAATGGCACCCGAGCCCTGCAGCGCCTGAGGGAGGTTCCAAGCCTTCACACCATGGCACTGCCGAACCGGCTAGCCGTTGCCGAGCGATTGCTCAGGGATCAGCCTGAACAGGTGTTCATTCTTGGCAGCGGCTGGGAAGGCCGCTATTCCCTGGAGGATTCCCTCGCTGCTGGGGCACTGGCGGCGATGCTGCTCAGGCAGGGGGGCGACAAAGTGCAGCTGATCAATGATGAAATCACGGCAGCACTGGCTCTGTGGGAGTGCTGGGAGGATGATCTGGAGGCCTGTCTACGCCAGGCCACCCATGGTCAGCGGTTGATCCGGCTCGGGGATCACGATGCTGATTTCAGATGCTGCGCCGAGCTTGATCAACTGGCCGTGGTGCCAACCCAGCAGGAACCGGGAGTGCTGCGGGCCAGCTGAAGCGTCCGCCTGATGTTCATCAGGCTCAACCTGGCCCCCCGGGTTGCCTCTACAGTCTCGTTCGCCGCTTGGAGCCCGTGACTGACTTTCTTGCGGCTGCTGTTCAACTCACCAGCACGCCTGATCCAGAGGCCAACTTCGCCGCGGCAGAGGAGCAGATCGAGCTGGCGGCAAGGCGTGGCGCTGAGCTGATCGGCCTGCCTGAGAATTTTGCCTTCATGGGGGATGACGAGACAAGGCTTGAACTGGCGGCGTCCCTCGCTGAGCAATGCAGTCGTTTTCTGGTCACCATGGCCCGCCGCTATCAGGTGGTGTTGCTCGGTGGTGGCTTTCCCGTTCCGATCGGTGATCAGCAGCACACCCTCAATCGAGCTGAGTTGGTGGGTAAGGACGGGCAACTCTTAGCCAGATACGACAAGATCCATCTCTTCGACGTGGACCTTCCCGATGGCAACACTTACAGGGAGTCCGCCACGGTCACTCCTGGCAGTGAATGTCCCCCGGTTGTTGATGTGCCTGAATTGTGTCGGCTGGGGGTATCCATCTGCTACGACGTGCGCTTCCCTGAGCTCTATCGCCATCTCGTCGGCGCAGGCGCCGAATTACTGATGATTCCCGCTGCCTTCACGGCTTTCACGGGCAAGGACCACTGGCAGGTGTTGCTTCAGGCACGGGCCATTGAAAACACCGCCTACGTTCTCGCGCCAGCCCAGACGGGCCTTCATTACGGACGCCGACAAAGCCATGGCCATGCCATGGTCATCGATCCCTGGGGCACGGTGCTGGCTGATGCAGGTGTTCTCCAGGGTGCCGCGATTGCCCCTGTGGATCCGTCCCATGTCGGCAGGATCCGTGAGCAGATGCCTAGCCTCCGGCACCGCCATCCGGCCCTCTTCTGAACTCATGGCTTCGGGTTTGTCGCGCCGTCTCACCTGGTTGGTGATCGGAGCCCTGCAGATTCCGTTGCTTCTGGCCGCTCTGCCTGCGAGCGCGGCCAGTGCCCTGGCGGCCTGGGGTATCGGTCGTGATGGAGTGCTCCACTTACGCACCGCCAGAGGCGCCAAGCTCGAGGCCTTTTACCAGGCGGCTCAGGCTGGCCGGGGGCCAAGGGTCTGGATTGATTTCCCCGGCGAACTGAGTCGACCCAGAACCCTTTCCGGCAGTGGCCCCGTGCGGCAGATTCGCCTCGGCAAGCCAACACCGGGGTCCACGCGCCTGGTGATTGAGTTCAATGCTTCCGTGCGGCTGGATCCCGCTGGTCTCAAGCTCATCGGCACCTCGCCCGATCGCTGGAAGCTCAGCTTCGCGAATCTTCCGACCCAGGGATTGAGACCGGTCGGGGAAGGGAATCTCAACGCCGCAACCAGTCAGCGCTGGAATCCTCAGCTACGCATCGCACCGTCAAAAACGCCGGTCAATCCTGCGGGGCTACCGGTGGTGCCCAAAGGTCGCTATCGGGTGGTGATTGATCCCGGTCATGGTGGCCCTGATCCCGGGGCAGTGGGGATCGCTGGCTTGCGGGAGGCTGATGTGGTGCTGGATGTGTCCCTGCAGGTGGAGCAACTGCTCAGGGCCAGGGGGGTTGAGGTGGTGATGACACGAAGGGCTGATATCGATGTGGATCTGCCGCCCAGGGTGGCCATGGCCAACCGAACGGCAGCCACAGCATTCGTGAGTATCCATGCGAATGCCATCAGCATGTCAAGGCCTGAAGTCAATGGCATCGAGACCTTCTATTTCTCTGATCCACGTTCAGCACGGCTCTCGGCCTATATCCAGCGCCAGGTGCTTGATGTGTCTCCAGGCAGCCCGAACCGAGGCGTGCGCAGGGGCAGGTTTTTCGTCATCCGTCGCACCACCATGCCCTCCTCCCTGGTGGAGATGGGATTTGTGACCGGCGCACTCGATTCACCGCGGCTGCGCAACGCGTCCCATCGACGCCAGTTGGCCCTGGCGATCGCCACTGGCATCCTCAATTACCTTCAGGGGGTCCGTTGAAGCCGCAACTGGGCCTATTCGACAGTGGCGTGGGTGGTCTCACCGTGCTCAGACGCGTCCTCGAGCGCCATGGAGAGCTCCCCTGCCTCTATCTCGGAGATACAGCCCGGGTCCCCTATGGCAGCCGCAGCTCAGCCGAGATCAGGGTGATTGCTGAGGAAGTGATTCACTGGCTACGAGGCCAGGGGGTTTCGGTGGTGGTGATGGCCTGTAACACCACCAATGCACTGGCTCGCGATGTGGTGGAGAAGGTGGCTGAGATGCCTGTTGTGGGATTGATTGAAACGGCCGCCGAGATGCTTTACGAATCCAGAATCGGCGTGCTGGCAACCCCCGCAACTGCCGCATCCGGGGCGTACCGGACCCAGATTCAGGCCCGTCGTGCAGGTGTTTTCGTTCTGGAGCAGAGCTGCCCAGACTTGGTGCCCCTGATCGAAGCCGGTGATCTCGACAGCGAGAGGCTTCATCGTGCTGCCCGCGACTACGTTGCGCCCCTGATCGAGGCAAGGGTCGAGGCCGTGGTGCTGGGATGCACCCATTACCCCTTGCTGCAACCCCTGCTTCAAGGGCTGCTGCCCAAAGATGTGCGTGTTGTGGATCCAGCCCGCGGAGTGGCGCTGCAACTGGATCAGTTGATCGGCGCACCGGATCTGTCCCTGCAGCTGCTGCGCTCGCCGGGCAACACACGTTTCTGCGTCACTGCAGATCCCATGGGCTTTGCAGCCAGGGCGATGCCCTGGCTCAGTCAACGGCCCGAGGTTGAACTGGTTTCTCTGCCGCGTCCGGCCTGCGCCTCTTAGGATCTTTGTGCCGAGAGGATGCATGACCACCGTCACTGAGCTGCTGCAGCCGGTTGAGCTGGATCTTGAGGTCCTGCTCAATGATCTGCGCAGTCTGATCGGCGCTGGTCATCCGATTCTTCAGGCTGCTGCTGAGCATCTATTCAGTGCTGGAGGCAAGCGACTCCGCCCGGGAATCGTGCTGCTGCTCTCAAGGGCACTGTCTGTTGATGGTGAACTCTCACCGCGCCATCGCCGGCTGGCTGAGATCACCGAAATGATTCACACGGCCTCCCTGGTGCATGACGATGTCGTGGATGAGGCCTCCACCCGTCGCGGTGTTGCCACGGTTCACAGCCGCTTCAACCACAGAGTCGCTGTGCTGGCGGGAGATTTTCTTTTTGCTCAGGCGAGTTGGCATCTGGCCAATCTCGATGACCTTGATGTGGTCAAGCTGCTCAGCCGGGTGATCATGGACCTGGCAGATGGCGAGGTGAAGCAGGGCTTGTATCGCTATGACACGGGTCAGTCCTTCGCCACCTACCTCGAAAAAAGTTATTGCAAGACGGCCTCTCTGATCGGCAACAGTTCTCAGGCCGTGGGTGTGCTCAGTGGCTGCAGTGCCGACCAGCTCAAGTCTCTGCATCATTTCGGCAGGCAGCTTGGCCTGGCCTTCCAGGTGGTGGACGACATCCTTGATTTCACCGCCAGTGACCAGCAGCTCGGCAAACCCGCCGCCAGTGATCTGGCCAGTGGTTATCTGACGGCACCAGCTCTTTATGCCCTCGAGGAGCACCCGACACTGGCTGGTTTGATCGAACGTGAATTCTGTGCGGAGGGGGATCTTGATCAGGCCCTTGAGCTGGTCAGGGATTCAAAGGCCATCCCCCGCGCAAGACAGCTGGCTGAAACCTTTGCCCGAGAGTCCCGGGAAGCGATCACATGGCTGCCGGATTCCCCCTATCGGCGCGCTTTGCTGGAACTGCCTGATTTCGTGCTGAGCAGGCTTTACTGATCCAGAGCCTGTTGATGCCTCAGGGCCTGAAGTTGCCCAAGCACCACAGAGAGTCCATCGATCCGGCGCGGATTGGTGGTTGAGGGGCTGTTGCCTGGATCAGGATTCGCACTTGAGCCATCAAGTACCCAGACCTGGCAGCCAGCCCTGAGTGCTGATTGTGTTCCCGAGAGTGAATCTTCCAGGGCCCAGCAGCTGGCTGGATCCACGCCGAGACGCTCTGCCGCCAGCAGGTATGGATCAGGGGCTGGTTTGCCATTCGCGAGGGCCTCATCGTCTCCGAGCACCCGGGTCTGAATCAGGTCCAGCCAAGGGTGCGGAGCGCTTTTGAAGGCCAGGGATGCCGAGGAGCTGCTGGTCACCAGGGCCATGCTGAGACTCTGTTGATGGCACCAGCGCACCAGCTCTTCAGCTCCTGGCATCGGTTGCGCTGTACTGAGCAGGCGTCTGGCGATGGGCTGCCGCACAGCAAGCAGTTGTTCGGTGTTTGCGCTGCCGCTGATCCAGTCGATCACCTGTTGGGCGCAATCCAGGCGTCTTCTCCCCCGCAGGCTGAGCAGCTGCTGGTTGCTGAGTTGGGTCCCGAAAACCGCTGCCGCATCAGACCAGGCCTGGCCATGCAGAGGTTCTGTATCAAGCAGAAGACCGTCCAGGTCGAACAGGCAGGCTGCAGGCAGGTGCATGGAGCGGACAGAGCGTCGGCATTTGAACAAGCGTGTCACCCCGCCGTGGCTCTGTTGACGCCCTGGCTTGAATGCCCACATTGAGTAGACCGTTTTTTGCCAATGTCCTCAGATTCCTCCCTCACGATTCAGTCGGTTCTGCAGGAGCAGCGGGTGTTCCCTCCGGCCCCTGATGTGGCGGCCAAGGCCAGGGTGGGCAGTCTGGAGGCCTATCAGCGGCTGGCCGCTGCGGCTAAGGACGACCCGGAAGGCTTCTGGGGCGACGCGGCACGTCGGGAGCTGCACTGGTTCAAGCCTTTCGATTCGGTTCTGGACTGGAGCGAACCTCCCTTTGCCCGTTGGTTTGAAGGGGGCCTGACCAATCTTTCGTTCAATTGTCTGGATCGACATCTGGATGGGCCTGTCGCCGACAAAACCGCATTGATCTGGGAGGGGGAACCCGGTGACGTGCGGCGTTTCACCTACAGGGAGCTGCATGGGGAGGTGAGCCGCGCTGCCAATGCCCTCAAGTCCCTCGGCATCAGCAAGGGGGATCTTGTCGCCCTGTACATGCCGATGGTGCCGGAAGCCGCCATCGCCATGCTGGCCTGTGCCCGCATCGGAGCGCCCCACTCGGTGGTGTTCGGCGGCTTTTCCGCCGAAGCCCTGCGTGATCGTCTTGTCGATGGTGAGGTCAAGGCTGTGATCACCGCTGATGGTGGTTTCCGCAAGGACAAGCCGGTCTCTCTGAAGCCTGCCGTGGATGCAGCCCTTGCTGATGGTGCCTGCCCCACGGTCAGGTCGGTGCTGGTGGTGCAGCGCACGCAGCAGGAGGTGCAGATGGAGCCCGGACGTGATCTTTGGTGGCATGAACTGGTGCCATCCCAGTCAGCAGACTGCCCTGCGGAGCCGATGGCCAGTGAGGACAGGCTGTTTGTGCTCTATACCTCTGGATCTACAGGCAAGCCGAAGGGTGTGGTTCACACCACAGCGGGCTATAACCTCTGGGCCCATCTCACCTTTCAGTGGATTTTCGACATCCGTGATGACGATGTCTACTGGTGCACCGCCGATGTGGGTTGGATCACAGGCCACAGCTATATCGTCTACGGCCCCCTCTCCAATGGCGCCACAACCGTGATGTATGAGGGCGCCCCTCGCCCCTCCAACCCCGGTGCCTTCTGGGAGTTGATTCAGAAGCATGGCATCACGATTTTCTATACCGCCCCCACGGCGATCCGTGCCTTCATGAGAACGGGCCGGGACATTCCCGATCAATACGACATGAGCAGCCTCAGACTGCTTGGCACCGTTGGTGAACCGATCAATCCAGAGGCCTGGATGTGGTACCAGGATGTGATCGGTGGCGGCCGTTGCCCGATTGTCGATACCTGGTGGCAGACGGAAACCGGTGGGGTGATGATCAGCCCGTTGCCGGGGGCCACGCCGACAAAACCCGGTTCAGCCACACTGCCTTTGCCTGGGATTCAGGCGGACGTTGTTGATGCGAATGGCGATCCTGTCGGAGACGATGAAGGTGGATACCTTGTGGTGCGGCAGCCATGGCCAGGAATGATGCGTACGGTGCATGGCAACCCGCAACGCTTCCGTGAAAGCTACTGGGAATATCTCAAGCCCCGTGATGGCAGCTACATCTATTTCGCCGGTGATGGTGCCCGTCGTGATGCCGATGGCTACTTCTGGGTGATGGGCCGGGTTGATGATGTGATCAATGTCTCCGGGCACCGCCTCGGCACGATGGAGATCGAGTCGGCCCTGGTGAGTCATCCGGCGGTTTCCGAGGCTGCCGTGGTGGGACGCCCTGATCAGCTCAAGGGGGAGGGGATCGTGGCCTTTGTCACTCTCGAGAGCGGCAGGGAGAGCACAGAGGAGCTGGTCAAGGAGCTTCGTGTTCATGTCGGCAAGGAGATCGGCCCGATTGCCAGGCCTGATGAGATTCGCTGCAGCGATGCCCTGCCCAAGACCCGCAGCGGCAAGATCATGCGCCGAATTCTCAGAGCCCTCGCGGCTGGAGAGGAGGTGAAAGGTGACACCAGCACCCTGGAGGATCGTTCCGTTCTCGATCGCCTGCGGGCCTGATCTGGATCATCAGGCCAGCCTCGGCTTTTTCGTTGAGCACCGTCTCAATCACCTCTGCCATCCCCGAGCAGTGGTGATTGAAGGTGCTGCTGCGTTTTGCTCTCCGCTGCCCTGTGAGCTCCAATCAAGAGTGGTCCTGATCAGTTGATTTCATTGCGGCTCCAGCTGCAGATGATCGTGGCCAGCTCCTGCAGTTCCCTGGCTCGGTTGGCATCATCAGCCCAATCGCCGAGCAGATTCCTTCTCAATCCCACACTGGCCGGTGTGAGGTGATCCCCTGGCAGCTCCTCTGTCTTGGAGGCATCACCATCTCGCGCCCGCAGACTGTCCAACAGGCTCGGACTCTGATCGAGCTTGTCGTTCTTGAAGCGAATCAACAGATTGCGGGGCTGAATGTAGTGGTTGCTGATCAGCGTCAGTGTTTCCTCAGGGCCCGGACTGAATCCCGTGCGAATGCCCAGTCGAGGTGCCAGCTGTCGCAGCATCGGAATCGATTGCTCCGCTTCGAAATTATTGAAGCTCAGCGCAACCAGGGACTGGCTGTTGCGGCCTCCATCGGGAGCGAGCAGATGCAGCTTGCATCCGAGGCTGTGGCCAAGACGAAGTGATGGAGGCAGGCTGCCGACACGGGCTTCGAGCTTCTGTCTGCAGCGCCGTAGCGCCCCCCAGGCTTCGTTGGCCTGGGCCTGATGGTCAAAGCCTGGAACATAACTCCAGGCATGAACGGCCAGATCACATTCGGCCAGGTGTTCCAGCAACCGTCTGTAGCTGAGCTGAGGGCTGGCGGCCAGATAACTGCCGCCCACCATCTCAACAACACCCTTGGGCTGGGCTGGCCAGAGGACCCAGGCCTGGCTCAATCGCCTCCATTGGGTCATGTCTCAGTGCTTGGTGCTGGGGAGCTGATCAATTCAACGATGCGTCTGGCCTCCCCCATATGGGCCGGGCCGTTGAGCAGGTTGTTGAAGACATGGCGCACAACTCCCTGAGCGTCGATGACGTAGGTGACGCGTCCTGGCAACAGACCCAGGGCTCTGGGAACCCCGAAGGATGCTCTGAGCTGGTTGCTTGTGTCTGAGAGCAGAGGGAAAGGCAGGTTGTGTTTTTGTGCAAAGCGGCGATGACTCACCCCGTCGTCACCGCTCACCCCCCAGACCTCAGCTCCCAGCTGGCTGAAGCTGGTGTAGTTGTCGCGGAAGCTGCAGGCTTCCGCCGTGCAACCTGGAGTGTCGTCCTTGGGGTAGAAGAACAGCACCAGGATCTTGCCGTTCAGATCGCTGCTGCGTCTGGTGATTCCATCCTGGTCTTCGAGGGCAATCTCTGGCGCCTGATCGCCTGCTTTGAGGGGCATTTTGCGAGCTTCGTGTTCTGGCCAGCAGCCTAGGAAGCCCCTTGCTCATCGCGGGAGAATGGCGAGATCAAATGCGCTGTAAAACCGTGATTGAGGAGCAGTCTCAGCAGGGAGCCGATGGGCAGCTGGATCTTCTCGCCGCGATGACAAGCGCTAAGGCCTCCTCCCCGCCGCTGCCGGCGCCGGTTGCTCTACCCCATCTTTCTGGCCCTCTGCCCACTCCCATTCCGGAGAGGCTGCTGATCATCGATACAGAAACCACCGGACTGGATCCAGATCGTGATCATTGTCTGGAGGTGGGCTGCATTCTCTTTCATGTGCCCAGCCGAGCCGTTCTGGCGCAGCAATCCTTCCTTCTGCCTGTGGCGGTGAATGCTGCCGAGGCCATCAACAGGATTCCGGCAGAAGTCACCCGTCTGGAGCAGCCCTGGCATGAGGGCCTGGCCTATCTGCAGAGCTTGATCGATGCCGCTGATCTGCTGGTGGCCCATAACGCGAACTTCGACCGGCAGTGGTTTGGACGTGGGCCCCTGCCGCAAGCGTCAAGACCCTGGCTGTGCACCATGGATGATCTGGCCTGGCCTGGGGATCGTCAGCTTCGATCCAGACCATCGGTGAGGGATCTAGCTCTGGCCTATGGGGTTCCTGTGTGGGCGGCTCATCGTGCCCTCACAGATTGCATCTATATCGCCGAAGTGTTCAGCCGCTGTGATGATCTCGAGGAGCTTCTCGAACGTGGATTGGAACCCAGGCAGCTGATGCGTGCTCAGGTCTCCTATGAGCAGCGCCATCTGGCCAGGGAGGCTGGATTCCGTTGGAACGATCCGGTGAAAGGCGCATGGGCTCGGCGACTCAGTGAGCGGGAGGCCGCCAGGCTCAGTTTCCCTGTGATCAACGTTGAGGCGGAGGCAGGACGTCAAGCGTGTTGAGTTGCGCATTTGCTTGAGAAAGCCTGATTTGCTTCAGCTCTCCGAAGTGACCGTGTTGATTTAGTGCACTCAGTCAATTTGCTGACCATGCTGATGGCATGGACTCGAATCTTCGCGACCACCGTCCTTTCTTTCACTGCCCCTCTCGCGAGGAGCTGGAGGGGGATCCACTGCGCCATCGGCTGCGTCAGTGGCAGCAGGTACGCACCTGGGCTCGGCTGATTCGCGAAGCAGAGGCCCTCTGGCATGTGGACGTGCGGGAGTTGCGACGCCTTGGTGCCCTTGAACTCTCCCAGTTGCTCGAGGAAGTGCCTCCATCCCAGCGGAGCAGGGTGAACCGTTGGTTGCAGGGGTATGCGGTTGCGACCCGTCTACATGGCAAGGATTCGGATCTTTGAATGATTGAAAACTGAAGAGTCCAGTTTGCAGAGCAGTGGGATCCAGGGCCACTTCAATTCAGCAGCGGCAGGTCACGGCAGCAGTGTCTCTTTAGTGGTTGCTCTTTCAGTGGGTGCTCTTCAGGGGTGGTAATTCAGTGGCGGTAATTCAGTGGCGGCGAGATTGACCAGCATCTCTGAGCAGAGCGATCAATTCAGAGCAGCCGCTCTCTTGGCGATTGGCTCAAGACCTCAACAGAACGAGGCGGGAACGCATCAATGGCATGAGTGTCTTCTACCCAGATCGGCTGCTTCGCTGCCATCAGTGATCACGGCAATCCGCAATTAGTAATCAGTAATCACTCAAATCAGCTGCGCCCATCACCAGTAGATCCTCCAACAGCACCGCCACCGCTAATACCACCGCCACTGCCTCTTTCCCTGAGATCGCGCCGGATCTCAGCAACCGCCTGATCAGCAGCCTGCTCACTGCGCAGCGCCTCGATCACCCGATCTTCGATGGTGTTGCGAAGCCAGGATGCCACCGAGCGCCGGTCTTGACGGGCAAGTCGCTCCACATCTGCGGCCAGGGAAAGGGGGAGGTTGATGGCCATGCGCTTGGTGATGGAGATGTTGACCGGCATGGCGTGGACAAGGCGCACTGAATAGCCCAACAGTACGCCATGGAGAGTTTTGGCGATGTGTAGTGGTATCCCTAGTCTTAAAGGGTTGCACTTTGTGGTCATTTGCCCTGAGAGTGGGTTCAGCAAACCCATGGACAAACCCATGACCTCATCTCAAGCCAACGTTCACCCCTCATCTCTTGAGGCTCTGGTCCCTTCTGATCGGCAGCTCACCAATTTGCATACCCTCAAGCTGGCTGTGCTCGATGCGATCGAATATGCCGAGAGTCGAGACGACCTCAACCTTGCTCTGGTCTATGCCGGCCTGCTGCGCAAGGACCTTGATCCGCTGCTGCGCGGGAGGCTCGGCCTATGAAACTCACCGATGTTGTGGCCCAACACGGCTTCGAGCCCTGTGACCTGGCTCGGATTGAAAACGCCAGGCTTTATGTGCGCACCAATTCCGATGGCGTTACCGAACTCCTCTGCGTACAGAAGCAGGGGGAGTTGATGCAGATTGATCGGCTACCACTGCTGATCGCCCCTGGAGTCACCCTGCCGGTGGGCGATCAGCTCAAGACAACGCTGCCGAAAGCTGAGCTTGAGGGCTACCTCAACACAACTCTGGCCGCTGCCGCCTGAGCCCCAGTTCAGCTCATTGCAGGCCTCAACAGGTCTTCGCCTGTCTCCGGCTTGCCCGCCGCTTTGATCTGTTCAGCCATTGGCAAACTAGATGGATGAAAGCAACGTGGTTTGCCGTTAAAGCCGTCTCGGCGGTTGTTGATTCAGTTCATAGCCAATCTGAATCTGTAGCAGCACGATTGTTATCAGCTTGATTGCTTCAATCTTGATTGCCTGCTTGGCTTTCATCAGCGGCAACATCCATTGATGAAAACCCATGGATGAAACTCATGGATGACAACGAAAACTCTCTGAACAAAAGCATCTGATGGCCAGTATTGTTCTTGTTCATGGTGGATCCCATGGAGCCTGGTGCTGGAGGGATTGTGCAGCAGCTCTTCAGCAGGCCGGCCATGACGTGCATTGCTTCGATCTTCCGGGGCATGGCGATGACCTCACACCAAGGGACCAGGTCACCGTTGATCTGCATGCCCAGGCCATTCTCGCTGAGCTGAGTTGTTGCCAGGCAACATCGATCACCTTGGTTGGCCACTCCCTGGCCAGTATCGCTATCGCTCGGGCTCTGCAAGCGTCTCCAAAGGCGATCGATCGCCTGGTGCTTTTGGCCGCGATTGTTCTGGAGGTTGGGGAAACTGCCATCGACCATATTCCTGAAAGTCGGCGTCCCAGTTACTTCGATCTGGCGAATGCTTCACCAGATCAGAGCTTTTTTCTCGATTTTAAAAGAGCGCGTCAGCTGTTTTTTAATGATCTGGATGACACGGCTGCCGAGAAGTTCTATGAAAAGCTCACACCACAACCTCTGGCCATCTATCTCGACAAGGCTCAATTCTGTCTGAGAGACCTATGCTGCAGGAAGCATTACATCGCTTGCCGTGATGATATGCCCCTTGGCCTGGAAGCCAGCCTGCAATTTGCGGAACGCTTGCAGGGGAGTAGCAGTGTTCTAGATGCAGGCCATGACGTGATGTTGTCCAAGCCGAAATTGCTTTGTGATCAGTTGCTCAGGGTCATGCAGTTGCCTGTGTAGCTGCGTCAATCCATGGGATTAGACATGCAGTTCAGTGGGAGATGACGCTCATTTGGATATGCCGTTCAGTGGACATGCCCTCAGATGGGCACGCCTTCAGTTGTCCATTCGTCTGGGGAGGGCTCTTTGGCGCGTCCTGTTTATGACCGGGAACACAACTTTTGCTTATCGGAAGGCCGGTTCAGGTGCATCCAGCAATCGTCTCAGGTTGATCCCTGCTTCATGGGCAAGACCAAGGAGCTCCTCTTGCTGGGTCTCGGAAAGTCCATCCCAGAAGGCATGGAAAAGATCCAGGGAGGCTTTGCCTGTGCCAAACACCCCAATCACAGACAACGGCAAGGTCATCCAGGGGAACACCAGCAGCAAAACTCCGATCAGGGCACTCACAGCAGCCCCCTCTTTGATGGAAGCCCATACGGTTTGGCCAATCAGCTGGATCTGTGTCCTGCGCTCAAGCTCGCCTCTGCGCCGCATCGCCTCAGTCCTTAAGCCTGTTAAAAGGGCTTGGTAGATGGTGTAAACGGCCAACCCACCAAGGGTTGATTCGGCGATGAACTCTCTACCGGAAACGGCTCCCACACTGCCATTGACATTGATTGAGGCCAGACCGGCGACAGGGGCGATTTCAAAGCCCGCCTTGGGAATCTGGTAGGGATCTCGGCAACGTCCCATCGCTGATGGCTGCTTCAGAACCCAGTTTAAGAAGCCCGTCATGGTTTGGTAAGGGCACGGCTTTGAACAACACATCAGCACGCCGTTTTCTCGGTAAGGACGCAGCGGATAGGATTCGCTGAGGGGCAGGAACACCTCGAGGTCTCTGCAGCCTGTGCTTGGCAGACACACCCTTCATGGCAAAATCTTTGCCGTGGTGACAGCCTTGCCGTGGTGACAGCCTTGTTGCGCTGAGCTGCTTAGCTGGGTTGAGCAGGTTTGTTGCGTCAAACAGCTTTCGGAGCCCCAGCTTTAGGGCATCAGCGTCCAGCCTGATTGGTTATCTGCATCATTGCCAGCTCATCAGCCTGGCATGACATGGAGTGGCGAAGTGTGTGCTGACAAAGCTGTTGATTAGGCGTCTGCCAGCAAGAGCTCTTGGTTTGTTTGCATTTCAAATAATCAGAGATGGTTCATCTATTGTTCTAGCAGTTGTTTCCTCTGGCTTTCTCCGGTACTTGGCTTGCTTGTATGGAACGATTCTCCACCACTGACATTATTGGTTATCTCGCAGCAACGCTCACGACGATTTCTTTTCTGCCTCAATTGATTAAAATATGGAAGACAAAGTCTGCAGAAGATGTTTCCACTGGCATGTTTGTATTCTTTGTCTGTGGTGTTCTTTTGTGGATCGTTTATGGCTGGGAAATTCATTCACCACCAGTTATCACGGCTAATATTGTGACCTGCCTGCTTGCTTCAATGATACTTGTGCTTAAATTGGTTTTCAGGCCAAAGCCTGACTAGTATTTGCCTATCCATTCAAGGAGCCTGATTCCTAGTGAAGACGGTAGCTTTTTTTATCTTATCTTTATTGCTTATCGCCGTGGGGATTGGTTCATTTCTTTACTTCACTTCCTACCATTCGGCATTTGAAGCAGACCAGGCCTGTCACGCAGCTCAATGGGAGAAATTTGCTGAAAGTAAAGACTATGGCTGTGATCATGACACTGAAACACGCCAATGGCTTCTCTACAGGCAGGGCATTGATCACAAGGCCGCTGTTGTGATCCAGAGGTTTTCCTATTGAAGATGACTGAAGCAGAAGTGTCTTGCTGAATAGGAAGGCCTTTGCTAAATATTCATATGTAAAGCTCTTCAGGGGAAGTGACAGTGCCGCTTGATCCACAAGCTGAAGATTTTCTCAGGCAACAGAGGCTGGCCGGTAACAAAGTCTGGGAGTTGATGACTCCATTTGAGGCTAGAGATGCCGCCAGGACGTTCAAACCCTTCAGCGGCAAACCTGAAGCGGTGGCAAGCCTTGATCATCTGTTCATCCCAGGTCCTACAGCGGACTTGCCTCTCTGGATCTATCGACCTAAGCAGGATCTTGAAGCTTTACAGCCTGCATTGATTTATTTTCATGGCAGTGGTTGGGTCGTGTCAAATATTGAAACGGCAGATCCATTCAGCCGTTCACTGGCCAATCGCAGTGGTTGTGTGATCATCGCTGTGAATTATCAGAAGGCGCCTGAACACAAATTTCCATTGCCATTTGATGATTGTTATGCTGCGACAGAATGGGTGTTCAATAATTCAACAGATCTGCGCATTGACCCAGCACGTATTGGAGTGCTAGGCGATAGTGCAGGCGGCAACCTGGCGGCGGCTGTTGCGTTGAAAGCTCGCGATCAGAAAGGCCCAGCGATTAAGTTGCAGGTATTGATTTATCCTGCTGTGGCATACGCATGGGATACTCCCTCCTATCTTGCAAATGCTGAAGGCTATGGTCTTCAGAGAGCTGGGATGATTTATTTCTGGAATCATTACATTCATCAACCCAGCGACGCTTCCAATCCATACTTTTCACCTCTATCTGCAAAAGATCACTCGGGACTCCCGCCAGCGTTTATCGTTGCTGCAGAGTATGATCCATTATGTGATGATGCTGAAAACTATGCACGAAAACTTGAGATGGCAGGCGTAAAAGTAAAATTTAACTTGTATCGAGGTATGATCCATGGATTCCTATGGATGGCAGGTGTATTTGATCAATCACGAGCATTGATCGATGAAATTGCACAACAGGTCAAGATAGGCTTGGCTGATTAAATGCCTTTGAGGTTCGAAAAATCATTAGGTATCTAAACACATGGTTTATTGAAGGATTACTGATCAAAAAGATCATCTACCTTTCAACCTTCATGCCAATGTATTTGCAGAGTCTTTCAGTTTATTCTGCTTTAGTTGTAGTCTTATGTTTCTTTCCTGGTTGAAACGACCAAATAAGTACTTTCATAGAAAGTCTCTGAAATGTTGATTGGCTTAATCCTGATCAATTGCACAATCATCAACTATTCTGGACCATCGCAGGGGATTGGCTTGACATGATTGGGGCTTTCCTGCGCTAGATAAAGTCCAAATACCACTGTTTCCTGGTCGCCAGTTGAATACCCTTGATGGCACCAGTCAAGGGCTTCTACGTAGCTCATGCCTTTGTTGAAGGTGCGCTTGCCTTTGGATCCATAGTCAACAGTTAGCGAGCCTGAGTTGACTTTTAAAAACAACGGCACGGCATGCTTGTGCCAGTCTGATTTTTGACCAGGCTTGATCGTGATTCTCCATGCATAAAGTGCTGGCACACCTTTGGGAAAATGATAACTCTGGCCTAGTACTGTTTTTGAACGCTGCTCTATTTCTATTGGCGTTGCCGTGATGTGCTCATAGTTGGCAGAGCCTTCATGTGCTGCTAAGCAGGTGCTACAGAGTGATGCTGAGGCGGCAAACAGCAAGAAGGGTTTTAAATACATTACTTCAATTTTTAATCACCAAGTCTAGCATGATTCCTTCTCTGCATCTTCATGGTCATCTAATCCCAATCACTAATGGTGTATCTAATGTACCTCGCAAACGCAAAGTTGCAGCTTGTCTAGTCCTGATCAATCTGCTTGCTAGAAGGCCGTTAAGGAGAGTTTTCTTTGAGCTAAAGAAGGCGCTCGTTATCCAGGCTCGATCTTTCCTGGAAGAAGGTAATACTTCGTAGTTTTAATGCTAAGAGGCCGGAAAGGTGATTGCATTTGCTTCTGGGTATGGATCCTTTGTCTGACCAGATTCAGTCGTTTTTCATGGCAGGTGATGTCCTGGGAATATCTGTTCCTCCGTCAGAGTGAACTGCTGGACAGGAACCTTTCAAGCTTCGGAGTTTTTATTGGTATCCACTTCTGTGCCATCTCCTGGTTGAATGCTATTGATGTTCTTGCTCCCTTCTTGCTGACATGGTCACTTCTACTGACATGGTCACTTCTGTTAATATGGTCATTGTATAGATCTGTAGTTGGGGCGATGTCTGAAGATGAGTTGCGTGGCTTGACTATTAAAAAGGCTGATTAAGTGTGG
>MPMF02363889.1_pt1 | contig 16822 bp, 21 predicted proteins | sample 1617271 | NCBI WGS metagenome assembly MPMF02 (sample SAMN05944812, study PRJNA350692) | marine metagenome | biome: marine; feature: ODZ; material: water; isolation source: 120 m water sample prefiltered with 30 um filter, filtered on to 0.2 um... | place: Pacific Ocean | collected 2012-04-09... | reverse complement strand
CGTGACAGGCGCCGGCGGCCCGATAATCTGGTCGCCCATGATTGGTTGTTGCGAGGCTTGTGGCACTTCAACACGTTCAAGGAAGCAGACAACGCCAAGGCTCAGGCCTTGTTCAAGAAGTCCGTCGAAATCGATGCCGAATTCGGTCTGGCCTATGCCTGATTAGCGATGGCGCAGTTCATGGAGGCCTATCTGAATTGGAGTACTGCGCCCGAAAAAACGCTGCAAGACGCACACGACGCCGCCAAGCGGGCAGTGGCATTGGACAGCAGAAACGAATTTTCTCACGCCGCACTCAGTTCCGTCAGCACATTGCTAGGCCGGAATTCCGCTGCACTGGTGGCGGCGCGGCGCGGGGTCGAATTGAACCCCGGCAACTCCTACCCGCACCTTGCGCTCGCATTGGCGCTGATCAACAAGGGGGGGGCCTATGAAGAAGCGAACGCTGCCTACGATGCCACCCTGCGACTGAACCCTGTTGATCCCACCAGGTTTTTTGCCCTCAGCGGCCGAGCAAGCGCCCACTATCAGCTGCGCCGCTACGAGGATGCCATCGAGTGGGCGCACAAGGCGCTTCAAGTTCGTTATGGCTACATCTTTGCGCGGGCGCTGGTGACGGCATCGCTGGCGCAGTTGGATCGGGTCGAAGAGGCTTCCGCTGAACTTGCTGAAATCATACGCTTGAAGCCCGACTTTTCTACTGCCAGCTTCGCGCTTTACCGCTGGCCTGACACAGCTCGCGACCACTTGTTCGAAGGTTTGTACCGGGCGGGCCTCCCTCAGTGAACTTCAGCGGTAGGTCTGGTTGTGGCTAATTGCTGCCCAAAAAGGACGGATGCGGCGACTCAATATGTAGTGGGTGTCTGCACCAAACGGATAGGCACGGTGTGAGGGAAGCCGTGCCCTAACCGAGTACCGAAAAACTGCTCTCCCGGTTGATCTCGCGCTGACGCGAATAGAACCCGACGTTGGTGTCGCGCCCGATGTAGGGCAGCCTGAACTTGAGCGGCTGGGCATCGTGGTCGTTGCCCGCTTCGCAGTAGCTGATCAGTGCCGCCATCATCTTGCCGGCGATGGGGGCGTTCTTGAACTGGTTGCCGCTCGATCCGATGGCCATGTAGAAGCCCGGCAGCTGGGACCTGTCGTAGATCGGGATCCAGTCGTCGCTGACGTCGTAGAGGTCCACCACGCCCCTGCCCTGGCCGGGAATGCCCAGGCTGGGCACGCGTTGGGCGTAGCGCCGGGCCTGTAGCGTCCATTGCTCGCTGAATTCTCGATTGTAGTCCTCGTCGTCGACCCATTCGCGCGCGTCGCATTCCGGGTCCTCGCTGCCCACCAGGATGTGGTTGCCGTGTTCGGGCCGGCAGTAGACGGCGACGTCGCTATCGGAGATCACCGTGCCGGCATTTTCGAAATCGAAGTCCTCGGGCGAGGGCAGGTGGACCACCTCCTGGCGCAACGCCTTGGTGCCAATGCTCATGTCGTCGAGCACGCCGGCGATGGCGTTCAGCTTGGCCGAGGCCGGGCCGGCCACGTTGACCACCACCGGGGCCGCGATCTCGCTGCCGTCGTCGAGCCGCACGCCGGTGGTCCGGCCGCCCTGTTGCAGGATCTCCGTGACGCGTTTGTTGAACAGGAATCGCCCTCCCTTGGCCTCGGCGGCGCGCTGCAGGTTATGGCACGAGAGCTGCGGATCGGTGACGTAGCCGGCCGTGGGGAAAAAAACGCCGCCTTCGACGCTGCCCTGGCCGGGGACGCCGAAACCTTCGTCCGACAAGAGCTTGGCCGGCCAATAGCTGGCCAGATCGTAGATCGGCAGGCGTTCGCGGATGCGGGCCGCGTCCCACATCTCGTAGGGCACGCCCAGCGTGTCGCAGTGCGCCATGTGGCCCTTCATGTGATCGTTCTGCTTGGTGCTCATGACCAAACAGCCGATCTCGCGGAAGTCGGCCAGGCCGCGTTCGTCCCCGACCTCGAGATATTCGGCCCAGTCGCGCCAATAGAAATAGCCCTCATAAGCGAAGGCCGTGCCCTCGAGCGTCGAATAGTGGACGCGGATGATGGCGCACGAGGCGCTGGTCGAGCCGTAGCCGGCGGCCGGGTGGCCGTCGACCGAGAGCGTGCGATAGCCCAGCTTGGCCAGCTCATATGCCGTGGCCGTGCCGATCACGCCGGCACCGATGATGATGGCGTCCGCGGTATGGTTCATGGTTTGCCTCGTCTCGCGGTCAGGTGCCGCCAATCATAGCGGCCTGGTGCGCGGCAGGCGAGGCAGAGCAGGCGAAGCGGCGGCAGCGGAAGTGCCATGCAATCCCGCTACCGCCGCCTCGTCTTGGCCTTAGCTCAAGGCGTTTTGCAGACCGCCCGAGACGTCGTTGAAGAGGTTGGTAAGGTCGGTGCCGACGGTGGTGACGACGGCGATGATGACGACCGCGATGAGACCGGCGATGAGGCCGTACTCGATGGCCGTCACGCCCGACTCGTCGCGCCTAAGTCGCTGGATGATGGCAGACATGGTCGTGTTCCTTCGATTGCTGCTGAGGTTTCGAAATCCGGGGGGGGGAGATTACTCCCAACAAATGTTCCGCGAAGCGACGCTCGTCACTGCGCTCAAGAATCGTGATTTGGCCAAAAACAGGCCGTTTTGTGCGCCTTTCAGGCCCTTTTTCCCGCCTCAGCCGGCGAGTCCCGGCATCGCCAGGTAGCCCGGCAGCGCCTCGATTCGGGCGCACCAGGCCCGCACCGCGGGATAATCATCGAGCGCCACTTCGGCCTCCTCGACCAGGCCGGCATAAGGGTAACAGGCAACGTCGGCGATGGTCGGGCGGCCCAGCGCCAGCCAGTCGTTGGCCCCCAGCCGGGCCTCGAGCTGGCCCAGCGCCTGACGCGCCGCATCCTGGCGCGCCGCCAGGTCGCCGGGGCGCCCGAAGCGCAGCATGGCCCGGGCATAGGCCGGTCCCGCCCACATCTCGTTGGCGGCAAACGACAGCCACTGCATGACCTCGCCCTGCTCGGCCGCCGCCGTCGGCCACCACTCGCCGGCGCCGTATTGGCCGCCCAGGTAGACCAGGATGGCTTGGGAATCGCGCAACACCAATCCGTCGTCGTCCAGCACGGGAATCTGGCCCAGGGGATTGAGCGCCAGGTACTCGGCTGTCCTGTTGCCGCCCTCGGGCAGGCTGACCGGCTCGATTTCGAAGTCCCGGCCCAACAGCGAGAGCATCAGCCTGACCTTGTGGCAGTTGCCCGAGACCGGCGCGTCATAGATTTTCATGCTTTTCACCGCTTTTCGACGAAGTCCGCATCATTCCGCATCATAAAGCATTATTCGGCGCTTCACCGTACCCATCGTCGGGCCTACAATCGGACTTGGGGAGGGCCGCGCGCGTAGCGCGCGACGGCAGGCGAAGAGGACAACATGCACGAGGTGCGCATTCACGGCCGCGGCGGACAGGGCGTCGTCCTGGCCTCGAAGATCCTGGCCAAGGCCCTGGTCGAGGAGGGCCAGTACGTTACCGCCGTGCCGCAGTTCGGCTTCGAACGCCGCGGGGCGCCTGTGGTGGCTTATTTGCGCTACGACCAGGCCGAGCTCCGGGCACTGACCAACATCTACGATCCCGACTGCGTCATCTGCCTCGACCCCACGGTGTCGCGCGCCGTCGACATTTTCGCCGGCCTCAAGGACCAGGGCACTCTGATCCAGACCAGCGCCAAACCGGCCACCGAGGTAAAGAGCAAACTGCCCGAGGCAGTGGCCCGCCTCGGGCTTTGCGACGCCGTGGCCATCGCCATGGAGATCTTCGGCCGGCCCATCACCAACTCGATCATGCTCGGCGCCTACGCCCGCACCACCGGCGACGTATCGCTGGGCGCCTTGCAGAACGGCTTCCAAAGCGTCGCCCTGCGCGATGCCGGCCTCGACCAGAACATGCTGGCCATCCAGCGCGGCTACGATGAAACCAGCGTCCATGACATGAATGGAAGCGCCTGATGGCCACCAAGGTCCACGATATCTCGGGCATTCCCGACGACCTCTGCCCCATCGCCAGCGAGCTCAGCACCATGCTGGCCGGCGACTGGCGGGCCGTTCGCCCGGTAGTCGATCGCGACAAGTGCGTAAAGTGCGCCAGCTGCTGGCTCTTTTGCCCGGTGCAATGCGTGGTCGAGCGGCCGGCCTGGTTCGACATCGACCTGGCGGCCTGCAAGGGCTGCGGCATTTGCGCCCGCGAATGCCCCCAGCGCGCCATCGAGATGATCGCCGAGGTAGCGGCCTAGCCGCCGGAAAGTAATCGCCATGTCCAACGCACAAAATAACGCCCTGGCGGAACACAGCGGCAAGACCATCGTCTGCGACGGCAACGAAGCCGCCGCCTGGGGCGTCGCCGCGGCCCGGCCCGACGTGGTCGCGGTCTATCCCATCACGCCGCAGTCCTCGCTGGTCGAGTACGTCTCGCAATTCATCGCCGACGGCGTCATCGACGCCGAGCTGATGAACGTCGAGGGCGAGCACAGCGTGCTCTCGGCGCTGCAAGGCGCCTGCCTGGCCGGTGCCCGCACCTACACCGCCACCTGCGGCCCCGGTCTGGCCTTCATGTTCGAGCCTTATATGCGCACGCCGGGCATGCGGCTCCCCATGGTGGCCTCGCTGGTCACCCGCGACGGCATCACGCCGCAATGCGTCTGGGGCGGCCAGCAGGACGCCATGACGGTGCGCGAGGTGGGCTGGATCCAGATCTACTGCGAAAGCGTGCAAGAGGTGCTGGACACCACCATCATGGCCTACCGCATCGCCGAGCACCGCGACGTCATGCTGCCGGTCAACGTCAACCACGACGGCAACTATCTCTCCTATGCCGTCTCAAGGGTCGAGATCCCCGACCAGGGCGAGGTTGACGACTATCTCGGCGAGAAGGACGTGAATTGGCACGTGGCGCTTGATCCCCAGCGGCCCATGGCCGTCGATCCCCTGACCGGCGGCCCGGCCGGCACCGGGCCCGCCACTTTCGTGCGCTACCGCAAGGGGCTTTGCGACGGCATGCAGAACGCGCTTCGCGTGATCGGCGAGGCGCATCAGGAATGGGGCCGGCGCATGGGCCGCCACTGGGCGCCGCTGGTCGAGGAATACCGCCTCGATGACGCCGATTATGCCATCGTCACCATCGGCAGCATGACCGGCGCCGCCAAGGACACGGTCGACGGCTTTCGCGCACGCGGCGAAAAGGTCGGCCTGATCAAGGTCAAGACCTTCCGCCCCTTCCCCGTCGAGGCCATGAAAGCCGCGCTCTCCAAGGTCTCGGCCGTCGGCGTGGTCGACCGTTCGGTCAGCTTCGGCTGGAACGCCGGCCCCTTGTACCAGGACGTGCTCGGCGCGCTCTATCAGCTCGAGGAAAAAATCCCGGCCGCCAGCTTCATCGGCGGCCTGGCCGGCTCCGACCTCACGGGCGTGCATTTCAGCCGGGTCATCGAGGCCACGGCCCGGGCCGGCTCGTCCAACCTGCCGGGTGAGCCGGTGTGGCTCAACGAGAGCGACTGATTATGGCCCCGGTGGCCGCCAAGGCCTGCAAATACCTCATCGCCGGCTCCAGCCATGCCGCCCTGGAGGCCATCCAGGCCATCCGCATGATCGATGCCGAGGGCACGCTTGCGGTGGTCACGCGCGATGGCGAAGCGCCCTATTCGCCCACCGTGCTGCCCTATGTGGTTTCGGGCAAGCTCGAGCCCGGGCAGGTGGCGCTGCGCGATGCGGCCTATCTCGAGGAAAACGCCGTCGACCTCCACAACGGCGTGGCCCTCGCCTCCCTCGACGCGGCCTGCCGCCGGGCCACCCTGGCCAACGGCGAGGTCTGGGAATTCGAAAAATTGCTGCTGGCCACCGGGGCGACGCCCGTGCGGCCGCCCATCGCGGGCCTCGAGGCGGTGCCGCATCACGTGCTGCGCACCATGGACGACGCGCTCGGCCTGCGCCAGGCCATGAACGATGCCCAAAGCGCCATCATCCTGGGAGCCGGGCTGATCGGCATGCACGCCGCCGAGAACCTGGCCCGGGCCGGGTTGCGCGTGACCATCGTCGAGATGTTCCCCCAGGTGCTGCCGGGCTATTTCGACGCCGAGGCGGCGGGCATGATCGCGGCGGCATTTCGTGATGCCGGCGTCGACATGCGGCTGGACCAGCCCGCCCAGGCGGTGAAGACCACGGCCGGTGGCATCGAACTCGCGTTGCCCGATGCCACCATCGCCGGCGACATCCTGCTGGTGGCCACCGGCGTGCGCCCGGTCATCGACTACCTCGAGGGCTCGGGCATCGAGACCGACGAGGGCGTGCTGGTCGACGACACCATGGCGACCAGCGCCGCCGACGTCTGGGCCGCCGGCGACGTGGCCCAGGCGCGTGATTTCTACAGCCCCGATCGCCGCGTCAACGGCATCCTGCCCGGCGCCGTCGAGCAGGGCCGTATCGCCGGCATGGCCATGGCCGACGACCCCGGCCTCAAGCCCTACCCCGGCGGCGTGCCGCTGAATACCTATTCCTATTTCGGCCACAAGGCGATCTCCGTGGGCCAAAGCGGCGAGGCGGAAGGCAGGACCGTCGAGAACCGCCGCGAAAACGGCAGTTACCTGGCGGTGGCGCTGGCGGACGGCTGCCTGGCCGGCATCGCCGCCATCGACCGGCCGCTCGATGCCGGCGTCATGTGGCAGATGATCTTGCGCAAGATCGAGCTGGGGCCACGGCTCGACGAATTTCTCGCCGATCCGCTCAGCGCGGGCCGGCGCATCATGTCCGAAACCTGGCGCTAGGACCGAGCTATGGGACTGGGATACGACACCATCGCCTTCAAGAACGCGCTTTGCGACGGTTGCGGCGACTGCATGACGGCCTGCGCCGAGGCCAAGAGCGGATCCCGAGACCCGGCCCGGGCGCGTTTGCAGATCCTGCCCCCACAGAACGGAAGTGCCGACGGCGGCAGCGTTGAACTGGCGCTCTGCCGCCAGTGCGGCGAGCCCAAGTGCGCCATGGTCTGCCCTTCGGGGGCACTGAAAAAGAACGCCGAGACGGGCGTCATCGACTGGCAACAAGAGCTTTGCGTCGATTGCCTGTTGTGCACCGCGGGCTGCGCCTACGCCGGCATCGCCAGCGACGCCGAGGCCGGCCAGGTGGCCAAATGCGATCTTTGCGCCGGCGACCCGGCCTGCACCGCCGCCTGCCCCACGGGCGCGCTGGAGTTCATCACCACCGGCGCCATCTACAACGACTGGGGCAGCCACGAGGACATGTTCGTGCCCGGGCTGGCGGCCTGCCAGGGCTGCAATTCGGAACTTCTCATCCGCCACACCATGCGCCGCGTCGGGCCCAACTCGGTCGTCGCGACGCCGCCGGGCTGCATTCCCGGCATGGGCACGGTGGGCTACAACGGCATCACCGGCTCCAAGATGCCGGTCTTTCATCCCCTGCTGACCAACACCGGCTCCATGCTCTCGGGCATCAAGCGCTACTACAACCGCAAGGGACGCGATGTCACGGTGATGGCGCTGGCCGGCGACGGCGGCACCGTCGACGTGGGCTTCCAGTCGCTCTCGGGCGCGGCCGAGCGCGACGAGCAGATCCTTTACATCTGCGTCGACAACGAAGGCTACATGAACACCGGCATGCAGGCCTCGGGCAGCACGACGTATGGCTCCTGGACCTCGACCACGCCGGTGGGCAGCGAATTCGACGGCAAACGCGGCGAATCCAAGCACATGCCGCTGGTCATGATGATGCACAACTGCCGCTATGTGGCCACCGCCTCGATGGCCTACATGTCCGACTACTACGCCAAGCTCGACAAGGCCATCGAGGCCAGCCAGCGCGGCATGGCGTACCTGCACGTCTACGCCCCCTGCCCCTCGGGCTGGCGTTTCGCCGCCGCCGACACCATCGAGATCTGCCGCAAGATGGTCGAGACGAATTTTGTTACGTTATGGGAGTACGAACCCGACACCGGCCTCGAATTCACCCGCCCCACCGACCGGCCGCTGCCGCTGGCCGAATACATCGACCTGCTGGGCAAATACCGCCACATCAACGACGACCAGCGGGCCCACATCCAATCCACGGTCGAGCGCCGCCTGGCCATGGTGGCGGGGTTCGTGCGTTAGGGGGTTAGGGGGGGACCCGATCCCGGCTCAAGCCGGGCCGACGAGCTACGTTTTGCTCAACTCCAACACCCGGCGGCCGGCATCGGTGACGCTGAGTTTGTTGTAGCCGGCGCCGAAGCGCTTCAGTTCGACCCACGCCTTGCGTTCGCATTCGCCCACGGTGCGCTCCAGGATGGTGCCCTCGACGTCGTCGGCCATGGCGATGTCGCCGGACATGACGAGCAACTCGAGCAGCAGTCGTTGTTGGGGCAGAAGTAGGTCCATCAGGTGTTCTCCGAACTCGGGCGCCGTTGCTGGGCGCCGGCAATTTACAAAAAACTGCCGCGCCGCACCATTGAAAACACCGCCCAAGGCGGCGTTTTGCTGCTATAATTCGTCTTATTGCACGGGGTAGCTCCGAAAATTCGGATACTGAAATCGGTAACTGATTGAGGGAGGCCATCATGCACAGAAAAATCATCCCCGATCTCGTCGAGAGCGAGCGTCCCAAGGGCAACGGCCGCGTCTGCTGCCTGCGGGGGGATACCGTGGCCAGGGAGGCAGCGGTTGCGATGATGGAGATGAACGTGGCGGCAGTAGCCGTCGTCGACGACGGCGACCGCCTGGTCGGCATCGTCACCGAGCGCGACCTGACACGCCGTGTCATGGCCAGCCAGCGCGACCCCGAGACCGTCGCATTGGCCGAGATCATGACCGCCAACCCGCAGACCCTGCATCCCAGCGACAATGCCATGGATGCCCTCACCACTATGCGGGACGGCCGCTACCGGCATCTGCCGGTGGTCGACGAAGATGGTTTCGCCGTGGCCATGATCTCCATTCGTCACATCTACGCCGCGGTCAAGCTGGAGCTTGAGGAGGACGTGCGGCTGCGCGACCAATATATCTCCGGCGAGAGCTACGGCGCCCGGGCCTGATCGACGCCGCGCGCAGGTGTTGCAAGGGGCCGCCGAAGCGGCGGTCTACGGGGCCCCGATGCGGGCCGCCGGAGACAGTCAACGATGGCGCTTTGGCCGCCACCTAGGCAAGGACCGGCGCCCGACATAAAATAGCCCACGCCAGGGGCAGGTTTGAAGTGAGCTTCGAGACGGGGAGGAAAAGGGCTGCCAAACGAGCAACTAGCCGCCGTTGTGGCGCGCGTTTTCGGCAGCGCTGCCCGCGTTGAGAACCTGGAGAAGATGTCGAGCGGCGCCTCGCGCCAGAGCTGGGCCTTCGACGTGGTCAACGGCGCCGAGCGCCTCGAGCTGGTGCTGCGCCAGGACCCTCCCGATGCCGGCGAGAGCGAGCTCGACCGCCTTTTCAACATCGGCCGGGCCGAGGAATTCCAGCTCATCGAAACGGTGCGCCGCTATGGCGTGATAACGCCCGAGCCGCTGTTTGCCCTCGAGCCCCAGGACGGCCTGGGCCAGGGCTTTGCCATGCGCCGCATCGAAGGCGAGAGCATTCCCCAGCGCGCTTTCAAGGACCCCGCCTACGACCACGCCCACAGCAAAATGGCGGCCCAGTGCGGCGACGTGCTGGCCCGCATCCATAGCGTCGACAGGGAGGAACTTCCGCCCTTGCGCGACCGTTCGCTGGCACCGCAGCTCGAGTTCTTCGTCGAGCTCCTGGATATCTACGGCGAGCCCCATCCCGGCTTCGAGTACGCCGTGCGCTGGCTGGCCGAGCACCGCCCGGAACCCACGCCCGGCGGGCCCCACCTGGTGCACGGGGATTTCCGCAACGGCAACTTCATCATCGGGCCGGACGGCCTCGAAGTGGTACTGGACTGGGAGCTCGCCCACCTCGGCGATCCCATGGAGGACATCGCCTGGCTCTGCATCCCCAACTGGCGCTACGGCCGCTTCGACAAGCCGGTGGGCGGATTCGGCGAGCGCTCGGAGCTTTTCGCGGCCTACGCCGCGGCCGGCGGCCCCGCCGTCGATCCCCGGGCGGCGCACTACTGGGAAACCTTTTGCAGCGTGCGCTGGGGCCTGATTTGCCTTTTCATGTCGCTCGACCGCTTCAACGACGATGGCCATTCCCTGGAACGCGCCGCCATCGGGCGGCGTTCGGCGGAATTGGAATACGATTTCTACGAGTTGATTGGTTAGAGAAGAAACATGCCCACGGACTTGCCCGATGCCGTCGAGCTGCTGACTTTGGTGCAGAAATTCCTGCGCCTTCCCATCAGCCCGACCCACGCCGCCGAGCACGCCTATCACAGCCGGGTGGCCAGCAACGTGCTGAAGATCGTCGAGCGCGACATCACCGAGGCCCCGGCCATGGCGGCGGCGGCGGCCGAGCGGCTGGCCGCCATCCTGGAGCAGGGCGGCGACCTGGCCAAGCTCAACGCCGAGCTGGCGCGGCGCCTGCGGCGCGGCGAGATCGACATCGAGCGGGCCGATCTCAAGGCCCACCTGCGCCAGACCGCGCGCGACAAGGTGGCCCTGGTCAACCCGAAATATGCCGGTGCGCCCCGAGCCTGAACCGCCCGAGAGGCCCTTCGAAGCCGCCTACCTGGCGCTGGCGCGTTCGGGCGAGCTGGCGGCGCGGGCCGCCGAGGCCTGGGCCCGCCTTGCCGAGTGCGACCTCTGCGCCCGCTATTGCCGGGTCGACCGCAGGGCCGGCCTGGCGGGCGTGGCCTGTCGTACGGGCACCAGCGCCCGCGTCGCCTCGTGGGCGCCCCATCATGGCGAGGAAGAGCCGCTCAGGGGCCGGCACGGCTCGGGCACCATCTTTTTCTCCTGGTGCAACCTGCGTTGCCTTTATTGCCAGAACTTCGACATCTCCTGGCAGGGCGCCGGCAGGGAAACCGGGACCTGGGAACTGGCGGCCATGATGTTGGCCTTGCAGGCGGCGGGCTGCCACAACATCAATTTCGTCAGCCCGAGCCACACTGTGGCGCAAATCCTGGCGGCCCTGATCGTCGCCGCCGAGGCCGGCCTGCGCCTGCCGCTGGTCTACAACACCGGCGGCTACGACAGCCCCGAGGCCCTGGCGCTCTTGGACGGCGTCGTCGACATCTACATGCCCGACATGAAGTACGCCGACAGTGGCTTGGCGCGGCGCTATTCCAAGGTGCGCGATTACCTTGCCGTCAACCGCAATGCGGTGCGCGAGATGCACCGCCAGGTCGGCGACCTGGAGCTGGACGAGGCCGGCATCGCGCGGCGCGGCCTGCTGGTACGCCACCTGATCCTGCCCGGCGGCCTGGCCGGCACGGCCGAAGTAGTACGATTCCTGGGCGAAGAGATCTCGCGCCGCACCTACCTGAACCTGATGAGCCAGTACCGGCCCTGCTACCGGGCCGATGAGCGGCCCGAACTGGGACGCCGGCCGACCATGGCGGAATTCCGCCGGGCCCACGACCTGGCACGCCAACATGGCCTCGAGAGGCTGGACTAAATGAGGGAGAGCGGGCGGCCCGGCGATCAGCCAGGCAACGGCAGGTCGCCGTCGGCACTGTCGTTGAGCGCCACCACTTCGATGCCGCCGTCCCTGAGATCGAGCACCGTGTGCGAGCAATGGCTGGGCTTGAAGCAGATCAGGCGATCGTCTCCCCGGGCCGCCGCCACGGCCACGTTGATGGCCACGTAGTGGCTCACCACCACCGTTTCCCGGTCGATTTCATGGAGCGCCGCGAGCACGCCCCGGCGCCAGTCCTGCAACTCCGCCGTAACCTCCGGCCAGCGCGCCGCCAGCATGCGCTCGAGCCAGGCCCGGCGCTCGTCGGGGCTGCCGGCGGGGCCGGGGATTTCCGCCACCCTGGGCTCCAGCCGGGGCTCGGCCCGCCACTCTCCGGCCAGTGGCGCCGCGGTTTCCCGGGTGCGCTGCATGGTGCTGCTGATCAGCGGCAGCGGACCCAGCGGCGCCATGGCCTGGGCCATCTCGGCGGCCTGCTGGTGGCCCAGCTCGCTGAGGCCGGGGTCGGGCTCCTGGGCCCAGGGCGCGGCAGTTTCGCCGTGGCGGATGAGGTGCAGGCGGACGGTTTTGCTCATGCTGGGTTTTCACCTCCCTGGCCGTCGAATTCTGCCGGCGAATAACGATAAAAAAGACCCTCGACGCCGAGCTCGCTGGCGAACACGAGATCGCTCATGTCGGTCATGCGCATGGGATAGACGAAGCCATCCAGATGGTCGCATTCGTGCTGCAACAGACTGGCGTGGTAGCCGCCGGCCAGGCGTTCCTCGGTCTCGCCGGCCAGGGTCTGAAAGCGCACCCGCACCCGGTTATGGCGCGGCACCCGGCCATATAGACCGGGCAGCGAAAGGCAGCGTTCCCAGATCAGGCGCACCTCGTCGTCCAGCGGCTCGATCACGGGATTGACCATGACCGTCCAGGGCAGCGTGGTCTGCTTGGCCCCCGGGGGAATGCGCTCGGCCGGCATGTGGTAGACCACCAGACGCTGGCTCACGCCCACTTGCGGCGCCGCGATGCCGGTGCCCTTGATGTCGACCAGCGTATCCTGCATGTCGCGGGCCAGCGCCGCCACTTCGGGCGCCGTCGGATCCCCGATGGCCGCCGCCGTGAGCTTGAGCGTGGGGTTGCCCATCATGAGAATTTCGCGAACGGGCATCGGTATCCTCCGGGGTGCAATCAGCGGCTGGCAGGCTAGCCCGCATTTCCCACCGGGTCACGCAATTGTCACATGACCGGGCGTCGCCGGCGCGCCACACTGTGGGCCGGGGCAGGTTTTTTTGGGGGACAGTCCGTGAACAGGCTCAAATCGATCTTCATCGCGCTCTACCCGATGCTGCTGATGGTCATCGCCGGGGCCGCGCTGGTGGCTCTTTTGCGCCCGGGATGGCACTTCGGCTGGCTTGGCGCGCTGTTGACGGCGCTGCCCATGCTGGGGTTCCTGGGCCGGGCCTTGATGCTGCGCGACATGGCCCGCACCTCGGCCGACCTTCCCGTCATCAGCGGCCTGACCCTGGCCGGCGGGGCCCTGGCCATCTACGACGGCGGCCTCGCCGGCGCCGGTTGGCCGCAGGCGGCGGCACTTTCCGGGTTGGCCGGATTCCTGCTTTACAACGCCTGGTACTCCCGCTTCGGCCGCCAGCCCAGCCCAAGCCTGGAGGTCGGTGCCAAACTGCCGGCGTTTGCGCTGGAGGACGAGAACGGCGAAAGCCTGACCTCGGAAAGCTTCCTCGGCGCACCGTTGGTGCTGCTCTTCTACCGCGGCAACTGGTGCCCGCTGTGCATGGCCCAGATCAAGGAGATCGCCGGCCACTACCGCCGCCTGGCCGAGCTCGGCACCACGGTGGCCCTGGTCAGCCCCCAGCCGCATGCCCACACCCGGCGCCTGGCAGCCCGCTTCGACGTGCCCTTCCGCTTTCTCGTCGATGCCGGCAATGGCGCGGCCGAACAACTCGGCATCGCCATCGACAACGGCATTCCCTTCGGATTCCAGGTCTTGGGATACCAGAGCGACACGGTGCTGCCGACGGTGGTGGTCTGCGATGCCGAGGGCACCATTCTGCTGGCCGACCAGACCGACAACTACCGGCTGCGGCCCGAGCCCGGAACCTTCCTCAGGGTACTGGAAGGGGCCGGCGCGGCGGTAGCCGACTGAACCCCAAGCTGAAGGACGTAGCCGTGTCGGCCAACCAGGCCATCGGTCTCGATCAGAAGGGCCGGCAAGGGGGCGGTCTGCCTGCCGCCTGGGCACTCGCTGTGGCGGCCGTGAAGGTGGCGTATTAGAGTGCGCCGTAGAGGGCGCCGGCGGGGCACAGCTTTTCGATGCCTTGGCCGACGTGCTAGAAAGGATGCTCAGGCGCCGTCAAGGGAACGACGCCCGCTTTTTGGAGGCAGGTTTTGCGCCCTAGCCCGTATTTCTCACCCTGGTCACGGCCTGCGTCGCTTCCAGGTGATGCGATCCGGAAGGAAAAGTCCGAAGATCGTAGCGGGGCTACGTTCTTCGGACTTTTCCGTAGCGGACGCGCGCACAGGGCGGAATGGGAACGCGACCCTTCGGGCGGCGCTGTCGCGCCGACAGGGTGCGTCGAGTTGCTTGCCCGATGTCCCACATCGCGCTACGCAGCTCTCCTTCCCTGTCGGCACGACAGCGCCGCGCAGGCCATGACCAGGGTGAGAAATGCGGGCTAGACGTGGTGGCAACGCAGGGCTTGGGCTGGCGGCAGCGGCGATGTTCCTGCTGGCGGCGGTGCTTTGGCTGGCCCCGACGCCAGCTATGGCCCAGGGCCAGATACCGCTTTACCTCAAGCTCAAACCGCTGATCGTACCGGTCCTGGTCGAGGGCCGGGTGCGCGGCAAGATCACCTTGGCGCTCAAGCTCCACGTGCTCGACCGCGGCGACCGCAAGGACGTGCAAAAGCACCTACCCAAGCTGCGCGACTCCTTTCTCAGCTACCTTTAGGCCCATTTCTTCAAGTTCGTCGGACCCGAGGCAACCGATCCGCTGATGACCACCTTCCTGGTCTGGGTGATGCTGGTGGTCGGCGGCAGCGGCAACAACCGCGGCGCCATTCTGGGTGCCGTGGTGATCTGGACGCTGTGGTCGGCCACCGAAATCGTCACCTCGCGGTTCTCGGGCGAATGGGCCGTGCGCATACCTTTCATGCGCATGTTCCTGATCGGGCTGGTGCTGCAGGTGGTGCTGCAGAAATTCTCCCAGGGCCTGCTGCCGGAAAAACTTCCCGAAGGCCGCGCCGGGCAAAAGCCCGCCCCAGCCGACGACTAGCTTTTGGGCAAGAAAAATCCCTCCCGCCGAGGCGGGAGGGACCCTTTAGGTAACGCCGCTATTTGATGTCCAGCGGCGGGCCTTCCTTGAGCACTTTGCCCTGCACGGTCCACTCGGCGAAAACGCCGCTGACCTCCCCCTTGGCGTCGAACTCGTGGCTGCCGCTGACGCCTTCGTAGTTGATGGCCTTGCCGGCCTTGATCAGCTTGACGGCCTTGGCCCAGTCGCCGGGGCCGACCACTTCGCCGGGTGCGTTGGCGACTTTGCGCAGCGCGTCGCGCACCGACTTGCGGTCGGTCGAGCCGGCCTTCTGGATGGCCAGCCCAATAAGCATTACGGCGTCATAGGCCTGGTTGGTGTAGGCCGAGCCGAACTTGAAGGCCTTGCCGTCGCCGTACATGGACTTGAATTTGGCCAGCGAGGGATTCTCCGGCGAGGTCGGTATGGTGCCGAAGAAATGACCCTTCAGGTTGGCTGCCCCGAGGGCGTCGACCAGCGAGTCGGCTTTCATGCCGTCGCCGCCGATGAAGTTCTTGAAGAGCCCGCCTTCGAGGGCCTGCTTCATGATCGTCACGCCGGAGCCGTCGGCCATGCCGATGAGCACCAGGGAGTCGGCGCCACCGGTCGCCAGCGCCGCCAGTTCGGAGCGGTAGGACTGCTTCTTTTCTTCATGCACCTGGTCGCCGGCGATGGTGCCGCCACTGGCCTTGAAGGTGTCGCGGAAGGTGCCGGCCAGGCCGACGCCGTAGTCGTTGTTGATAAAGGTCAACGCCACTTTCTTGATGCCCTTCGAGAGCACCAGCTTGGCCAAGACGTAGCCCTGGAAGGCGTCGGATGGCGCCACCCGGAAGAGAAAGTCGTTATCCTTCAGGTCGGTGATCTCGGGCGAGGTCGAGGCCGGCGAAATCATCAGCACGTTGGCCGGTACGGCGACGTTGCTGGCGGCCGGGATGGTGGCGCCCGAGCACAGCGCGCCGACGATGGCGGTCACCTGCTCGATGTTGATCAGCTTGCTGGCGGCATCGACGGCGGTCTGCGAAGAACACGCGGTGTCGGCTTCGAGCAGGGCCGCCTTTTGGCCCAGGATGCCGCCGGCGGCATTGATCTCGGCCACGGCGGCACGCTCGACGGCGTTGATTTCCTTGACCAGGCTGACGATGGGGCCGGTGATGGCGCCCAGCGAGCCGATCTTGACGTCGGCCGCCGCCGGCGAGGCAGCGAGTAGCACCACAGCGGCGCAGGCAGCGGCCGTGGCCGCATGGCGGGTAAGCATCTTCATGAGTATCCTCCCTGTTGGGTCGTGGTGGCAGGGCCCTGCCTGGCACGGCCTGCCTGTTTTTTGCCGTAGCTTGTTTGCCGTCGGCAGATGAGCGGCCGGCGGCGCCAGCCTTGTTTCCTATGGTCGCCGTTTTTTGCCGCCTTGCCTATCCCTTTCTGGCGGCAGGTTTACGAACTGCCCTGGCTGTGGTCGCGCAGACCGCCGGGCCGGCTTTTTTGCCCCAAACCGATTTTCTTGGCGAATTCGGAGCGTTGCTTGGCGTAATTCGGGGCCACCATGGGGTAGTCCGCGGGCAGCCCCCATTTTGCCCGGTACTCGTTGGGACTCAAGTCGTAGGCCGAGCGCAGGTGGCGCTTCAGCATCTTGAGCTTCTTGCCGTCTTCCAGGCAGACGATGTAGTCGGGCGTGATCGAGCGCCGCATCGCCACCGCCGGTTCGGCCCGGGTTTCGGCTCCGGCCTCGCCAAGGCCGACGCTGCTCAGCGTCTGGTGGACGGTGCGGATAACCTCGGGAAGTTGTTCCGCCCCCACCGTGTTGTTGCTGACATAGGCGGCGGCAATGTCGGCCGCCATGTGCAGCAACTCCACGTTCGAGATCTCGACTTGATTCTCATCAACCATGACCAAAGTCCTCGCGGGTATCGTTAGGCCTGGTGCCAATCAAAATGGCGCTTTAACAATGAAGGCAGCACAACGCTTAAGAACGTGGCAAGAACTAACCGACAT
>MPMF02044272.1_pt1 | contig 16855 bp, 12 predicted proteins | sample 1617271 | NCBI WGS metagenome assembly MPMF02 (sample SAMN05944812, study PRJNA350692) | marine metagenome | biome: marine; feature: ODZ; material: water; isolation source: 120 m water sample prefiltered with 30 um filter, filtered on to 0.2 um... | place: Pacific Ocean | collected 2012-04-09... | reverse complement strand
CTGCTGCATTTACCCATGCGGGAATGATTGGCGCGACAACAGCGGCCTGTGCTTCGACCGGTAATACCAGTGCATCACTGGCCGCATTCGCTGCAGTCACCCGAGCTCTGCAGGCAGTGATTTTTATTGGCTCCGGAAAAATATCGTATGGAAAGCTTTCCCAAGCGCTCGATTACGGTGCACTCACAGTGCAGATTGCCGGTGATTTTGACGATGCGATGGATCGTGTTCGGGAAGTTGCTTCTCAGTTGGGGATTTATTTGGTCAACAGCATCAATCCATTCCGTCTGGAGGGTCAGAAGACGATCATGTATCGTGTTCTCGAAGGGTTGGGATGGGAGGTTCCCGACTGGATTGTGGTTCCCGGAGGCAACTTGGGAAACTCGAGTTCGTTTGGCAAGGCGTTTTCGGAATTATACCAGTTGGGGCTGATTGATCGCCTGCCGCGTCTGGCAGTGATCAACGCAGCGGGTGCCAATACGCTGTTTGAACTTTATGAAAATCGCAAGTTGCGTTGGAATGATGGCAATCCCGACACCCAGATTGCGGACGACTATTATCGAGAACTTGATGAGGCCAATTCTTGTGCTGAAACGATTGCCAGTGCGATTGAAATCAATCGTCCCGTCAATCTCTATAAATGTCTACGGGCCCTGCAGGTCTGTGATGGAGTTGTCCGTGAGGTGACCGATCAGGAGATTTTGGATGCCAAATCCCAAGTGGGAGCTGGTGGATTCGGTTGTGAGCCTGCCAGTGCGGCGAGTGTCGCCGGTACCAAGCAGTTACGGAGTGAAGGCGTGATTGCCGATAGTGATCGCGTTGTCTGTATTCTGACAGGCCATCTCCTCAAAGACCCGGATGCCACGGTGGCTTACCATACCACCGATCAGAATATGTTCGATCGGATATTGGGTAGTCGTGGGGTCCAACGGGCGAGTTTTGCAAACCGAGCGATAGCAGTTCCCAATGATCTTGATGAAATTATCAAAGCGATTCAACTTTACAGTTAGCCTAGAAGGTGTGAGCGGCTCTTCTTGAAGTGCTGCACGAAAGGAATCCGATGGGAAAAACAAGGATCGTCATTCACGGTGCCGCCGGAAAGATGGGACAACGTTTGGTCGCATTGGCGGCCGAAGATTCTCAGTTGCAGATCGTGGCGGCCATTGAATCGGAAAACCACTCCAGTTTGGGGGAAGATGTAGGTCTATTGGCAGGGACGGGTCCTCTTGGCATTCCGCTGTCGAGAGATTTTTCCGAGGCCGATGTGGTGATCGACTTTTCCGTACCCGCCGCTGCTGAAGCGATCACTTCTGCGTGTGTTGAAAGAAAAGTTTCTCTCGTCATGGCAACCACGGGGTTGAGCGATGCCCAGCAAAAGGCGCTGCACGATGCGGCGGAGAAAATTGCAGTCCTTTGGGCACCGAGCATGAGTTTGGCGGTGAACTTGACAATGAAATTAGCAGAGATTGCAGGCCAGTCTCTAAAAAATCATGCTTCGGGTGTGGATGTAGAAATCCTTGAACGGCACCATCGCTTTAAGGAAGATGCGCCGAGTGGAACCGCACTCAAGTTTGGCGAGATTATTGCTGGTGTCATGGGGCAGACGAGGCACCAACATGGTAGGGAGGGTCGGCCCGGAGCGCGGGACGAAAATGAAATCGGTTACCATGCGATACGGGTCGGCGACAATCCCGGCGAGCATACGATTGTCTTTGGATTATTGGGCGAAACACTCGAGTTGCACGTCTCAGCGACCAATCGGGATGCCTATGCACTCGGGGCGCTGGCCGCTGCCCGATTTATCAGCGACAAAGAGCCCGGGTACTACTGCATGAATGACGTTTTGGGTTTGTGATCCACAATGTATTTTTGATGGATTGCCCAACGGACCGATACGAATCCAAAGAAAGAGAGCAGCTGCCAAGCACACCAGGGCGCAGCTGATACACCAACGATGGCAAAATGCGACGAAGGCTATCGGTGCGAGGTCTGCGGCCAGGATGTCTCCGAGATCACCGAGAGCGATCTCTATCTCCGCTATGTTATCGGACAGGTCGGAGTCGAAGTGCTTTACGCGCACCCGGAACGCCATATCCGCTGCAATCCGACGCTTGCACAGTTTATTGTGGATGACGATTTTGAGCCGATTGAGGTGGAGGGTGCATTCGACAAGCGCAATCTTGACTCGCAATATGTTCAATCGCACCAAACCTTGGTCACTCGGGGTTGGCAACGACTCGGAGAAATTGCCAAAACGGAAGTGGCGATGATAGATTATCCTCTGCCGGAGGTACTTGCCCGCAACAAATCTCGCGACGCCTCGAATCCGTGATCTGGTTGCTATTCCATTCCCGGTTTCTGCTCAAACGCTTCGCAAATCAGGTGGATGGCATGGAGACTCAACTCCTGGATCCGAGCGGGATCGGTTGCGTTTGCGACTACGGCAACGTCCACGAGTTGTTCGAGCGGCCCATCTTTTCCACAAAAACCGATTGTGGTCACTCCTCCTCGCCGCGCCTCCTCTGCCGCCGCGAGAATATTGGGCGATTTTCCCGAGCTTGAGAAAAGGATCAGCGCATCACCCGCTTGGCCGATGGCTTCGACCTGACGGGAAAAGATCTGCTCGAAACCAAAGTCGTTGCCGATGCAAGTGAGCACTGCGGCGTCGGCACTCAGTGCGATCACCGGAAGTGGTGCGCGGGAGATGCGGTAACGTCCTACCATCTCGTCCGAGAGGTGCTGGCAGAGCGTGGCCGAACCTCCGTTTCCGGCGACCAGTACTTTGCCCCCACTCCCAAAAACATCCCGCAACTTTTCGACGACGGTGGCGATCTGGTCATGCAAGTCGGTAGGGTCTGAAAGGCCACGGACCAATGCATCGGTTTGAGTTCTGAAAATATTTTGCATCACTTGCAATTTTCTGTTGGGTCCAGTGGGTTTTGAGGCGATGTCGATAGCACTACTTTATCGCTCCGGTGGAAAATTGCGACCGGTAGCAGTAGGAGGCCGGTAAGGCCAAAAATTCCAAATTTGGGGAGTCCCAAGCTGGCAAGCAGGTAGCCGGCGAGCGGATAAAAGACAACGGCCGCGATGATGATTGCAATCCAATTCACCAGATTCATGGTACCGATCACGCGGCCCTTCATTTCTTGTGGAGGTCGTGACTGGAGGAAAACCTGGACGGGCAGGGCTAAAAAACCTGCAAAGAAACCGGCAAACACAAGTGCGACCTGACTGCCTTGATGGCCAAGCAGATGCGACCAGTCCCGCGAGGCGGCGAGCCCCGATTCCTCCAGGAGCACAGTCGCCGGTTGGCCTTCGGGAAGGGAGAGCAGGAAAAGGGTCACGGCCAATCCTAGCGCACCGATGCGTACGAGTCCGAAATTGACAACTCCTGCTGAAAGTTTTCCAGCCAGGACAAATCCGGCGGCAATACCGATCGAAATCGACGAGAGTAGGAAACTGGTGTTACTGTTGTCGAGTTTAAATTGTTCTTTTCCCAGCCAGTTCACCATCATTGGGAAAATCGCAGCGACAAACCAAAAAATCGAATAGATGAGCAGCGCCCGCCGGAGGGCTGTGTCTTCTCGCAGCAGTCTACGTGTGGGCGGTGCGATGGCGACCGAAGACCAATTGAAGGGGGCGTCGGGTTGTGCCACAGGTGTGCGGCGGACCAGAAGCGAGGTCAATGTTCCCAGGATGGCGATGGCGACACAGATCCAACCAGCCGTGGAAAGAAATTGAGAGAAATGATCCAACAAAATCCCCCCGAACCATGTGCCAAGAATTAAGGCCAGGAAGGTGGTCATCTGAATGATGCCGTTCATGCGTGGCAGATCGCCTCCACGGACCATTTCGGGGAGGATGCCATATTTTGCCGGGCCGAATACCGCACTCTGCGTCCCCATCAGAAACAGTATGCCCAGTAGCAACCACGGTATACCAACGACATAAAAGCTACTGGTTTGTAATGTCTCGGTGCCGGCACCTTGTCCGACCGAGCCGGTAACGGGTGGGGCCGTGACGGCAAATGCCACGACCGCAAGAACCATGACAAGCACTTCTGCTACTTTGCAGCCGACGATAAGGGAACGTTTTCCTACACGGTCGGACCAATACCCCGAGATTCCGGAGAAGAGAATAAAGGCCAGGGCAAAAATACCCTGCGCTAGAAATTGTTGGTCGTCAGCTTTGCCGCTCGATGAAACAACGACGGTTACGCAAAGCAGCAGCACAATTTGTTTGAAAACGCTATCGTTGAATGCACCGAGAAACTGTGTACCTGTCATCCCCCAGAACGCTCGATCCTGATAGAGCGGGGGAAGCGAGTCGTTTGGTACCGAGGGGGGCATATTCTGTTGCACAGTATCTTCTTCAGCGGATCGGGGGTTCTGGCCGGTCCCATTATGGGCGTGGAGAGAGTCTGCTAGCAAGATCGCTAAACGGCATTGACGTGCCTGGGGGACAAACCTATTACTCCCATCCCGTATTGTTTTTTTGGGGATCCGATCGTGGGATCGCGGGCATCGCTGCGCCGCGGGCGCGCTCCGCTCGGATTTTCCTCAGCGACGCATGGCTAGAAGAAAATTTCAATGAACGTTTGGTTTTCTTGGCATTTTTGGTCTCTCTTTTTGTTGGGCCCGCCTCCGGACCGATCGGATCGGTGTCGGTTCTGCCTGATCCCCATCTTTCTGGCGACCGGAGTGCTGTTGGGTAGCACCGGTTGTCAGACCAGCCACTGGCTGGTGAAGAAACAGGATGCGTGGTCGGTTTTTGGACACATGCCATTCCAGTCCGAATCTTCCATTGACCCCAGTGAGCGTACTCACCAGACGCTCAAGCGCCTCGTTCTCGGCGAGGAACTTGAGGAGGATCCAGAGCAGGCATTTGCACAACTGCAGAAGATTCTCCAGCAGGAGCCTTCGGCAGAAGTCCTGTATGCCTATGCCGAGATGGCATATCTATTGGCTACGACGGTGGAAGAAGAGGATGAGAAAAGAGCTTTTGATCTGTATGTCACCTCGGCGGCAAATGCCTGCGAATATCTTTTCGACGAGAGATTTCATGCCACCCGCAACGCCTACGACCCTCAGTTTCGTGGTGCCTGTGATCTATACAATCATTCACTCGCAAGTGCCATGCGAATGATAAACCACCACGGCGGTCTCAAGCCAGGCCTGCAGCATTTTTGCAACGTGGGAACGGAATCGACGCTGTTTCGGATCAGTTCGCAAGTTGAACATCTTAAACAGGATAATATTAAAAAGCTGGATTTTGTCTCGGACTACGAAATCAGTGGTTTGCCAAATCACTACCGAACGTATGGATTGGGTGTCCCCCTGATTGTGGAGCGACGTCCGGACAACAAAAGAGCGATGCTCGAAAAGCATTATCCGCCCGGACTGACCATTCCCGTCACAGCCTATTTGCGGGTATCGACACACCGGAAATCGGATGCCGACGACACCACCATTCGTGAAGCGGTCCTCGAATTGCACAATCCACTACAGACACCCAATGTGCAAGTTGCAGGTCAATGGATCCCGCTGGAAAGCGATTCCACGACACCGCTGGCCCACTTTCTCGATCATTTGGATTACACGGACGTGAGTGCAGCGACATCCGGGCTCCTGCATCCGGATGAAAGCCCTCATCCAAGCGGACTCTACATGCTCGAACCGTATCAACCGGGAAAAATCCCTGTGTTACTCGTTCACGGTATTTGGGCAACACCGATCAGTTGGATGACCATGTTCAATGATTTGCGGAGTATTCCGGAGATTCGTCGCCACTATCAGTTCTGGTGCTATTTTTATCCAACGGGTGAGCCGTTTGTGTACACGGCCGCCGATTTGCGGGAACAGATGATCCAATTGCGAAAACTGTTGGATCCGCAGAGAGCGGAACCTGCTCTTGAGCAAATTGTGATGATTGGGCACAGCATGGGCGGGTTGATTTCAAGGCTACAGTCTGTCGATAGCGGCGATCTTTTCTGGCAACAGGTTGCCTCGCAGCCACTCGATGTTGCCAAAGCAGATCCCGATACTAGGAAACAGATAGAGCGTACTTTCTTTTTCCGTGCGAATCCTTCGGTCCGCCGTGTGGTGACGATTGCCACTCCATTTGCGGGGAGCGATCTTTCCAACCCGACCACACAATGGCTAGGGAGTAAATTGATCAAACCGCCAAAGATCATCAGCGATTCGTTGATGAAATTAAATCGTGAGAATCCAGATTTGCTGCGGGAAGGGATTGCGGATCTGACACCGACCAGCCTGGAGATGCTCGCCCCGGGTTCTGCGGCCCTCAAAGCCCTGGCAGCTGCCACTCCGGCACCCTGGGTGAGTTACCACAACGTGATCGGCCGTACTGAGCAGCGCGATTTTCTTCACAAGGTGACAGGGGATGGTGATGGTGTGGTGTCGGTTGCCAGCGCACATGCCGGCGATGCGATCTCGGAGATCGTCGTGAATGCCGACCATCAGACGATCCACAGCCACCCGCAAACGGTCCGGGAAGTACGGCGGATCCTGCTCTCGCACCTTTCCTCGCTACAACTCACGAAGGAAGAGCAGAGCCCAGAGCGGTTTGAAGCTGCCGCCGCCTATTTCCGCTGACCATTTGCTACACCTTGCCGCTCTCAATGAGCGATCGAGCGGCAATCTCTGCGGACCATCTCCCCGGTGAGCACTGCTGCTAGCCGCGCGACCGTTTTGGGCGATCTGCCCAGATTACCCGTGACAGATTACCCGTGACAGATTACCCGTGACAGATTACCCGTGACAGATTACCGCCGGCAAATTATCTTGGCGGCAACGTACTCGATGTATTTCGCGTAGACAGATCTTGTGTAAAGGGGAGGGGAGGGGGGCCCTCTTCCGGTGCCTTGTCGCGCTTTTTCCGCGTCTGGGGCATGTATTTTTCGAGGCGTGAGGCAGTCGGTGGCAGCGGCTGATGGGCCTCTTCTTGCACATCGTCACTGCCAACCTCATCTGTACTGACTTGCGGCGAATGCATCCCTGCCGGGGACTCCTCGGCGTTAAAAACGGGCAGCTCGCCCCGCACGATGCGGACCGAATCGGGCGCTTCAATGCCGATGCGGACGGTGTTGCCTTTAATGCGCAGGACCGTGACCGTGATATTATCGCCAATCCGAATGGAGTCTTGTGATTTTCGAGTGAGAACCAACATTGCATACTCCTTTATGCGAGATAAGAAATCAGAAGAGGGGTATTTGATTCTACGCAGCCAATCGTTAGTTGGCCCAAAAAAAATCGGAGCGGGAATAAATAGTTTGAATATGCGATGTTTTGTGCTTGTCCTGTTTTGACAGAGACATCTAAAATAGACGTTTATGTTTGCCTAATCGAAATAGACCAACGCGCCCGTCCTGCTGGGTTGCTAGCATTGCTGGTTGTTCTCTATTTTATGTGGACAGGGTGTTTCATGCGGACGGAGTGTTTCATGTGGACAGAGTGTGGCGGGTTTCATGCAGATCGATCGATAGGCGGGCTCGCCATGGTTTTCTACAAAAAGAACATTGTTCATCGCGAACCAAATCACGAGGCGCACCACAAAATCGTTGACTGAAAATCGGCGCTTTTCCTGGTGTGGATTGGATCGGGTGATTCATGGACCTACTCAAGCAATCTCTCGGAAACGAACAGATCATCCTGGATCTGCGGGCGCAGAATCCGCGCACGATTTTTCACCAGGTCATTGAAACAGCAGTCGATCGGAAGTTGATCCCTTCCCACTTGGCCGAAGCGGTGGAGTCGGCTCTCCTTTCACGCGAAAAAATGGCGCCCACGGCCATTGGGCACTCGGTAGCGATTCCACATGCCTATCTGGAGGGACTGGAAGATCCGTGTGTCATCTTTGTGCGGCTTGCACGTGCCGTGAACCTCGGTGCCCCGGATGGAATTCCGACCCGCTTTTTCTTTTTTATGCTCGGGCCGTCGGGAGATGCCGGGCGACATCTCGATACGCTCGCAAGCGTTGCGCGGCTCATGTCGGACGACGAGTTCCGCTTCGATGCTACGCGGGCCCGCGATCGCAGTGAGTTGCTCCGTGCGCTTGACCGCTATCGCGACCGCACAACCACGCCACCGCCTGCTGCAGAAGAACCGCTCACAGGGCTTGAGTATACCGGCCGCTTTGCCGGTGGGCTGATGGCCGACATCCGGCGACGGGCCGCGGTCTACAAAAGTGACTTTACCGATGGGCTGCACAGAAAAAGTGTGAGTTCCTCACTGTTTCTCTTTTTTGCCCGCCTCACGCCGGCCGTGACGTTTGGCGGGGTGATGGCGGTGCAGACCGACAATCAAATCGGTGCCGTCGAAATGATCATCGCGACAGCACTCTGCGGGATCGTCTACGCACTTTTTGCGGGGCAACCGTTGATCTTTCTCGGCGGTACCGGGCCGCTGCTGGTCATCACCGCATTGCTCTATCAACTCTGTGTCGATCTGGCGATTCCTTTTTTGCCGGCCTACGCGTGGGTGGGACTCTGGTCGGCATTCTTGCTATTCATTCTCGCCGTGACCGATGCGAGTTGCCTGATGCGCTACTTTACGCGGTTTACGGATGAAATCTTTGTCGTTCTGATTTCGTTCATTTTTATATACGAAGCAGTCAAATGGATGTTCCTTGTCTTTCAGGAATCGCGTCAGAGCGGGCAATACGATACGGCACTCTTTTCGCTGATCTTGACCCTGGGGACTTTTTTCATAGCCACAAATCTCTCTCGGATGCGGCGGAGTCGCTTGCTCCGGTCCAATTACCGTGAGTTTCTTTCAGATTTTGGGCCTACGATCGCTGTGCTCGTGATGACGCTCGTGACACTCTGGTTCCCCGGGATCAAGTTAACAGATCTGGATATCCCAGAAGTCTTTGGTACCACCGACAGTGAACGTGACTGGTTGGTGCCATTCTGGTCGATACCCCTCTGGGTACCGTTTGCTGCCCTCGGCCCCGCCATTCTGGTGACGGTGCTCGTATATCTCGATCAGAATATCACGGCCCGACTGGTCAACAGCCCGGACCACCGGCTCAAAAAGGGAGTGGCCTATCATCTCGATCTGGCGGTCGTTGCCCTGCTGACCGGAATCTGTTCGCTCTTCGGATTGCCCTGGCTCGTGGCGGCGACCGTGCGGTCGCTCAATCATGTGCGATCGCTTGCCACGATGGAAGAAGTGGTCAAGCCGGACGGCTACAAACATGAACGGGTTTTGCAGGTCCGCGAAAATCGTGTCACCGGTCTTGCGACGGCACTGCTGATCGGTAGCACCCTGTTGTTTTTACCCCTGTTGAAGTTCATTCCCCTTGCGATTCTCTACGGACTGTTTCTCTTTATGGGGGTTGTTTCTCTGGTAGCCAACCAGTTTTTCGAGCGACTGAGCCTCTGGCTGATCGACCCGGCACTCTATCCCACTACCCACTACACGCGGCGGGTCGCCATTTCGGTGATCCACAAATTTACGTTGCTGCAGATGGTTTGTCTGGGAGTTCTCTGGTTTGTGAAGGCGAGTTTTCTGGGCCTGCTCTTTCCGTTGTTTATCGCGGTGTTGATCCCGGTGCGGCTCATAGCGGGGCGTTTTTTCTCGGAGAACGATCTGGCCGCGCTCGATGCGGAAGAAGAGCCGGAAGAGGAGGAGACGCACTGGGCCGCATGAGGCGGACCGCCAGCTGCTCCGGCCGCAACAAAAGTAAAAGTCGCCACAGCGGGTGGGGCTTGGTTTACTTGCGGATTCCAATCGATTTGCTGCGATCCCAAAATCGGGTTGTAGTCTCCGGGGGGATCGGCGGTATGGACCCCTTGGCGGAGTTTGCCTGCCTGGCAGCGGCCTTTGATGACTCTCTGTTCTCGGTGCAACGACAGCAACTGCAAGGGTACTCGGGGGTCCACTTGTACTTGCACCGCTCACACTCGTACTGGTATTTCTTCAGGACCTTGACCGTCCGGATGCGGGCTCCTTTGCAGGGAACCGGACACTCGCAGCACCCCGAGGCGCAACCCCCTTTGCAGCTATCGCAGCGGGGTTTTTGCCAGGGGAAGGTGACTTTGGGGATACAGATATCTTTGCAGACGACTTCATAGAAATTCCTTTTGACATTTTCGGTGCTCACTTCCAGCTTGCATCTGGGGCAGCAAGCCGAGCAGCCCGAATCGGAATCATATTCTGCCAGTGCGGGCCAGTTTGCGATCGAGGCGAGTGCAAAAAGAGATACTAAGGCGGCAGATGAGACAAAAATGCGGTAATGGTGACGCATGGCTAATGTCCTATGAATCATGGCCAACTATTTTTTGTGAAGATGTCTTAATGGCTTCTTCAGGAAATGCTTTTATTCCGTGTGCGATTACCAGTAGACCATGAACCGGGTTCCGAGAATGTTGTAGTCTCCGCTGGTACCTGTGCCGGCCGGTAAGGGGTTTTGCCCGGTAGTGCCTGTGTTCCGATCGCTAATTTGTCCATTGATATAGTTGAACTGCATGCGGGCATACGGATTCCACCACCAGTTGAGGGCGAAGGTGAAGCTATTGCCGATACCACCGTCGATCCCTCCGCTGTTGAAGTCACCGTGGGAATAGCGCCCAGCGATCTGCCAAGCTCCCCAACCGCGGGCCCTGCTGCCATCCTCGGTCCTTACGACAAAAAAGTTTTCGTTGGGATAGGTGCGGTCCAGAATGCCCCGCTTTCGATCCCAGGTGGTGAAGTCGTTTGTGAGAAAATAGGCGACGTAAACGTAGCCACCATGAAAATTGAGATCAGAAGCCCCTCCGCTCCGCTGCATCTGTACGCTCATATACTCGCCGACGACCGACAGCCGGTTAATGTTGATCAACCCTTCGACGCCCCCGAGTTGATACGTTTCGCCGTTGGTGATCTGCCCGGTGTCGTACCATCGTGTGTCGGAGTATGCCTCGGGCCGCGTTCGAAAGCGGGCCTCTGCACCGCCATTCGGGAAACAGGCCGCGCCGGAGAGGCCCCAGTGGGCGTAGCCCCGCCCTCCGGACATTTCGTCATACCAGAGAGTATTGGCAATCCGACCCGCCAGTTCCGGTTCAAAATTGTTGGATTCAATCCTGCCCAGCGTAGAAATATTCTGCATGAGATTGGCGCCATAGCGCCAGTTCCATCGTTCATTTTGGGAATATCCGTACGCCTGAACTCCGAGCCGCCGGGCGCTGCCACCGTTGCTGAAGGCAGCAATCATTAAGGGGCGCTCCATAAAAACCATGTAGCGGCTGCTATCGAGGTGCGCCAGGCCATACGGTCTTTTCTGGTTTCCGATGAGGAATTTGTCGTTCCAGGGAAGATTGAGCCATCCGAGATAAGCATCTTTAAGCGTGGTGAAGTCAGGTTGTGCAAACTCCAATTGCAATTTGTATTCCATGGTCTCGCTGACCTGCCCCTTGGCACCGAGTCGCAAGCGTCGAAAGCCGATAAACGAGTTTGGGTTGCCTATCGTAGGTGGAGGTGCCGCCGTTGAATCCGGCCATTGCGAACCGACCCAGTTCACCAGGGGCGAGTCGCTCGGAAATGCCCAATAATCGATGAACGCACGGCCAAAGATCGTGATCGTCGGTTTCGTGACGATGTCGATTTCTTTGATGTCGTATAGTTCTTCCGACTGTCTGACGACCTGGTATTCGAGCGCTTCGATCCGCTCCATCAGGCTGCTCAGAGAGATGTTGGCGACGCTAACCGTCTGCCCCGATTCGCCAGACCAATCGGCTTGCTGGGCCAGAGTCGGTTTTGAAAATGTGGCAAAAACTACCGCTGTGCCAACCGCTAAGATCGTGGCAAGACGGACGCCGCTGCTCTCTGAATGGCCGCGTTTTCTGTTACGTCCGCCCATAGATTCCTCTAAGTGGGTGTAGCGGTTCCAAGAGTCTTCTCTATAACAAACTAATGCAACTTATTGCGGTTAATCGGTATATTCCGTAACGTCACAATATGAAGATTTGGGGTGTTTTGTTCGAAAAGTTGTCCCTTCTCATTGGGCAGTGTTAAGACATTACAATCTGATAGTCTGGAACGATTAGCGTCTCTTGACGGTCTCTTAAAGTCCGGCCGTTTATTGCTAAAGCGAATGCCAGTTTTCCTCCTTTCAGGAAAGCGTTTTTGGCCATTTCCTAAGTGCTGCGAGAAAAACGGAGGGCCGGTCGGGCGACAATGTTCATGTTTGGGGGATTTTGTTACGATAAGCCGAGCCATTTATTGGGGTAGAGTTAAAACTTCATAACTAGATAATCAGGTAGACAATTGCGAAAGTTCGCATTTTCCCCGCCCATTTCCTCCCCATTTTTTGTTCCGGTTCCCCGAATCCAGGAGAGAATTTTTCGTGATGTCCGAAGCGCTGCGTGAAAAACAGATGGCCGAGGCAGAGGAGATGCTTGGGGACCGTCTCGCACAGGTCGGGTTTGCCCGCGGCCTTTATTTCGGCCATTACCTGCAGGATAAGTTGGTTGCCTATCCCGATATTTTTGCCGACGAGCAGGGAAACGCACTGGTCGAAAATCTTGCGAATTTTTGCCGGGAAAAGATCGATCCGGTCGCCATCGACCTCAATTCGCGGATCCCGGACGATGTGATTGCCGGGCTGGGCGAGCTAGGGGTCCTCGGGGCTTGCCTGCCGGAGTCGACCGGTGGGTTGGCAATGAGCCAAACGCAATATTGCCGCTTGATCGAACTACTCGGCGGGCACTGTGGCAGTACGGCGCTGTTTGTCAACGCCCATCATTCGATTGGACCGCGGGCGATCGTGCTTTTTGGCACGGAGCAGCAACAGCACGATTGGCTGCCGAAACTGGCAACCGGTGAGTGGCTCAGCGCTTTTGCCCTGACCGAACCGGAAGCTGGCAGCGATGCGGGTAATGTGCAGACGACGGCGATCCCGACGGAGGATGGCAGCGGCTATCTGCTTAACGGAGAGAAACGCTGGATTACCAACGGAGGCATTGGCCAGGCCCTGACGGTAATGGCCCGTACGCCCGTTGAGGGGAGCGACGAGACAAAAATTTCTGCGTTTCTCGTCTCACCGGCGATGCCCGGTTTTGAGGTGGTTGAGGAACGGATGGACAAGTGCGGTGTCCGCGGTACCGCGACGTCCGAACTGGCATTTCACGACATGTTCGTTCCCAAAGAGAATCTGCTCGGCAAATTGGGCAGTGGCCTTAAAATTGCTCTCAACGTGCTCGACTACGGGCGGACGACTTTTGGGGCCAGTTGCACCGGCACCGCCAAGTTTTGTGTCCAGCGGGCAACCGAACACTGTAATACCCGAGTCCAATTCCAGCAGACGCTTGGTAGTTTTGAGCTGGTCAAACGCAAACTCGCCAACATGAAGGCCGGTGCGTTTGCGATGGAGTCGGCAACCTACCAGACGGCATCCCTTATGGATTCGGGCAAAGGCGACTACATGGTCGAGACGGCGATGCTCAAGGTGTTTGCCACCGAGATGCTATGGGAGATTATCAACGACACAATCCAACTCTTTGGTGGCAAGGGTTATTTTACGGACGAACCGTACGAGCGGCTGATGCGGGATGCCCGCATCAATACCATCGGCGAAGGCGCGAACGAAGTACTCAAGGTGTTCATTGGTGTCGTCGGCATGCGGGATGTAGGCCTGGACCTGAAAGAGGTCCTCGATGCCCTCAAGAGCCCGGTTGGTAATCTATCGACGATTACCCGGTTTGCCGATCGCAAAATCCGTTCGATGGTCTCCTCACCTACGATCACGGTCGGCAGCGATCGATTGAGTGATGATGCAACACAACTTGGTCGTGTCCTCGGAAAATTGGGCAGCAATGTCGAGAAGTTGCTCCGTCGATACCAGGAAGATATTGTGGATCGCCAATACCAGTTGCAGCGCGTTGCGGAGGTGGCTACAGAGATCTATGTAAGTGTTGCCGTGCTCCGCCGACTCGATGCGATTCTCTCAGGTCCCGGTGAGATCGACCAAGAGTGCGAAGATGCGGTCGCCACCGGTCGCTACTATCTACTTACCGCCAACCGCCGCATGCAGCAAAACCTGATCGATCTATGGTCCAACGACGATCAGGAAGCGACTCAGCTTGCTGATCGGATGCTCGCCAAGCATTGAATGTTGGGCTTGGTTCCGTTGGATCTTCGGGAGTGTCGTTCGCAACGGCGTTTTTTCCAGTCCCCGCGAGTGATTAGCGATTATCGTGAGTCGCGGCAACTCCCCGAATTGCAGGTGAGATTGCGTTGGGGGCAGGGAACTTGCGGCAGACATTTTTTGCGGTAGTCGTTGCAGCCGAAGCGGCAGACGCCCCGGGCAGAGGGAGCCGGTTTGCCGCAGTAGTCGTCGCATCCGAAGCGGCAGACGCCTCGGGCAGAGGGAGCCGGTTTGCCGCAGTAGTCGTCGCAGCAATATTTTCCGATGCAGTCCGGCACATCGACTTTGCAGCCGAAGACGCCACCGCTTGCAGGGTTTGCGGTACAGCAGGCCAGGAGCAGAAGCGTGAGTGTGGGTAGGCGCATTATGGCAGCCTTTTTGGGAGCAAAGGGGTACTTACCGCATTCTTCGGACACTCGGGGTGGGTGAGTGGAGCAATTTTGGATCACCAGGGCGGAATGTTTTGGCTCCGAGGTGAGCTAGTACAAGCTCGGTTCCCAAAAAACAATTTGACATCCCACCCCCGTTCCCAGTAGGATACACCTGAACACCCGTACAGGAGTCTGCCATGACCACGCTGACCAAGAGATTTCGTCCCGGCACCTACAACAGCGGCCAGCCCTACGCTCCGGCCCGCGGTCGCTACGCCCCGAGGCTGCAACTGGAGAACCGGTTGGCCCCCTGTCACGCGGTGATCGATCTACCGAGCGAGCAGCCCGAGGTAGCGCGGTTCATCGACGCGATCAAGCGCGAGATGAAAATCCGCTGTTACCAGCGCAAGACCATCAAGACCTACAAAAATGCGTTGCGGTTGTTGCTCCGTTGGTTTGGCGGTCCGCCCCACCAGATCACGCGGGAAGATGTTCGGGTATATCTTGAGACCCTGGTCGATGGCGGGGCCAGTTCATCCTGGATCGGCATCAACCTGTCGGCGATCCGCACCGGTTTCGACAAGATGTGCGGGCAGGGGATCACGCTCGGTCTCGAATCGCCCCGGCGTCCCAAGCGGCTTCCGGTCGTACTCAGTGGCCGGGAGATCATCCGCCTGCTGCAAGCGGCTCCATCGCTCCGCGACAAGTTGCTTTTGGGGATCATGTATGCCACGGCGATGCGGGTTTCGGAGGTTTGCCAACTCCGCAACCGGGACATCGATTTTGACCGTCGGCGAATTCGAGTCTGGCAGGGCAAGGGTCGCACCGACCGGCAGGTCCTCTTGCCCGAATCTTTGGAGGGGATTTTGCGGGAACTTTGCGGCAGCGGATCGGGGGACGATTTTATCTTTCCCGGTGACCGTCGCGGTCGTTACCTTTCACCCCGTACGGCCCGCCGCGCGATGCAGCGGGCGCTGAAGATGGCGGGTATTCGCAAGCGGGCGAGTTGTCATTCGCTACGTCATTCGAGTGCCACGCACATGGTGGAGAACGGCACGAACATCCGCTGCATTCAGACATTGCTCGGTCACGTTCGTCTGGAGACGACCCGGCTCTACACACACGTTGCCGGTTTGAGCGAGCGGCAGGTGCGTTCGCCGCTCGACGTATTGACGATGAATGGCGAACAGCGATCATTGGTCCAGCCGGTAGGTCGTATGCGTTTGCAGTTATCGAAAACTGCCGATCCTTGTTCTGCTGCGGTGGAGTTAACGATTCTTACCGACACACGTCACGTCACGTTAGGGGGGATCACGGTCCGCGAGGCGCGACCCGGTTGGGTGACGTTGGAGTTACCACCGTCGGAGCGTTGGGAGGAGCCGTTGCGTTGGCTAACGCGTCAGGAGCATGATCGGGTGGAGTCGCCTGAGTTTTATGCACTTTTGCAGCGGCATGCGACGGCCCGTTATTTAGCTTGGCGGGACCCGTAGCTTGGGCGGTTGATGGTTCGGTTGTTGGGGGCTTTTCCTCTGCGACTTTTCAGTTGCGGCTTTTCAGTTGCGACTTTTCTCTGCGACTTTTCTCTGCGACTTTTCAGTTGCGGCGTTGGTGCATTCTGCGCATTTTGTCCTGATCGTCGACCTGGATGCGAATTTTTCGCATTAAGCTACCCTGTTTTTGCTTGCCAAGACGGTCCATTTGGGGGGATAATGCATCATTGTTTTAACTTGGACATGTCACCGAGGGGGACGGAGTGCGCTCTTTCGGACACACTGTCCGCTAGAGTACTGTTGGCAGATCATGTCTGATATGACCCTCGGTCACCGTCTGGCGCGGGAGCTAACACGGCGAGGTAATCGGCGAGCATTTTTTCGTACTGCCCAATATCGAGAACTTCGGTGTATTGATTCCGTCGATGAACTTGCTGAGTTTTTGGACCGTACCGGCTACCGGTTAGCGCGTTCTTCAGAGAATATCGAGGACGTGGCTGGTGACATTGTTACCGAACGCAATGCTCCTGGATTGGCCGACCCTGCGAAGGTTTGTTGGATTGATCCGCTGATAAGTGTGCTTCTTCTTCCGATCATAATTGTTTATCGATTATTATTTGGTAAGCCTTCGGATAGGGGATAATTCTGTGAGGTTGATCGCAACTGCTGCCAACAAATACCAGTGGCAAGGTGGCCTACGGCCATCGCCGCTTAGCAAATAACCATTTAAACCATCTGATACAATAACTGGCAGAGCAGGGCTGACTCGATTGGTTCGAGCGGCGACCACTGTCATAACCATTAGGTGACTGGACAATACAGTGCGCGTTGCTGATTTCCTGCAAT